>JABXNS010000014.1_pt1 | contig 150580 bp, 144 predicted proteins | sample 7301101 | NCBI WGS metagenome assembly JABXNS01 (sample SAMN14449646, study PRJNA615230) | soil metagenome | isolation source: soil from bare, unvegetated metal-rich iron-sulfur acidic spring small-cell... | place: Canada: Paint Pots Mound, Kootenay National Park, BC | collected 2017-05-25 | reverse complement strand
TTCGGCAGCGTAAGATGTGTAGAAGAGACGGGTACCCACATCGTTTGCGAGCTCTCTGGCTGTGATCCAAAGGCGCTCACCGATGTAGATGGCGTCCGTGCGACGCTGATGCAAGCCGCACGCGAATCCAGAGCTACCATTATGGAGACGGCATTCCACCGCTTCCAACCCCAAGGCGTCTCGGGCGTCGTCGTTTTAGCCGAATCGCACATCTCCATCCACACGTGGCCCGAAACCGGCTATGCAGCCATGGATTTTTACACCTGCGGCGATCATACCGACCCCTGGCTCGCGGCTGAGTATGCCGCCAAAGCCTTTGGAGCCAATAGCATGCAAACGACGGAAGTAAAGCGTGGCGTCGAGTCGGCCAAGGGCCAATTCCCCCACGCCGTGACCGCCGAGTGCGAAGTCCAAAAGATGACCGCCTAGGCCCTCATCAGTCACTCGAACGTTGATCCCACGAAGGAGCTTCCGGCAGGAGGCTCCTTTTGTATAATTGAGGTTAAGAAAAGCCGCTCCGTTGCTAATGTTGCATCCTGCGGGTGACGATATCTATGAGTGACCGGTCCTTTGGGATCGGATTTTTTTGCTGCAAAGGTGACTTGTTTTGAGAAACATCGGGATGTTTAGAGGCGGCGCACTGCTCGCCGTGATAACGGCCGCGTCCGTGCTTGCTGCTTGCGGCGGCGGTGGTGGCGGAGTGGGTCCGACGCCAACAGTGACTCCGAGCCCCAGTCCCTCGCCTAGCCCGGCCCCGTCAAACACTCCCAGCGGTTTGTCAACGCTGATCTGCCGGAGCGCCGGAACGCCGCAATCGATCGCGGCGGCGCCGGTTCCTGATTTTGTGAGACGCCGAATGCCCACAATAGGACGCGGCGGCGAAAACGAGTACGCACCGGGCATCATCGAGGTCGTCTATCAGGGCCCTGTTCTGTCCGCTCACCGCAGCGAGGCTGCCGGACTGGTAGAGCGCGTCCAGGGCGACGTGCGCTCCGAAATGGATTTCAGCTCGGATCGCGTCCAAGTCGTTGCGGTGCCGCCCGGCACCGAAGACGCCGCGATTCGGCAATTCGAAGCCAGCGGTATCGTGAAAAGCGCTAGCCGCTCGGCGCTGCGCCACTTAGAATCCACGACCGCCGCGACGCTGAACGATCCGTACTACAACGGTTTCGCGCCGGCCAACGTGCCGCCGCTCTACATGGCTGCGAGCGTGCCCGGGCAATGGGACATGCACGTGATTTGCGCCGCGAATGCGTGGGGCTATGGAAACGCCAACACGACCGGTTCGACGTTTGCCGGAGCGTTGGGCGGCAACGTAAAAATTGCTATCGTCGATACCGGCGCCGATCTGACGCATCCCGAACTCGCTAATCGCACCGTGTTCGCAGAAAGCGTCATCAATGGCGTGCGGACCGTCGGCTTACCCGGGATGCACGACAACGACGGCCACGGTACGGACGTTGCCGGCATAGCAGCGGCGACCGGCAACAACAGCTTCGGGTTTGCGGGCGTGGCGTATGCAGCTCCCCTGATGATTTTCAAGGTCTTCCCGGATCCGCCGGCGGGCGGATGCGCTGCCGGCTCGACAAGTGCGCTGTGCTCGGCGAACGGTTCGGATGTGGGGGCGGCGATCTCGGATGCGGTCGCGCAAGGTGCGCGCGTCATCAGTTTGAGTCTGGGGGCAAGCGGGGCGGACACACAAGAGGAACTGGCGGTCAGTCAGGCCATTGCGGCGGGCGTCGTTGTGGTTGCGGCATCAGGCAACGAAACGGCTACCACACTTGACTTCCCGGCGAGAGATCCGAATGTCATTGCGGTTGGCGCATCGTCAATTGACGATTCCAATCCGAGTGCGATCGGCGAATCGGTTGCGTCGTACTCAAATTATGATGCAACCAATCCGTTGCTGTGGGGACTCGTCGCCCCGGGCGGCGATCCGGCCGGCGGCTCGGACGCCGACGATCTCCATTGGATCGAGAACATCTTTACCAGCACGCCGGCGGACGGCACGAACGCCTGCAGCGTCGACCGGAACGGTCAAACCGGCGATTGCCGCGTCTTGATCGCGGGCACTTCGCAGGCAACGCCGCACGTCAGCGGCGCGGTGGCGCTGCTGTTAAGCGTCAACGGCTCGCTGACGCCGACGACCGTAAAGACAACCCTCTGCACGACGGCCCGCAATATCAATAACGCCAAACAGGGCTGCGGCAGGCTTGACGTCTACCGCGCGATGGCGCGAGCGGTCAACGACCTGAACCCGTAGGCTCCCCTAGACGACCGGCGTTTCTTGTGGTAGCATTCACCTAAATCCTTAGGTGAACTGCGGAGGGCCGTTTGTGCCGCGTCAAAAAGCCGCCAATTTAACCGAGGTCGAGCAGCGCTTAATGGAAGTGCTGTGGTCGGCCGGGAACGGGACCGTCGCCGAGGTGCTGAGCGCGATAAAGACGCCGAAAGCGCCTGCATTCAACACCGTGCAGACGACGTTGCGCATCCTCGAGCAAAAAGGCTACGTGCGCCATGTAGAAGAGGGCCGCGCGTTTCGCTACTTTCCAAAAATCGATCGGACGCAGGCGTCGCGTTCCGCGCTGCAGAGCGTCGTGCGCCGGTTTTTCGACGGTTCGCCCGGCGCACTCGCGATGAACCTGATCCAGAACGAACCGCTCAGCGACGGCGAACTCGCCGATTTGCGCCGCATGCTGGCGCGAGCGGAGCAATCGGAATGAACGCGCCGGCACTGTTCATGGCTCTTTTCAACGGCGCGTGGCAGGGAGCGCTGTTGTGCGCGGCCGCATTCGGCGCGCTGCATATTTTCCGGCGGCTCAATGCCGCGACGCGTTACGCGATTTGGTCCTCGCTGCTGTTGATCGCGCTGCTGTTGCCGGCCGCGAATTACGTTTTTTCCGTCAAACCGGTCACGCACGTCGTGAAAGTGCCTCAAGGTTCTGACGTCGCCCGGCTGTCATGGTCATCCCCCTCTAAGGCCATCGTTCATCGCTCGGGGAACGGTGCCCGAACGCTGTCGACCGCGACCTTCTATTTGCAGCCGGTGACGCAAACGCGTCCGAATTATTACGCACTCGCCGTTCGCGAAGCTGCGAGGCTGGCGGCGTACGCGAAATACGCATTGCTTGCGCTGCTGGTGTTTGCGCTCGTGCGCTTCGGCATTTTGGGGCGCGAGATTTTCCGGATGATCGCCGCTCGCCGGTCTGTGCGGTTCATCGCCCCGCCCTTCGCTTTGCACGATGCCGTGCGCCGTCCGTACGCGTTCGCTTCCTCGCAAGGGTTTGCGACGCCGTGCGTCCTTGGCTTTCAGCCCGCGTTGATTGTCATTCCGGAGACGCTGCTCGAAGCCGGCAGCGAGAAAGAACTGCTCAGCGTCGTGCTGCACGAGCACGAACACGTCATGCGCTTTGACGATATCCAAAACGTGCTGCACCGGCTGGCCGGCGCGATCGGGTTCTTTCTGCCCGGCGTTTGGCTCGCGCTGCGCGAGCTCGCCATTTGCCGCGAGCAGATCTGCGACGACGCGGCGATCGCCGGCGCCGGCAACCGCTTCGCATACGCGCGCACGCTTTCGGCCATGGCCGGATGGATCGACGCCAGCCCTGTACCGGTCCCGTGCTTCCTTTTCAAACGCAAACAGTTATTGCGGCGTATCGAGGTACTGCTCGATGCCGCGGTCAGTCACTCGCTTCGCCCCAACTTAAGGTTCGCGGCGACCGCGATCGGTTCGCTCGCGCTCGCCGCCGCGCTCGTGCTGCGTCTGCAAGTGCCGGTCTTTGCCGAACGCATCGCGGTCGTGCCGCCGGTCAAACCGGCCGTTCCGGCCAAACCGGCCATTCCCGCCAAACCGGCCATTCCCGCCAAACCGGTACCGCCGCGAGCCGCGGTTCTGGTGAAGGCGCACGTTCCGGCAGCGCTGCCGAAACCGATTCTGCCGGCAAAGAAATGCGTCAAGCCGAAATGTTTGAATCTGAAGACGCCCGCAAAATTTATCGAGGTTACGCGTACCGTCCGGTCGGTAAACGGCTTCATCATCAAGGACGGCACCGTCAGCGTTCCGCGGCCGGCGTTCATGCCGCGAGTCCTCCCGGAGCCGCGCTTCGCGCCGATGGCGCCGCCGGCTGTGGCGTTTGCGAAATCCGCTCGCTTGCAGGCATGGGGTGTCCAGGCGCGCGCCGCGGCGGCGGCCGCTCATGCGGTTGCGTCTACGACGCCTCTCGCGCGCGGCGGCGGCGATCTGCTCGACGCGCTGGCGCAACACGGGTACACGAATCTTTCGGTCGACGACTTGATCGCTCTGCGCGATCACGGCGTTTCGGGCCCGCTGATCTCCGGCGCGACCGCATTCTTCGGCCATCCAAGCGTCGCGGATCTCATTCGCTTGGCCGATCACGGCGTGTACGGATCGTACTTAGCGGAACTACGCTTCGCGGGCATATCGGGCCTGAGCGCCGACGACGCCATCCGCATTCGCGACCACGGCGTATCTCCGGTGCTGATCGCGGGGCTGCGCGCGCGCGGCTACGCGCTCAACGCAGACACGCTCGTGAAACTCGCCGATCACGGCGTTTCCATTATGTACATCGACAGCTTGCAGCGGCTTCGCTCCAACGGCCGGCCGTCGCTCGATGAGATCATTCGCTTGCACGACGCGGGGTTCACGCCATGAAGTTGACCATCTTCGTTCTATGCGCGCTGCTGCTCGGCTCGCTGGCTCCGGCGCTAGCCGAAGATTATAGCGGCACTTGGACGCTCGAACATTCGACGCAAGCCGGCTCGGTGGAGCTGGGCTTGCGCTACGAAAAAACGACTGCGAGCGGCAATCAAGAGTGGGACGAATCGCGCACGGTGACGTGGTCGGACCTGCGCGGGGTGACGAGCGCCGATCTCGATTCGAACGGTGCGCAAAAGAGCTTCAGTATCGTACGCGATGCCGGAAGTTTTCAGGCGCAAGGCTTTCTCAGCCACGGACACGGTGCCGGCGTGTGGACGTTTGCGCCGAGCTCGTCATTTAACGATCAACTGCGCCGCCGCGGCATCGGGGCCGCGGACCAACACCAGCAGTTCGAGCTCGCGCTGTCGGGTTTCCAACTCGGCACGCTCGATCAGTTGCTGGCAGCGGGTTTTCAAAAGCCTTCGGCCGGCGATCTCGTCGCGATGGCAGAGCACGGTGTCTCCGATACTTACGTCCAGGAATTGCGCGGACTGGGTCTGCATCCCAACTCGGCGCAGGCGTTGATCCGCTTGCGCGACCACGGAGTGGGCGGCTCGTTTGCCGCAGCGGTCATGAAGGCGTTTCCCGGAACGACCGTCGACGAACTCGTGCGACTGCGCGACCACGGCGTCGGCACTGCCTATATGCAAACGTTCGCGAGTATGGGCTACCGCGTGACGGCGGACGATCTGATCCGTCTGCGCGATCATGGCGTGACCTCGAGTTTCATCGAGCGCCTGCGCAGCCACGGCTACAGCAAACTGAGCATCGACGACTTAATTCGCCTGCGGGACAGCGGCTTCTAAATCGTCATGAAGAAGAACGCGGCGAAATTTTTAAACCGCAGCGTACCTATGGTTATAGGTGTATTGGCACTCAGTTGCCTTTCGGCGCGCGCACAGAGCACGGCCGCCTCGTTCACGATTCCAAGCGTGATTGTAACTTCGCCGCCGAAGATCGACGGCACGCTTGACGATCCGGCCTGGAAGACGGCCGCACATGCGCAGCTGCAGTGGGACATCAGCTTCCAGCGGCCCGCCACCGAAGCCACCGACGCCTACTTGCTGGCGGATAAGAAATATCTCTACGTTGCGTTTGTCGTCAAGCAGACTGAAAACGTCATCGCGACGCAGCACACGAACGATCAACCGATGCCCAATGACGACGTCGTGCGCGTGTATTTCTGGCCGAGCGGCGACACGGGCATTGAGTACGGCTTCGTCTCGAACCCGATCGGTACGCGCTATGAGTTCTCAACGGAAAACACATCCTTTTCGCCGGCGTGGATTTCGGTCGGCAAGACGACGTCCGGCGGATATATCGTAACCGAGCGGATTCCGCTCAACGTCATGCGCGGCGACGGTCGCACCACGTGGCGCGTGCAATTCGACCGGCGCGTGCGAGCGGCCAATCAAACGTTCGAGTGGGCGCACGATCCGGCGCAAGGCGGCACGGATTCATCGCTCTATGCGGGCTATTTAAACGGCATGACGGTGGCCTCTGCGGGCACACGGACGAAGCCGAGGATCGGCATCTACGGATTGGGCCAATACGCGTCGGCTGCGTCAGGCGGTTCGACCTCGCGTGTCGGCGCCGACCTCTCGGTTCCGCTGACGCAGACGTCGTCGTTCGTAGCCACATTCCATCCCGACTACTCCAACGTGGAGCTCGATCAGCAGAGCATTTCGCCGACGGCGTTCCCGCGGCGTTTCAACGAAGTGCGCCCGTTCTTTACACAGGGGCAAAATTACTATAACGGGTTCAACTGCAACGACTGCATCGATTACCCGCTGCTCTACACGCCGGCGATCCCGACTCCCCGCGACGGTTTCGCCATCGAAGGCAAACAAGGGGAACTGACCTTCGGCGCGCTCGATGCTATCGGCATTTCGCGAAACGACGCGGCTCAAGCGGTGTCGTGGACGTCGAAGAATCGAAGATACCAGGCGCTGTATCAGCGCGTCGCGGTTGACGTCCCCGGGATTCACGACGTCGCCGATTGGACTCAGGGCGTGGTCGGGAACGCGCACAATTTCAGCGTGTACGCAACGGTTGGCGGCGAGCGAGGCTCGCTGATAACCGACGCGAAGAACGGGCGTTACGCCGAGTACGGGATCAATCTTTACACGCCCAAATCCGGGCTCTTCGCGGCCTATCACGACGTGGGTTCCGAATACGGCCCGCTCGATGCGTTCAATCAGATCAGCGACGTGCACGGTCCGACCCTCTACGTGTTCAAGGAGTTTGACAACAAACCGAGCTCCTTCATACAAAGCGTCATCGTCTCGCAGGATTTCGGGCGGATGCGCGATGGTACCGGAGCGCTCAACGATGCCTACGATTCGTTCTACGTGACCGTCGCCACGCGTAACCAGCTGTTCTTGGGCTGGAGCTCCGGAGATAGCTATCTGAATTTCGGCCCTGGCTTTGCGGGCGAGGCGAACCAGAACGGCATCCAGTTCACGTACGGATTCAATACTTCGACCCCGACGACGTTCAGCTACAACGTCGGGAGGTTTGGCGCAGGCTTTCTGCGCAGCCCGTCGCTCTCGTCAACCGTGCGGCTGACGAGACGCGGAACGCTGACGCTGCAGGCCTTCAAGAACGATCAGACGATGGATAACGGCGCGCGCAATATCCAGTGGCTCGAGCGCGCGAGCATCGGGTATCAGGCGGGCCCAGGTGAATCGTATGCAGTGGGATGGCGCCGTATCATCGGGGCGGGCCCGACGTTCTTCGGACAGTCGCCCTTTGTCAATGCAACCAACTTTTCGTTCGCGTTCTACAAGCGCATGCCGATGGCTGAGATCTACTTCGCGTACGGAAATCCGAACATGCTGAACACGCAGCACGACGTGATCCTCAAACTGATCCAGTACTTCGGCGCGGAGAAGGGGACTTAGGAACCAAACCCTACCGAGGCCAGCACCTTTTGCGTTTCGAGCGCCTCGGCAAAGGTCGGAACGGTGCTTTCACCGGTCTCGATTTCTTTCACGAACTCGTCGAGCAGATCCATGATCGGCGGAACGTGCGGATCGACCGCGCCGAACCGCGCGTTCGGAGACGGCCTGCACTCCAGTTCCGATGTCTCTTCCTCGTCGACGCTGAACAGCCGCATCGAATGCAAGCCGCTGCCGCTGGCGACCGCGCTGCGATCTTCGCCATGAGCGGCGATGGTGAGCGCGTCGACCGCGGTCGTGCCGTCAACGGTCACCCGCGCAACCAAACCTTCGCCGTAGTCGATCAGGCCGAACGCGCCGTCGTCCACCGAGATCGTGAACGGTCCGTCGGGGCCTTCGCGCTTCGGATTGGCCGTACGCAGATAGCCCGTGCTGCGAACCGGCGCGCGTCCGGACATCCAGTTCGCGCTGTCGATGACGTGCGAGAGCAGGGCGCCTGCGATTCCGCCGCCCTTGCTGCGGTCGAACCACCATGAGTTCTTGCGTTTGTTGTCGAGGCGGAGCATGCGCGCGAGATGCGTGATTTCGAGTTCGCGCAGCGGCGCGACGTGGCCGTTCGCGATCAGCTCTTTGAGGGCGAAACGCTGCGGAACCCACCGGAACTCGTGCATGACGGCCGTTGCGGTCTTTGCTTTTTGCGCCGCCCCGAGCATCTCTTGCGCTTGCGCGACCGAGAGCGCGAACGGTTTTTCGCAGATCACATGCTTTCCGGCGGCAATCGAAGCCAGCACGTCCGGATGATGCGTAAACGGAGGGCTTGCGATCGAAACGACGTCGAGCTCGCATCCGCGCAGCATGGCGTCGCAACTCTCGAAGGCGTGCGGAATCTTGCGTTCTTGGGCTACCGCCTTCGCGCTGTGCGGCGACGCAATCGCTACGACTTCGAACTGGGAATGGGCCGCAAATGCCGGCAAGTGGCCGCGAACCCCGAAGCCTCCGCCGACGATACCTACGCGATACACGACTCTACCACATCGACGCCGCGCTCCAGGTCAGCTTGCGAAATCGTCAGCGGGGGTGAGAGCGAGAGCACGTTGCCTTCGGCACCGGATTGCAAGATGATGACACCTTTCTTGAGAGCTTTTTCAATGACAACGCGCGCCTGCGCTGCATCGTGCAGTTCGATTCCCCACATGAGGCCGCGCCCGCGTATGCCGGCGGCTTTTCCCGACGACAGCAGTGGTTTCAGCTTCGCTACGAGTAGACTGCCGAGCATTGCTGCGCGTTTTGGAAGCTCGCGACCTTCGAGTTCGGCGATGCTCGCGAGCGCCGCGGCACATCCCATGGGGTTTCCCAAATGCGTGGACGTGTGGAGCGCCTCGCCTTCGGAGGCCGCCCACGCATCCATGACGGCCGGCGACGCGATCGCCGCCGAAACCGGAAAACCGTTGCCCAGCGCTTTCCCTAGGCAAAGAATATCCGGCACGACCGACTCATGCTCGCAAGCGAACATCCTTCCGGTCCGGCCGAATCCGGTATAGATCTCGTCGATGATGAGCAACATTCCGCGCTCGCGACAGATCTCGCGCAGCTCCGCCAGATAGCCGGCCGGCGGCACGATGCATCCGCCGCGTCCCTGCACCGGCTCGACGATCGCAGCCGCCAGATCGTAGCGCCGGGAAAACGCGCGCCGCGCATATTCAAGCGCTTGATCGGCGTTGCGGTCCGGGTAGTCGAGCAGCAGCGTTCGCTCGGGAAGCCACGCTAAGAACGGGTCGCGAAACTTCTTGATTCCGGCGACTTCGAGCGCGCCGATGCTCAGTCCATGATACGAACCGCGAAATGCGGCGAACGCGGGCTTGCCCGTTGCCAGCATCGCCGTTTTCATCGCCGCTTCAATCGCGTCGGAGCCGCTCGATCCAAGGAACGATTTCGTCAAATCTCCGGGCGTGATGACCGCGAGTTTTTCGAGCAGCTGCGCTTTCACCGCAGCGGGGTGAACGTCGCCCATCGCGTGCGTCAGGCGCGCGGCCTGCTGCTGCATAGAAGCGGTCACGCGCGGATTGCTGTGTCCGCAGTTGGCCACGCCGAACGCGGCCGTCAGATCCAAGTAGTCGTTGCCGTCCGCGTCGGTCACCGTGACGTCGTTCGCCGATTCCCAAAAGACCGGAGACTCGCCGCCGACGTATGTGACGTTACGCGACTCGTATTTGCGCAGCAGTTGCGCAAGTTCGGTCGAGCGCCTGCGAGGCCGCGGCATTAGAACGTCTTGTCGATCCAGCGGACGAACTCCGCGATTCGCGGACGCCCGCCGTGTTCGCCGGTGAGCGGCGGGTTTTGCAATTCTCCAAAACGGGTTATCCGGACGGCGCCCGCCGAGACGGCCATGTCGATCACATCCGGGCGGCTATCAGCTACCGCAAAACCTTCGAGCGCAATCCCGTGACGGCGCAGATAGTCGAGCGCATCCGCGGGATTCCCGACCGGGATTGCGTGCGCCAGGCGCGGCAAGAACGGAGGCGGTTCGGAGAGCGCGCTTTGGCTGGATGCATTTCGAAACGCAGCCAGCGCACGCGTGTGCGCTCCTTGAGCGAAGCGCTCGGACGCGTGCTCGCCGCGCGGAAACTCGATATTGGCGCGAGTGATTTCATCGTGCAATGTTTGAGAGAACGCGGCGACGCTCACAACCCCGCCGTCTTCGACGAAGAGCACGTGCAGCGATAAACAGCCCTCGGTTTCGTAGAGCACAATGTCGCGCGCTGCGCCCCGCGCAATCTCTGCGGCTGCGTCCGCACCGGAGAGCGACTCGCGGGAGACGAATCCCGCGCTCGCACGCGAACCGAATCCGATGAAACGCGCCTCCGGCGGCAGCGCCGCGCGAATTGTGGCCAGCGTTTCGGCTCGCCCGAACGCGGCGACGGCATCGAACGCGCGCAGAGCGGGCGCTGCATCGTCCTGCGAACTCCATGGCTCGGCGCGAGCTGCCTGCTCGAACTCCGGCAGCTCTTCGCGCAAGGTTTCGAAAAACGAAACGATCAGCGAATCCTCGCGATCTTTGACGAGCACGTCGCATTTGGCGCAAAGCGCGAACAGGGCGGCCGGCAATGCGACACCAATCGTGGTGCGGCTGGAGATGACGCAGACGCTTCCGATCGGTCGCGCCCAAGCGTCTGTCCGGCCGGCGCGCGCACGAAATCCGTCGAGCACCGCGATCTCTCCGAGTTCGCCCGCGATGACCGCCTCGATCGATGCGCGATCTATCGAGAAGAAGAGGCGGTCGAGCGCGTACTCGACGACCGGAATCGAGTAGCCGGTTCGTTCGGCGATGCGTTGTGTCGCACGCACCCGTACGGGGAAGTCGGCGTCGCGCCAGCGTTCGGCCGCATCGGAAATCGCGCCGATGATTTTGCGTGCTTGAACCTCCGAAAGTGCGGTCACAACGCCGCGGCGCGCAATGATTCGGCGTCGAGCGAACAGCCGCGCAACTCGGCGCCGCGTTCGCGTCCGATCAATGCGAGCGTTCCGTCTTCAAAGACGGCGCCGAGATCTTCAGTGAGAACGGCTAGACATGATGAACGGTTGGCAAGATCGACGTGCACCAGTGCGCCCACGACTCCCGGCGCAACTCGCTCACCTTTTTCGTCAACGGCATACGAGCGCAGCCACGGCGGCGCACCTTTGCGCCGCGTTTCATCGAACGAATCGTCGTAGTATTGCGTTGTCAACTCCGTCATCCCGTATTCCCCGATAATGTGATGCGGAGGCAAACTGAAAACGTCCGCGAGTCGCTCGTAAAGCTCGCTGCGCTCGATCGCGCGCGCGCGCCCCTTGAAGCCGCCCGTTTCCATGATTCGCGAGCCCGATGGCAAAGGACAAGAAATCGTTGCTGCGCTCAGCGCAAGCTCGTCCAGAAGGTTGACGAAAGCAAACGCAGTTCCGGCGATGCAGACCGGAATCGCCCAATGCCCGGCTTTCCGCAAATCTTCGACAAAACGGCCGGCCTCGAGCTCATTCCCGGCGACGTACCACGAGTGATATCCGTCGCCAAAAGTTTTGGCCGCGCGGTCCATCATATAGGAAAGCGACGATCGCGGCTTCTCCTCTAGGTTTGGAAGCAGCATATGGTAACGCAGCGGCTCGACGGCGTCCCGCAGCACCCCATAGCCGAAGCCGGCCAGGAGCGAAGCGTCGTAGAGACGCGCGCTTTCCATATAATGGATGCCGCCCGCCCCGGTCGTGGTTCCGCTGGTTTCGAATGTGAGCGCAGCCGAAGCGTGGTCGAACGTGGTCAGCGGCGCTGCTTTAAAAGCTCCGGCCGGAACCGGTGGAATATCCCACCGGGAAAGTTGCGGCGAGCTCGTTATGCCCAGGCTCTTGCAATAGCGTGCGTAGGGCTCGTTAAAACGCAACTGGTGCTCGAATATCCGTAACGCGAGATCGTCAAAATCAAACCTAAAATCAGGGTCGGAGTACTCCCAGTGCCCGCGGTAACCGGGCGGCGTGGACCAGCGTTCGATAACTTCGAGAATCTCCGCGTCGAGCGCATCCGCTTCGTCGCGGTACGCACTGGTTGTCATCCTGTTCTTGTCGAAGGACGGCGGCTCGAAATCAGTCCGCTGTTCAATCCGTTGGTTGCAAGGCCGCCGTTGAAGCGCGCCGATTCAACCTTGATGCAGCGGTCCACGACAACGTCGAGCCCGGCCGCGTCAGCCAGATCGATCGCCTCCTGATTGATGACGCCGTATTGGAACCAGATCGATTTCGCGCCCGAAGCAATCGCTTCGCGCGCGAGTTCGAGCACTTCACTCGGGCGGCGAAAAACGTCGACGATGTCAGGAGCTCCCCGCTCGGCCGCGTACGCGGCTAGAGATGGGTACGCGGGAACGCCGTCGATCGATGCGATCGTGGGATTGATCGGCGTCACTTCGAAGCGGCCCTGCGTTCGCAAATAACTGAAAACGGTATAGCTCGGCCGCAACGGATTGGCCGAAGCGCCGACCATGGCGACCGTCTTGCTGCGATCCAAGAGCGCGCGGCGCTGCGCCGGTGTTTCCAAGATCATGCCGGAGTTTTACTATTGCTGGCTTCGGACGCGAGCCTGCCCTGAGCTTGTCGAAGGGCGTTATCCAAATCCCACATCAGGTCGTCAGCGTCTTCCAAACCGACGGAAAGGCGGATGCTTTCCGGCGCAACGCCCGACTTGCGCATCTCTTCGTCGCCCAATTGCGAGTGCGTCGTCGAAGCCGGGTGGATGACGAGACTCTTCATATCGCCGACGTTGGCGAGATGGCTCCAGAGCTCCAGCGCGTCGATGAACGCGCGCCCGGCGTCGCGTCCGCCGCGAATGCCGAAGGTGAAGATCGATCCCGCGCCGCGCGGCAGGTACTTTTGGGCGAGCGCATGCTGCGGGTGCGATGCAAAGCCGGGATAGCTCACCCAGTCTACCTCGGGGCGCTGCGAAAGAAACTCCGCGATCGCGCGTGCGTTGCGGACGTGTGCTTCCATACGAATGGGAAGCGTTTCCAATCCGAGCAGCAGCAGCCACGCATCCATCGGCGCCATTTGCGCGCCGACGTCGCGCAGCACTTCCGCGCGCAAGCGCATGAGAAATGCGTACTCGCCGAACGTTTCAGTGAAAACTTTGTCATGATATCCTGGGCTAGCTTGCGAAAGAAGCGGGAAGCGGCCGCTCTCCCAGGCAAACGTGCCCGACTCGACGACGACGCCCCCAATGACGGCGCCGTGACCCGAGATGAACTTCGTTGCCGAGTGCGTCACGATGTCAGCGCCATGTTCGATTGGCCGGCAAAGGTATGGCGACGCAAACGTGTTGTCGACGACCAGCGGAATCCCGGCGGCATGTGCGATGGCGCTCAACGCATCCAGATCGGCGACCGTACCACCCGGATTACCGATCGTCTCGGCAAAGAGCAGTTTGGTCTGCGGCTTTATCGCAGCCGCAATGGCGGCGTGATCGTCCGCAGGAACGAAGGTTGTCTCGATTCCCAAGCGCGCCAGCAACACCGTAAACTGCGTGATGGTGCCGCCGTAAATATTTTGCGAACAGACCAGATGGTCGCCGTTCTGAGCGAGCGCCAACACGACGCCCAGCTGTGCGGCCAGTCCGCTCGAGAACGCGACGGCGCCGAGTCCGCCCTCCAAGCTCGCCATGCGCTCCTCGAATGCCGCGACGGTCGGGTTGCTGATCCGGCTGTAGATGTGACCGTAACTGCGCAGCGCAAAGAGTTCGGCCGCCTGCTCCGTGGAACCGAAGACGAACGCCGCGGTTTGGTACAGAGGCATGACCCGGGACCCCGTCACGGGGTCCGGCGGTGTGCCGGCGTGAATGGCGCGCGTTGCAAACCCGAAGCGGCGATCTTGCATGGTCACTCGTGCTTCGACCCGAACCTCATACTACCCCAGCCAGAGTAGGAGACCGTACTTTCATGCCAATGACTTTGACGGAAAAGATCCTCGCCCGCCACGCCGGGCTCGATGCGGTCGAACCCGGACAGATCATCAACGCAAAAGTGGATTTGGTGCTCGCCAACGAGCTGTCGGCCGCCGTGGCGATTGGCGTCATGCGGCAGATGAAGGGCGCGGATCGCGTCTTCGACCGCGACAAAATCGCGCTGGTCGAAGATCATTTCGTTCCCGCTAAGGACGCACAGTCGGCCAAAATCGCCAAGCTCATGAAAGACTTCGCGGTCGAGCAGAAGATCACGCACTTTTTCGACGTCGGCCGCGGCGGGATCGAGCACGTGGTTTTACCTGAGGAAGGCCTCGTCGCGCCCGGCGAGCTGATCGTCGGCGGCGATTCACACACGTGCACGTACGGCGCGTTCGGCGCATTCGCGACGGGCATGGGATCGACCGACATCGCGGCCGCGTTTGTACTCGGTGAGGTCTGGCTGAAAGTTCCCTGGAGCATCAAACTGGTCTACAACGGCAAGCCGGGTGAAATGGTCTTCGCCAAAGACATCATGCTGAAAACCGTCGGGACGCTCGGAATCGACGGCGCGACCTACCGCGCAATCGAATACCACGGATCGACCGTGGACGAACTTTCGATCACGGGACGCATCACGATGGCGAACATGGCTATTGAGGCCGGCGCCAAGAACGGCATCTTCCACGCGGACGCAAAAACGCTCGCGTACGTTCAAGAGCGCACCGATCGCGAGTTCCTCGTTGAGAAAGCCGACCCCGACGCGCGGTACGAACGCGAAATTCAGATCGACATCGGATCCCTGGAGCCGCAGGTGGCCTGTCCGCACACGCCCGACAACGTGCATTCCATCTCCGACGTAACGCGCGACGAAATCTTGGTGGACCAAGTCTTCATCGGCTCGTGCACCAACGGATACATCGAGGATTTGCGCGTCGTCGCGAAGATCTTGGACGGAAAAAAGATCGATCCGCGCCTGCGCGTGATCGTCAATCCGGGCTCGCAGAAAGTCTGGATGCAAGCCGCCGAGGAAGGCATTCTCGGAAAACTGGCCGGGGCCGGCTGCGTGGTGAACACGCCGGGCTGCGGCGCGTGTTTCGGCGGCCACATGGGAACGCTGGGCGACGGTGAGCGCTGCATCTCGACGACCAACCGCAATTATGTAGGGCGCATGGGCTCGCCGAAAGCGGAAGTCTACTTGGCCTCGCCGGCAACATGCGCGGCGTCGGCGCTGACCGGACGCATCACGGATCCGCGCGTAACCGCGGCGGTGGCCGTCTGATGCAAGCCACACTTCGCGGCCGCGCGCACAAGTACGGAAAAAACGTCGACACCGACGTGATCATACCGGGAAAATATTGCAACATCATCGACATCGCCGAGCTCGGCAAACACGCGATGGAAGGTTTGGATCCGGAGTACACATCGAAAATGAAACCGGGCGATCTGATCGTCGCCGATTCGAACTTCGGCTGCGGCTCGAGCCGCGAAGTCGCACCGATCGCGATCAAGGGGTCGGGAACCTCCGCGGTCATCGCCAAAAGTTTCGCGCGGATATTTTACCGCAACGCGCTCAACATCGGACTGCCGATCTTTGAATCGCCTGAAGCTGTGGACGCCATCGAAACCGGCGATGAACTCGAAATCGAACCGGCCGGCGGCGTTATCCGCAATCTGACCAAAAACCAGACCTACACGGCCGCGGCCTTTCCGCCGTTCATGCAGTCGCTGATCGACGCCGGCGGTCTGCAGCCGTACGTCGAGAGGCGCCTAGCCGAGAAAGCCTAGGGCTGGCCCATTCCGCCGGTGCTCGGCGAGAGATTGTCCATCCAGTTGTACTTGGGCCGGTAAGCGGCGGTGAACGGCACGCTTTCGTTGCTCAAGGCCAGCATGCCAATCATGTCCGTGAAGGCTTCGTGCGTTCCGTTAAACGTCAGCGTTGCACCATTGGGAAGCGAGACGACGACGCGCACGTTTTTTCCATCGACCGAACCGAAGAGCGGATATTTCTTCCCGTCCTGGTCCAAATATTGGCCGGTCAGCACGTTGTCTTTTTGATCGATCTTGAAGTGCGTGTACGTCACGCCCGATGCGCGTTGAATCTGGATTTCCCAAACCCCTGAGATGCCCACCCGCGTGATGGCGGTATCTTTGGGCGGCGCGGGCGTGGCCTTGGCCGGAATTTTGATGGAAGGCGGCGGCGAGGGGTAGGTCTGTGCGCCTGCGGCGGCTTGAGCCGCCAGGGCCAGCGCGAAAGCGCTGCCGAGAATAAACGAACGGTTCATGGCTCCTTAACTACTGCAGCGAGCGTTCCGTTCCCGGGGGAGGGCTCGCTCCTTTGCCCAATAGCGACTTGACTGCTTTAGGAGACGTCGTGAATTTTCGTTATCTCATCCTCGCCGCGGCCGCTTTGCTCGGGGGACTAAGCGCCTGCGGCGGAGGTGGTAGCGGCGCCTCGGTCTCGAGCGGATCCGCGGCCGCTATTCCCGCGGCGCTGCCGATCGTGGTCTCGCCGGCGAGCCTCTCATTTCTGGGTTTGGGCGCCGGCATTTCTCAGACGGTGAGCGCGTCGGAGGGAAATTACAGCGGCGCGTTTTCGGCTTCGAGCGCAACGTGCCCGGGTATTGCGACCATCGCGCTCCAGCCGGGCTCGACGACGGTGTTCGTTGTAACGCCGGCCGGGGCGGGTTCGTGCAGTTTTCTCGTCTCCGACTCGTTCGGGCAGAGCAAAGCGATCCCGATCACGGTCACAACCACGGCGGTCGGTGGAACGTAAATGAAGATGCGCACATGCGCGATCGTGGCGGCGTGCATCCTCGCCGGCTGCGGCGGCCGAGGCGGACAGGCGCTGCCGTCTGCAGCGCGGATGGCAACCGTGCAGTTCACGATCGTCATTCCGGCGGGAATTACGCCGAAGTACATCTCGGTCTCGACGAAATCGGCGTCGATCACGGTCAATGGCGGCACACCGGCCGTCGTGAGTTGCACAGCCAGCTGTTCGGCCACGCTGCAAGCTCCGATTGGAAGCGATACCTTCGCCGCACAGCTTTATGACGCCGCGGGCGCAACCGGAAACATCCTCTCACAAGGCTCGACGACCGCGACAATCGCGCAGGGAGTTGCCAACACGGTTTCGATCACGTTCGCGGGGATTGTGAAGTCGCTGACGATCGGCAGCGCGGGTCCGGCGATCGTTCGCGGCCTGCCATCGACGGTGCCGCTGGTTATCGCTGCGAAAGACTCCGGCGGCAACACCATTACCGGAACCTACGATCAGCCGGTCACGCTGGTGAACTCCGACACGAGCGGAGCCACGGTGCTCAACGTCTCGTCGGTGTCGTCATCCGCAGCCGCGGTGACGTTAACCTACAACGGCGACAACTCGTTTTCAGGAACGACGATTACGGCAAGCGACGCAAGCTCCGGCAACACCCCGGCGCTGACCATCGCGAACCCGTGCGCGCGCTTGACCACGCCCAGCCGCGGTCTGTACCCGTGCGATTTGCAGTACGCGTACAATCTGCCGGCGCGCACGCGCGGCGCGGGCCAGACGGTTGCGATCGTTGACGCGTTTGACGATCCGAATGCGGAGGCCGATCTTGCGGTGTACCGCACGACGTTCAGTTTGCCGGCCTGCACGACCGCGAACGGTTGTTTCCGTAAAGTCAACCAAACCGGCGGCGCGATCTATCCTGCGCCCGACGCGGGCTGGGCCGGAGAGATATCGCTCGATCTCGATATGGCTTCGGCAGTTTGTCCTAACTGCAACATCGTGCTCGTTGAGGCTGCCACGGCAAGCTTCAACAATCTGGGTTTGGCCGAAAATCAGGCGGCGCTCATGGGCGCAAACGCGATCAGCAACAGTTACGGCAACACGGAATTCTTGGGCGAGACCGGTGTTGATGCATTTTACAATCATCCCGGCATTGCGATCACGGTGAGTTCGGGAGACGGCGATTTTGCCGCCGGCACGCAGTATCCCGCCTCATCGCCCTTCGTCACGGCGGTCGGCGGCACGCGGCTCTCCGTTGCCGCGAACGCGCGTGGATGGTCGGAATCGGTTTGGAACACCAAAGCTGGCGAAGGCTCCGGCAGTGGATGCAGTGCGTTCGAGCTGAAGCCCGCGTGGCAAACCGATGGCGGCTGCACGTTCAGGATGGTCGCCGACGTCTCCGCGGTCGCCGATCCGGCCACGGGCGTCGCGGTTTATAACACCTACAGTGGGCCGGGATGGCAAGTCTTCGGCGGAACCAGCGCCTCGGCGCCGCTCGTCGGCGCGGCGTACGCCCTGGCCGGAAACACGGCTAATCTCGTCTACGGCTCATATCCTTACGCGCACACGAGCGCGCTGAACGATGTGACCGCCGGCAACAACGGAACGTGCACGACGGCGTATTTCTGCACCGCCGGCACCGGGTACGACGGACCGACCGGTCTGGGAACTCCCAGTGGGACGGGGGCGCTTGGCTCGGCGATCGGGGCGACCACGGCGTTGGCCGCGGGGGCCCAGCTGGAGACGCTCGAGGCAGCGCCCGTCGAGCGCCTGTGCTCCCTCCCGGCTCCGGGCGAGGCGGCCTGCTATGCCCTCCGGCGGACGGACCTCCCCTGAGGCCCTTGCCGCGGCTGATATAATGTTTGGGCTGTGAAAGAGAAGATCCACCCCAAATGGTACCCCGAGGCCCGGGTGCACTGCGCCTGCGGCAGCACGTTCACGACCGGATCGACGATCCCGGAGATCGCGGTCGAGATCTGCTCGGCATGCCACCCGCTCTTCACGGGCCAGCAAAAGTTCATCGACACGGCCGGCCGCGTCGATAAATTCCGCCAGCGCGAACAGATCGCCAAGCGGAAACAAGAAGAGGCCGCTGCGCGCAAAGCCAAGCGCGAGTCTGAAAAAGCCGCAGCCGAAGTTTAACTGAACCTCACAGACCGCCTCGACGTCATCGCTAAACGCTTCGACGAGATCGAAGGCGAGCTCGCGCATCCGTCTGAAACGTTCGATCAGACGCGTTTCACCGCACTGGTCAAAGAGCGTTCCGCACTCGAGGAAACCGTTGAGGCATATCGCGCCTACCGGAAGATTCTGCGCGACATCGCCGACAACGAGAAATTGCTCGCCGACCGCAGCGATCCGGAGCTCGCGCAACTCGCCGAAGACGAGGTGAAAGGTCTGCGCGAAAAGCGTCAGGAGATCGAAGGTCGCTTACAAGCGCTGATGATTCCCAAAGATCCCGATGACGACAAAGACGTCTTCATCGAAGTCCGCGCGGGCGCGGGCGGCGACGAGGCCGCGATTTTCGCGGGCGACCTCGCGCGCATGTATATGCGCTACGCCGAAGCGCAAGGGATGCGGATCGAAGCGGCGTCGCAGAGTGAAAGCGAAGCCGGCGGTTATAAAGAGATCGTTTTCGGCGTAAAGGGAAACTCGCCGTACCGTCATTTCAAGCACGAGTCCGGCGTGCACCGCGTGCAGCGCGTTCCGGTGACCGAAGCGCAGGGCCGCGTGCACACGAGCACGGCGACGGTGGCCGTGCTTCCGCAGGTTGAGGACGACTTCAGCGTCGAGATACGCCCGTCGGATCTGCAAATCGATACCTACAAGTCCAGCGGAGCGGGGGGCCAGTACGTCAATAAGACCGAGTCGGCCATCCGCATCACGCACCTTCCGACCGGTATTGTCGTGGCGTCACAACAAGAACGGTCGCAGATTCAAAACCGCGAAAAAGCCATGACGATGCTGCGTTCGAAAATTTACGAGGGCAAACGCCGCGAAGCCGAAGAAGCCGCCGGCTCCATGCGCCGCAGTCAAGTCGGCACCGGCGACCGGTCGGAAAAAATCCGCACCTACAACTACCCGCAAGATCGCATCACCGACCATCGCATCAACCAGAATTTCGGCAACCTGCGCGGCGTCATGGATGGCGCACTTGCGCACATCGTCGACGAACTGCTCAAGGACGAGCGCATGAAATTACTCGCGGGCGAGGGACGGTCCGAATGACGGTCACGGGCGCGCCGCAAGCGTACGTCACCGGCTGGAAGGGATTCTACCGCCGCGAGTTCGCCGTGAACGAGCACGTGCTGGTGCCCCGACCGGAGACCGAGCATCTGATCGAAGACGCGCTCGAGTTCATGCGCGAACCGAAGCGGCGGCGCGTGCTCGACGTAGGAACCGGCAGCGGCGCGATCGCGTGCACGATCGCGAGCGAGATTTCCGACGCGATCGTCACGGCGTCGGACGTGAGTCTTCCGGCGCTCTTCGTAGCGGCGCACAACGCCACGCGTCTGGGTGTGGCCGAACGTTGCACGTTCACGCTGGCCGATATCGCGCCTGAGGGTGAGGGCAGCTACGATCTCATCATCGCCAACCTGCCGTACATCCCGAGCGCGGACGTTCCGCAAAAACCCGACCCCGTCGGATTCGAGCCTAGCGTGGCCACCGATGGCGGCGCCGACGGCCTGGAAGAGTACCGGAAGCTGCTGGCCCGGGCTCCCGGCCTCGTGCGAGCCGGAGCGCTCGTTTTAATGGAAGCGGCGCCCCCCACGATGGCGGGACTGCTCGCGCTGGCTCGTGCGGCTTTCCCCGAAGCCGCCATCACCGTGCACCGCGATTACGCCGGCTTAGAGCGCTACGTGCGTATCGCCACTAGGTAAAAACTCCGGCTCGACGGAATAAGATAGTCCCGAGTGGCGAAATACATTTTCTTTACCGGCGGCGTCGTCAGCTCGCTCGGCAAAGGCATTACGGCAGCTTCGCTCGGGCGGTTGCTCAAGGCGCGCGGGATCAGCGTTTCGGTTCAGAAACTCGATCCGTACATCAACGTTGACGCCGGGACCATGAACCCGTATCAGCACGGGGAAGTCTTCGTTACCGAAGACGGCGCCGAAACCGATCTCGATCTGGGTCACTACGAACGTTTCATCGACGAGAACTTGTCGCGCGCCAACAACGTGACGGCCGGTCAAATTTATAATTCCGTCATTGACAAGGAACGCCGGGGCGACTACTTGGGTGCGACCGTACAAGTCATTCCGCACATCACCAACGAGATTAAGTCGCACATCAAGCGCGTCGCCGAAGAGAGCCGGGCGGACGTGTGCATCGTCGAAGTCGGCGGCACGGTCGGCGACATCGAGTCGCTTCCGTTCCTCGAGGCGATCCGCCAGATCCGGTACGACGTCGGCGACGAAAACGTGATGTTCGTCCACCTCACGCTGATGCCGCACTTAGGCGCGCCCGACGAATTAAAAACCAAGCCCACGCAGCATTCCGTGCGCGAACTGCGCGGGATCGGCATCAGCCCCGACGCCATCGTCTGCCGAACCGCAACGTCGAGTCCGATGGCCGTCGAGATCAAAGAGAAGATTGCGCTGTTCTGCGACGTTCCCCCCAGCGCGGTCGTCCAGAACGCCGACGCTCCGACCATCTACCAAGTTCCGCTGAATCTGGAAGCCGAGGGATTGGCCGAGGCGGCAGTCCGCAAGCTGCGCCTTTCAGAAGCATCGCCGGAACTGGAAGAATGGGCGTCGGTCGTGGATCGCGTCCTGCATCCTGAGCGCCGCGTCACGATTGCGATCGTCGGCAAATACGTCGAACTCAAAGACGCGTATATTTCCATCAACGAAGCATTGCACCACGCCGGGATCGATTACAACGCCGCAGTTGACATCCGGCGCATCGATTCGGAGACCGTCGAAAACGACGGCGTCGCCGTGCTGCGTGCAGCACACGGAATCTTGGTGGCTCCGGGCTTCGGCGCGCGCGGCGTAAAAGGAAAACTGCGGGCCATCAAATATGCGCGCGAAAACCGCGTTCCGTTTTTGGGCATCTGTTACGGCATGCAGTTAGCATGTGTGGAATTCGCTCGCAACGTCTGCGGCCTACCCGAATCCATGACGCGCGAAGTGGACGAGACGACGATCGATCCGGTGATTGACTTCATGCCCGATCAGCGCAACTTGGAAGTTTACGGCGGCACGATGCGTTTGGGCTCGTACGCTTGCGAACTCGAGCCGCAGTCGCATGCGGCGCAAGCCTACGGCGAGCTGCAGATCACCGAACGGCACCGTCACCGTTACGAGTTCAACAACCGTTACCGCGCGCTGTTCGAAGAGCACGGCATGCGGTTCACGGGACACCACGTTGTTGGAAAGGCCACGCTGGTCGAGCTCATCGAGCTGCCGGCCGACATGCACCCGTGGTTTGTCGGAACGCAAGCGCACCCGGAATTCAAGTCTCGCCCGACGCGTCCCGCGCCGCTCTATCGCGATTTCGTGGGCGCGGCGCTCGTGCACGAGCAGCGGATGCGGGAAGAAGCTTCATTCACTCAAGCAACGTCACTGCGGTCGTCCTAACCCGCAACGAAGAGCGGAACCTTCCGCGCGTGCTGGGCTCGCTGCCGGCGGGTATGCCCGTGCTCGTTTTGGACCACGGTTCCACCGATAAAACGCGCGAGATTGCCCGCGCTCACGGCGCCGACGTGCGGGAACGCGAGTTCGGCGGCTTCGTCGACGCCCGCCGTTTCGCGATCTCCCAAGTGACGACGGAGTGGACGCTGATGATCGATGCGGATGAAGCGCTCGATGCGCAGTTGCGTGAATCCATCGTAGCCGCGGGCCAGGACTGCAACGGCTACTACGTGCGCCGGACGACGTTTTACCGGGAACGGGCGCTGCGAATGTGGCGCGACGAATTGCTGCTGAGGCTTTTCCGCACCAAGGACGTGCGTATCGAACCCTTTCCGTCGGCGGGCGGCAGCGCCCAGCTCCACGAGCGTTGTGCGTGCGACCCGCCGCTGGGCACGCTCGACGGCACGTTGCTGCACTATTCGTATCCGACGCACGAAGCCTACTCCAGCAAATACGATTTCTATACGTCGCTCGAAGCACAAGGGGTGAATCCGTCGCGGGCGCGTGCTGCCTTCGAAGTCGCTCGCGCCGTTCCGCGGTTCGTCTGGTATCTCTTCGGGCGCGGCGCGGTTGCCGACGGATTCGATGGCACACGCGTTGCGTGGCGTTCCGCATTTTATCCCGCAGCGGTCCGCCTCAAAGCCTTGCGACGGTGAGATCGCGCATCGCGCTCGACGCGCGCATCACCCGGCAGCTTTCGACCGGGATGCAGACGTACGTGCGCGAGCTGGTTGCGCGTCTTCCGTCCGCCGCGCCGGACCTGGAGTTCGTGACTTTTACCGGTGGCGGAAACTTCGGATGGGCCGAGCACGTGCGATTGCCGTTAGCGGTGCGCGCGGCCGCGCCGGCGCTAACGCACTTCCTGTCGCAGTACACGCCGGTGCTGATGCCGCGTCCTTATGTCGTCACGATCCACGATCTGATCCATCTGCTCTTTCCGGAGAATTTCAAGTCAAAGGTCGGGCCCTATTACCGGACCGTCGTGCGTCATATTGCCGGACGTGCCGCACGCGTGATCACCGATGACGTGCGCACCGTTGCCGATCTGCAGCGCTTCCTGGGCGTCGCGCCGGAGCGCGTTAGGGTCGTTCCTCTTGGTGTGCAGGACGTGTTTCTGCAACCCGCTGTGCCACATCGCGGCCCCCGTCCATATTTTTTGTATTCGGGCAATCACCGCGAGCACAAAGATCTTCCGACGCTTTTCGAGGCGTGGGAGGCGCTCCCCGAGGACATTTCTGCCGACCTGCTGATCACGGGTCCCCACGACTTCGGCCGCCGGTTTTTGCGGCGAAACGGCGAGGTGATCGCGCTCGGGAACGTCCCAGCCGGCGAGCTGGCCGGATACTACGCGGGCGCGGTTGCGTTGGTTCATCCCGCATTGCGGGAAGGTTTCGGACTGCCGATGCTTGAGGCGATGGCGGCCGGCTGTCCGGTCATTGCATGCGCCGACGCGCTTCCGTCGGTGCTCGAAGGTCCGGCCTTGACGTTTCCAGCGCACGGTGCAGCAGAGGCTTCCCGCGCAATGCAGCGCGTGCTCGCCGACCAGGGGCTGCGCATGAAGCTCGTTAATGAAGGCCGGGCTCGCGCGGCCGAATTCACTTGGGATCGCTGCGCGCGTGAAACCGCCAGCGTCTATCGAGAAGTAGTGGAGGAATCGACCCGGTGAAAAAATTGGCCTGCGTGCTCGCCGCCGTGTTGCTGACGGCCGCGGTTCACTCGCCGAGGCGTCCCGGCAAAACGATCCAGCCAATCACGATTATCCTCAACGGCATGCGTCTTCCCGTCAAGCCGGGCCCGCAATTCTACCGCTACCATCTGCTCGTTCCGGTGCGCCGCATCATCGAAGCGCTCGGACTCCAATTTCAGCGAGCCGGCCGCAACGTGACGACCTACGTTGGCGCGAAACAGATTACGCTGACCATCGGAAGCGCGCGCGCTCTTGTCGACGGCGACCCGGTGTTGTTGGACGCTCCACCCGTCGAGATCGGCAACACGCTTTACGCGCCGCTGCGGTTTTTCACGGCGGCGCTTGACGCACAAGCGAACTTCGACCGCCAAACCAATAGCGTCGAGATCGTCTCGAGCTTGATCGGGCGCAGCGCTCCCGGCACGACCGGATCGGGAACGAAGACTCGCGGCACGGTGACGGCAGTTGACCTGGACTCTTCGCCGGCAACGATAACGCTGACGTACAACGCTTCGATCCGCACGCTTCCGATCGATCCCGCTGCGCAAGTCGTCGTTCAAGACGTCAACACCGGCACGTCGAATCCGGGCGAGCTCACCGATATTGCGGCCGGCGATTGGGCGGAAGTCGTCCTCGATAAAGCCGGTCACGTGAAACACGTCGTCGACGCCTACGGTTCGCGTACCGGGACGATTGCCGCGGCGGCATCGGGCGTTATCGTGCTGGGTGACGGGCGCGTCATCAGTCCGAGCCGGGCAACGGCGATCACGCTCAACGGCGATACCGTCACGATCGACCGCCTGCAAGTCGGCGATGCGGTGAGCGTACGCTACAACATCGATACGTCGGAGCCGCGGCAGATTATCGCGACACGCAAAAATGCGGTTTCACCGACGGCCGGGCCGGTTGCCATCGAGACGATCTCCGTTTCGCCGCAACGCCCGCTGCGCAAGAACGATACGCTGTACGTGATCATGCACGCGACGCCGGGCGGCACGGCGAGTTACGACCTCGGACCGTACGTCACGGGCTTGCCTTTGCACGAAAGCACGGCCGGTACGTACTCGGGGACCTACAAAGTCGGCGCAGGCGTAAATTTTGCCGACGTCCCCATCTTCGGGCATCTGAGCGTGCACGGTGGAGCGCTCACGACGTGGGAGTCGCCGGCGCTGGTTTCGATTTCGACCGAGCCGCCGGGCATTAACGACTTCGCGCCGGGAAACGGCGTGACCGTGAACAATACGCGCCCAAGCATCTACGCCACTTTCGCCCCGGGTGTCGTGCCGGTCAACGCTTCGAGCGCCAAGATCGAGGTGAACGGACACGACGTGACGTCGTCGGCAACGCGCAGCGACCGTTTCATCGACTACATGCCGCAGGTTGACTATCGCAATGGGCCGGTACGCGTCATCGTACGGGTTTCAGATGAAGCTGGGAATACGTCTACGAAGAGCTGGACGTTCTACATCAAATCGAGGTAACCGTATGAAAAGATTCACTGCGTGCGCGGTGCTGGCGCTGTTCCTTGGGTCGTGCTCCGGGAACCAGAACGCAGCCGGAGGGGCCGCCGCGCCTCTGGTGATCGCCCGAGTAAAGGATGCCGTCATTCTGGATCCCGCTCAAGCGACCGACGGCATGTCGCTCAATCTCACGCAAGAAATGATGAAGGGTTTGGTCGAGTTCAAGCTCGGAACATTTGACGTTATTCCGTCGATCGCCCAGAGCTGGAAAATGAGCGCGGGCGGCCTGCACTGGACGTTTACCCTGAAGAAGGGCTTAAAGTTTTCCGACGGCACCCCCATCGACGCGGCCGCGATCAAGTTCAATTTCGATCGCTGGCGGCTGACGAAAAATCCGTACCATCAAAACTATCCCTACGGATACTACGCCGATATGTTCGGCGGCTTTCCGGGCTTAATTACCGCCGTTGCGACGCCAAACTCACAGACGGTGGCTTTCACGCTGTCGCGTCCCCTCGGTCCGTTTTTGCGCGACCTGGCAATGCCGTCTTTTGCGATCGCCTCGCCTACTGCCGTGCGAAAGAACCTCGCCGGCTTCGGTAACCAGCCCGTGGGCTACGGCCCCTACATGCTCAAAGAGTGGGTGAAAGACGATCATATCACGCTGGTCGCAAATCCAACGTGGCGAGGCGTCAAGCCGGCTTACGCGACCGTCATCGTGCGCGACATCCCCGATCAAGCCACCAGCGTCCTCGAGATGCAGCGCGGCGGAATCGACTTTCTGACCGATCCGCGTCCCGACGATGCGGCGCAACTCGCCAAGCAGTCCGGCGTCACGGTCTACGAGCAGCCTTCGAACAATAATTCGTATCTGGCGTTCAACGTGCAAAAGACGCCTTTCGGTACAGCCGCGGTGCGGCAGGCCATCGCTTATGCGATCGACGTGCGGGCGATCGTGAAAGCGTTTTACGCCGCCGGCGCGGTCGTCGCCACCAATTGGACTCCGCCCGGAATGCTCGGTGAGGACAGATCGCTGCAGCCCTATCCTTACGATCCGGCAAAAGCGAAGCAGCTGTTAGCGCAGGCCGGGCTTTCGGCCGGCTTCAGCACCGATCTCTACTATCCGACAACGCCGCGGCCGTACATGCCCGAACCGCAGCGGATTGCCGAAGCCATTCAAGCCGATCTGCAAAAGGTGGGCATCAAGGTGACGCTCGAGCCGTTCGAGTTCGGCGTCTTTCTCGAAAAAGTTCGTAACGGCGAACACCAGATGTGCTTGATCGGATGGAGCGGCGACAACGGCGATCCGGACAATTTCTTCTATCCGCTCCTCGATAAAGACAGCGCGCTCGCCAAACCCAATGGGCAGAACTACTCATTTTGGGAGGACGAAGCGTTTCACCAACTGATCGTCAAGGGGCAAACCACGCTCGATGAAGCCGCGCGCGGCGTGGTCTACAAGCAGGCCAACGACATGGTTCACGATCAAGTTCCCGCGCTGCCCATCGTGCACACGACGGTCCCGGTCATCGTAAAGTCGTCCATCGCGGGATTCGTGCCCAGCCCGGACACGCATATCGCGTTTGAGTATCTGCATCCGAAATAACACTTGGTGTCATCCTGAGCTTGTCGAAGGACCCTGAGCAGCGCGCGAAGCGCGCCAGCCGAAGGGAAGCGCCATGAACAAGGACTGCATTTTCTGCAAAATCGTGGCGGGAGAAATTCCGGCAAAAATGGCGCATCGCGCTAACGGGATCATGGCGATTGAAGACGTCAATCCGCAAGCGCCGGTCCATCTGCTCGTCTTTCCGGAACGCCATGTCGCCGATATCGCGGAGCATACGTTTAAGGGGTCGGCCGACGAAATAGCGTGCCTCATGGAAATCGCCGCTGAACTCGGTGCGAAGAACGCCGGCGGCTTTCGCCTAGTTGTGAATACGGGTCCCGACGGCGGGCAAACCGTCGGTCATTTACACGTTCACGTGCTCGCGGGACGGCCGCTGATGTGGCCTCCTGGATAACGATTGAGTGTATAAGGTGTGAGTTGTTGTGAGTAACCGCAGTTTCTTGTGCAATGCCTGTGAGTTGCACCAAAACACTCTTGCAATCGAAATGTGAAATTGATACCATGCAATCACTTCGAGTAACGACGAAGTGCGGAACGTAATAAACCGCGATCGAGCATGCTGAGGGTGTTGCAAGTGCGGCGCCGGAGTGCGAAGGTCGAACCGGAGGCGGGCGTGAGTGGGAGTTCGGAAACGGACTCAAACGCGCGAACCGTGCCGGAGATACAACAAGGCCCGAGGCCTCACGGCAACGGGCCTTGCTATTTCCCGTGCTTTGACTGGAGTGCGGCCCTGTGATAAAGTCACCTATTGGGCCGCTTGGCCCGGTAGAGATTTTGGATTGAAAGGGGGGTTGAATTAAATGGAAGTACGCGTAGCTCCAGGGGAGTCTATCGAGAGCGCGCTGCGCCGTTTCAAAAAAGCCACCCAGAAAGCTGGAGTCTTGGCCGAGGCGCGCAAGCACGAACACTACGAAAAGCCTAGCGTCCGCCGCAAGAAGAAGTCCGCGGCCGCGCGCAAGCGCCGCGCCTAGTCCCGCATGGCCAGTCTGAAAGACCGCATCGCCGCCGATCTTAAGGAGGCGATGAGGGCTCGCGACCAACTCCGCCTCGACACGCTGCGGTCGGTGCTCTCCGGATTCACCTATAAGCGCACCGAGGCCGGAGTGGACTTAACCGACGCCGACGAGTCCGACGTCGTGCGCAAACAGGTCAAGCAGCGTACCGATGCCGCGACGGAGTTCGAAAAAGCCGGCCGCAAGGAGCTCGCCGAAAAAGAGCTGCGCGAGCGCGAGATTCTGACCGCCTATTTGCCGGCGCAAAAATCCGGCGATGAGGTCCGGGCGATCGTGCGCGCGATCATCGCCGAACTGCCGCAAGGCTCTCGCAATCAGGGCGCCGTCATGAAAGTCGCGATGCCGCAGCTCAAAGGGCAAGCCGACGGCAACCTCGTGCGGCAGATCGTCACCGAGGAGCTCGGTTAGAACGAAGAGAGACCCGTAACCTTCGCGAAGGGCCTAGGTAGCTAACAGCATGCTTGGGTTCAAGATGGGACTGCTCGCTGCCGCCGGGCTTATTGCAGCCGGGCTCTTTTCTGCCGCCTCGGGGCAGCAGCCGGCAAGAAGCGGAACCGTAGTCGTTATTCCGATCACCGGGACTGTCGACGATGGCATGGATCACATGGTCGTCCGCTCGATCCAAAAGGCGCGGTCGGACGGCGCGTCGGCCATCGTGCTCGACGTCAACTCGCCGGGCGGCGTACTCGAAGCGGCTTTCGACATCAAAGACGCGGTCCTCAATGTCGGCATTCCGACCTACGCGTTTGTAGACGGCCGGGCGTATTCGTCGGCCGCGCTCATCACGCTCGCGACGCAGCATATCTACATGGCGCCCGGCGCTTCAATCGGCGAGGCCGAGCCCTACCCGGTTACGTCCAAACTCATCTCGGCGGTGAAGGCCGAATTCAAGTCGACGGCCGAACGAAACCATCGCGATCCCCTCATTGTCGCGGCAATGGTCGACAAGAGCATCGATCTTCCTCAATACAAACAGCCGGGGCAGAATCTCACACTCGACACGCAGGCCGCGCTCAAAACGAAAATTGCCGACGGCCAAGCCGCTTCGCTCGGTGCGATGCTGGCGGCGAACCACTTGAGCGGACCACAGGAGACTCCGCAATACACGTTTGCCGAGCAACTTGCGCGTTTCGCGACCAACCCGGCGGTCAGCGGTTTGCTGCTGACCCTAGGTTTCTTAGGCTTGCTCATTGAGATGCAGACGCTGCACGGCATAGCCGGCGTCATCGGCGTCGCATCGCTGGCACTATTTTTCGGCTCGCACATCTATGCGGGTTTCAGCAATGGATGGGTCGTCGTGCTGGCCATCGCCGGCGTCGTCGGCATCCTGTACGAACTGCACATCGTCCCGGGGCACGGTGCGCCGGGCATACTCGGCGGGATCGCGCTGCTGGCAGCCATCTTGCTGGCTTTTGGCCTGCCGTTCTTTTCCATCGCGATGGAAACGCTGGCCACGGCGATCGTCCTGACCGTTGTGTTCTTCTACTTTGCAACGCGCGCGTTTCCGCAGAACGCGTGGATGGCGAAACTTACCTTCGCCAGCGCGCAAGGACCGGATTATGTCGCGAGCCGCGATCTTACGGATCTGCGCGGACAGAGCGGCACGGCCAGCTCGTATCTGCGGCCCGCGGGCGTGGCGACCGTGGACGGACGACGGATCGACGTGCTGACGCAAGGTGAATTCATTCCGGCAGGTACACCTATTCGCGTGACCCGGGTCGAAGGCGCGCGCGTTTTCGTCGAACCCATCGACATGCCGAGTTACAAGGAGTAGATCTTGGGCGTTACAATCACCGCGACGATCATTTTTTTCGTCGCGATCATTCTGTTCTTTACGTTCCTCTATTATTTCCCGATCGGCATGTGGTTCAGAACGGTCGCGGCCGGCGTTCCGCTCTCGATTGGGTCGCTCATCCGGATGCGGATCATCGGCATTCCGCCCAGCGTTATCGTTACCAACTTGGTGCGCGCGCGTAAAGCGGGTCTCCCCCTCAATGTCGATCAGCTGCAGTCGCACTATCTGGCGGGCGGCAACATCGAGAACTGCGTGCTCGCGATGATCGCCGCGCAGCGCGCGCAGATTCCGCTGGAGTGGCAGCGCGCCGCCGCAATCGATTTGGCCGGACGCAACGTGCTGGAAGCGCTGCAGACGTCGGTCAACCCGAAGGTCATTGAAACGCCGATTTTCCAAGGCGTCGCGCAGAACGGTATTCAGTTGAACGTGAAAGCGCGTATCACCGTGCGCAGCAATCTCGATCGCTACGTCGGCGGCGCCGGCGAACCGACGATCGTCGCGCGCGTCGGCGAAGGCGTCGTCTCCGCGGTCGGTGCGGCGCTCGATCACAAACAGGTGCTGGAATATCCCGATCGCATCAGCAAAGCCGTGCTCGCCAAGGGCCTCGATGCGGGAACCGCGTTTGAGATCGTGTCGATCGATATCGCCGACGTTGACGTCGGTAAGAACATCGGCGCCGAACTGCAGATGTCGCAGGCCGAGGCCGACCGCCGGATCGCACAGGCCAAAGCTTCAGAACGGCAATACGCGGCGCAAGCTGCCGAACAGGAAATGAAGGCCGAGACGCAGCGCATGCGCGCGAAAGTCGTGGACGCCGAAGCGTCGGTGCCGCAAGCTATTGCCGAGTCGTTCCGCAGCGGTAACCTGGGAATCATGGATTATTACCGGATGAAGAACATCCAGGCCGATTCGGAGATGCGCGGCGCGATTTCGGGCAGCGTTTCTCAGCCGGATCAAGGTCCGCCCCCGAGCGCTCCGCCGCCGCCGCCAGCCAAGTAGCATGCCGCGAGGCAGTGCGCCCCGTCCAGCGAGTACCGTCCCGCCCGAGCGATTAACGCTGCCGCAAAGCGAGGGCGGGACGGTGCGAGCGATGTTCGAAGATGGGAAGAGTCTATTGCGGGCAGTTATCGCCACGGAAGTACTCGGACCACCCCGGGCGCTGAGGGAGCACGAACTCTGGAGTCAACGACCGAACGAACCGTCGACCTAAGCGAACTCACCGATCAATTCCGGCTGTTCGGAAAATTCGATCAAAATCTCTCGGCTTTGGAAGATGCGCTTGCAGTATCGCTGCGGGTCGACGGCCACAGCCTGGTTGTGCACGGTGAAAAGAACGCCGTCGAGCAAGCGTACGATGTTGTAAAGCGCATGCTCGATGCCGCTGTGCGCGGCGTACACCTGACGCCCGACGACGTCGCGCTCGCGACGTCGGACGTCCGGCGCGGCAGCGAGACGTCGGCGCTTCCCGAAACGTTGTTCCGCTCGAACCGCGGGCACGAGATCAGACCGAAGACGGCGGGCCAGCGCGCATTCGTCGATTCGATCGAGCGCAACACGCTGACGTTCGGCATCGGCCCGGCGGGAACCGGAAAAACATTTTTGGCCGTGGTCATGGCCGTGCGCGCGCTGCGCGCGCGTCAGGTCGCGCGCGTGATTCTTTCACGTCCGGCCGTGGAGGCCGGCGAAAAACTCGGCTTTCTGCCGGGTGACCTGAAAGAAAAAGTGGACCCGTATCTGCGTCCGCTTTACGATTCACTGGCGGAGTTGATGGACGACCCGCTCGTTTCCCGCTATATGGATCGCGGCGTCATCGAAGTCGCGCCGCTTGCGTACATGCGCGGCCGGACGCTTTCGGACGCGTTCGTCATTCTGGATGAAGCGCAGAACGCCACGCGCGATCAGCTGAAAATGTTTTTGACGCGTCTGGGCTCAGGATCGAAGATGATCGTGAACGGAGATGTGACGCAAGTGGATCTACCCGGCGGCGCGCAGAGCGGACTGCTCGAGGCGCCGCGGCGCTTTAACGGAGTGCGCGATATCGGCGTCATCGAGCTCGGAGAATCCGACGTCGTCCGTCATCCGCTCGTGGTCGAGATCATCCGCGCGTACGCAGCCGACCGCGGATAGCGTGATCGATGTGCGCGCTGACGTCCGCGATCCAGCCCTCGACGTGCGCCGCTTGAAGAACACAGCGCAGACGCTGCTGCGTACCGCCGGCCGGCCTGCGGGCGAACTTTCGCTGCTTTTAACGGGAGACGCGCAAGTGCGCGAACTCAATCGCGCGCACCGCGGAAAAGATAAAGCGACCGACGTTTTGAGCTTTCCTGCTCCTCCCGGTACGAGTTCTTTGGGCGATATTGCGATCAGTCTCGACACGGCGCGCCGGCAAGCGGCCGAGTACGATGCGCCCCTGCAAACCGAAGTCAACCGGTTGCTCATTCACGGGCTGCTTCATTTGCTCGGACACGATCACCACGAGCCGGGCGAACGTGCGGCCATGGAGGCGGAAGAACGCCGGCTGGCCGCCGCGATCGCCATGCCGTGGCCCTATGACTGAGAATCTGCCGCCACCTTCGCGCGAACATTCGCAGCCCGAATACGCGCGCATCACCGAGTCAAAATTCTGGAGCTCGTTTCATTACGCGTTTTCGGGGATCGTCTACGCAACGCGTACGCAGCCGAACATGCGCGTCCATTTGATTATTGCGGCACTGGTGCTTATCGCGACGATGCTGCTGCGCTTGGATCGCCTCTACGTGATCGCCATCATCGTCATGATCGTGATCGTGCTTTCACTTGAGCTGTTGAACACGGCGATTGAAGCCGTGGTCGATCTGCTCACCGTCGCTCATCATCCGCTGGCAAAGACGGCGAAGGATGCGGCGGCCGGCGCGGTCTTCATCGGAAGCGTCGGCGCGGTGCTGGTCGGGTACCTCGTGTTCTATCAGGGGATTCAGCGCGGCGGGCCGCGCGTCTATACGGCGCTCGCCGCGGTTCCCGCCAACGTCGTCCTCATTATGTTCGCGGTGGTCCTGATTGGGACGATCCTGGCCAAGGCCTTTACCGGACGCGGTACGCCGTTTCAAGGGGGCTCGGTATCCGGACACACGGCGCTGGCCTTCGCGGCCGCGACCGGGCTGGCGCTGATCTTCCACGGGCGGCCGCTGGTCGCGGTGCTGGCGTACTTCATTGCGTTCCTGGTCGCCCAGAGCCGGGTGGAGGCGCGCATTCACAACGTCTTCGAGGTCTCCTGGGGGGCCGTTTTGGGGAGCCTTCTGGCCCTGGCGGTCTTTGTGCTGGCGCGTCCTGGGGGTGTGCTATAATGGCCGCGCATTGGACACCCCTCGACGAAGCCGCCCGGGCCCTCGATAGGCCCGGCTCGTAAATGACCCCTGCAGGCGCCCCCCACGTCTCGGCCTACGAGATCGCTGCGCTCGTGGTCTTGGTGCTGCTCGCCGCCTTTTTTGCCGCCTCGGAAGCCGCTCTGGTGGCCGTTTCCCGCCTGCGAGCCCGCACCATGGTCGAGCGCGGGCTTAAGCGCGCGCGCGCGGTCTTGGCGCTCACGGAAGATCGCAACCGGTTTCTGACGTCGATCCTGATCGCGAACACGTGCGTGCTTCTAGCCGCCGATTCTTTGGCGACCTACATCTTCATACGCATGGGCATTCCCGACGCCGCTGTGATCTCGACGATCGTGATGGCGTTCATCTTGCTGCTCTTCGGCGAAATCATACCGAAGACGGTCGCGGTTTCCGACAGCGAGCGCTGGGCTTTGCGCCTTGCGCCGACGATGCGCCGGATAGCGGGCCTGCTCAATCCGCTGGTCTTCACGTTCCAAGGCCTTTCGAGCATTTTCGTGCGCCCGTTCGGCATTAAGCCGACGCGTCAGATCTTCGTTACCGACGAAGATATCCGCACGATCGCGACGGTCGCGGCCGAACAAAACGTGCTCGAAGAGCAAGAGCGTGAGATGATCCATTCGGTGATCGAGTTCGGGGACACGATCGTGCGCGAGGTGATGACGCCGCGTCCCGAAATCGTCGCGGTCTCGGTCGAAGACTCGCCGCGCCGTGCGCTCGATATCGTTATCTCTGAAGGTTACTCGAAACTGCCCGTCTATGAAGGGTCAAAGGACGACATTATCGGCGTCGTGCACGATCGCGAACTGCTGATCAGTTTGGCGAACGGCACGATTAGCTCGCTGCCGATCCGCTCGCTGATGCGGCCCATCGCGCACGTGCCCGAGAACAAAAAACTGGCGGAGCTGCTGCGTGAAATGCAGCGCGACAAATTTTCGATGGCCATCGTCGTGGACGAATACGGCGGCACGGCCGGCCTCGTGACGATGGAAGACCTGCTCGAAGAGATCGTCGGCGAAATTCGTGACGAGCACGACGAAGATGAACAGGAGCCTGTGCGCATCCTCAGCGACCGCGAAGCGGTAGTGGACGCAGGCATGAATATCGAAGACGTCAATGCGAAGCTCGGAACCGATCTTCCGCACGAAGAATTCGAAACGATCGGCGGATACGCGGTCGGCCTTTTCGGCCGCCTTCCCGGAGAGGGCGAGGAAATCCAGGCCGGCGATCATACGAAGTTGAAGATCGACCGCATGCGTGGCCGGAGGATACTTGCGCTGCGTATCTACTCCAACGGTTTAACTCAAGCGGCCCAAGAGCGCGCGCGCGCGGAGGAAGATGCAGTCTAAGGATCGGCTTCGTTTCGAGGGCATTTCAGCTGAAGATTTTCGCAGCCGCGCCGGAATGGACGTTTCCGAATTTTTGGAGTTGGCACTCCCCAAAGCACGCGCGGTTCGCGACGAGGCTTACGCGCCGTACTCCGGCTTTTGCGTCGGGGCCGCGCTGCTCGTTGAGGGCGGCGAAATCTTTTGTGGCGCAAATGTCGAGAACGCAAGTTACGGTTTGGCGATCTGCGCCGAACGCAGCGCGGCGACGGCAGCCGTCTCGCACGGCCGGCGGGGTTTCAAAGCCATTGCCATCGTCGGCGCCGACGGAGTTGGGACCGCTCCGTGCGGAACCTGCCGGCAATTCTTAAGCGAGTTCAACGCCCAGTTGCCCGTCGTCTACGCGACGAGCGAGGGCTATAGGGTCACTGCGGTCGACCAGCTGCTGCCCGACGCCTTCGGGCCGGCCTCTTTTAGCGCCGAGCGATGAACCGCGCCTACAAGACGACCGCCGTCGTCTTGCGCGGCCGAACGTACGGAGAGGCGGACCGCATCCTCACGCTCTTTTCTACCGAACGCGGAAAGATGGACGCGATTGCGAAAGGCGCGCGCCGCACGAAGAGCCATCTGGCCGGCAGATTGGAAATGGGTAACGAAGTGGCCCTCACGATGCATCGCGGCCGAAACCTCGACGTCGTCGTCTCCGCCGACATCGAAAATGCCTACTGGCAGAATCTCGTCGCGCCCGAGCGATACGCTGCCGCACATCTGATCATCGAGCTCGTTGATGCGTTTTGCGAGCCCGATCTGGCCATGCCGGAGATCTATGCACTGCTGACCGGCGCGTTGCGCGCGATCGGCCACAGCGAAGAATCGCTGGGACTGGTGCCGCGCTTCTCCCTGCTGTTGCTCGGTGCGCTTGGGTTAGCGCCCCCGCTGGACACATGCGTGCTCTGCGGAGCGTCCTTGGTGGGGAAGAACGCCTGGCTCGATTCCGAGCAGGGCGGTTTTGCCGGCGAAGAGTGCCGGCCGGCTTGGCGCGATCCGCTCGCGTTGACCGAAAGCGACATGGAGAATATGCGCGCGCTGGCCGCGCCGCGCGGAACCGCATCGGCGGTGTTGTACGCCAAGCCCGCGGTAACGCGCGCGGTCGAAACGCTGGTGAATCACCATTTAGGCCGCCGCCCGAAAGCCGGCGCGCATGCGGCAGAGTTCGCGAAGAGCTAACTGATGCCCGTCATGGCGCTCGACGTGGGAATGAAGCGTATCGGCGTAGCCGTGGCCGATCCGAGCGCAAGCTTTGCGCTGCCCGTTGCAGTGTTGGAGCGAACGAATCTGCGCGCGGACTTGGAGCGCATTGTGGATCTCGCCCGCGACTACCAGGCCGGCGAGATCGTCGTGGGCGACCCGCTGCGGCTTTCGGGCGAGCGGGGACCGGCGGCCGAACAGATCGACCGGTTTGTGGAACATCTACGCAAGAGTTTTTCCGGCGCGATTCATCGCATGGACGAACGCTTGACGACCGCGCAGGCGCAAAAAGTACTTATCGCCGCGGACGTGAGCCGCGCGAAAAGAAAGACGGTCGTTGACAAGATGGCGGCGGCGCTCATTCTGGAAACGTTTCTCGCACGGCGGAGAGGAAGCGGGCAGGGTCTCCCGTGATGCGCGCAATCCGGCTTGTTGTTTTCGTCGTGGTGCTGGCGGTGGCGGCAGTCTCCGCTTGGATCGCCTATGGAATCTTCGGCGATCGTTCTCGCCCCGCGGCAACTACCGGCGTTGTCATCCCACAAGGCTCGTCGTTTGCCGGGATCGCGTCACAGCTGCACGCGGCCGGCATTATCGGCAATACGCAAACCTTCAGGCTCTATGCCAAAGCGTTGCACGCCGACACCCAAGCTCGCGCCGGCGAATTTCGCTTCGCGCCGCACCAAACCGAAGCCGAGATCTTGCGTCGCCTCACGACCGGCGGCGCGCAAATCGCCAAGTGGATAACGATCCCGGAAGGCTATACAGCAAAACAGATCGCCGCGCAGCTCGAAAACGAAGGCTTCGGCAATGCCCAATCGTATGCCGGAGCGTTCTTGCACGATACGATCGTCGTCGACGGTTTCCGAACCGCAAACATGGAAGGCTATCTCTTTCCCGATACGTACCTGATGCCGCTCGGAGCTTCGCCCTCTACGGTTGAGGCGATCATGAGCGCGCAATTCCTCAAAGAACTTCCAACCGATGCGGCTCGTAAGGCGCGAGCACGCGGGCTCACGGTCCCGCAAGCCGTAACGCTGGCCTCGCTGATCGAACGCGAAGCCAAGGCCGACGACGAGCGTCCTCTCATGGCCGGGGTCTATTACAACCGCTTGCGCTTGGGTATGCCGCTGGAGGTGGACGCGACCATTGAATACGCGCTGCCCTCACACCAAACCGTCATCACGTACAGTGATTTGCGGCTCGATTCGCCGTATAATACCTATCTGCACCAGGGGCTGCCGCCGACGCCCATCGCGAACCCCGGCCGCCCCTCGCTCGTCGCCGCACTCAATCCGCGACCCTCGGAGTATCTCTACTACGTTTATAAAGGCCACGGACATTCCGCGTTTGCAAAAACGCTGTCCGAGCAAAATGCCAACGTCGCCAAGTATTTGAAATAGGAGACCGCTATGTCTATCGACGGCGAATCCGGCCAAGCGCTGCGCAATCTCGAATTGAAGGACGTCCTCGTCATCAAGACCACCGGCGAGGACAAGGAATTGGAGTTCGAAGTTGTGGGCCTGGTGGAAGATGAAGAACATCATGCGTTCGCCGTACTGTATTGCGAGCCTCAAGACGAGTTCGTCGTCACCGACGCACAAGGCAACTTACTGGCTGACGAAGCACTGGCACAAGAGATATTGGACGACTTTTTTGTGCTGGCCGAAGAGTCCGGCGCGCAAGGAGCCGAATAATTCGCGCGCTCTTTCTGTCGGCTAACGTCGGCGTCGGGCATATGGCCGCTGCTTCGGCGCTGCGCGCCGAGCTCGAACATGAGGATCCCGCTTTTGAGTCTACCGTCGTCGACTCGTATAAGTACGCCGCATCGGTCGTGTCGCGCGTCGTCTCCGACGGCTACCTCGGCATGGTCAAAACGCTTCCGCAGATGTACCGTTTTTTGTACAATCGCGCCGAGCAGGCGACCGAAGTCGGTCCATTCCGCACGTGGATTCACCAATTCACCGCGGGAAATCTGCGCGCAATGATGCAGGAGATGAAACCTGACGTCGTCATCTGCACGCACGCTTTTCCTTGCGGTGTGATGGCCGAATACAAGAAACAATTTGCCGACGCTCCGCCCGTGGTCGGCGTGGTAACGGATTTCGCGGTGCACAGTTTTTGGATGCACGAAAACATCGAACGGTATGCCGTCGCTACGCCTGAAATGCGTGCCGCGATGGTCGCTCGAGGAATCCGCCCGGAGCGGGTGATCGTTTCAGGCATTCCGGTAAGCCCGTCTTTCGGATATCTGCCGTCCGACGTTCCGGCGCTGCGCGCGAAGCTCGATCTGCCGCGCGACCGTTCGATCGTTCTGATGATGGGCGGAGGGTTAGGCATCGGGCCCCTCTCGACGATGATGCGAGCACTCGATACGCTGAATCTGCCGATTTGCGCGGTTGCGATCGTCGGCCGCAGCAGCCGCTCCGCCGAACGCGTACTGGAGGCCGCGCACGACGTTGCCTATCCGATGCGAGTCATGGGATTCGTGGGAAACGTCGACGAGTACATGCACGCCGCCGACGTGCTGATCACAAAACCCGGCGGCCTGACTTCGGCTGAAGCGCTCGCCGCCGAAGTGCCGATGGTCCTTTTTAAACCGCTGCCCGGCCAAGAGGAGCGCAACACGCGCTATCTCGTCGACCGGCAGGCCGCAATCCGCGTCAAACGCGCGCACGACCTTCCGCGCGCCATTTCCGGGCTGCTGTCATCGGACATCGTGCGAAGCGACATGCGATCGGCGATGCGCGTGCTTGCTAAGCCAAACGCAGCTCGGGAGATTGCCGGCGTGATTCGCGATCTCGCGGCGGAAGGCTCGCAGGAGGCTATCGCATGATCGGTATGCGCCCGGCGGTTTCGGGGTGGCTGCTGATTTTTAGAGTCTATGCCGGAGCGTTTTGGCTGGTTCACGGGATTCCGAAGTTTTTAAACCCGGCAATGTTTATGCCACCCAACGGCTACATGGGCCAAATGATCGCGCGCGCGGCGCAAACCAGCACCGGATCCTATCACGATTTTCTGGTCAATACGGTAACGCCCAACATCGGTGTGTTTGCCGAGCTGGTGCGCCTGGGAGAAGTGCTCACCGGCATCAGCCTCATTTTGGGATTTCTTACGCCGCTGGGGGGACTCGTTGGCTGCTTTTTGGCGCTCAACTATCTCGCTGCGTCAGGCGAGTTCCACTGGTCGGGGCTTGGGACGCTCAACGGCGTAGCGCTGGCGCTATCATTCTTTTGCATGGTACTGCCCGCGGGCCGGTTTGCGGGCATAGACGCGTTGCTCGTGCGGCGGCCGAACGCGCGCGCCGTGAAAGCGGAGTTCGTTGACGAACCAATTGCGGCGCCCCGCGCGCCGCCGGACTAGGTAGGCCCGTGCCCGTTATGGTATAGTGCGGGTGCCCTGGGAGAGGTGGGTGAGTGGCTGAAACCAGTCGTTTGCTAAATGACCGACGGCTAAAAACTGTCCGAGGGTTCGAATCCCTCCCTCTCCGAATCCAATTAAAAAAAACTGCTTTGGCAGTTTTTTTGATTCGGGGAGGGAGGGATCCGAACAATCTAACCGGCGCTCGTCCTGCGGAGCTCGCCGCCCCCAACGAGTAAAACTCGTGAGGCCCCCCACGTACACGCAAAGGCGAGTTCCTTAAGTAGTAGTAAAAGGGAAAAAATAAACCCCGAGGTATCACTCGGGGCTGTGCGGTCGTAGCTCAATTGGATAGAGCAACAGGCTACGAACTTGTAGGTTGGGGGTTCGAGTCCCTCCGACCGCATATCTTACGGTTTTTTGCGGCTCCAAGAGCCGCTACTCTTCGCGCCGGGGTGCATGCCGGTGCACCGATCAATATCGGGGCACGTTCCTGCGCCAAGTGTGATCGTTCCCTTGTCCTGAACGAAGCTGTATTGGATGGAATCTTCCTCACGCGTCGAGCCGCGAAGGAACGTCAGCGTACCGTGACCAGAACGTTGCACTTTTTTGCCGCCGTCCTTCGTGGGGGGGATGTCGTCATACACCATCTGCCACGTGCACGTTGCTTCGTTTCCCTTGACGGTGCACGTCCCGCTGCCCTCATCTTTCAAAGGACAGCACGTGCCCTCTCCTTGGTTTCGTAGCGCCGTATAAGTCACCGAACCAGATTCACCGGTAACTTGCATCGTGTACGGGCCTTCGTACCATGTGCCGTTCCAATTTAGGGGCGGCGTCTGACCACGATGAGTTCCGGCGGTCCCCGATCCGCTCCGCGCTGCGCGACAGCGCTCGACTTCGTCGATTCGCGAACGAAGATAAGAAGCCCAGCGTCCGCCGGCGCTGACGTCGACCATTCCGCCCGTTTCTAGGTGAGCTTTCTTTTCGCGCCAAAAATCCACCGCGTCATCGTAAAGCCGGGTTGCTGCGTTTTCACTGCCGGGGTTGAACTCGCGCCAGTGCGCGACAGCCGCGGTGTATTGCTTAAGATTCCGGTCGATGACGGCCGGATCGTCTGTGGACATCTCCTGAAGCGCCGACTTCAGTTTCTGAACGCTGCCGCACGAGGAGGCCGCTTGCGCGGAAGCTGGCGGCGCCGGTGCGGCAGCGGCTAGGAGCAGCAAGACGATCGCGAAAAACCAGCGACGCTTCATCATGTTACCTGTCACGGTTTTTTGCGCGTCCAGGTACCGTCAAATTCTGCGCCCGGATGCATGCCCGTACACTGCGCAATGTCGGGACACTGTTGTCCGCTCGACAAAGTGATGCTGGCTGTTTTCACCGTTGCGACCGATGCGATAGTTTCGCCGGATAACGTCAGCTTCACAACACTTGAACGCTGAACGTCCTTAGCGCTGTCGTGATAGTGCGAGTTCTCCTTGCACATCGCCACGTTCCCATGGACCGTGCAGTTGCCGCTGCCCTGATCGACGAGCGGACAGCAACCGCCGACGCCCTCCGACCGCAGGAACTGGTAACCTAGAGAGCCCGTTCCGCCCGAAATCTGTATCGTGTAAGGCCCGCTGTACCACGTGCCGCTCCACTTGGTGTTCTCGGTTTTCTGTTTGATGTATATCAAATAACGCGGCGCTTCGCCGTTGACTTCGGAGATAGTTTGCGTCGTGGATTCCCAGCCGCCGTGTTTTGCTTCGACCCGCGCTTCGCCGTTGAGCATGGCTTCGTCAACGTCCTGCGCGTTAAAAACGGCCTCGCCCTGGGCGCTGGTCTCTTCATGACCAACCACGGTTCCGGGATAATGGTCGGGCTTATAGAGGATGACATCGACCCCGTGCACGGGTTTATCCGTCTCTTTATCCAGGACTTCAACCGTAAGATCCCCGTGTTCTTGCGCCGACTGCAGCCTAAACTCGACGTGTTCGCGCGCGTATGTTGAGATTCCGAGCACGCCGGCATTGCCGCTCGAGCCGGATTGCAGGCGCTCCGAGGCCGGCTTCCAATGTTTGGCTTCCACTTTTACCGTGTACTCTTCGCCCAGCGGAGCTTCGACCGTCACCGTCGCCTCGCCGACCGAGTTCGTTGTGCCCAATACGTGGCCGTGCTCGTCGAAAATGGTGGCGTCACCGACGCGCACACACTGGCAGCGGTTTTTCAAACCCGGTCTGTCGCCCCGCACAATAACGTCCAGGGGATGCCGTTCGACGTTCTCGTTGTCGCCGTTGAGCACGAACGTGATGTGATCTTCGGGAATAGTGGAGCGAACCGTTCCTTCCGATGCGCCGACGATAAACGACGCTCTCGTGGGCTTCCACGACTCATTATTGTTACAGCAGGGCGACGCTTCAGCGACCAGCGTAACGCTCTCGCCGAGCACTTCCTTGTGACGCACGGTCGCGATGCCGTGCCAGTCCGCGTGCGCGATGACGTTGTTTTGGAGATCGTAAATGGTGGCATTATGAACTTCGACCCGTTTGCCTCCGGTGATTCCGAGCACGCGAATGTGCAGCACGCGATCCTGGTTCAAATATTTGTTGGAGTTGTAGTTTGGATTCTCGCCGACGGCAAGTATTGGAACCCGCACATTATAGTTTGTGTTTGGTCGCGCGACGGTTATGAGTGCCGCTCCGGTGAATTGTTGCATCCCGCCGGAAAGCGCATTCCCTGAATCGACGTAAAGCGCGGCTGTGTCCAGACAGGCGTAGACGTACATCTCGGCGACGCCGTCGGGCCCTGCTTCGACACTTTTGAATGCGCCCGTTGGACACGCTGCCGTTCGATTCTGATGGAAGTTCACGGTTTGCGAGGGAACCGCGCCGCCGTTGTGCCGGTTGTAGAGAAACACGCGTATATGAACCCAGATCTGGCTTTCGGCCGCACGCACCGGAACGATGGACCCGATCTGTGCCAGCACGAGAAGTGCTATCAATGCTTTAAAGACTCTGATCAGTTGATTCACGATTTGTTTCGCTCCCAATAAGCGTCCCAGGTCGCCCCCGGGTGCATGCTTGTGCATTCGTTGATAGGCGCGCATGGTTTGCCGTCAGCAAGAGTGCCGGCGGCCTTGACCGTGAGAAGATGAATCGAGATCGTATCGCCGGAAACTGAAATCGATCCGGCGCCGGAGCGGACCACTGTTTTCGCGTCGTCCTGATAGGTCGATTGCCACGTGCAGCGGGTCGCGACGTCGTTGCGGATCCGGCCGCAGTTGCCGCCGCCGATGTCGGTGAGCGGACAACATGTCCCAATCCCGTCCCGGCGGGCCCAATCGAACGAAATGCTTGACGCTCCGCCTGAGACACCAATCTTGTAGGGGCCGTTGGTATACTGGCCGGACCAACGGCTGAGATTCCCTTGCGAACCGGCGGAAATTGCCTGCGAGCGGCAGTCCTTGATCGCATTGCTGGTCGCGGCCAGTTGCCGGTCAAGGATGCCAATCTCTTCCCCGGCGGCCGTATCGAGTGAGTGCAGGGTGGTTAGCCACGGCTGCGTGTCCTCGTCGGGAACGCCGGTGGCAATTTCGTTTAGTCTGCCCTTATAGAATGCTGCAGCCTGCGCATTCAGCATGCAGGCCCCCTCGTTGCGCGCCTGATTGCCGGGCTTTTGACGTTTACACTGCTTGAGCGCGGCGGAGTGAATACTGAGCTGCTTGATGAGGAGTTTCGGATCCGAGGATTGAGCATAGGACTCATATTGTTTCACCCAGGACCGTCGCGTCGCGAAATCGTCACGCTCGGAAAGGATCTTTGCTCTCTGCGGTTCCAACTTTCCCAAGTGGCAGGGAGTCTGCGCCCAAACTTGATTGCGCGCGATGTAAACCGCGCCTAGAGCCAACGCGCAAACGCAGAAGATGAAACCGCATCGAAAGCGCCACGTCACAATGTTTTCTTTCTCGACACAAACAGCCGGGGCGGAATGGTTCTAAAGAACCATTCATTTCAGTGCATGGTGAAAACTTATCTCTGGATTCGCTTCACCCTCCTGCGGCTCGAGCCCTTACCGTTCGCTAAGGGAGGTTGTTCGGCGTCAAAACGAATTTTGCGTCCGGATAATCGATTGTCCAGTCGAAGTGCCGCAAGAAATCGTTTCCGATCGCGCCGCCATCTTCACCGAAAACGCCCGAGCCGACGAAACACAGCGGTGGACTCTTATAATGGTAGGGACCGATCAAGGCTTCGCTCAGCAGAACGCAATTTCCGACGCCGTAGGCGCCGGTATAATCGGAGTAGCCCAGCTGCACCGGATCCGATTCGATCGCCGTGCCGAAGTAGCCGCGGTCACCCGCGGCCGGATTGAAATGTTCCGTTGACATGTCGCTGGCCGAAACTGCTCCCGATTCGCGCAGGCGTTGCGAGAGCAGCATGAAGTAGGGTTCGCCGGTCGAGAAGTACGGAAAGCCGAACGCTTTGCCGGAAAGGTGCATGCCGATCACCGGGCGGTGCGACGTCAGATCGATGGGAAAAGCGTACGCTCCGGGCGGAACGGTCGGCTGCATGTTCGCGGGATTGTAGAGTTGCATGTGCCGGCTCGACAGATCGATCTCGGCGATGACGGCGGCATAAAAATCGTAGCCGAGCAGCCCGGCGATCCGGTTGTTGGGGTCAGCGATCCGGTCGACCAGGACGTTGTGCAGCGTACTGTTGCCTGCGGTGAGGGTCTGCACGAGTCCGTAACCCATGTAGCGTGAATTGCCCGCAAACGGCGAGAAATCGGCCCCGTCGATCGCCGTCACGCCCGCGCGGCCGGCAAAATCGCCGAACAAGACGATCGATTGCGTTCCGGTATCGAGGACGAATACGCCGGTAACGCCGTTGACCGTCACATTCACGCGCGGCTGGTACCGCTGCGAACCGGCCGAGAGATCGAAGAGATCGACCGGCACGCTTTGATCGCCGAACGTCCAGGTCGCAGTCGGGGCCGGAGCGATGAGATCGGCATCGGCAACGTGCGCGGCAGAAATTGACGTCAGGGTGTATTGCGCCGATCCGACAGTCCACTGGCTGACGGCCTTCTTGCCGGGCAACACGTCGGTGTAGGCATCGATTGAAATGACGGTGCGAGCGGGACCGTTCGGATCGATGATGACCTGTAAGAACTCGCCGGTATTCGGATCTTCATAAATATCCATCGAAGGCGCGATCGCCGGTTTGGCGGTGAGGATCGTCGCCGTTCTTCCCCGGACTTGCGCGGAACCGGCAACGGTCAAATCCGAAATCGAGGCGAGCGTTTCGGCGCGAATGATGTTCAGATCGTAGGCCACTTGCGCCGGCGTGCCGGCTTGCTTGACGAGAAAACCGTTTGGATCGCTCTGCCAGATCATCGTTCCGTTGAAGCCCATCTGTATGCTCACGCGTCCGCCGGCGGCCGTGAGCGTGTCGCGGTAAGCGATTCCGCTGCGTTTTTCCGCGAACGTGTCGTTGGCGCGACCGTTCGTGCGCGTCCCGGACGCGTTCCAGCCCTGCATGCTGGGGTCGCCTGCTTGCCATCCGACGTACTGGGTGTGCTTCGCGAGCAATACGGAAGCGTCGTTTCCCGAAACGGAAATAAGCGTGGCTCCCAACAATGCGGCCAATAGAGTCATCCGGCCCTCCTATAGGCGAAGGAAAGAGACCTTAGCGCGCGGGGGCGGGAAATCATCCTTGATAGCTCGTGCCGGGATTTGCTAAAGTAGAGCGTCAGACGATTGCGGCTCGGTAGCTCAGTGGTAGAGCGGGGGACTCATAAGCCCTAGGTCGTAGGTTCAAATCCTACCCGAGTCACCAGTTTCTCGCGGCGCGTTGGCCGCAGGTGCTTCTAAAAAGCGCTCTGAAATGATGCGTATGTCAACCATTCCGTGCGACTTCTGTCCGCACGCCGTCGATCGCAATCAGATGGAAGAGATTGAGATTTCGCATTATGTTCCCGATAGTGCCGGCGACGACTTAGCCTACGCGCGGACGTATTTTTTCGGACATCCGGATTGCGTGCGGAAGTTCTACCGGTCGCTGATCGATCACAAACTCGATCTCTTCAAGCATATTCCTAGCGCCGGTCATACCCCGGAAGCGTCGCGATAAGCGGCGGTTGATGCATGCGCGCTCGTAGCTCAGTTGGATAGAGCGCTTCCCTCCGAAGGAAGAGGCCGCGAGTTCGAGTCCCGCCGAGCGCAAATTCTGGAAAATATGCAAACTGTAGAGTCGGATGTAGGCTATATTCGTCGTGCACTTCAGCTCGCGGCTGAAGCGGAAGCCAATGGCGACGTACCGATCGGCGCAGTGCTGGTTAGCAATGACGTCGTCATTGAAACGAAAAATGAGAAAGAGCTTCGCGGTGACGCTACCGCGCACGCCGAGATGCTCGCACTGCAACGGGCGGCTTCCGAGCTGCAAATGTGGCGGCTTCCCGGTGCGACGATGTACGTGACCAAGGAGCCGTGTGTCATGTGCGCCGGAGCGATGGTCGCCGCGCGAATCAAGCGGCTGGTCTACGGATGCAAAGATCCCAAGGGCGGGGCGGCGGGCAGTGTCGTCGACATCGTTCACAATCCGGAGTTGAACCACCGGATCGACGTAACCGCGGGTGTATTAGAAGAAGAAACGGCCGCTCAACTGCAGGCGTTCTTCCGGAAGCGAAGGAAAACCGGGGCCCCGTAAAACCTTCGGTTTTACGGAGAGGTGGTCGAGTGGTTGAAGGCACCCGCCTCGAAAGCGGGCGAACGTGATGAGCGTTCCGAGAGTTCGAATCTCTCCCTCTCCGAATCGTAAGGAGCCCGGCTGATTGCCGGGCTTTCTTTTTATGTTAGGTGCCAAACGGCGGGTGGTAAGCTTCGAGTGGAACGATGGCTTTGCCGTAGGCGGCGCCGTTCAAAGCGTCGCCCATAAAGACGCCATCCCAAAAGCGGATATTGGCACTCGAATACCCTGGCGGAATGTCGAAGGCAAGGTCCGCGGTGCGCCCTTCGCCCGCACGCAACGTAAACGATCCGTGCGTTACAGGAAAAAAGTCGTGCCCATAGCCTGCGCGATCGAATGCGCGCACGTACGCGATATTATCGCGCCATTGATAATCCACGACCTTCGCCTGATTCTGAACTCGTACCGAAACACGATAGTGCGCTGAGCCGTCAGCTTGCCGGCGCCGGTCGATCGCGGTGACGGTAAAAAAGAAGTCGTCGTGCTGGATTGGCGTGCCCACGGCGACAACATAGGGCGTCCGTATGACGGCGCATGCTGTGAAACCCGCGCCCAGCAGAAGCCCAATCGCAAAGACTCCGGCAACCGCATACCAAACTCGTGATCTCACGGTTACTTTGTATCACAAAGTAACGGCTGCGCGCAAGCCGCTAGGGAGAAGAAACCGCAAGCCGCGGGTCGGGAGCGGTTGCGGGGAATGCGAATTGGTCGTATGTGGTGTCGGAGACGACTTGAAACGAGAGCGGACCGACGTGCTGCCGCGACGTGAACGTGCCGTGCGTGATCACCCAGTGGTTTTGGAGCACTTGGTAGTCGAGCGTAATGATCTCATCACCGTTGGCCGTACGCATTTCGATGTGGGCGGGCAGATGCGACCGCGGATCTTCGGTAACGTGAGCGGGGTAAAGCGAATCGGCCGAATACAGCGGCGTCGGCGTGATCAGGATATCCGCCCGTGCCACCGTCGAGTCCGGCGCATAAGCCGGCACCCAAAAACTGAAGTACGGCACCAGTGCGTCCACGCTTGGATCCGCGGCCGGTATGGGCAATAGGCCGGGCGGCGTGCGCTGAATGGTGATATCGACGCGCTTCATGTTGGCGAACCAAGAAAACGAGAACTGCGTGAACGGATCAAAATAGGGAATGATTGGAAACGCTTGCCCGGTGCGTTCCGCGCCTTGCGGCAGATCTTGCATGACGGCATAGTTGTCGGCTTGGCGGACTTTCACGGAGCGATCGATGTCTTGCGTTCGCCCGAGGCTGGCGGCACCGACATGCGTGTGCTCGCGATAGACAATGAACGCCGGGGCGTTTTGCACGTACGCGCTCGCGGTCCGGTTCATCAAGTTCGCCAAGGCCACGTCTGCCGAGATCATCACGCAGGTAGTTCGCTCGAAGGGCCGGGTTCACCGCCGCGGAACTGCGTCGCATGACCGTGAGCCTGCAAGACGAGGTCCTGTCGCGCGTCGTGGAACTGAGGCGCGACATCCACCGCCACCCGGAGCTCGGCTTCGAAGAAACGCGCACGCAAAGCCTGATCGAAAGCGAGCTCGATAGCATCGGTGTCGAGCATCGACGCTGCGCGCGCACGGGGGTGGTGGCGATCGTTCGCGGCGCGCATCCCGGACATGTGGCGGGTCTGCGCGCCGATATGGACGCGCTGCCGATAACGGAGCGTTCCGGCGAGCCGTTCAGTTCGGAATCCGACGGCAAGATGCACGCGTGCGGACACGACGCGCACACGGCAATGCTGCTCGGAGCGGCGCACACGTTGCAAGGGATGCGCGGCGATTTGCACGGCAGCACCGTGCTGCTCTTTCAACCGGCCGAGGAAGGCGCCGGCACGCCGTCGCTCGGCGGCGCGGAGCCGATGATTGCCGAAGGCGCCCTTGACGATCCGAAAGTCGAAGCGATCGCGATGCTGCACGTCGACCACCGTTTGGAAACCGGGCATATCGGCATTACGCCGGGTCCGGTCAATGCATCAGCCGACGAGATGATCATTACCGTGCAAGGCCGCGGCGGCCATGGCGCGTATCCGCATACGGCGGCAGACGCTATTCCGGCTGCCGCCGCAATGATCTCAGCTCTGCAACATATCGCGTCGCGCGAAACGGACCCGTTAAAAAGTGTGGTGGTGACGGTCGGCACGATCTCCGGCGGTTACCGCAGCAACGTGATCGCCGATGAAGTGAAGATGACCGGAACGCTTCGTGCACACGATCCCGAAGTCCGCAACGGTTTGGAGGCACGGCTGCGCCGCATTTTGGATGGCGTGGCCAGCGCGTACGGCGTGCGCGTTCAGTTGGACGTATTCTACGGCTATCCGCCGGTCGTCAACGACACTTCGCTTGCAGAGAGCTTTTCGCACTTTATGAAAACGCACTCGCGGCTCGCCGTCGACCGGCCGCCGCCGACGATGGGCGCGGAAGACTTCGCCTACTACGCAGAGCGCATCCCGGGCGTGCAAGTCCGGCTCGGCATTCGCAACGAAAGTGCCGGCTCGACGCATTCGGGGCACAGCCCGCTCTTTCGCATCGACGAGAGAGCGTTGCCCGTGGGCGTCGAAACGCTGGTGAACTTCGCGCGCGGGGTCGGTTCGGGTGAGGTGGCGGCGGACCGCTAGGGCTAGTGGGCGCCATTGGGTGAAGGCACTATATATAGGAGAGCCGAAACTTTAGGATTATGGAGATTCGAGCATCCATCGAGGTTCAAAAGCCCGCCGAAAGCGCATTTTCGCTGCTTTGCGCGGTTGAGAAGTGGCCGCTATGGCTGCCTTTTCTGCGGACCGCGAAAATCCGTGAGCGGGGCGAAGCGTTGCAACTTGGCAGCGAAATCACCGTGCGTTCCGCTATTCCGGGCGAACCGGACCAGCTGTTCGAAGTCGACCGCTTTATTCAAAACCATCACGTCTCGCTGGTGGGCGCGTACTCGACGCGGCGCCGGCTCGACTTCCGGCTCGAAGCTCAGAGCAAACGTTCGCGCCTCCACGCAAAACTGGAATATCCATCGTATGGCGGACGGCTAGGAGCCATGTACGCCCGGTTTCGCAGCGCGCGAAAATTGACCGCGCAGTTTCAAGAAGCCGTCGTCCATTTCAAGCATTTGGCCGAGTACGAAACTGAGAAAGACGCACTGCTCGCGGATTTTTGAGGTATACTCCGCTCATGCCGCTCTACGACTATAAATGTTCGACGTGTCAGAAAGTCACCGAAGTCCGGCACGGCTTCGGTGAGAGTTTCACCGATCCGTGTCCCGAATGCGGCGGCGCCCTGAGCCGCGTCTTCAACCCGGCGCCGATTGTCTTCAAGGGCTCGGGGTTTTACATCAACGATTCGCGCGGAAAGTCGCAATCGGCGGCTAAGGATGCTGCGGCCAAAGATTCTGCGGCCAAGGACGAATCGAAGCCCGCGAAGGAAACGCCCGCGAAAGAAACGCCCGCGAAAGAAACGACCGCCAAGGATGCTCCGGCCAAAGATCCGGCAGCGTAGCGCATGAGCGTTTGGCTTTGGATCTGCATCGTCTTGGGTGCAGCCGGTTTGCTTGCCGCCAGTGCCGGAACGGCGATGGCGTTAGCCGGCATCGTGCGGCTGCAGCGGCGGCTTGCAGCCCTGAGAGAATCGCCGTTTGTTACGAAGATTGAGTCGCTGCAGATTCAAATGGCACGCTTGACGCGTGTGGCGGGGGATACCGAAGATCTTCGGCGGCGCGCCGATGCCGCGATCGAGTCGCTGCGCAAGACGCCGGAGTTGGCGGGCGCACCGGAAATCAGGAATTCGTGGCTGCAATGCGCGGCGCAGATTCGCGCGATCGTCGCGGAGCTGTCTTAGGCCGCGGCTTGCGCCGCTTGCCACATTTCAATAAAACCCGGAAAACTTACGGCGATGCTCGCGGGATCGTCGATCTCCAGCGCGCCTGCGCCTGAAGCCAGCGCCGCAGCGGCCATTGCCGTCCGGTGATCGCCATGGGTTTCGATCGCCGCACCTCGTGCCCGCGGGATGCCACCGCGGACGGTGATGCCGTCATCCGATGCGAGCGCCTCTATACCGGTCGCGTCGAGTAAACGCACGATCGCAGCGACGCGATCGGATTCCTTATTGCGTAAATCTCCGACTCCGGTTATGCGGGTTTCGCCGCGCGCGAATGCGGCGGCGACGGCCAGCACCGGAATTTCATCGATCGCGCGCACGGCGATTTGCTGCCCGACGGCCGAACCGCGCAGCGGCGAGTGTTCGACCATGATGTCGGCGACCGGCTCGCCGCAGTCGTCACGCGCGTTCTCCAGACGAATCTTCGCTCCCATTGCTTGCAGCGCGTCGAGCAAACCGGTGCGCGTCGGGTTAACCCCGACGTTTTCGATTCGCACTGCGCTGCCGGGCGTAACGGTGGCGGCCACGATAAAGAATGCCGCGGCCGAAAAATCTCCGGCAACGCGGACGGGCTGAAACGAGACGGGCGCCGATTTGAGGACCACGCGCTCGCGATCCGACGAAAGTGCCGCGCCCCAATAACGCAAAAGCCGCTCGGTATGATCGCGCGAGCCTTTATCGCCGGCAATCGTGATGGCTGTTCGGCTAAAGACGCCGGCCAGAAGAAGCGCCGTTTTCACTTGCGCGGAGGGAGAGAGAAGAATGAAGCCGAGCGTCTGCGGCTCCGAAGTTCCGGCAATCTGCGCGGGGAGCCGTCCATCCGTCGTTTCAATACGCGCGCCAAATGCACGTAGCTGTGCTGCCACAGGTTCCATGGGACGCCTGCGCAGCGAGGCGTCGCCGTCGAGCCGGGCGTGCAAATTGGCGCCTGCGCAAACTCCGGAAATCATGCGCGCGGTCGAGCCCGAGTTCATGCAATCGATCGTGTCCACGGCATCGTGCAGGCTTCCGCCGGTAACGATCGCATCGGCGCCGCTCCACTGAATGACGGCGCCCAGTGCGCGCAGCGCGTTGCAGGTTGCGTAGAGATCGCGTCCCTTGTTAAGGTTCCTTATCGAAACGGGTTGCGCGCTGCATGCGGCGAGCATCAGTGCGCGATGTGAGATGGACTTATCGCCGGGAACGCGGACGCTGCCGCCCAGCGCCCCCGGCGCGAAGGTCATCCGGCCAATCAACCGGAGCTTGACCGGTTCTTCCAGCTCGGATTCATGCACTGTTTGCCGCCGGCTGACGTCAAAGCGCTCATTGTATCGAGCTTCGGCGCGATCGAAGCGGGCCAACCTTTCGGAGCGTGGCCTCCGGCAAGAGTCCAATTTCCGCTTTTCTTAATCCAATATTGGAAGATCGGTCCTTGCGGAAAATCCAAATTCACTTCCGCGTACGTGCGCAGAATCGCAATCGAGGCGATATAGGTCTTATCGATTTTCAACTTCCCCTTGCCCATGGTAGCGTTCCAGTTGTAGACGGTCCTGGTCGCGACGGCGGCGACGTCAACGGACGACCCGCACATCGCAGCGTTCGCGGGCCGCGGGACAAACGACAAGGCGACGACAAAAGCGCCGGCTAGTAAAAAAATGCGCATACATCTCCGATTCTCAAATATAGGGAAGGAGGGACTCGAACCCTCACGGGGGTTGCCCGGCCGCTTTTGAGGCGGCTGCGTCTACCGTTCCGCCACTTCCCCCTATCGGCAGGCTCGACAATTTCGCGAACTCTGCAAGTGCTGCCTGCGCTTGCATTTCCGATAACGCCCGCCGAACCCCAAAACGAAGATCGTTCGTACCGTTTGTCGAGAACGTCAGGACAAGCAGTGCGTCAGCGGGGTGAAGCGCCAGAGTGTGCGCTGTGACGTCGGCAGCCGGCCATGCAATCATCATGATGCGATTCTTTTGAGGGTCGTAGAGACCATAAGCGTTGTCGAGCGTCTCGAGTTTGGTGGCTGGCGTCGCTGCGAGCGACGTAAGTTGGAGCGGCTCCTCGCCCGCCGCGGAGTTGAACCGGACGTGATACTTCATCACGACCACCGGCGCAAATCGTGCAACCGATACGGTCTTTTCGAAAAACGCTCCGCGCGTGGGGGCGTCAGGCGCGTAATACATGAAGCTCGTTTGGAAGCTAGAGACGTCGTGCCGCGCATAACAGCGGTTGAACGTACCCGCGGCAATCGGATGAGTATACCGTCCGATATAATCGCGCGCAGACGGCGCCAACTGAGGCGACCATGCGTCGCGAAAACCGCCCACCGTCGTAAAAAGATTTTCCCTCGAGCGCTTATCCTCTAATACGAACGCTCTGGCTCCGGCGCACGGGGAGACGATCAAACGCAGCCAGGAGTTCTCTAAAATTGCCGATGGGTATCCATCCTGAAAAACGTCTGACGCATTTGACGTCAGCCAACTTTCGCTGCGCAGCGGTACCCGACCGCCGGAGAAGGCGGGCTGCGAGTTCTCCCGCAGTGGCGCGGCGTTCGGCAAGAAACCTTTCGGCACGTTAATGGGAAGGAGAGCCGCGTCGCGCGGAGGCACGACAATCGCGGGCGCGGCTATACGTAAGCTTCGCGCGCGGAGTACGGCGCCGCCGATGCGCTGTGGCGCGCTGGAATAATTCACGACGCTCAGCATTCCAAAGCGCTCCGACGGATCGACCAAGAGCACCGCATTTGGAATTCGCCCGGCTGCGGGATGCGCAATGTTCAAGGTTGCCGCGTCGGTCACGGTTTGTCCGCCGCGCGCACGATAAGCGGTCAGCTTCTGTGCCACCGCGGGTGTGAACGGCAGATTTCTCGGAGCCGCCGGTATAACGACCACGGCGTAACGCTCGAGATCGGGTTGCGAGATGTAGCGCAAATCGATCAGTGCGCAGGTGATACGCGCCCCCCGGCAAGCGCGCTGCGCGTCCATCGTCGTCTGCGCGAGAGCGTAAAAATCATCTTTGGTCAGATTCGCCGGATCGTAAGCGCTTGCGGTATAGGCAATAGCGGCATCGGCTTTGACATGCAGCTGCGCGAGCAACGGACCGGCAGCGTGAATCCAATCGCCAAAACGTTTCGTCGGCAGCCAGCGTCCCTGACGGGTCAACTGGACCGAGAGAGCCGCGTCCCAAGAATAGAAGGCATTGGCCCACGGCGCTTCCCAGCCCGACGGATTCATCGTGTCTTGCACGGGAAAGTTGACGACGCCGTGCATTCCCTGCTGCAGCATCGTATTGAGCGCAAGCGTCGTGTTCGTCGGGTCCGCCGGGCGCGGCCACGCCTCGCCGGCGCCCTGCAGCCAGCCGGCTTGAAACTCACTGATCATCACCGGAAGATGCGGCTGCGTCGCGATCAGGCCGGTCGCGAATTCCAATTGCGCCCGGTCGTGTTCGCCGATACTGTACGCATCGCTTTGATACCAATTTCCCCACGCCCAGACCGGGGCCGAAGCGGTGACCCTCATCTCGTAGGTGTTGATGAATAACGGGACGCGCGGGCCCACGCTGCCGCGCACCACTGATCCGAGATAGCGCAGATAGCGCTGAAAGTGCGGCGCGGGCCATGTTTGGTTGTCGAGATACGCGCCTTGATCGTCGTCGAGGGCGATGGCGATGACGTCACGCCGCCAGGGCGAGACGGCTTGCAAGACGTGCCCCAACCAGCGCGCCGCATAACGCATATGCGTCGCATTTTGCATCCATTGCGCGGCGGCATCGTCGGAATGCTGATTCTGCAGCGTTGCGGTAGCGGGGTACCGTCCTTCCAGTACGTCGCGCAGCGGCATGTCGTATTCCGGACGCTTTAACAGCCACGCGGGATAGCCGCCGTTGCGCCACTCGTTGCGAATCACCGGACCGGGCCGCAAGATGATTTTGAAACCCATACCGTCGATCGACCGCAGAAGGCCGGCCAGATCGCGGCGCGGGTTGGAGCGGCCGGTAAAGTCGAACGTCCCGTCGCGCACTTCGTGCCAGTTCCACATGACGTAGAGATCGATCGTGTTGATGCCGAGCGCCCGGTAACGCGCGAGCGAAGCTTTCCACTGCGTTCGCGGAATGCGCTCGTAAAAGAACGCAGCACCATACACGAAGAATGGTTTGCCCGCGACTGTGTAGACCGGATAGCCATTGCGCTGAACGACCGCGCTTCCCGGCCAGGCCGCTGCGCGCGCCGGCGCCGGCTGCAGTGCGATGGACGCCAAGAGCAGGCCCGCAACGAACGGCCAGCGGCGCTGCATTCGCGCAGTCACGAGATACGCGCACGCGCCGGCGAGAAGCCACCCAATGCCCACGGCGATCGCAAAGGCGCCGGTATAGACGAATGCGTAAAGCCATCCGCCCAACGCGACGATAGCGGGAACGGGAAAGAGCCACATCCGGAACGGCGCCGCGCCGCGGGTGCGGGCGACAAACAAAGCGACAACCTGCGCCACGCCTTGAATGAGGACGATCCCGGCCGTCAACACGGCCAGCACCTGGTCGAGAGGAAGCAGGCACGCGACGAGTGCGGCGGCGCCGATGACCAGCAGCGCGACGTCCGGAAATTGTCCGCGTTCGTTCAGGTGCGCGAAAGGAGTAAAGAACTCACCGTCGCGCGCGGCCGCGTACGGAATGCGCGCGAAGCCGGCGAGATTTCCGTACACCGAGGCAAACGCCGTCAAGAGGATGAGGACAGTGACGAGCTTTGCTGCGGTTGATCCCCAGGATTGTTCGACGATCGTCGAGGCGATGAATTGAGGATTACCCGACGGAACGCCGTGGGCGAGAACGCCGACTTGCAGCGCGATGTACAGCACCGCGACGATCGCAATCGAACCGACGATCGCCAACGGAATCGTGCGCTGCGGTTGGCGCACTTCATCGCCGAGCAGCGCGGCATCGCTATAGCCGACGTAGTCGTACAGCGTAATGTAGAGCGCTCCGCCCAACCCCGCTAGAAACCCGATCCCCAACGATGTGTGGGGCGCGAGCGTGAAGGCGCGGTGAATACCGGCATGCGTAAACGCTGCCGCGGTAACGGCCATCAGTGTGAGAACTGCGAGGACCGCAAGGACGGATCCGATCGAAGCGACCGCCGTTATCCGGCGGTACAGAAAGACGACCGTGAGAATACCGACGCTGGCGGCGGTTGCAATTTGAAAAGGCCTGGAGGCAGCCGCCGGATCGAGGTAACCGAAATAACTTGCGAACCCGATGTAACCGGTCGCGAGCAGACAGGGCGCGTAGAGCAAGAACTGCCAATTGAAAAGAAAGGCGAGCAGACGTCCCCAGCGGTCTGGGCCGAAGACTTCGCGGAGATAGACGTAGGTGCCGCCGCTTCCTGGGTAGCGTGAGGAAAGTTCCGCCCAGACCAACCCGTCGCACAGCGCGACGATCGCTCCGGCGATCCAGCCGATGAGCGCGAGCGGACCGGCCAGCTGCGCGAGCACGAGTGGAATCGTGATGAGCGGACCGATGCCGACCATCGTGATCACGTTAATGGCGATCGCGCTGCGCAAACCGATGCCGCGTATCATGCGCCGACCTTCGTGGTAGTGAGTGACGGACCTGGCGGCGAAATCGCGCGCATGAGCGAAACGAAATCGCCGCTTTCGCGCCTCTTGCGCCTGGAGGGTGACCTTTGCATCGGGTTTATCGAGAGTCAGGCGCTCAAAGATAATCCGCTCGGCGACCCTTCGGTTCGCCCGGTAGCTGCATATGTGCCGCCCGGGTACGATCCGCAAGGTTCGCGGCGTTATCCCGTGCTCTATTGCTTGCACGGATATACCGGGGACGCGGCCGCGGTGCTGAGCGCGCGGCCGTGGGAAACGAACGCGGTACAGTGGATTGACCGGCTGGTTAGCGCGAAAAAGATGACGCCGGCGATTTTGGTGATCGTCGACGGTTTTACGCGGCTTGGCGGATCGCAATACGTTGACTCGATCCACAACGGAGGCTACGCGGCGTACACGGTTCGCGACGTCGTCGAACACGTTGATGCTACGTATAGAACGATTGCCGCGGAAGGCGGCCGTGCGGTTCTTGGGAAATCATCGGGCGGTTTCGGCGCGCTCTATCTCACGATGCAGTACCCGGGAACCTTTGCGGCTTTTGCGTCGCACAGCGGCGACTCGTATTTCGAATACGCCCACCCCAGGGCGTTTCCGGATGTAGCCCGGACGCTTGAAAAACACGACTGGAATATCGAAGCGTTCGTCGCTCATTTCGAAGGATTACACAAACGGCAGCCGGCGGAGTACTCAACGATGGAAATGCTTGCGTATGCGGCGGCATACTCGCCGCGCAGCGCGAAAGCGTTCGATCTCGACCTGCCCATAGAGCGCAAAACGGGCGAGCTCAACTGCGCCGTGTTCGATCGCTGGCTGCAGTTCGATCCGGCCCGGATGTGCCTGCAGAAGAAAGCGGAACTGGCGAGGTTGCGCTTGCGTTACCTTGATTGCGGCCGCAAGGACGAGTACGGGCTGGACATCGGCGCACGTGTTACGGCGTCGCGCATGCGCGAACTCGGTCTTGAGGTGCGCCACGAAGAGTTCGATGACGATCATCGAAATGTGGGATACCGTTACGAAATCTCGATGCCGGCGCTAGCCGGAGTTTTGGAGTCGCAGTGAACCGCCTGGCTTTTGTTTTAGCGTTATGCTTGACGTGCTTTGCACTTGCGCCGGTGCAAACGCTCGCGCAGTATGCGCAAGCCACGCCGGCTGCGTCGCCGGCTCCCGTTCCGAATGTGTATACCGATCCGGCAATGTCGTTCACGGCTCCAGCCGGATTTTTCCGCGTGCCGCTGGCGCCGCACGACCCCGCCCGGTTCGATCAGCCCTCAGTCATGGCCGCATGGGTCGCCAATCCCGGCAAGCGCGAACAGCTGACGATCACGATCACGATGGAAAATCACGACGGAACTCTCGATGGCTACGAGATGCTTTCGGAAAATGAAATCCGGGACAAGGCCGACAGCGTATTTTTTAAAAAACACGAACAGACCAAACTCGTCAACGGGATGCCCGCATACTGGCAAGAGCTCAGCATCGGGTCGGGCTTCGACACAATGAAACGTTTCGATTACGTGTGGATCGACGGCACGCGCGGCGTGCTCCTGGCCATTACCGGACTTTATGGCGTGCTCGACGAGCCGATGGCAAAAAAGGCGCTGGCAAACGCCGCCGGCGTCGAATATCCGAAAAACCGCCTCTAAGCCAGACTCGTCGCAGGCTGCTGCGCGTCTAACGCGCTTTGCAGGTCGCCGATCAGGTCGTCAACGTCTTCGATTCCTACCGACAATCTCAACAGCCGATCCGTCAGGCCTCGCCGCTCGCGCTCTTCCTTAGGAATGGAGCCGTGCGTCATGCGCGCGGGATGGCAAATGAGTGATTCAACGCCGCCCAAGCTTTCAGCAAGACTAAAATATTTGAGCGTATTGGCAAACGCCAGCGCGCGGCTGTCGTCGCCTTTGAGCGTGAACGAAACCATTCCGCCGAACCCGGTCATTTGACGCTTCGCGAGCTCGTGCTGCGGATGCGATGTCAGCCCTGGATAATACACGCGATCAACGTCGGGCCGCGCCGACAAGAACTCCGCCACAGCCAGCGCGTTCTTCGCATGCTCGCGCATACGCAGCGCCAGGGTTTTGGCTCCGCGCATGGTCAACCAGGCGTCGTGCGGACCGGGAACGCCGCCGGCTGAGTTTTGCTGAAATTTGATCGCTTCGTACAGGTCCTTGTCATCGGTGATCGCGGCGCCGCCTACGACGTCGCTGTGTCCGCCGATATATTTGGTCGTTGAGTGAACCACAACGTCGGCGCCGAGCTCGAGCGGCTGTTGGAAATACGGCGTGGCAAAGGTGTTATCGACGGCAATGATGAGATCGGGTGCCGCGTCTGCGATGGCGCGAATGTCCACGAGCGTCAACATGGGGTTCGTGGGCGTTTCGATCCAGATCATTTTGGTGCTGGGGCGAAGTGTTTTGCGGACGGCCTCGGGATCCGTCATGTCCATGTAGGTGAATTGCCATCCGTACCGTCCGAACACGTTCGAAAATAACCGGTACGTGCCGCCGTACAGATCGTCGGAGACGATCACGTGGTCGCCCGACGAGAGCATGCCGACAACTGCTGCGGCCGCTGCCACGCCGCTGGAGAAGGCGCAGCCGAAGCGCGCGTTTTCAAGCGCGGCAAGCTGGGTTTCCAGCGCACGCCGCGTGGGATTGGCGGTGCGGCTGTAATCGAATCCTTTGTGGACCCCGACGGCTTCTTGCGTGTAGGTGGACGTTTGGTAGATTGGAACAATCGTCGCGCCGGTCGTGGGATCGGCGCCTTGCCCGGCGTGAATCGCTTTCGTGCTGAATTTCATGGCTTAATGCTTCACCGGCTCGGACGAGGTTGAAAGATAACTGATAATGTCTTGCCGCGTCAGCACGCCGATCGGATCGCTGTCGTCGGTCACGACAACGGCGTGGTTGGCCAGCGTCAAAAGTTTGTAGGCTAATTCGATCGCTTCGCTCTGATCGAGCACGGGAAACGGGCTGCCCATCACCTCGCTGACCGGCTTATGGATGATGTCGGATCGATCGAAGACGGCTTGCATGACCGCCACGTCGTTGATGCTGCCGATCTGCTCGTGGTCGCGCATGACCGGAATCTGCGATATTTCGTACTGACGAAGCAAATCAAGGGCGTCTTTGACGACGTCGGTGTCTTTGACCGTGATCATGGGCGGCAGCGGACGTTTGCTGCGCAGCACGTCGCCGACCGTCGCGCGCCGTTTGCCTTCGGCCAAGAATCCATTGGCAATCATCCACTCGTCGTTAAAGATCTTCGACATGTAGCCGCGTCCTGAATCGGGGAAAATAACGACGAGTACGGCATCTTTGGGCAGCGTAGCCGCGAGCTTCACGGCAGCCGATGCCGCGGTGCCTGACGATCCGCCGACCAGCAAACCTTCTTCGCGCGTTATGCGCCGGGCCATCAGAAACGACTCGCGATCGGAGACGCGCACGACCTCGTCGATGACTTTCAGATCCACGGTTTCGGGCAAATAGTTCATCCCGATGCCCTCGACGGCAAACGATTTCGGCGTGTCGCCCGAATAGATCGAACCTTCCGGGTCGGCGCCGACCACATGAATCTTAGGATTTTGCTCTTTGAGGTAGCGGGCGGTGCCCGATATCGTCCCGCCGGTTCCGATGCCTGCCACCAGGTGCGTGATCTGTCCGCCAGTCGCTTCCCAAATCTCGGGCCCGGTCGTGCGGTAATGCGCTTCGGGATTGTGGAGATTGTGAAATTGATTCGGCTGAAACGCGCCCGCGATCTCCGACGCGAGCCGGTTCGCGACGCCGTAATAGGATTCGGGCGATTCGTTCGGCACGTTCGTCGGCGTAACGACGACCTCGGCGCCGTACGCGCGCAAGAGGTCAACCTTTTCTTTGGACATCTTATCCGGCATGACCAAGATGCAGCGGTAGCCGCGAATGGCAGCCGCCATCGCAAGTCCGGAACCGGTATTCCCGCTGGTAGGTTCGACGATCGTTCCACCGGGTTTGAGCAGACCAGCCTTCTCGGCGGCTTCCAGCATCGTCAGTGCGGGGCGATCTTTCACGCTCCCACCCGGGTTCATGTACTCGACCTTTGCCAGCATCAGGCACTGCGCGCCGCCGGTTACCTTGTTGAGGCGAATGAGCGGCGTTCTGCCAATGGCTTGCAGAGCGTCGTCGTAATAACGCATGCCCGCGCGCCGGTCCGTGGCTATGGTCGCCAAGGGAAACCTCCAGAGTCGTTGAGGAGAAATCGGCTTCCGCGCACCCGCGGCGTGGCCCTCCGCTTCATACTTTTTACCGGGTGCCGGCCGTATACTAAAAGAAGAAGGGAGCCACCATGACGCGTGCACGACTTTTGGGCGCCGTTTTCGCAGTTATCGCGCTGACAGCGTGTAACGACAGCGCTCTCCCGCCGGGCGGTACTTACAACGCCGTACAGGGCGTCGTGATCGACGCGGCAACAAATCAGCCCGTCGCCGGCGCTACCGTGACCATCGATACCGTGCTGACGGCGACGACCGACTCGCAGGGAAAATTTGCCTTCGCGCAAGTACCGGCCGGCGACATGGACGTCGTCGTTACGGCACCCGGCTACAAGGATTATAGCGCGCCGGCGCGCCTCGAGCCCGACAAACCGCTTCTCTTGTCGGTCAGCCTGACGAAGGCGCCGCCTAAGCCGGCGAGTTCGAGCGTCCGTACACTTGCGCGGGTTTGACGTAGGACGCGCGCTGCGCGACCGCGCGGTCGATCACGCCCAGCACCTGTTCTCCAAGCTTTTCCGGGTCGTGGCGCACGTTGACGGTTTCACTGATCATTTGCGCGCGAGCCGGCGTAACGCCTAACTCGCGAATGCGATCGACGTCAGCCGTCACCGGTATCTGGCCCTCTCTCGCATAAGCTTCGCGTAACTTCGACGGCGGTTCGTCGTTGACGATCGCGTAATCGCAGATTTTTATGCCGGCATTTTCGATCAGCGCCTCGACATGATCGCTGGCGGTCATCCCGTCGGTTTCACCGGGCTGCGTCATCACGTTGCAGACGTATATCTTGACCGCCGGCGACGCCGCTATTTCCCGGGCGATGCGGTCGACCAAGACGTTAGGGATGATCGACGTAAACAAACTTCCCGGTCCCAGGACGATCGCGTCGGCTTCGGCGATCGCCGTAATGACTTCGGCCAGCGGCGCTGCGTAAGGCGGATCGAAAAAAACCTGTTTGATGCGCTGACCGGAGTTGGAGATGTTCGATTCTCCCTCGACGACCGTGCCGTCTTCCAAACGCGCGCACAAGCGGACGATGCCGAGCGTCGAGGGCAAGACGCGTCCTTTGATGTTCAGAACGCGGCTCGATTCTTTGATCGCTTTGTCGAAATTTCCGGTGATGCCGCTCATGGCGGCGAGAAACAAGTTGCCGAAGGAATGGCCGCTCAAGCCCTCGCCTTCGCTGAAGCGGTATTTGAAAAGATCGGTGACCATCGCCTCGTCGTCCGCGAGCGCGACCAAGCAGTTGCGCACGTCGCCTGGCGGAAGAACTCCGAGCTCTTTTTGCAAGCGTCCCGAGCTTCCGCCGTCGTCGCTGACGGTGACGACGGCCGTAAGGTTACTGGTCTTGCGTTTCAAGCCGCGCAGCAGCGTCGAAAGTCCGGTGCCTCCTCCGATTGCAACGATTTTATATCCTTGCCGCAGGCGCATCTCCATGAGGCTGTCGATGATATTGTCCCGGCCCGCGCCGGTCGCGCTCGCGCGCAAGATGGCGATCAGCCACTGTCTGATGCCGAGGAAGATCAGCGCGATGCCCAGCAGAGCAAAAATCCAGGCCAGGTTGGACGGCGAAAAATAATCCGATACGAAACTGTCGATCCACTCGTTGGCATTGACGCCTGCGCCTTCGGCGACCAAGTACCGGTCCACGCCGTTGACGAGCAGAAGAATGCCAAAGATCACGACAACCAGCCAGCGTTTCACGCCCAAACCCGGATACGCCCAGCGCAGCACGGGCGGGATCGATTGCAAGCGGCGCGACTTCATTTTCCGGCGTCCCGCGCTTGTAGTTCTACGCGCACGTTTTCCGCGGACTCCAAGTGATCGCAAAGACGGCGCGCGACATACACGGAGCGGTGCCGTCCGCCCGTGCATCCGACGCCGATTTTTAAAACGCGGCGATCTTCGGCGTAACGCGGTACTAAAAAGTCCATAAGGCCGAAGAGCCGTTCCAAGAACGGCGCCGTGGACGGGTCTTCTTCGACGTGAGCGGCCACCGCCGGATCGAAGCCGGTCAGATCTTCCAGTCCGGGTTCGTAGTTGGGGTTGCGCAAGAACCGCACGTCAAAGAGCAGGTCGAGGTCGCCCGGGACGCCGTGCTTGAACCCAAAGGCGACAATCTCTATGTCCAGCACCCGCGCGAGGATGCTCATGCCGCTTCCCTGGGGAAGAACCATAAGAATTCGCCGGAGCGTTTGATCTGCATGAAACTGTTTTCGCCCGAAAAGGCCAACGCCCTCATCCCGAAGGTCGCCCCTTTGGTAGAGGAGCTATGGCAGAAGCGGCGCGACCTGGCGATCAAACTGCTCGAAACCCAAACCGCGCTTCGCGGCGTCGAACCGTCACCGCCGATACGCATGGCTATCCCGCGATCTCCGTTTGTGCCAAGCCGGTTCAGCGAACAAAAGGCCGAGATCGTGCGGATCATCAACCGCATCGAGGCTTACGGCTGCCTGCTCAAAGATGTGGACCTCGGGCTGCTCGACTTTCCGTCGATGCGCGAGGGGCGGGCAGTCTATCTCTGCTGGAAAGCGGGCGAACGCGAAATCGCGTACTGGCATGCCATGGACGAGGGCTACTCGTCGCGGCGTCCGCTCTAGGCCGCTAGGCGGTCGCGGCCGCCGTCACCGGCAGAAAATCTTCCGCCAGACCCTGTAGCCGCACTTCGCCGAACTCGGCGGTATACGCGCCGCTCTCGACGCTCTTAATCTCGCCGACTTCCGGGACGTCTGCTAACTGTGGGATTTTTGAACGGATCTCGTCGGGAATGCGAACCTTGTCGCCGACCGAGAGGCCGCCTTGTTCCCACAGCGCGTTGAGGCTCTCCAGGAGCATCGGAAGCGGAATGCCATAATCTTCGCTGATCGCGCCGATCGTATGCGTCTCGCTAATCGCGCAATTCGAACAGCCGCCTAAATGGAATTTCGCAAAAACGCGGCGCGCCCCGGCGTGCGTTTTGAATGCTTCGTCGACGGTCATTTCCGGAGTGAATTTTTGCTCGGTCATTGCCATAGTCTTTGGCTACAACGCCTTCGAAGCCCCGTTTAGTTTCACATGTGGAGCGAGTCCCATGTCGCCCGAGCGATTAAACATGCCGAAAGCGAGGGCGACATGGGATGAGCGGAGCACGCCTGTAAGCCGGATTCTGTGGGTGACGGCCATCTCTCTGGGACGCGCGTTACCGCGCGCCTCATGCGACTCATGCTCTTCGGAGGGCATCCGCCCCGTTGCCGGGGACGAGCGTCTTGCTTCAGGTGGGGTTTACCCGAGTGCACGTCTCCGCGCAACTCCGTGAGCTCTTACCTCACGATTTCAACCTTGCCGGCGAACCGGCGGTATGTTTCTGTGGCACTTTCCTTCGAGTTGCCCCGACAGGACGTTATCCTGCACCTTGCCCTAGTGAAGCCCGGACTTTCCTCGCCTTGCGGCGCGGCCGTCCAGCGTACTCCGCGACGACGAGTATACGCTGATGCAGCATTGCAGGCAAGAAATGCGGCGCCGGAAATCTGGTGGAGGCAAGGAGACTTGAACTCCTGACCCCTTGCATGCCATGCAAGTGCTCTACCAACTGAGCTATGCCCCCAGACACAAAACTTGGAGATGAGGGGACTCGAACCCCTGACATCCTGCTTGCAAAGCAGGCGCTCTACCAGCTGAGCTACATCCCCCGGAGCCGGCGACGCGGTTTTTTCGGCCTGGCCCTTAACAGGTCTTGCCCGCGGTGCGATAATCAAACGTAGGAGTCTCTAACGATGTTTCCGGCGATGATGCTCGCGGCCGCCTTTTCCAGCCAGCAATGCTGGGATATTTTTGACGGCGCCCTGCGGCACAACGCGCAGGGTGCGCACCCGGCATACATTAGTTACGATGAACGCATTTCGGTCATCGCCGACGATCTGCCGATTCTCTTCAGCCTGGCACATGTGGACTATCGCGACGATGGTACGGCGCGCGTGCTCGACCAGCGCTTTAACTATCTTCCGATCTATACCAACCGTGCCGAGCCCGGGCCGCCCGAACTGGGGCCGTATGGAAAAGCTCGCTCCGCATGGCTTCCTCTGGAGGGAGCGCGCGATCTGCCGATCATTTCGAGCGTCCACGTCTTGGGAAATGTTACGTGCAATGTTTCGGGCATCGAAGAGTACAAAGGGCACCGCAGTTATCATTTGATCTTCGGCAACTTCGCGCCCGACAAACCTGCGATCAAGGCGATCTGGATCGACGCAACGTCGCAGGACGTCTGGAAACTAATCGTCAGCGGATACGTAGCCTTCGTCGATTCGAATCAAACGCCGCCCCTTGCGGATTTTCAGGTAGAACTTGGATACCAGGGACCATTTCTTGTGGTCAATCACGTTGTGTGGCAACTGCGGCGGCGCGAATATTCGCAGTATGCAAATTATTTCGGCGAGTATACGTTATCCGGCTTCACATTTCCAAACAGGCTGCCGGCCGAGTATTTCGGCGCGGGATCGGAGCGGTAGCTCGAAAGCAAGCTGGCAAGAGGAGAGCCTTAGACGCACGCGCTACGCTCCCGTTGTGCAGGAAGGCGAACGAACGGCGACCTTGCGCTTCGAAGGTGATCTCGATATTTACCGCCGGGGCGAGATCGAGAGCCAGTTGCCCGAACCGGGAACCGCCGATCGCGTGATCATCGATTGTTCCAACGCGACCTCGATCGATTCGACCGTTTTGACCACGTTAATGCGGTACCGCCGCAGCTTCGCGTCGGCCGGCGGCGATCCGGTGAACATCATCGTCATCGTCGAACCATCGCTGCGCCGCATTTTTGAAATCGCCGGTTTATCGCGCGTCCTCACGATCGTCTCGGCCCCCGGCCGCGGAGCTGCCCCGGAGAATGCGGCCCCCGACGGCGCGCCGCCGGAAAACGCCAAGGACACGGAGTCGACGTAGGGACTTGGTGGGCCATCCTGGTCTCGAACCAGGGACCTCATGCTTATCAAGCATGCGCTCTAACCAACTGAGCTAATGGCCCGGGGCACGGGCCATTATATCATCGCGATGTATTTTTTCAATGCCTCGTCATCGGCTTTGAGTTGGGCGAGCATCATGTCGCGCATGGCATTCGATTCGCGCAGCAATTCTGCGCGCTCGGCCAAGCGGAAATCGAACGCTTCGCGCTCCGCATCGATGGCGTCGTCGGACTGCGGATCGGCGCCCGCGGCCGCCTTAGCGGCGCCGCGGGCATGAACGTTACGCGACGGGGATTGACGAACGGGTTCGGTCACTCCGTGATCGACTCGATAAACTTCTTGGTAATTTGGTTGTCGGCTTTGCGTTGAGTCATCTGAACGTCGCGCAGCGTGTTGACTTCACGCATCTGCTCTGATTTTTCGTCCATCATTTCGTCGAATGCTTCGGACTGCGTCTGCATCGCCTCTTGATGACGGATCTGTTCGCCGTACATGGCAACCTGAAACGCTTCGTCTTGTGCGTCGAGCGCGCCGAGGCCGGCGTTTCCGGCCGCGCCCGCAATGTTGCCGGCGGTTGTGCCTCCGGTTGTGGCGCCCGCTAGTCCCATGCCGACCGCCGCGAGGGGATTGCCTCCGCTTTCGATCAGGCCCAACCCCGCGTTGAGTAAACCACCGATAACATTGAAGCTCATAATACACCTTCGTTTTGAGATGAATCGTCATCGCCGTCATCGACGATCGATTCCGGATGAGCATTGTCGCTGCCGGCGAGCTGCCGGTATGAATGAAGGTTCGAAGCCGGCGGCGCGGGCGGCGCCATGATCGATGCGAACGTCGCCAATTGATTGACATTTTGCTGCTCCGCAGGACTCTCCGCGGCGAGCTCTTGGGGCGCTCCGCCCAATTGTGCGTAATGGCGCAGAACCGAATCCGCATAACCGAGCTTGCGGCCGTCTTGCCACGGCGTGATAGTTCCAGTCGCGTTCGGGTCGCCGGCATTGTACGCGGACAACGCCTTGTGCACGTCGCCGCCGTATCGCTGAAGCAAACCGGAGATCATGCCTGCGGCATAATCGGCGTTTGCTTGCGGGTCCATCGCCGCCGGATTGCGCGCGAATGCGTGCCAGCGATCGTCTATTTGAAAGAGCCCGCGGCCGTGGCCGCCATCGCCCACGATATTACTGCCGGCATTGGAACCGGGGCCGCCCGTCTCTTGGGCGGCGACGGCCGCCAGAAGTTGCGCACTAACGCCGTGCTTTTGGGCCGCCTGCGCGATTTGAGGCGCGTAGGCCACGCCGTGGCGGGCGAGGTCGCGGGCGGCGGGATTGAGCGATTCGATCATTGCGCTGGTCTATACCGCCGACCAACGCGTTTGACAAGGCCCTGGGGCGGGTCTACAATGGGTCGAGTTTGGAGGGCCCCCGCCGGGGCCTTCCTCTATGTTATGGGTTCTGCGCACAAAATCGATGTTAGCGGCCTCGTAGCGGGCAACCGCGGGGGTCTTGTGGTGGACGACCGCGTTCCAGTCGCCCCTTTTGAAGGGGTACTCTTTCCGGAGGCGGCCGCGGTCCATCTTGAGCTGCAAGCATCCGGCGAGCTGCTCGAGATTCAAGGCACCATCGATGTGCCGCTGACGAGCGAGTGCGCCCGGTGTTTGGGCACGGTGGCCGAGAGCATGCACGTGAAGGTCGACGAGCAGGTCGAAGCCGGGGCGAGCCTGCAAGACGGACCGTTCGAGGAAAGCAACGTTCTCACGGCAGGCCGCCTGGACGTCGCAGACCTCGCCGCGCAACTGATTTACAGCGCAATACCGATCGGGTTATTGTGCAAAGAAGATTGCAAAGGCATCTGTCCGCGCTGCGGAGAGAACAGAAACAGCAAAGAGTGCGAGTGTAACGGAGAGACGAGTGGCTAACTTAAAATGGAAGACCCCCCGCAGCAAGACGCGCAGCCGTCGCGCCGCGAACTGGAAGCTCAACCCCGTGACGACCGAAGAGTGTCCGCAGTGCCATGCACCCAAGCGTCCCCACTTCATGTGCGAAAAATGCGGCACGTACGCCGGACGCCAAGTGGTCGAGATAAAGGATGATCGCCGGCAGAAGCAGACCTAGGCGTTCCCTTTGAACGGCGTCAAAATCAGCGCGGTCGGTCATTACGCGCCGGCCGCTATTCTGACGAACGAAGATCTCGAAAAGACGCTCGAGACGTCCGACGAGTGGATTACCACACGCACGGGCATGAAACGCCGGCACATCGCCGCGCCCGACCAAGCCACGAGCGATCTCTGTATCGCCGCCGCGCGCGACGCTCTAGCGAATGGCAAGATCGCGCCGGAGGATATCGACTGTTTCATCGTTGCCACGTCAACTCCCGACTACCCGTTTCCGGCGACTGCGTGCATCGTCGCGTCCCAACTGGGAGCGACCGGAAAGCCCGCCTTTGACATGGAGATCGCGTGCAGCGGTTTCATCTATGGATTGACCATGGCGTCGGGCTTGATTCGTTCCGGCATCTACTCGCGGGTCATGCTCATCGGAGCCGAAACGCTGAGCAAGATCGTCGATCGCACCGATCGCAGCACCGCGATCCTTTTTGGCGACGGAGCCGGCGCCGTCGTGCTGGAAGCATCGGCGGAAAATTCATTCCTCTCCAGTGAATTGGGCGCAGACGGGCGGCGCCCCGAAATGCTCTGTTTGCTGGGCGGCGGTTCGCGCCGCCCCTTCACCGCCGAGTCGCTGGCAGCCGGCGAACAGTACCTGCGCATGGAGGGCCGCGAAATATTTAAATTCGCGGTAACGAAAATGATCGAGTCCACCGGCATAGCACTGCAGCACGCCGGCCTGCAAAAAAGCGACGTGAATTGGCTGATTCCGCATCAAGCCAACCGCCGGATCATCGATGCCGCCGCCAAGTATTTGGACATGCCCGACGACAAGGTGATCGTGAACATCGAAGAATACGGCAACACATCGGCCGCGTCGATTCCGATCGCACTTTCGGAAGCGCTCCATGCGGGCCGAATCAAAGCCGGCGACATCATCGTGTTTGTCGGATTCGGCGGCGGCCTGTCGTGGGGAGCCGTCACCTGGAGATGGGCGTGAAGTTCGCGGCGGTTTTTCCCGGCCAGGGTTCGCAGGTCGTCGGCATGGGCGCCGATGTAACCGCAAAGTCTTCGGCAGCACGCGATCTTTTCGATCGCGCGTCCGCGACGCTCGGGTATGATCTACTCGAACTGCAAGAGCGCGGTCCCGAAACAAAGCTGCGTGAGACGCAATTCAGCCAGCCGGCGATCTTCGTGACGAACCTCGCCCTCTATTACGCCGGCGGAGAAACCATCAAGCCGGCGGTGAGCGCCGGTCATTCGTTCGGCGAATTTTGCAGCTTGACCATCTCCGGCTCGATCGGATTTGAGGACGCCCTTCGTTTGGTCGACGAGCGCGGCAAGGCGATGCAGCATGCGGCCGAGATCGCCCCCGGCGCGATGACCGCCGTGTTGGGATTAGATGCCGGGCATATTCGCGACATTGCCGCGCGCGTCGAATCGGAGACGGGCGGCCGCGTGCAGCTTGCCAACTTTAATTCCCCGTCGCAGATCGTGATCAGCGGCGATGCGGCCGCCGTGCAGACTGCCGCGGACGCGATGCTGGAGAAAGGCGCGAAACGCGTGGTCCCGCTCAATGTCTCGGGCGCGTGGCACAGCCGCCTCATGGAACCGGCGGCGAAGCGGTTTGCCGCCGCGGTCAATGCGGCACAGTTCGATCTGCCGGCTTTCGACGTCGTGTCGAACGTCGATGCAAAACCGTATCGCGACGTGCAAACGATCAAAAGCAATTTGATTCGCTCGGTGACCGAAGAGGTGCGCTGGCACGAAACCGCGGAAGCGCTTCTCGCGTACGGCCTCGATCTGGTCGTTGAGTTCGGCGCTTCTCCCGTTTTGGGGCCGCTGATGCGCCGGCTGCCCAACGCCGTCGAAGGATTGAATGTGACCGATTTCGCGGGCGTAGAAAAATTCCGTGAAAAGCTGAGCGTGCACGCATGATGTTCGAAGGAAAGGCTGCGCTGATCACCGGCGCGAGCCGCGGCATCGGCCGTGCCATCGCGGTCGATCTCGCCAAGCACGGTGCGTCGATCGCACTCGCCGGCAGAGATCGTCCGGCGCTTGAGGAAACGGCCGCGGCTTGCCGGGAAGCGCAGGACGGGCACGAGAGCATCGTTATGACGGGCGACGTTGCCGATCGCGGAGCAGTTGATTCTTTCGTCGCGCAGACGGTTGAAAAGTTCGGACGGCTCGACTTTGCAATCGGCAATGCGGGGCAGTCGCAAGACGGTCTGATCCTGCGCTTGAGGAGCGACGTCCTCGATCAGCTGCTTTCGGTCAACCTCAAATCGGCGTTCTTCCTGTGCGCGGCCTCCGCGAAGCCGATGATGAAGCAGCACGCCGGCTCGATTGTGCTGATTTCGAGCATCGTGGGAATAACGGGGAACCCCGGGCAGGCGGTCTACGCGGCCTCAAAGGCGGGTTTACTTGGGCTCACCAAGTCCCTAGCAAAGGAATTGGGTTCGAGGAACATAAGAGTCAACGCCGTCGCGCCCGGCTTAATCGAAACGGCGATGACCGAAAAAATGCCGGACGCCGCCAGGGAATTTTTGCTCAAACAAACGGCGCTCGGGCGCGCCGGACGACCGGAAGATGTCAGCGGAGTAGTGCGCTTTCTTTGCTCGGATGCCGCCGCCTACGTAACGGGCCAGACGCTCGTGGTCGACGGCGGAGTTGTAATGTAGGAGACATATGTCCACGTTCGATAAAGTCAAGAAGATCATCGTCGAGCAGCTCGGCGTTGACGAATCGGAAGTAACGCCCGAAGCTTCGATCACCGACGACCTCGGTGCGGATTCACTCGATCAAGTTGAACTGGTGATGGCCTTCGAGACGGAGTTCAACATTGACATTCCCGACGAAGAAGCTGAAAAGATCAAAACCGTCGGTGACGCCGTCAAACGCATCGAGGAGACTAGCACCAAAGAGTGACCCTTGTTTGAGACCCTCTCCGATCGCTTAGGCGCGATCTTTTCCAAGCTGAGCGGCCGAGGCCGGCTCAGCGAATCCGATGTAAACGAAGTGATGCGCGAAGTGCGCATCGCTTTGCTTGAGGCCGACGTTTCGCTTGCCGTCGCCAAAGCGTTTGTGGCGCGCGTCAAGGAAAAATCCGTCGGCGCCGACGTGCTCGCGTCACTTTCGCCGGCGCAAACGATCGTCAAAATCGTCCATGCCGAACTCATGGACTTGCTCGGGCCGGCGGCGGGTTCGTCCGAAGCGCGTCTGCGTTTCTCCGACGCGCCCCCTTCGGTGATCATGCTCGTCGGATTACAAGGCTCGGGCAAGACGACGCAAGCCGGCAAACTCGCGCTGCGTCTGAAAGATCAGGGACGCCGTTCGTTACTGGTCGCAGCCGATGTCTACCGTCCCGCTGCGATCGCTCAGCTGCAGACAATCGGCAAGCAGATCGACCTGCCCGTCTTCGAAAAGGGCACAGCTAACCCGGTTGACATCGCGCGCGAATCGGTCGCGCAAGCGCGCCGGCTGGGGCTTTCGACCGTCATCCTCGATACGGCCGGACGGCTGCAGATCGACGAAAGTCTGATGGACGAGTTGGCTGCCATCAAGGCGGCCGTGACGCCCAGCGAGATACTGCTCGTCGCCGACGCAATGACGGGCCAAGAAGCGACCAACGTGGCCAAGGGCTTCCACGAACGCCTCGGCATTACGGGCGTGATTTTGACGAAATTGGACGGCGACGCCCGTGGCGGCGCGGCGCTTTCCATGTATAATGTCACGGGCGCGCCGATCAAATTTGCCGGCGTCGGCGAAAAACTCTCGGCGCTCGAGCCTTTCCATCCGGACCGGCTCGCCTCGCGAATCCTCGGTATGGGCGACGTGCTCACGCTCATCGAGCGGACGCAGAGCGTCTATAGCGAAGATCAGGCCAAAGCGATCGAGCAGAAACTGTTCAAACAGCAGTTTACGCTCGACGATTTCCTCGAACAAATGCGGCAGATCCGCCGGATGGGATCGATGGGGGAGATCCTCAAGATGATTCCCGGATTGTCGCGCGCGCTTCCGAAAAATTTCGAGATTCCCGAGCGGGATCTCAAGCAGATCGAAGCGATAATTTGTTCGATGACCGCGCGCGAGCGGCGGGATCCCGCACTGCTCAACGGTTCGCGCCGCAAGCGGATCGCCGCGGGCAGCGGAACGCAGGTTTCCGACGTCAACCGCTTGGTCAAGCGCTTTGACGAATCGCGCAAAATGATGAAGCAGATGGGCTTTGGGAACAAACTAAAGAAGTTACGGAGTACTTTTCGTGGTTAAAATCAGACTGAGGCGCATGGGCGCGAAAAAACAACCGACGTACCGCTTCGTTGTGGCGGATCAGCGCGCGCCTCGCGACGGCCGGTTCATCGAGATTCTCGGACACTACAATCCGCGAACCGAACCGCGCACGATTGTGGTGAATGAGGAGAAGGCGAAAGCATGGCTTGCCAAGGGCGCGCAGCCCTCGGACACCGTGCGCCGTCTCTTCACCGAAAAAGGCATCATCGAAAAGGCTCTCAGCGAAGGCCGATGAGCGCATTCGACGACGAATTCGGCCTATTTAGCGACGAGCAAGAAGCCGAACGGCGTTCTACGCTGGGCGGCCGGCGCATCGCTTCGAACGAAACGATTATCGACGACGTCGAGCCCGAAGACGACGGCCCGCCGCGTCGCAGATCGCCCGCCGGATCAGCGGGCGGCAATTTCAGCGGCCCGAGAACGTTCCGGCGCCCGCCCCCGCGGCGCAGCGCACCCGAAGATCCTGTTGCGGCGCAAAGACGCGCCGGGGAGTTGCTGGAATTTCTGGCCAAGAAATTGGTCGAAAAAACCGACGTCGTGAAGATCGAAAGTTATCCGCCGGAAAACGGGGAGATGGCCCTCATCGAGCTGGCCGTCGATCCCGAGGACATCGGTAAGGTGATCGGACGCGGAGGCCGGGTCGCCCAAGCCCTTCGCACGATCGTGCGGGCGACCGCTGAAGGGCGCATTCAAGTCGAAATTCTGGATACCGACGAATTTTACGACGACTCGCCCGTGGATGAATGACGAACTTTCCGTAGGCCGTATCGCCGGCGTTTTCGGCGTGCGTGGCGAAGTCAAATGCGACCCGACAAACGCGGGTCGCATGCTTTTTTCACCGGGTGAAGCGCTGCGAGCCGCTTTAGCCGACGGCGACAGTCAAACCCTTACGTTGCTGTCGGTGAGGGAGCATCAAGGCCGTCTGCTTCTGCGCTTCGAGCATTTCGATTCGGTTGAAGAGGCGCAGACGCTCAAGGGCGCCACGCTCCACGCGGCACGCGACCGGATTACGCTGCAGCCGGGTGAATTTCTCGACGCCGACTTGATCGGGTGCGAATTGTACGATCGCGGCATTCCGGTCGGAACGGTCGAGCGCGTCGAACACTATCCCGCTTCGGACATGCTCCTCGTCCGCGGCCGCATGATTCCGTTGATCGATGCATTCGTGAAACAGATCGACGTCGGAAAAAAACGCATCGACGCGGAATTGCCCGATGGTCTGCTGGAGGAGCGCTAGTTGTTGAGCGGGTGGTCGGCGACGTAAGCGGCGACCGCGGCCGAGACCGCGCTTTGCACGGAGTCTCCATCGCCCGACGTCTGCGCGAGCCTTGCTCCGAAGCACGTGTACACGTCGAGTGTGAAGCTGTATTGCGTGCGGCCGAAGAAACCGCGGCGCACCGATTTGGATGAGAGCGTGCCGGTGGCGACCGTATTGTTTCGATCGGCGCCGCAGATCGCGTTGGCCGATCTCGCGGCGTCGCCGCCCGAATTGCTGTTGCGCGCCGCGTAATGCTGATTCAACGCGGTGTAGAGCGCGGCCGTCGCTTCGTTCAGCGAAGTGCCCGGGCTACCGCCGGCGCGGACGACGAAGATGCCTTTGGCCGGTTTGACGATGGCCGTTGCACGCGGATCGGGCGTTTGCCGGGCGCGCCGTTTGAACAAACCGGCAATGCCGCCGCTGATGTTGGCTTGATTGCTGGCCAACGGCGCGGGCGTGGCCTGCGCGGAGGCTTCTTCAAAGGCCTGCGCTTTGCTCTGCTCGCGCGCGACGATGCCGTCGCGGATGCTGATCGCCTGAGACGTCGCATCTTCAAAAGATTGAATCTGCGCAGTGGCCGCGAGAATGATCGTTCCGGTCGACGTATCGACAACTTGTTCCACGAGTGAAACACCGCCGCCCAGCGGGGTCATGTATCCGGCGACGTAATACGCCGCATTGAGCGATTTCGCGTAATCTGAATAGCTCGCGCGCTTGACGGTCGGCGGTCCCTGCAGTGCATCGACGCCGCCCGCGGCATTCATTTGGCTGATAAAGAGTTGTGCGGTTCGCGTGCCCGTATCCGAGCGCATATCGGTGCTGAAATCAAACGGATAGACGACGACGAGCGGCAGCTTGGGCGCCGACGGCAGAGCAACCGGCACCGGCGTGGGCGTTGCTTTCGGCGCCGGCGGCGCCGCGGCGATCAGCGCGACCGTCGATACAAGAAGAAGAGCCGCGAAAACTCGACGCAACGAAGTCCTTTCTCCATGGAAGCTCATGCAGCAACCCAGTTGGAAACGGCGGGGCCGCGTCATTCGTTTCCTCGCCGGTCACGTAGCGCCCTCGCACTCCGTTTCTACAACGTCCTGCTCTTGAGGGCGGACCGGGTCGACAAGGGGCGCCACCGTTTCGCTTCCCTTTTCGTGCGCCCAAGCCGCGCTGAGCTCGGCGCCGAAGAAAAAAATGGCGCCCAGCAGATAGAACCACAACAGGAGTACGAGCGGCGCGGAGAGAGCGCCATAGATATGCGTAAAATCAACGTGCACCGTGTAGAATGCGAAAGCGTATTGCGCGGCCGGCCACATCAGCGCTGCAAAGGTCGCCCCGGGTATGCCGAAATACCATCTCACCGGCCGGTTAGGCAAGAACGTGTACAGCACCACGACGACAATGAAGATCAACAGCATCGAGAGCGCATACGCCAGCACTTCGGAGACGTTTTGCGGATTGGAAAAGTGCGCGTACACCACGAAAAGCGAGACGAGGATGGGGAGTCCCATGGCGATGACCATCACGATTCCGATAAGCGGCAGCATGATGAGCGAAAGCGCGATATCGTGAATCAGCGGCCGGCTCTTCGGTACGGCCAGCGCGCGATTGAGCGCGTAGGCGAGCCCCATAAAAAGATTCTTTCCGGCCCAGATGACCACCGCAAAGGCGATGATGCTGGAAATCCCGCGGCCGTATACGTAGGTTTGGAGATTGGTCGCCACCGTTTGATGCAGCGCGGGAGCGAATTCATCCACGAAAGCAAGGATTTGCTGATCCGCGTTGGGGTAGATCAGTGAAGCGCCGGTCAAAATCAGCACGAAAAGCGGGAAGACGGCGAAGAGCGCGTTAAACGCAATGGCTTGTGATAAGAAGGCGCAGCCGTCGCGGGAGAACCGCATGCCGGCCTCGCGGAATGCTAAGATGAGTCGCATAGGGTCCTGCGATAGTATCGCGGTTCGTCCGTGATATTCCCACTTATCACGCCCGCGCTCGTCGTGGTGCTCAACGGGACGATCGTGCACTCGTACTCCCCGGCCTACGTCGTGCGCGGGCACGTCGTCGCCCCGCTCGAACCGTACGTGACGGCGGTCGCTGCAAGCATCGGCTACAGCGGTTCTCAGATGATCGTGACGCGCGGAGATCGTTTCGCGCGGGTGCCGGTTGCGGCAACTATTGATCCCGCGCAGTGGGCGCAAACGTATGTCGAGATCGCACCGCTGATGCGGAGCTTAGGCGTTCGCGTGGCTTACGATGCGCCGCTGCGGCGCTTGGAGATCGATACGCGCGGACCTGTGGTCGCAACGCCCACGCCGTTCAATCCGGCGGTCCCGGCAGTATCGCCGTCGACAGTTTTTACGCCATTACCTATTTCCACGCCCCGGCCGCAAGTGAGCGGCAAACCAGCACCCCGTCGAACGCCGCTTCCGGTTACATGCTGTCCGCACTAACGCTTCTGCTCGCGCTGACATTTACGTCAGCCGACGGGAGCTCGATCGCCGGCACGCTGACGTATCCGCAATCCACGGCCGGAAAGGTGCCCGCCGTCGTGTTGGTTGGAAGCAACGGCCCGTCGGACCGCACGGAGCTTGTCGGAATAACTCCCGTCTTCGATCTCTACGCGGACGCACTCAATAAAGCGGGTTTCGCCGTTCTGCGCTACGACAATCGCGGCGTCGGCCAAAGCACGACCAAAACGCAAGCCGAACGCGTCCGGCGCCAGAATTTTATCGACGACGCCGTCGCGGCAGTGCGTGCGCTCGCAAGCGATCCGGCGATCGACCCGTCGCGAATATCCATCCTTGGATTGAGCGAGGGAGGCGAAACCGCAGTGGCGGCGGCGCTGGCGGGCGCGCCCGTGCGCTCTCTGGTCCTGGTCGGTGCGCTGAGCGTTCCGTACGCTCAGGCAATGGCCGAACAAGATGCGGCCGCTTCGGAGCTGGTTAAACAGCGCGACGCCCTGTTACTCGCGATGCCGTATTTTCAAAGTTACGCGGGCGTGGATCCGCGCAAAGAGATCGCGTTCGTTCGCCAGCCCCTCTTGCTGGTGCGCGGTCTTTCTGACACGCAGACTCCGCCAGCCGACTTCGATGGCTTGGTGCAAGCGGGGCAGAACGCACGGCGGGACATCACCGTGGAGCGTTTCCCGGGCGACGATCATTTTTTGCTGCAGCTATCGCAAGAAGAACTTCACGGAACTCCGCAATACCAGCAGCGGCACGAGTTAGACCCGGCCGCTGCCGGCGCAATCGTTACTTGGTTACTGTCGCACTAGCCGGGCGCGGGAGAAAACGCAGACTTGAATTGATGAGCGCGATCACCACCGCTAAACCGAGAATGATCCAGCGATCGGTCTCGGAGCCCAAAATGCTCCAGCCCATCGCTTTGTCGATCGAATAGATGCCGAAACCTGCGAAGTCAATCGCGAGCGCTCCGGCGATGTACAAACCCGGCAGCTCCCAGCCGTTGCCGCTGACGAAGAAGCCCTTGCCCCAATGCACCGTGAAGATCGCGGTCAGCATCACAATCACCAGCAGGCCGGGGCCCACGCCGCCGAGGAAGCCGAGCGCGACGAGCAGGCCGCCGCCAAACTCGCCCAGACCGGCAGCCAATCCCATCAGCATGGGCGGGCGCATATTCATGCTGGTCATGAAGCCCTCCATGCCCTTGGGCCCCGGGCCGCCAAAAGAGCCGAACAGTTTCTGAGCGCCATGGGCGGCTAGCCCAAGCCCGATCACCAGGCGCGCAATTAGCAGGGCAATACTCATTTTTACCTACCTATCATCAGGCTACTTACTTTTTATAGCCGTGTGCTAAAATAGTAAGGGAGTCACTATAAGATGTCAATAGCCTCGGAACATAGCTTATGTCCACGTTACCACAGGGCGGTCGAGCTCGTCGGTAAGCGCTGGACGGGTGCCGTGGTCCGGACCCTCATGGGGGGCCCGCGGCGCTTCAACGAGCTCCTGACGTCGATACCAGGCATTTCGGACCGCCTGCTCACCGAGCGGCTGCGCGAGCTGGAGGCCGAGAAGGTCGTCCGCCGTGAGGTGAAGCCGGAAGCGCCCGTTCGCGTGGTCTACGAACTGACCGACCGCGGGCGCGACTTAGGCCCTGCGCTCGATGAGATCGCCCGCTGGGCCGAACGCTGGATCGACGCTCCGTCGCACTAGCTAACGTGAAAGGCGGCCTCTTAGCTGCGCTGCTCTTTGCGTGCGCCGTTGCGGGCGTCCAAGCGCAAGAGCCGCAGTTCGGCGACCTCTCGTACCGCTGGCTCGGCCCCGCCGTCATGGGCGGGCGCCTGGATGCTGTCGCCGGCATTCCCGGCGATCCGGGGGTTGTGTATCTCGCTCATTCGTCAGGCGGTCTGTGGAAATCCCAAAACGGGGGGCTTTCATTCTCGTCGGTTTTTGAAGTGGGACAGACCGCGGCGGTCGGCGCCATCGCGATCGATCCGCGCGATCCGCGTCGTGTGCTTATCGGCACGGGAGAGGGCTTTCCGCGCAATACGGCCGTCTACGGCGACGGGGTCTGGCTTTCAAGCGACAGCGCGCGTCATTGGCGCAACACCGGCTTGACGCAAAGCGGAAGCATCGCGAAAATCGCGATCGATCCGCAGAACAGCAAGATCGTGTTAGCTGCGGCGATGGGCCGCGAATTTGCTTCCGGCGGCGATCGGGGCATTTACCGCAGCGACGACGGCGGTTTCCATTGGAAACGTGTTCTGTACGTCAACGAGACGACGGGCGGCAGCGACGTTGCTTTCAATCCGAGAGACGGAAACGTTGTCTTTGCCGGCACCTTCGAATATTTGCGCCGTCCGTGGACGATGATCAGTGGCGGAACGGGCAGCGGGCTTTACAAATCGGTGGACGCCGGAAAAACCTGGAAAAAGCTCACCGATCCGGTACTTCGTAACGGTTTACCGGGCGGCCCGATCAACCGCGTCGGCGTTAGCGTTTGCTTGAGCGACCCGGCCATGGTCTATGCGTTCGTGCCGGTCAAGAACGGCATGCTGTACCGAAGCACGGACGGCGGCGCCCATTGGCAGATGCGCAACGCCAGTCAAGAGATCAACTTCCGGCCGTTTTACTTTTCGCAAGTGCGCTGCGATCCGGGCAATGCGCAGAAGGTCTTTGCTGTTGCCGGCGGCCTCCGCGTTTCGGTGAACGGCGGAACAACGTTTCGCAGCGCGGGTGGAGGCGGGGACAACCACGATCTGTGGATCGATCCGAAGGATGCGCGCCGGCTGCTCAATGGCAGCGATCTCGGATTCGATTACTCCGTGGATGGCGGGAAAACGTGGAGTTTCGATAACGTCGTGCCGTTCGACCAGGTCTATCGCGTGGGCTATGACATGGACACGCCATATCACGTGATGGGCGGCCTGCAAGATCACGAGGTTTGGCGCGGTCCAAACGAACTGCCCAGCCGCAGCGACGGCGTGGCGGGCGCCGACTGGCTCAACATCTCCGATTGGGGCGACGGGCAATATGCTATGGCCGACCCGCGCGACCCCAACGTCATCTACGAAGACACGCACTTTGGCGATCTGGCGCGCGAAGATCTCGGCACCGGCGAGCGGCGCTACATCTCTCCGCAGCCGATCGTCGGCTTCGGAACCGGCGCGTCGACGTACAGGTACCGCTTCAACTGGAGCGCGCCGCTGCTCATCTCGCGCTTCGATCCGGACGTCATCTACTTCGGCGGCAACGTGCTGTTCCGCTCGTCCGATCGCGGGAATTCGTGGACGGAGCTGAGCCCGGATCTCACGCGCTGCGATCCGGCGCAACTCGCCCCCAGCGGGGGACCGATTACGTTCGACGACACCAACGCCGAAACGTATTGCACCATTTACTCGATTGGAGAAGATGCCAAAAGCCCGGAGACGATCTGGTACGGAACCGATAACGGGCATCTGGAATTGACGCGCGACGGCGGAAAGACGTGGCAAGACACGATCGCAAGCGTTCGCGGTTTGGAGCTTCCGGCGCGCGTCAGCGCGATTGCGCCGTCGCCGTCACGTGCCGGGGTCGCTTACGCTTCGTTCGACCGTCATCAGTGGAACGATTACACGCCGTACGCATTTATGACGACTAACTACGGGGCCACATGGTCGCCGATTTCGCGAGGACTCACGGGCTACGTGCATGTGCTCCGCGAGGATCCTCGCAATCCGTCGGTGCTGTATGCGGGTACGGAAACGGGGGTTTTCGTTTCGTTTGACGGCGGCAGCCATTGGAACGACCTCCGGCTGGGAATTCCGCGAGTCCCGATTTTCGATCTGCAGGTTCACCCGCGCGACAACGACTTGATACTCGGATCGCACGGGCGAGGGTTTTACGTGCTCGACGATCTCACGCCGCTGCAAAATTGGTCGCGGATTGCCGGTTCCGACGCATACTTGTTCGCGCCGATGCCGGCCTTGCGCACCTCAAGCTCGGCATATCGCGAACATGGAAGGGGCGCCTACCTTTCCGATAACAAGCCTTACGGCGCGCTGATCACGCTCTATCTCGCCAAGACGCCGCCGGCGCCCCCGAAGCAAAAACCGTCGGTTCCGGTGCAGGTGCTCGACAGTGAGAACCACGTCATCGATCAGTTCCCGGCTACGGTCCACGCCGGCTTGAACCGTTTCACCTGGGACCTGCACGTTCTGCCTCCATCGGGCACGGCAACCGTTCAGGACGGCCGGCCCTACTATATTTTTTATCCACTGAAGATTCGCGGACCGCAAGTCTTGCCCGGAACGTACAATCTGCGCACAGAGGTGAACGGAAGAACGCTGACGGCGCCTGTCAGCGTCCACATGGATCCGCATCATCCGGTCGCGGCGGTCGATTTGCAGCGGCAGTACGACGCGCTGCAGGGGCTCGCCGCGACGCAGGAGCGCGTCGAAGTCGCACTTTCAAAGTTGGACAGCCTGCGCAATCAAATCGCCGCTCTGCGCATTCGAGCCGGTGCACCGGCGCGCGAGCTCGACGCTTACGACGTGAATCTCGCGACCGAACAAGAACGGCTTCGCAATCCCGAGCCCAGCGGTTACCGCCGGGCGGCGCGCTTGAGCGAGCAATTAGCGTATCTTCGCTACACGATCGAGCAGTATGACGGCGCGCCGACGGTTCCGCAGCAGGCGTTAGCCGCGCAATATGCCGCCGAAACCGCATCGGTTGAATCGGATCTGGCAAGCCTTTTCGCCGGAAAACTTGCACCGCTGAACGGACTCTTGCGCGCGGCGCGTCTGCCGGAGTTGCACACCTGAAGGCAGCGTACGGTATCCGGAAGTCCGCGCTGCTCAACGGGTTCTGGATTCCGTTGCATTTTCAAGATACGGCGCTGATTGCGATCTCCGTGCCCGCGGCGATCGTGCGATTCGCGCCGCAAGAGCACGTCAAGGTCTTCGCAGTGCTCGCCGCACTTGTCTCGCTCGTTTCGATGGTGATTCCGCCGCTTGCCGGAGCGTTTTCCGATCGTCTTCGACGGCGAGGCGTGCCGCGCCGCGCGTTTATCTTAGGCGGCGCGGCAGTCGACGTCGCGTGCCTCGTAATGATGGCCGAGGTTGGGAGCCTCGGCCTTTTCGCACTCTTTCTGCTCCTAGCGACGCTCGGCGCGAATGTTGCTTTAGCGGCATATCAAGCGCTGCTGCCCGACGTCGTTCCGAAATCACTGTGGGGTACCGTTTCGGGCGTGCGCGGCGTCGCCATGGTCATCGGCGTCGTAGGCGGTATCGCTTTGGCAGCTGGAACCTATCCGCAAACAACGTTCATCGGGATTGCGATCGCGATCAGTTTGGGCGCGCTGACGCTGTTCGCCGTTCCCGAACGCGATGCACCTAACGAGCGCGAAGATCCCGCGCACATCAGCGACTGGCACGATTTTACGGTCGTGTTTGTTGCGCGGCTGTTTCTCGCGTTCGGGCTCTCGTTGCTGATGACGTTCATTCTCTACTTTTTTCGTGACGTATTACATTCGGGCGATCCCAAGGTTGGAACCGCTCTTGTCGCCGCGGCGTCGCTCGTGGGTTCGATTACATCGGCGATCTACTTAGGATGGCTATCGGACCGCGTACCGCGCAAGCTGGTGGTCGCGGCCTGCGGGATACCGATGACGCTCGCGGCGGCCGGGTTTGCGCTGCTTCCGCAAGAACGCTGGATGTATGCGTTTGCGGTTCTATTCGGAATCGGCTTCGGCGGGGTGCTTTCGACGGGTTGGGCGCTCGCCATCGACGCCATTCCGAAAATGCGCGACGTTGCGCGCGACTTGGGGGTATGGGGAATCGCGCAGAATTTTCCGGCCGTCATCGCGCCGCTCTTCGGCTGGTGGCTGCTCTCGCTGTACAGTACGCCGCTCCCGGGTTATCGTTTGCTCTTTCTCACTGCGGCCGGAACTTTTGCCATTGGGTCGATGTCGGCGCTAGCCGTGGGAAAGCGTCCGCTGATGCCGTGGTGGGGCAGGCCCTTCCAATTCGCGTCGGGACTTGCCGTTTGGATCTACGTGCACATCGCGTACCGCGTACGGATGTGGGGTGCGCTCCCGCGCAAGCGCGAGTCGGCCATCGTCATTTCCAACCATCAAAACGAGCTCGACTTGATGGGCTTTACCGCCTATGGGTTCCTGATCAGCGGCGTGCGCCGCCCGTTCTTGGCGGCCACCGCGAAACTGCTCTTTGAACCCGGATTCATGGCCATGCGGATCCGATGGCTCTGGCGCGCCTTGCGCAACCTGAATATGAATGGGTTCTTTTTGGCAATCGGATTGCTGCCGATCGAAAACGAACTGCAGTCGCGTTCGATCGCGCGCTGGGCTTGGAGCGTCGAGCGGCTGCACGGCCAACTTCCGATGGAAGCTATCTTTAAGGAAAGCGTCGTCGAGCGGTTTGGATTGCGCGGCTTGAAGACGCGCGATCTGTTTTCGGCCGCGCACTTCAAGCAATCAACGGAGACGTATGTTCGGATAACCGATCTGCAGGCGAAGTACGGCAAGGAGCAGCTCGACCTGATGCGCAGCGGCGTGGCGGAGGATCTCGACCGGTTCGAAGACGTGGTGAAGCGCGGGGCGACGCTGTATGTCACGCCCGAAGGAGGCTACACCGTGACCGGGGCGATGCTGCCCTTTCGGGCGATATGGGAGCGTCTGGAACCGTCCGCGCGGGAGGTCTATATTGCCGCGATCAGTTACGATCCGTTTGCGCCGAAGTTCTCGCAGTTGTACCGGGTGATTCCGCTCCAACGGCGGGAAGATGCTGCTGCCGAATTGTGTGCGGCGCGGCCGGTGACCGTCAGCGCGTTACTTTCGGCGTGGATGCTCGGACTGGGCGGGGGTTTCACGGAATCCGACGCGGTGCGCGCGATGATCGAGAGCTTGCAGAGGCTGCCGAAAAATGTGTTTGTCGACCCGGATTTGGTTCGCTCGCCCGAAGAGGTGACGAAACAGGCGCTGGCTGCTTTAGTGCGTTTGCGGGTCGCCATCTTATCGGACGGCCGCTATGTGCTTACCGATACGCGAAAGCACGCCAACTATCCGATGGTCGAAGACATCGTTTCATTTCAAGCGACTTTCATCGGGGAAACGCTTGCAGCCGCGGAGAGCGTACAAGCGCGTTAACCCGGCGCCTCTTTCCTCATCAGGGCTTGCCAGATAAAATACGTGACGATGCCGGCCAGCAGAATGCCGATGCCGATCGACGTTTGCACCGGCTGACTCATGAACGTCCGGATCACGACGGCCACGCTTGCCGCGATGAAAAAAATCGTCGTGAATGGATGCCCCGGCACGAGAAAGCCGCCGCGCCCGCGCTCTTTGTCCCGGCGCCTAAAGACGAAAAGCGTGTAGGCGACGAGCGCAAAATAGATAAAGTCTATCGATACGACGTATGCGAGAATCTGCGGGAACCCGTTAAAGATCGTAATGACCGCGGCGATGACGCCTTGTACGGCGATGGCCACCACGGGCGCTTGCGTTTTCGGATGAACCCAAGCGAGCTGCTTAAAAAATAAGCCGTCCTCGGCCATCGCATAGTAGAAGCGAGGCGAAACCAAAATCGCGTTGCTCAAATATCCGAGCGTGGAAAGCGCTACTGCGGCTGCAACCGCGCGCACGCCGATCGATCCCAAGACGTTGCGCATCATGTCGGCAGCCGGCGCGGCTGAATGCGCTAAGCCGGCCGGCCCGAGCATTCTCAAAGCCGCCAGTGTAATCGCGATGTAGAGAATCATGACGGCGAGCACGCCCAACAGCAACGCCCGTGGCATTCCGCGCCGCGCGTCGCGCATCTCTTCGTCGAGGAACGGAGCGGTTTGCCATCCATCATAGGCAAAAAGCACCGGCACCATTGCCGCGCCGACCAGCCAAAGCCAATTTCCATTGGCAGGCAATTGAAGCAGCGGCGCTGCCGCGCGCACCGGCCCGAAGAAGCCGGCCAGTATGATTGCGGCAATCGCTCCGACCTTCAAGATCATGAGTACGTTCTGCGTCCAGCTTCCCGGGCGGACGCCCAGACAGTTTATGAATGTAAGAAGCAGAAGAACCGCCGCCGCGACCACCCACAGCGGCGTATGCAAGCCGAGCACCGGCTGAAAGTACGCGGCAAATGCGACCGCGGAAGCGGCCATTGCGCCCGTATAGCTGATCAACAGTGCCGTCCAACCGGCCGTAAAAGCAATCGCCGGATGAAGCCCGTCGCGCAGATATCCGTAGACGCCGGCGACAGCCGGACGGCGCCACGCCAGCTCCGCGAAGATGAAGGCGCCCGCCAGCGCGATGACGCCGCCGAAAATCCACGCCGTGACAATCAGCGGTGCGGTTCGAGCGAGCTGTGCGATGAGCGGGGGCGTGAGAAAAATACCCGACCCGACCATTCCGCCCATGACGATGAGCGTCGCGTCGAAGGTGGTCAGTTTTCGCGCGAGTTTGACGCCGGCGGGGGGCATTTAACCCATGACCTGTTTGTAGTGGCGGTCGAAGGCGTCGAGCAAACCTTCTTGCTGTGAATACGGCCCGGGTGTGTACGCACGCGAAGCGATTCCGCGCTGCGTGAGCTCGCTGACGGCCCAGTCTTGGCGGTTTGTCAGATCCCAAAACTCGACGGCGTCCGAACAATCGAAGCCGGGCGCCTGCATCGTCTGCGGGTCAAAGAACCAATCGCAAGTAATGCGCGTGTGCCCGGCGTCCAGCGGCTGGACGGAATGCACCATGACGTAATCCGGGTGCAGGCTCAAGAGCATCGACGGAAAGATCGTATAGTAGTACACGCGCGAGCGGTTGGTTTCCCCGGACAGCAAAGGACGTTGCGTCTTACCGTTCTCGCTCAACGTCGCGGCGAAATCGCGCAGCTCGGAATATCCGCCCAAGAACGGTCCGTCGATCAGGTCATTATGTCCGCTGTCAGAAGACGAGAGTTTCTCGAGTTGAGGATGGATGACCGGGCAGTGATAACATTCGGAGTAATTCTGAAAGACGAGCTTCCAGTTGCAGGCCGCGTCGTATCCAATCGAAGCGGCGCGACGCAGCTCCGGTAAGCGCCAGGCGGTGAAGCGGCCGGCAAGCGGGGAAAATGCGCCGGCGGGCGGCTCACGCGGCTCAAGCGCCGCAAAGATGAAGCCTTCAAACGCCGCGACCGGCGCTTCCCGTAGCGGATATTCCGCCGGATCGAAATTTTCGATGCCGTCCATGTTGCGCGCGATGCGCAATGCCCCGTCGAGTCCATACGTCCACGCGTGGTATGGGCATTGAATCGTTCCCCTGAACGTTCCGCGCTCTTGCGTGCATAACCGGGTTCCGCGGTGGCGGCAGACGTTATAAAACGCGCGCACTGCGCCGGTTTGATCGCGGGTGATGATGAGGCTTTCACCGGCTATCTCGCAGGTGATGAACGATCCGGTTTGCGCGAGATCCTCTTCGCGTGCCGCGTAGATCCACGAGCGGGAGAAAATGCGGTCGTCTTCGCGTGCACGAATCTCGGTGGAAAGATACCACTGGGCGTCTAGCGCGCGCGCTCCGGGCGCGACGGGCGCTTTCACGAAAGTCGTCACGAAGCGCGTTTTCCGCGCCTCTTATTTGGCCGCCTGTTTAGTTCCGGAGCAGTTGCGGGAAGCGGTGGCGCAAAGCGACGAGTTTCGGCTTGTCGTTATAGACGATGTATGGATTATCGGGGTTATGCGCCATGAAATCTTGATGGTAGGCTTCGGCGGCATAAAAGGCGCGCAGCGGCTCGAGCTTGGTGACGATCGTTCCGGAGTAAACCTTCACGCTCGCGAGGTGCTTGATATAGGTTTGCGCGTCGTCGCGCTGTTGCGGCGTCGTATAGTAAATCTCCGAACGGTATTGCGAGCCGTCGTCGGGGCCTTGCCGATTGAGTTCGGTGGGATCGTGCGCGACTAAGAAATAAACGTCGAGCAATTGCTTGAACGAGATCTTAGCTGGGTCGTAGGCGACGTCAACCGATTCCGCGTGGCCCGTCATGCCGGTGCTGACGATGTCGTAATGGGCCGTCAGCGCGCTTCCACCCGAGTACCCGGCCACGACTTTCGTCACGCCCTTGAGGGGCTCGAAGACCGCCTGCATACCCCAGAAACATCCGCCGGCGAGAACGACGTGTTGTAGCGGCGCGGCTGAAGCCGTTCCGGGGAGCAGGAGCGAGAGGCCGAAAATTAGAGCGATCGCGCGTTTCATGATTGATATAACGCGCGGCAGGTAGCCTTGGATGCGGCAATCAAGCCGCCCGCATGAGATTTTACACGAGCGTGATGCTCGTCTTGGCCTTGGCCGGCGTGTTCTGCGCTCAGGGCCGGGCGGCGGAGACGAGCATCACGGCAACCGGCATTCCCTTGGACTCGGCATGGAAAGTAACGGTTTATCAGTTAGCCCGTTCGACGTTCAAGCATCCTGCGTGGGGCTGGCAGCATTCGGAACGAAACTATCAGGTTGCGCTCCGGCTGGCGCAAGGCGACGCTCTGAAAATAGATGACGACGTATTGTTCGCCGCTGCGTTCTTACACGACATGGGTGCGTTCCAGCCATGCGCCGATGCCAAGATGGAGCACGGCGACTGCGCAGCGCTTTCAAGCGAAGCGATTTTGCGATCCGCGGGATTTCCAATGCAGAAGTACGCGGCTGTCGCCGCAGCCGAGCGTGGTCACATGTATTATCGCGATCCTGGTACGCTGCCCGAAGCGATCGTGCTGCATGATGCCGACTCGCTCGATTTCCTTGGCGCAATCGGTGCCGCGCGGCTGCTCTCGCTGACCGGCGCTGCTAAGCCCGATTTCGCGCCGGCGGTGAAATCGCTGCGTTCGTTCTTGAAAGATATCCCGCCGAAGCTCGTAACGCGCACGGCGCGCGCAATGGCCGCCGTCAGGGTTGCTGAACTACGGCGGTTTCTCGACGCACTCGACCGCGAGGCGTTGAACGGAACGGCGATGTAGCGCAAGTGGCAATCTACAGCGATGAATTAGCGACCGCGCGTCGCCAAGGCCGCGAAGCATTCGATGCAATGGAAGCCTGGGTCAGCGCGCCGCCCGACGCGCCCGAAGTCCCGGGTGCCGTGCTGGAAGGGTACGCGCGAAAACTGCGCGAGAGCCGCGAACGCCTTCGCAAACTCCGGGAAGATCACGGCGAGCGCGACGATATCGTCGGTGCTCTTACAGAGAGTGAAGAATTCCATCGCTCGCTAGGATTAAGCATTCGAGATATCGCCGACCTCGAACCCGAGGCTGGGGCGGAATAGGGGATGAAGGCCGCGCCGCTGGCGTTGGTCGGCGGAAGTGTTTACACGAGCGCGCAGGAGCCGCCGCTTCGCGACGGCGTCGTTTTAGTGGACGATGGAAAAATTCTTGCCGCGGGCCCACGCAGTATTGCCGTCCCGCACGGTTTCGAAATCTTCGACTGTTCGGACTGCACGATCGTTCCCGGCTTTTGGAATAGTCACGTACATTTCTTTGAAAGAAAATGGTCTGACGCTGCTAAGATGCCGTCGCCCGAACTCGCGCGCCAGCTGCAAGAGACGTTTTCGCGCTATGGGTTTACAAGCGTGTTCGACCTTTCATCTCGCTGGGAAAACACTCGCGTAATCCACGACCTGATTGAGTCGGGTGAGGTTGCCGGCCCAAGGATCCGGTCGACCGGAGAAGGTCTCGTGTCGCCTGGGGCATTGCCTTCAGAGATTGTCATGCGGATGATGGGCGTCACGCCGGCTCCGATGCCGGAGGTTGCCGACGTCGCGCAGGCCGTGGCCGCTACCAAGAGACATTTGGAGAAGGGCGCCGACGCGATCAAACTGTTCGTGCAAGCTGCGGCCACCGGCGCTCCGGCGTTTTCAGTGGAAATCGTTTCGGCAGTTGCAGAAGAAGCGCATCGCGCCGGAAAGCTCGTCTTCGCGCACCCCGGAACGGGCGACGATGTCCTGACGGCGCTTCGCGGCGGCGTGGATGTTATTGCGCATACGACTCCGCATTCCGGGCCGTGGAGCGATGCGATTTTCGAAACCCTGCGCGAGCGGCACGTTGCGTTAACTCCAACACTAACATTATGGAAGTATTTCGCGCGCCACGATCGCGTGTCGGTTCAGGAACAGATAGTAAACGCCGCTCAAGAGCAATTGCGCGCCTGGATTGCAACCGGTGGCTCCGTCCTTTTTGGAACCGATCTCGGCGCCGTGCACCCTGACCCATCGGAAGAGTATGCGCTCATGCAAGCCGCCGGGATGAGCTTCGCTCAGATCCTGGCGTCCGTGACATCGATCCCGGCGACGCTTTTCGGAGACGCGGATCGCCTTGGGCGGATCGCGCCGGGTTGCGAAGCGGACATCACCGTATTGGGCGGCGAGCCGCCGGCGAACATCAATGCGCTCGCCGGCGTTCGGTTCGCGTTGCGCGGCGGCCGCCGGATATATTTGGGGTAAAGCCCCGCTTCATTTTACCGGCGAGGTTGGGACGCCGAAGCAATGCGAATAGCCATCATGGTCCGCCATGAAGAACTCGGTTTGCCCGTAGTCTCGTTGTCTAAGTTCTGAAACTTCATACCCGAGGCTCTTCAAGCGCTCTCTAGTTTCATGTATATTCTTGGGCGCCCAGTAGAGTCGGATGCCCTCGTAGTCTTTCGGCTTTTCAGGGACACCCGCGCGCCGGTTGAGCATAAAAAATATATCGCCCTTCCGAAGCATGCAAGAAGTCAGCTTATTATCTTTTCGCATCTCGGAACTCACCGAGAATCCCAGACCATCGACCCACAGGCGCAGACTTTTCTCGGGGTCTGCGCTCGGAACGACCGGAATGCAGGATTCATCCAGCATGAGTGGTTTACTGGTAAGGTGCACATATTCTAACCGGGGCGTATTCCTAAGCCGATTGGCGCCGCGCCGTGCGAGCAAGTGCGTAATAGGCCCACGAGGCGGCTGCGACTACGATTAGTAAGAGAACGCAACTTGTGAAGAACGATGCGTCGGGACCTGTTTGCCAAACGAGCCCCGGCGGTGCGGTCCGTGCGAGTGGGGCGCCTTGCATCAGGAGCGTCATGGCCGACAACAAGTTGCCACCCGCGTGAAGAGCGATACTTGGCCATATTGAGTTTGTCGCATAGGCTAGACCGCCATATACCGTGGCGGCCGCCATGTAGTACGGCAACATCGTAAATGTGACTTGCGGGTGAGAAAAGTGAGCAAATCCGAACGCGAGTCCAGTTACAAGAATTGCGGCGACCGGGCCATAACGCCGCTCTATCGGCCCTTGCATGTAGCCTCGAAAGCCAGCCTCTTCACCGAAACCCGCTACGAAAGCGCTCATGACAACCCAGCCCGCTATCGTGATACCGGAGAGATGGGAAACGCTACCGACACTGTCTGATGGAATGCTGACGATGCGGCTATACACGCGCATAAATATAACGAACGCGGCGAGACCCAAAATGCCGGCGATGAGCGCAACGCTCCAAACCTCTGAGGAAAGCGGATTCGCTCGACAATTTATCCGCCGCGCATCAGCCGTCGAGCGCGGCCAGCCTTCGCCGCGCACATAACGCCAGAACAGCCACAAATAGATGGCAGTGGGTACAACAGCCCATGGGACCGAGGAGAGATGCCGTGCATTGAGTGTGACGAGGACTGCCCATGGCGTAGTTCCGGCCAATGAAACGATAAGACCTAACGCTATCGCACGCAGCGGAAGCGGAATTTTATGCCACATGCTCATTATTGGAGGTAGCATGTATTTTCTACGCCTTGTCCCGGCGAGAAGTTTCACCCTTGGATTCCTAAGGCGGAGGTTTGAACTATGTGCAAAAGACCCCAGCGCCAGCGGGCGATCTGCGAAACAAATCACGTGCCAGCAGTCAGGTTACATGTGATGAATAATTGGTGTTTTTAGCTACAGCCGCTCGTCGCTCCGCAAGAGTCGCATTTTTCACAAGAGCCGTTACGGACCATCGTGAGTTGTCCGCAGTCGGAACAGGCGTTGCCGGTGTAGCCCTTCGCCTTGGCCGCAGTGATCTGCGCGGATTTCACCGCTACTGCTGTCGCGGTACCCGCCGTCGCCATTGACGGAGCGTTGCCGGCGCTTTCGATCACGCGATCGACCACGTCGAGCTTTCGCGCGTGCGGAACCGATCCGTTCGGACGTAGATGCGTGCTCGTCGGGTGCATTTTCTCGCTGACGCCTGCGGTGACGTACTGCACTTCGCCGGCTTCCTCGCCGAAGTAATCTTCCTCGCGAACGGGTCCCATCGAGTCCATGTCCATGTCGGGCTGCACGTGCGCGAGCTCGTAGCGGCCGAGATAGCTCACGGCGAGTTCGCGGAAGATGTAGTCGAGAATCGATGTGGCCATCTTGATGTGATCGTGGCCGACCACCGGTCCGTTGGGCTCGAAGCGCGTGAAGGTAAACGCGTCGACGAACTCCTCGAGCGGGACGCCGTGCTGTAAGCCCAGCGATACCGCAATCGCGAAGTTGTTCATCAGCGAGCGAAAGGCGGCGCCCTCCTTGTGCATGTCGATGAAGATCTCGCCGAGCTGTCCGCCTTCGTATTCACCGGTGCGGAGATAGACTTTATGTCCGCCCACGATCGCTTTTTGCGTGTAGCCGCTGCGGCGCTCCGGCATACGCCGGCGTTTGGCGATGTAGCGGTAGACGATGCGCTCGGCGATTTGTAGCGGATGCTGGAAGGCCGGCGGCGGCGCATCTTCCTCGGTCACTTCGCCGCCGAGATCTGACGTGGACGCCAACGGCTGAGAGAGTTTGGAACCATCGCGATAGAGCGCGACCGCTTTAATCATGCGCTCCCAAGCGTAACGGTACGCTTCTTTCACGTCGTCGATCGTGGCCGTTTGTGGGAAGTTAATCGTCTTGCTAATCGCGCCGCTCACGAACGGTTGAGCCGCTGCCATCATGTCGATGTGCGCAAGCGGGCGGATGAAGCGCAGTCCGTGTTTTCCGCACGGGTTAGCGCAATCGAAGACAAACAGATGCTCGTCTTTGAGGTGCGGCGCGCCTTCGAGGGTCATGCGGCCGCAGATAACATCGGAGGCTTCGTCGATCTGTCTTTGCGTGAATCCGAGCCCGTCGCGCAGGATGGAGAAGTTCCACAGATCGAGTTTCTCGGCTGGTAATCCCAGCGTTTGCGTGCAGAACTCTTCACCGAGCACGAACTTATTGAAGGCAAACTCCAACTCGAAGGCCGACGGCAGCGCCGCTTCGATGCGGGCCAGCATGTCGTCGTCGAAACCTTTCGCGCGCAGCGTCGCCGCATTGATGTGCGGCGCTCCCTCGAGCGATCCGGTGCCTTTGGCAAAGAGCTCGATCTCGTGAATCTGCTGTTCGCTGTAGCCGAGTTTGCGTAGTGCGGCCTCAACCGATTGATTGACGATCTTGAAATACCCGCCGCCGGCTAATTTCTTGAACTTAACCAATGCGAAGTCGGGCTCGATGCCCGTGGTGTCGCAGTCCATGACCAGCGCGATCGTGCCCGTCGGCGCGATGACGACGGTCTGCGCGTTGCGGAAGCCGGTGACTTCGCCCATCGTGAGCGCGTCGTCCCACATTTTCCGCGCCAGCACCCATGTCTCTTGGGTGAAGAGCGTCGGCGAATGCGTGACCGGCTTGACGCTGAGCCCTTCGTAGGCAGCGCCGGGTTCGTCGTAGGCGGCGCGGCGGTGATTGCGAATCACGCGCAGCATAGATTCGGCGTTTGCCTCGAAGCGCGCGAACGGCCCTATTTCGCGGGCCATTTCCGCCGACGCGCGGTAAGCGCTGCCGGTCATCAGCGCGCTGATCGCGGCGCACCAGCCGAAAGCTTCTTCGGAATCATAAGGCAGGCCCATACGCATGAGCAGGGTGCCGAGGTTGGCGTAACCGAGCCCGAGCGTGCGGTAGCCGTGATTTTTTTCGGCGATTGCTTGCGAAGGCATCTGGCCCATCGTTACCGAGATCTCGAGCGTCGTCGTCCACGTGCGCGAAGCATCGGCAAAGACGGCCGCATCAAACGTGCCGTCGTCCTTCAGGAACTTGACCAGATTTAAGCTTGCGAGATTGCACGCCGTGTCATCGATGAAGCAGTATTCGCTGCACGGATTGGTCGCATTGATGCGATCGTCGTTCGCGCACGTATGCCACTCTTGCAGCGTATCGTCGTATTGAATGCCGGGATCGGCGCACTGCCATGCCGCGAGCGCGATCTGTTCCCAGAGTGAAGATGCTTTGATCGTCTTTACCACAGCGCCCGTCGTGCGCGCGGTGAGATGCCACTCCTCGTCAGCATCAAGCGTTTCAAAAAACGCGTTCGTCAGCCGGACGGAGTTGTTGGAGTTCTGTCCGGAGACGGTGCTGTACGCTTCTGAATCCCAGCCGGTGTCGTAGGTCGCGATATCCAGATGCTGGTAACCTTGTTTGGCAAAATCTAATGCGTACTGGATGTTCGCTTGCGGAATGCCCGCGGCCAGCGCCGATTTCATGGCAAGTTTCAGCGACGGGTTGAGCGCCGGATCGAGACGCGCACCCTCCGGCAGCGTTTGGTCGTGCGCCGCTTTCATAATCGCATTGAGGTGCTTTTCGCATGCGATCGAACCGGCCACGAGATCCGAAACTTTCTGCTCTTCGCGAACCTTCCAGTTCACAAACTGTTCGATGTCGGGATGGTCGGCGTTCAGCACGACCATCTTGGCTGCGCGGCGGGTGGTGCCGCCCGATTTAATCGCGCCGGCCGCGCGATCGAAGACTTTTAGGAAAGACATCAACCCGGAGCTCGTACCGCCGCCGGTCAGTTTTTCGCCCGCCGCCCGGAGCTTGGAAAAGTTAGCGCCCGAGCCGCTGCCGCCCTTAAAGATGCGCGCTTCGCGCACGACGCCGTCGAAGATGCCGCCCTCGTTCACAAGGTCGTCTTCGATTGAAAGAATGTAGCACGCTGATACTTGCGGATGCTCATAGGTGCTGGTCGAGCGCTTTACTTGCTGATCCACCGGATCGACGAAGTAGTGGCCCTGCGCCGGACCCGAAATGCCGTACGCCCAGTGCAAGCCGGTGTTAAACCACTGCGGCGAATTCGGCGCGCCAATCTGACGCGCGAGCATGGCGCACATCTCGTCATAGTAGATATGCGCGTCGTCTTCGCTGTCGAAATACCCGTGCTTGAAACCCCAGTAGGTCCAGCAGCCCGCCAGCCTGTTGAAGACCTCGCGCGAGTCGGACTCCGGGCCGAAGCGTGAGTCGTCGGCTGGCTCAGAACGCCAGAGCCACTCCGGCACGCCCTCTTCGGCGACTCGTTTTAGTGCCTTGGGAACCCCCGCCTTACGGCAGTACTTCTGGGAAAGCACGTCGGTCGCGACCTGGCTCCAGCCGGTCGGAACCATGACGTCTTTCGCCTCGAAAATCACCGAGCCGTCGGGATTGACGATGCGCGAGGTTCTGGGTTCGAATGTGAGGCCGGCGTAGGGGTCGCCGGGGGCCGAATAGACGCGGCGGAACTTCATCGAGGCTCCTTCCTCCCGAGCGGGAGGACTCGTTTACTACTATGCTTGAAAATCGAACACCTGTTCGGTCACAACGGACGAGAACCGTCAGGCGTGCCCATAAATTGTACTACCCAGACAATCCGGATACAAGATATAGTACTTCGGGTCCTTGTGCGCGAGCTGTTCAGAACGTCAAAAATCTGTGTAGTCGCTCGCCTGAACTGGTGGACAAAGCGCCCCGCGGTGAGGGGGCTGTGGAAACTTCCGAGGATAGCGAGGACAAATGGCCCAAAGCGCTCGCGAATGCTCGGTCCCAACCGCTTTGCCCCCCGGCTCCACGACGTCTCACTGGCCGAGCTCGCCGGTGCGGGGATCCGCGGCCTGATTATTGACCTTGATAACACCCTTTTGGGTTTCCGTGAAACCGAGTTGGCCGCCGAGCACGTCGCTTGGATCGCCGAGGCGCACGACCGCGGCTTTGTCATCTGCATGGTTTCCAATAACTTCAGCGAGCGCGCGCGCACGATCGCCGGCCAGCTGAAGATCGGATGTGTGCCAAACGCGCTAAAGCCATTGCCGTTTGGCTTCATGCGCGCCCTCAAACATTTGGGACTTCCGCGTAGTCAGGTCGCGGTCGTCGGCGATCAGCTTTTTACCGACGTGCTCGGTGCGAAGCTCTGCGGCAACCTCTACACGATTTTGACCGAACCGATCCAAACGCACGACTTCGCGATTACGCGCATGTTCCGGTTTCTCGAGCGCATGGTTCTCCCGGAGCGCCGCCGGTGAAGCTTGGGTTGATCGGCGATCCGGTGGCGCACAGCCGCAGTCCCGAGCTGCATGGTCAATTCTTGGAAGAAGCCGGCATCGAAGGGACTTACGCTGCTATCCGCGTGCCCAAAGGCGGCGGCGCTAATGCCGTTCGGCGTTTGCGCGAAGAAGGCTACACAGGACTCAATGTCACCACGCCGCTCAAAGAAGAAGTGTTAGCGGTTTGCGAAACGCTAGATGAAGACGCGCGGATGTCGGAAGCCGTGAATACGATTTTCTTCGGCGGTAAGATTCTCGGAAGCAATACCGATGGCGTCGGCGCGCGCAAAGCACTCGAAACGATCTTGGGGCAACCCGTCGCGTTGGAGCGTATCGGTATTCTGGGAACCGGCGCGACGGCTCGCGCGATTCTTGCGCAGCTCCACGAAACCGATGCTTATACGTACGTTTGGGGGCGCGACCACGACAAAGTGCTTGCGCTGTGCGATCGATTTGAAGCGCAACAGTGGCCGGAGAGTTCGCCGGAAATCGTGATCGCGACGCTGCCGCCGGGCACCGAATTACCCAAGCACATCCTCGAACAAGTAAGAAAAGCCGAGGTCGTGATGGATACGAATTACGGATCGCGCTCGAACATCGAGCGGTTGCTATTGCGCGAAGTTGTGCCTGGCGATCTCATGCTCGAAGCGCAGGCGCGCGCATCGTTTGATTTTTGGCTCGCACACGCGCAAGAGCAGGCCGAAGAGATATTGTAGCGACCTAAATTCGGAGAGGGGGAGATTCGAACTCCCGAGACGCTTTCACGTCTGCTCGCTTTCCAAGCGAGTGCATTCGACCACTCTGCCACCTCTCCCCAAAATGCGGAGCATTTCGGGGACCCCTTTCGGTTTAAACGGCGCTCCGCAACAAGTTGCGGCGCGCCCCCCACGGGCAAAGCCCGCGGGGCCCCCAAAAACTTTCAGTCGTAATTACAACGCGTTATATTCCCGCCGGGTGCCAGATCGTTTTGATTTCGCTGTAAGCGGCGACGGCATCCAAACTTTGTGCGGCCGGAGCGAACCATTCGTCGCGGCTCTTGCGATGAAATGGATGCGTGCGTTTCACATTGTCCGACGCATGCCGCTGCAACTCTTCGGTGAGTGGGCCGTCGGGAAAAGCAATGGCATTTACGTCCATGTGCTTTGCGAGAATAGGCCCAAGTTCAGAGCGGAAACCGGTGATGATGTTCGCGACGCCGGCCGGAAGATCGCTGGTCGCTAACGCTTCGGCGAAAACGATCGCGGTACGCGGATCCTTTTCCGACGCGACCAACACAACCGCATTTGCCGAAACAAGCGCCGGCATCAGCACCGAAACTAAACCCAGCAGCGCGGGCTCGTCGGGCGCGAGGATCCCGACAACGCCGGTCGGCTCGGCGGTCGAAAAGTTGAAATGCGGACCTGCGACGGGGTTTCGCGTTGAAAGCAGGGCGTTATACTTATCGCACCAGCCGGCGTACCAGATAACGCGATCGATCGCCGCGACCACTTCGGTCTCCGCGGCCGCTGCCGAAAGACCGCCGCCTTCGCTCACGCGATCCACCAGCTCTTCGTGGCGCGCTTCCATCATTTCGGCCAACCGGTAAAGGATCAGGCCGCGCGTGCCCGGAGCCGTTGCCAACCATTTCGGCTGCGCGGTACGCGCTGCGACGACCGCGTCCCGGACATCCTTACGCGATCCGCGCGCGATGTTGGCGCCGAACTCCGAGCCATCCCATAACGGGTCGCTGCGCCCGGATTCGGAACGCACGAACGCACCATTGATGAACAGTTTGTACATTTTGCGAACGGCGAGCCGCGGCTGATCGTATTTGGCCATGTAGCGAGCTACGACGCAGGGGAGCCGGGACCCTATGAGGTACGGCCTAGAAATGAGCACTGCAAAACCATTTTTGTCAGATATAAAAGAATTGCGCCGCCGGGCTCGCGAGAACATGATGCGCGGGTCGGTCACCAGTGACTACAAAGGCGACATCGACCAAGCCGTGGATGTATTGAATGCGGCGCTGGCAACCGAGATCGTGTGTATCTTGCGCTACAAGCGGCATTACTACACGGCGAAAGGCATTGCCAAAGATTCGGTGGCCGGCGAATTCTTACAGCACGCCAACGAAGAGCAACAGCACGCCGATATGATCGCCGAACGCATCACGCAGCTCGGCGGCGACCCCGACTTTAATCCCGAAGGCTTGGCGACCCGCAGCCACTCGGAATATAAGGAAGGCGACAATCTCGTTGACATGATTAAGGAAAATCTCGTCGCCGAGCGCGTCGCGATTGAGTCCTACCGCGAGATGGTTCGTTTTTTCGGCGAGAACGATCCGACGACGCGCCGAATGCTCGAAGAGATCTTGGCCGTAGAAGAAGAGCACGCCAACGACATGGTGGATCTACTCGAGCAGCACGGAAAAGGCTAGTTCTTGCGCTTGTGCGTTTGCTCGTACACTTTGAGCAGTCTGCCGTTCTTTAGGGCGTAAGTCGTGACGACGTTCGTCGTGCAGTCGTCGTCTTTGCACGCGTCGATGTATAAGAATTGCTTCGCGAAGCGCATATGAATCGACTGGGGGCCCGCCCCCCAGTCACTGCCCCAATTCGCCTCGCCAACCTCTGAGAGTAAGACCGTGGCGCTTTGGCGCTCGTCAAAAGCATATGCTGCAGCCGTGCCGCCGTCGGACGGATAATCGCAGGCCAGCACCACGACTGCCTGCCGCGTGCCTTTCGCGAGGCTACCCTCGGTGACGGAATGCACGCTCAAGTCGAAGCCTGCACCCATCTTGTCATCAAAATAAGAGAAACTTCCCTTACGCATCGCCACCGGGACGGGGACGTTCTTCTCGCACGGATTCTTGGCGTAGGTAAAATTCATAAAGTCCACGGCTAAGAGCAACGGTGCGATCATGCTGCCTCCGAGCGAAGGATAGAAGCGAAGATTTCGATTGTGTCGATGAGCCGCGGACCGGGGCGGTTCACGTAAGCGTTTCCGTCGACCGGATAGACGCGTCCTTCACGCACTGCGCGAAGCGCGTTCCACTCCGGCTTCGTCCGCAATTCGTTCACGGCTTCGTGCGTTTTTTGCAGCGAATAGCCGCACGGGGCGACGATGACGACGTCGGGATCGGCTGCGGCAATAGCATCCCAACTCAGACGCTGCGAATTTCCGCCGGCCGCGCCGAGAACCGGAACGCCGCCGGCGTCCTCTACTAACCCTGGAGTCCAATGCCCGGCGCCCATCGGCGGATCGGTCCATTCCAAAACGAGCACACTCGGCGCCGCGCTGTTCGATTGTCCGCGCACGGCCTCGCGGCGCTTTCGCAGCGACGCAATCAACCCGCGGGCAGCGCTTTCACGGTTCGTGAGATTTCCAAGCGTTTGAATGTTGGAGAAGACATCCTCGAGCGACGATGGTTCCAGGGAAATGATGCGCGGATCCGAGGTCAGGCGTCGCGCGGCACCGTCCACGATGCTGTAAGAGACCGCGCAGACTTCGCAAAGTTCTTGCGTGACGATGAGATCGGGCCGGAGGCTCTCGAGAAGATCGGCATCGAGGGTGTAGAGGCTCGAACCGGCGTGCAGCGCGCGGCGGACGTGCCGGTCAATGGCGGCAGACGATTCGCCTGAGGGCAAGCTCGAGGCCGTGAGGCGCGGCAGCGCCAGCGCGTCTGGCGGATAGTCGCATTCATGCGTCACGCCGACCACTTCGGGGCCGGCGCCGACGGCGAAAAGCGTCTCGGTTGCGCTTGGAAGCAAGCTCACGACCCTCACGGGCACTTCAATCCATCGCGGTGTGGGAATAACCTGCGGCGATGGAGCAGCAGGCAACCGTCCCCACTCACGCCCCTACGAAGGGTGAGCGTTATCGCGAAATCATCGCGACTCTGGGAAAGCACGGGCTCAGTGCGGCCACGGGGCATCCGGCGGCCGAGCAGCTGCGTTTGGCTTGTGAAGAACTCGGGACGACCTTCATCAAGCTGGGGCAGACCCTCTCCACGCGCGCCGATCTGCTGCCCGAGTCGTACCGCTTGGAACTGCGCAAACTGACCGATGAGGTGCCGGGCGTTCCCTATGAAGCGGTCGCGCAGATTCTCCGCGACGAACTGGGCGCGTCGCCCGGCAAGCTTTTCGCGCGGTTTGACCGCGAACCGTTGGGCTCGGCGTCGATTGGACAAGTGCACGGCGCCAAACTGCACGACGGCCGCGAAGTGGTCGTGAAGATCATCAAGCCGGGCGTGGAAGATCTCGTCGATATCGACTTACAGATCATCGAAGATCTCGCGAAGCAGGCTTCGGACCGGTGGCCGATTCTGGACGACTACGGCGCTGTCGATTTAGTCGAAGAGTTCAGCGATACGTTACGCGCCGAGCTCGATTACACGCGCGAAGCCGCGAACATAGAGTTCTTCCGCACGTTTTTCGAAGACGAACGCGGCATAAAAATTCCCGACGTGATGTACGAGCTCTCGACTAAGCGCGTCATCACGCTGGAACGGATTGACGGGCAAAAGCCCTGCGACCTGACCGACCGCGCCAAGCGTAAACGCGAAACGACCGCCGAACGGATCGCGCGGTTCGTTTTGGAGCCCGCCTTCGGTGAGGGTCTTTTTTACGCCGATCCGCACAACGGGAATTTCATCGTCGAACCCGGCGGAGCCGTCGGCGTGCTCGATTTCGGAATGACGGGGCGGCTCGCGCCGCAGGCTCGCAGGCGCGTGGCCGACATCTTCATGGCCTTTGATCGACGCGATCCCGAACGCGTGACCGACCGGCTGATGCAGATCGCGGCCCCAAAACATCCGATCGATCGCGCCATGCTCGGCGGCGAAATATCGCGCACGATGGAGCGGCACCTCGCGCCGGACCTGAAAGGTGTGCACTTTGGCGAGGCGCTCACCGACATGCTCGACACGATCCGGCGTTACAAGCTGCGCCTTCCGGGCCCTATCGCGCTGCTCTTCAAAGCGCTGGTCATGTGTGAAGGTTTAATCGAGCAGATCAGTCCCGAATTAAACATGAGCGCGTTCATCTCGACGCTTTCGGAAAAGATTCTCTATCAGCGGATCGCAGGTCAGGATTTGCCCGGCAACATTCGAAACGCTGCCTTGGATGCCGCCGAACTCAGCATCGATCTGCCGCGGCGCGCGGATCGCGTGCTCTCGGAGGTCGAGCGCGGCAATTTGCGCGTCTGGACGCGCGTCGAAGATATGGAGCGCACGATGGCGCGATTCGAGCGCGCCGTTGAAACCACCAACGCTACGCTCCTCGCTTCCGCCAGTATCGTCGGACTCGCGATCGTTATGCTCATGTACCATCCATCGGGTTGGGGACGGTGGATCGGCTACGCGTTCTGGTCGGTTGTCGCGATCGTCTTTGTCTTTAGCCTAAGGACGGTCTGGGCCGCCTTCAAGAAGCGAAAGGTGAGCTAGCTACTCGCCTTGGGCGAGCGAATAGGCGCGCGCGCCATCAAACGTGTAGAGTCCCTCAGTTTTCACGACGTCGAAGCCGCCCATGCAGAAGGCCGCCAGGATTTGCACGACGGTTTTTCCTGAAAACTCGCCGCCGTTCGATTCGAGCCGGCACGACCAGTGGTCGCTCCAGAATGTATCCGGATTGCCGTTGGGCCAGACTTTCGTGCCGCGGTTGCTGATGACGGTCAGTTTTGCGCCTTCGAGCGGCAGCGCGTTGATACGCTTAGCGATGTCATCCGGATCGCCGTTGGGCAGATCGATGAAGACGTCAACGCCGACGTGCTTCTTTTCGGCTGATGCTCCGGCGGCGCGAACGGAGACGTTCATCTGCGCGTCCTTCGCATACTCGACCGGTGCGAGATGTTGCGGCACCTGTCCGAGCCGCTCGATGACGGCCGAGGCGAACTCTTTCGTGCCGACTTTTTCCTTGCTGACGCCTTCCTTATAAATATCGTAGGTGTGAATGCCGTCTTCGATCGTGCGCAGCCACGCGTTGTGCGCGCGCTCGGCGACTTCGCCTTGGCCGATATGCGAGAGCATGAGCAGTGCGCCGTGGAAGAGGCCGGAAGGGTTCGCAAGATTTTGACCGGCGCGCCTTGGCGCGGATCCGTGAATCGCTTCGAACATGGAACAATGATCGCCGATGTTTGCCGAGCCAGCTAGGCCGACGGAGCCGGTAATCTGTGCAGCCACGTCGGAAAGCACGTCGCCGTACAGATTCGGCATCACGAGCACGTCGAACGCTTCGGGCGTGTCGGCCATTTTGGCCGCGCCGATGTCGACGATCCAATGCTCGTTTTCGATGTCGGGATATTCTTTGGCAATTTCATCAAAGACTTTGTGAAACAGACCGTCGGTCAATTTCATAATGTTGTCTTTGGTAAAGCAAGTGACTTTTTTGCGCTTGTTCGCGCGCGCGTACTCGAAGGCGTAGCGCACGATCCGCTCGCTGCCCGGACGGGAAATCAGCTTGAGGCACTGCGTGACCTGCTGCGTCTGACGGTGCTCGATGCCGCCGTAGACGTCTTCCTCGTTCTCGCGTACGATCACCAGGTTCATCTTCGGATGTTTTGTCGAGACGTACGGATGGAGCGATGCGCACGGCCGGACGTTCGCGTACATCCCGAGCGTTTTTCTCACCGTGACGTTGAGCGATTTGAAGCCGCCGCCCTGCGGGGTCGTAATCGGAGCCTTCAGGAACACTTTGGTGCGGCGCAGCGAATCCCAGGAACTGTCCTCGATGCCGTTGGTGATGCCGCGAGAGTAGATGCTCTCACCAATTTCGATCCGCTCCATGTCGAGCTGCGCGCCGGCTTCGGTGATGATGCGCAGCGTCGCATCCATGATTTCCGGACCGATGCCGTCGCCATACGCTACGGTGATCGGCGTTTTCTTGGCAGTCAGAGTGACCACAGGTAAGCGTTCCATCCTTCGCTGATGCCGTTAGGTGAAAAGTTTTGCAGGGCGGGGTTCACGGCGTACCGGCCCCGCGGGTAATATTCGAAAGCTGCCGGAGCATCCTTCACCAACAGCCGCTGCGTCAGCGCGTAGGCGCGCGTTCGCGTAGCGCGGTCGAAGTGCGTCAGCGCGGTCGTCTCCGCGTTGTCAAATGCAGTGCTGCAGTAGCGTGAGATGTTGTTGCCGGCCGGCGGAGCCTGTCCGCACGTCCATTGCGACGAATCGTCCGGGTCGGCGCCGGAGACCCAAACCTGCAGCGTCATGTCGAACTTGCCTGTCTGTTGAATTCCGCCCATCGCTGCGGTTGCATACAACAGCGAGTAGCTGTACGTCTTGATGGCCAAATCAATTCCGGCTTGACGTAAATCGGACTGCAGTTCGACCGCAATTTGGGTCGCCGTTTGGCTGCCTGCGCCTATGGTCAGCTGCAGGGTAAGTGTCTTCCCGTTCTTCGCGCGCGTTCCCGATGGCCCGCGCCGCCAGCCGGCCTGGTCAAGTAAGGCGTTCGCTTTTGCGGGATCGTAAGCGTATCCGGCCAGCGTAGAATCGTGCGCCCAATAATAGTCCGAAAGATCGGCCGTGGCGAGGGTCGCCGTCCCGTAGGTGAGATTGTCTACTATCCGCTTTTCGTTAATGGCATAGGCGATTGCTTGGCGCACGCGGACGTCATCGAGCGGCGGATGCTTCGTGTTGAAAACTGCAGCGGCATAGGATGGCTGCTTCACGAGCATTGTTCGAACGCTCGATATACTGCGCAGATTACGAAAATTCGCCGAAGTGACGGCGAGGATCAGATCGATCCCGTGCGACTGCAGCTCCGCCGCCGAGGTGTTGCCGTCCGGGACGGTGTAGACGAGAATCTTTTTCAGCTTCGGCACGCCACGAAAATAAAACGGGTTTGCGGCCAACTCAACGTGATCCCCGTGGTACCAGCGCACGACCCGAAACGGACCCGTGCCGATGGGCTGCTGGTTGAACGGAACGCGGTTGATATTTGCATATCCGCTAAGCACATGTTGGGGGACGATACGGAACGGCTGGTCGCTCTCGCCGAAAACCGTATCTACGAACGGCGCAAATGGCGCTTTCAAGTGAAAGACGACGGTGTACGCATCCGGAGTGTCAACCGACGTCACCTTATCATAGCCGGTACGTTCGACGACGTTGTTATTCGGATTCATGACGGTCTGCCAGCTGAATTTAACATCTGCGCTGGTAAAGGGTTTTCCATCCTGCCATTTGACGCCATGACGCAGCTTGTACGTGATGGTGCGGCCGTCGCGGCTGATGCCGCCGTTTTCAAGGGTCGGAACGGTGGCTGCAAGGTCCGGGATGTCGTTACCCCGGTCGTCGAGCGTCACGAGCAAATCGAAGATCAAACTTGAGAGCGAATTCTCCGCCGTAGTCGTTCCCAAAAGCGGATTGAGCGAGGACGGCTCCGCAAAGATCGCAACCCGTAAGATGCTGCCGCCGGTAGAAGAAGCGCCGTTGCTTTGTTTTGCGCAGCCGGTTGCGGCGAAAGCAACGGCAAGCGTTAGTGCGACAAGGCGTCTCACCGGTCGAGCACGAGCCTGAACTTCGCGTACATATAAGGATAGTCTCCGTAGAACCAATTGCGGAAACTCCGCCGGATGAGCTCGAGAGCGGTCACGGGCGAAGCTCCTTTCATCACGTAGTGCTTTCCGTCGAAGAAATCCGCGCTGTACTGCGGATAACTGGCCATCGGCTCGAACCCCGGAAAAGGCGCAAAAACCGTGCTCGTCCATTCCCAACCGTTGCCGATCAAATCGTGAACGCCCCACGCGCTGGCGCCGGACGGATGCGCATCGACCGGTTCCGGATCGTAGCGCGCGAAACCGAAGTTCCCAAACTCGGAGCTCGGCGGATGCGCGCCCCACGGGAAAGCTCTTTCGCCGCCGGAGGGTGCGCCGAACGCGGCGCGGTGGTATTCCGGTTCGGTCGGCAGCCGCGCGCCTTTCCAATCCGCGTAGGCCTGCACGTCGTCGTGTCGCGCATAGACCGGCCACGAAAGCGGAAGCGGAAGCTCCTCGAAAACGCCGCGCAGCCGGAACTCGCCGTCGCGTTCGATCCAAAACGGCGGAACGGGGCCGCCCGCTTTCACGAACTCGCGGTAATCGGCGTTGGTCACCGGGAAGCGTTGAATCGCAAATTGGCCGACGGAGACGCGGTGCTCGTCAAACTCGTTGTCCCAGCCGAACGGTATCGCGTCGCGGCGCGCGCCGAGCGTTGCGGTTCCGGCGGCGATCTCCACGAAATCGTTTTCTGGGGGCGCCGTATCGCGGTGCTTTTGTTGAACGGGGCGTTTCTTATCGTTCGAGAGCTGGTGAAGAAGGTAGACGAGCGTCTCGTGATGCATCGGCTCGTGTTCCAAAGCCGTGTAGACGCCTTGCGCGCGCACGAGTCGCGGCACGCCGGGATTGTCGAGTCTGGCTCGCGCGATCGCAGCCAAGATGCGCGCATCGCACGCGCGCCCAAACGCTTCGATCTCCGTTTTGGATGGCCAATCGGAACGGGTGTGACCGTCCGCGTCGCGCACCGTCGCGGGATCGATTCCGCGTTCAAAGATTTTCTCAAGCCTCGCGTCGACCGGCGGCTCGCCCAAAGCGCGTTCGTCAACGACCAAAAAACTGAACGCCGGTAAATGACCCTCGTAAAACGCGAACGGATGACGCAGCGGAATTGGGCGATCGTAGTACGCCTCGGGCGCGATCAGCGCGAAAAGCCGCGCCGAGCGCTGACGGTTGCGCCGGTACCAATCGGCTAGGGCTTGGCGGTCTATTCCTTCGGTATGGGTGAGCACAAGATCACGCTCTTGCCGCCAGCAGCTTCTCGAGTTGTAAAGGATCCATGGGCGGAGCAAAGAGGTTCCCTTGGACCAAATCGCACCCCTGTGTGCGCAGGAACTCGTACTGCTCGGGCATCTCTACGCCCTCGGCGATGATCTTCAGTCCCAAACTGTGACCCATCGCGATGATGGCCTTCACGATGCCGTCGTCGCTGCCGGGGCCCCCTATGCCGGCGACGAACGAGCGGTCGATCTTGATGTGATCCGCATCGAATCTGCGCAGATAATTCAGCGAGGAATGACCCGTGCCGAAATCATCGATCGCAATCTGAGCACCGATCCGCTTCAAGCCGTGAATGGTTTCGATCGCGTGCTCTGCGTCGAAGAGCGCCATACTCTCGGTGATCTCCACTTCAATTGCCTGGGGAGGCAAGCCGGCGCTGTTGACGATCTCGACCAACCGCTCACAGAGATCGCGCTGGTGAAATTGCCGCGCCGAAATATTGATCGCCAGCACGAGAAATCCGAAGCGCTTTTGCCATTCGCGCATTTGCACGGCGCCCGTCTTTTGTACCCACTCTCCGAGGGGAACGATCAGACCGCTAGCTTCGGCCGCCGGAATGAAGGCGTCGGGTCCGAGCATGCCTTCAGACGGATGGTTCCACCGCACCAGCGCTTCCAGTGCGACGATCGGGTTGCCGTCGGCAATCTGCACGATCGGCTGATATTGCAGAACGAACTCGTCGCGTTTGAGCGCGAGCCTGAGCTGCTTCTCTTGCGCCAGGCGGCTGCGGATGGGCGCTTCGAGCGCTTCGTCATAAAAGAAATAAGCGTTGCGGCCTTGTTCCTTTGCGTGGTACATCGCGATGTCGGCATTCTTGATCAGCGCTTGATCGTTGCGTCCGTGATCGGGATAGACCGAGATGCCGATGCTGGTGGTGATGAATTGTTCGTAGCCTTCGATGCGGTACGGTTGGTCGGCCGTAGCCAGCAGCTCTTCGGCCAGCTCGTGCACCTCGCCGTCGCCGGCGCAGGGAGCGAGCACGACGAACTCATCGCCGCCTAGGCGCGCGACGATGCCGCGATTCTTGACGAGCAGCACCAGCCGTTCCCCGATCAGCTGCAAAAAGCGATCGCCGAGCGCGTGCCCGAGCGTATCGTTAATATCTTTGAAGCGATCCACGTCGAGGAAAAGCAGAGCGACACAGGGCAGTTGTCCCGGCGCATGCTCCAACGCGTCGCGCAACCGTTCTTGGAAGAAAATGCGGTTGGGGAGACCGGTCAGCGAATCGTAATAGGCGAGCGTGCGCATGTGCGCGCGGGTACGGCGCATCTCGGTGAGATACTGCGCCTCTTCGACGCGAAAGAAAACGCCGCCGGCGTGTTTTCCGTCGACAATCGGGATCGTCGTCACCTGCACCGGCACCAGCGACGAATCTTTGCGCTGAAAATCCATTTCGGCGGCGCTGGCTTCGCGCTTTTCCGCCGCCGCTAGCGCTTCGGTGACGAATGCAACGGATTCTAACGCGAGCTGCGAGATATCGAGCGCGGTGAGCTCGTCACGGGAATATCCGGTCAGGACCGAGGCGGCTGCGTTCGCTCCGACGATGCGTCCGGCGCGATCCAGCGCGAAGATCGCGCTGGGCGTGGCCTCGAACAGTGACTCGAAAGCGCGGGGATCAGTGGGCCAGGTACTCACGTAAGCCGTGGACGCCACCCTCGCGCCCAAATCCGGACTCGCGGAATCCGCCGAATGGCGAGCTCGGATCGAATTGGTTGAACGTGTTGCACCACACCACGCCTGCGCGCAAATACTGCGCGATGTACATGTTCTTGCTTCCTTTGTCGGTCCAGATGCCTGCGGAAAGACCGTACGGCGTGTTGTTTGCTTTCTCTACGGCTTCTTCGGGCGTTCGAAAAGTGAGGATGGAGAGAACCGGGCCGAAAATTTCCTCACGCGCGATCCGGTGCGATTGCTGGACGTTCGTGAAGAAGGAGGCGGGAAAGAAATACCCCTTTTCCGGTAACTCGCAGGACTGCTGAACGAGAACGGCGCCTTCGTCGATGCCGCTTCCGACCAGTTCCTTGATTTTATCCAACTGCATCTTGGAATTAATCGCGCCGACATCCGTGTTCTTGTCGAGCGGATCTCCCAAGCGTAGCGTTTGAATGCGATCGGTCAAGCGCACGACGATTTGCTCGTGAACGCTTTCCTCCACGAGCAGGCGCGAACCGGCGCAGCAGACGTGACCTTGATTGAAGTAGATTCCGTTAACGATGCCTTCGATGGCTTGATCCATCGGCGCGTCGGCGAAGACGATGTGCGCCGCTTTTCCGCCGAGTTCGAGCGTCAGGCGTTTTCCGCTGCCCGCGGTCGAGCGCTGGATGGCTTTGCCGACTTCGGTCGATCCGGTGAACGCAATCTTGTCGACATCGGGATGCCCCACGAGTGCGGCTCCCGTCGTTCCGTCGCCGGTAATGACATTGAGCACGCCCGGAGGCAGATCGGCTTCGGCGGCGATTTGCGCGAGCGCGAGCGCGGTCAGCGGCGTCGTCTCGGCCGGTTTTAAAACAATCGTGTTGCCGCAAGCCAGCGCCGGCGCGACTTTCCACGCAGCCATGAGTAGCGGGAAGTTCCACGGCACGATCTGTCCGGCGACGCCGATCGGCCGAGGCTCTTGGCCCGCGCGCATCGCCCATTCGAGCTTGTCGGCCCAGCCGGCGTAGTAGAAGAAGTGCGCGGCCGAGAGCGGGATGTCGAAATCGCGCGACTCTTTGATCGGCTTGCCGCCGTCCATCGTTTCGAGCACCGCGAGTTCGCGCGAGCGTTCGGTGATTGCGCGCGCTATGCGGTAGATATACTTGGCGCGATCCGCGGGACGCATTTTGCGCCAGTATTTGTCGTAGGCTTTACGCGCGGCGCGGACGGCACGGTCGACGTCCTCGTCGCTGGCGTGAGCGACCCGCGCCAGCGTTTCTTCGGTGGCGGGATTGACGGTGTCAAAATACTGTCCGCTGCGCGGCGCGGTCCACTTGCCGTCGATAAAGAGTCCGTACTGCTCGCGAATCGGAGCTTTGACGGTTTCGGGTGCGGGCGCGTATTCAAAAATCGCCATGCATCAATCCATCGGGAAGTAGTCGCGTCCGGCGTAGTGCCCGGTCAACTGCTTTTCGTACTGCATGAGGAGATCGTCGAGCAGCGAGCTCGCGCCTATCCGGAAGAGGTCGGGCGTCAGCCACGATTCGCCGAGCGTTTCCTTTATAATGACCAGGTAGGTCATCGCTTGTTTCGTATTGCGAACGCCGCCCGCGACCTTCAGGCCCGCGCGCCGGCCGGTTCGCCGCGCGTAATCGCGAATCGCTTCGCACATCGTCACCGCGACAGGGAATGTCGCGTTTGTCCCCACTTTACCGGTCGAAGTCTTGATGAAATCGGCCCCGGCTTCAAGCGCGAGATCGCTCGCCCGGCGAATCGCATCGTAACTGCCCAGCTCGCCGGTTTCGAGGATGACCTTGAGATGAACCGGGCCGCAGGCAGCCTTTATCGCGACGATTTCGTCGTACACGGCGCGATAGTAACCCGACAGAAATGCGCCGCGATCGATGACCATATCGATTTCGTCCGCGCCCGCGGCGATTGCTTCAGCCGTGTCGGCGAGCTTCACTTCCATTGAGGACTGGCCGCTTGGAAAAGCCGTCGCGACCGACGCTACCTTTACGCTGCTTCCGCGCAGCGCTTCCTTGGCAGCCGGCACGAGATTGGGATAGACGCAAACCGCGGCCACGCTCGGCACGTCGGGCAAATGCGGCGCGGGGTGAAGCGCTTTCGCGCAGAGCGACCGGATGCGGCCGTGCGAATCTTTGCCCTCGAGCGTTGTGAGATCCATGCAGCCGATCGCTAACCGAATTCCGGCTACCTTGGCGGTCGTTTTGATCGAACGCTTCGCCAGCGAACCGGCGCGCGCTTCGAGCATGACCGCGTCGACGGTGACGCTCACAACGTTCCCCGGCGTTCCTGCTCTTTTTCGATCGAGACGAAAAGCGCTTTGAAGTTTCCCTTACCGAAGCTCAGGCTGCCTTTGCGCTGGATGATCTCGAAGAAGACGGTCGGCCTGTCTTGCAGCGGCTTGGTAAATATCTGGAGCATATATCCGCGGTCGTCGCGGTCGACCAGTATCCGCAGGTCGCGCAGGATCTGCGTCGCTTCGTCGATTCTTCCGACCCGCGCCTCGAGATCGTCATAGTACGTATCGGGCGTGTCGAGGAATTCGACCCCGTTTTCCTTGAGCGCGCGAATGGTCGCGATGATGTCGTCGGTGCGGATCGCGATATGCTGAACGCCGGCGCCGCGGTAGAAGTCCAGATACTCCTCGATCTGCGATTTTTTCTTTCCATGCGCCGGTTCGTTGATGGGAAATTTTACGCGGTGCTCAGCGTCGGTCATCACCTTGGATCGCAACGCCGTATATTCGGTCGAAATATCTTTGTCGTCGAACGAGACCAGCTGCGAGAAACCAAAAACGCGCGCGTAAAAATCGCCCCACCTATCCATCTCGCCCCAGCCGACATTGCCGACGCAATGGTCGATAGCCAAAAGTCTCGGCTTACTCACGTGCGGCAGCGACTTGGGCTGCGAAACGAAACCCGGCATAAATATTCCGCGGTAGTTCTTGCGCTCGATAAAACTGTGCACCGTGTCGCCGTAGGTCGCAATAGTGGCCTTCACGATCGAGCCGTCCTGATCGGAGAACTCGGCGGGTTCGGAAACGACGGCGGCGCCGCCGGTGACGGCTGCATCGAACGCCGCGCGGCAATCTTCGACCAGAATCGCGATATCTTTCACGCCGTCGCCGTGCAGCGCAACGTGCCGCGTGACGTCATCATCCGGCAGCAAGCTCGAGGTAAGGACGAAACGGAGATTGTTTTGCGCGAGCAGGTACGATGCACGATCTTTCACGCCTGTTTCCGGGCCGGCGTACGCGATGTGATCGAATCCGAACGCGGAACAATAGTAATGCGCCGACTGTTTGGCATTGCCGGTATAGAACTCGACATAGTCCCAGTCGATCTTCGCGAGCGGATGCGTTTTTGGGGAAGTGAGCGCGGACATCGCAGAAGGGCACTTAGCGAGCCGACCGAAGCGGCCCTGTATATGGCGACCTCCGCGACGTCTTCGGCTGCAGTCCGCGCCGCGTTTGCCGGGTTGGTCGACTATGCCGGGCTCTTTCCTCCGGCGCAACTGGGAATGGAGGCGGCGCTTGCCGAGTATGCCGGCGCTCGCAGCGGACCGCATGCGTGGATGCTGGCGCGATTCATTGTGCCGGAATCACGGCTTGACGAGCTGTTACAGTGCGATCCGGCGGCGGTTCCATTGAGCGTTATTGCCGGAACGGCAGATGATTCGCGGTCGTGGTTTGCGGCCGTACAAGCTTCGATTGAGCGGATTGCGGCGCGCAAAGCGTCGGGTGTTGCGATCGAAGCGCTCGAGGTGCTTCTGCCGCGTCCACTTTCACAACGCGAAACGTACGACGCCGCCATCGGGCAATACTCGGCTGCCATGGCGCAGAGCGGCTTGAGCCACGTTCCTTCATATATAGAACTGCCGCAGCACGAACGGCGCAACACACTGCTTCCCGGTGCCCTGGCGTCAATGAAACGGCACGGGCTGCTCGCGAAGGTGCGTTGCGGAGGCCTCACCGCTTCGTCGATCCCGCCGGTTGGGGACGTCGCAACCTTTTTACGCGCCGCGGCCGAAGAGGGCGTTGCGTTTAAGGCAACAGCCGGGCTGCATCATCCAATCCGCGGATACAACGAAGAGAGCGGTTTCGTGATGCACGGATTTCTCAACGTGCTGACGGCGGCCGCACTCGTGCGGCAGAGCGTTGATGAAGATACCGTCATCGCTTCGCTGGAAGATGAAGATGCCGGTCACTTCATTTTCGAGCGCGAAAGTTTGCGTTGGCGGGACGCCGCCGTCAGCGCGGATGTCGTACGCGATACGCGCGCAGCCGGCTTTCAATCTTACGGAAGCTGCAGTTTCAGCGAACCTGTCGACGATCTTATTGCGCTAGGATTGATAGCATAGTGGCTGCGAGCTGGGTGCCGGTTCCGGCCGGTTCCGGATTTCCGCTCGAAAATCTGCCGTATGGGGTTATGAGCCGGCCGGATGGAGCGCATATCGGCGTGGCGATCGGCGATTCGATATTTGACGCGCATGCGGCTTCGCGCGCCGGCCTTTTTCCCGATTCGTTCTTGAGTGCCGCGCTGCGCGCCGCTTCGTTGAACGAGTTACTCGGACTGGGCCGTGAAGCATGGACCGATCTGCGCAGCCGCCTGCAACACCTGCTGGGCAGTTCATCTCCGATCGCGCCTGAGGATCGCGCAAACTTTATCGTTCCACGCGCTTCGGCGCGCGTGATCATGCCCTTTGAAGTGCGCGATTACGTGGATTTCTATTCCTCGCTCGAGCACGCCACGAATCTCGGAAAGATCATGCGGCCCGGAACCGAACCGCTGCTCCCGAATTGGCGGCGGCTGCCGGTCGGTTATCACGGGCGCGCGGGAACCGTTGTCGTCGATGGAACGCCAATCGTCAGGCCGCGCGGACAGATCAAACAGGGAAGCGGCGAGCCCCAGTTCGCGCCGACCGCGATGCTCGATATCGAGCTCGAAGTTGGATTCGTTACCGGCCGCGGCAACGTGCTCGGTGAACCGATTCCGATCGATCGCGCGCGAGAACATATTTTCGGCCTCGTGCTCGTCAACGATTGGAGCGCGCGCGATATCCAAGCCTGGGAATATCAGCCGCTCGGGCCGTTTCTCGGAAAATCCTTTGCGACGTCGATTTCTCCATGGGTGGTGACGCTCGATGCGCTCGAGCCGTACCGGACGGCGCCGCCCAAACAGGATCCTGCGCCGCTCGCATACCTGCACGCTGCGCAAGATTGGAATTACGACATCGCGTTAGAGGTCGCGCTTCGAACGAAGAAGATGCGAACGGAAAATGCATCGGCCGAGATCATCTCGCGCTCGAACTTCAAGTATCTCTACTGGACCATGGTCCAGCAACTCGCGCACGCGACCTCTAACGGCGCGACGGTATCCGCGGGCGATCTGTTTGCCTCGGGAACGATCTCGGGTGCGGCGCCGGACTCTTATGGAAGTTTGATCGAGCTTACATGGCGCGGCACGAAACCGTTGAAACTTGCCGCGGGTGAAGAGCGGCGCTTTTTAGAGGACGGGGATGAAGTGACGTTGAGCGGAGACTGCGAAGCGCCCGGAAAGCCGAAGATCGGCTTTGGCAGCGTCCGCGGTGCCATTATGCCAGTGGAGCGCCCTCGCAGCGGCTAATAATTCGGCTGAAGTGTTTCCGTGAACGTGTAGTGGCCCAATACCACCGTGCATTTTATCGTCGCGGGAGAGTACGTCGAACGCAAAGCAGCCTCAATCGAAGCTCGATCGAAACTCATGTCGCCGCTAGGCTCTACAACCCGGGCCGACGCCGTGGACCCGTTGAGCCGGATCGTAACGTCGATGGAGACTGCGAGGTACGTCGGCGGCACACCGTTTATCGAAGCGGCGCCGAATGGATCGCTCGCGCCGTGAACTACCGCCCCGCGGCGCATTTGCGGAGTTATCTCGTACCCTAAGAGAGGCGCCTTGGCGATGATCGCCGGCGGATGATTGCACGGGTCAATCGTGGGCGAAGGCGCCGGCGTTGGAAGCATCGCCGCTATGACACCCATGAACGGTAGTATTCGTCGTCTTCCACTTTCAGCGCCGGTTTGGCGATTTGCAGCGGCGCGAACGTGTCGACCATGACCGCGATTTCGTCGGTCGACGTTTTTCCAAGGCTCGCTTCTACGGCTCCAGGCTGTGGCCCGTGCGGCGCGCCGGCCGCGTGCAGGGTGATGGAGCCTTCCTCAACGCCGCGCCGGCTCATGAAATTACCGCTCACGTAGTAGAGCACTTCGTCGCAATCTACGCTCGAGTGATTATAGGGGATCGGAATCGCGAGCGGATGATAATCGAACATGCGCGGAACGAACGCGCAAAACGCGGCGCCGGGTGCTTCAAAAGTTGCGTGGGAGGGCGGCGGCTGATGAAGCTTTCCGGTGACCGGCGCGTATTCGTCGAGGTTGAAGGCATAAGGATAACAATAGCCGTCCCATCCAATCACGTCGCACGGATGATTTTGAACGGTGTAAACAGCATTTCGTCCGGCGTTGGTGACCCGGACTTCGTATTCGCCCGTCTTTGCGATCGGAGCGCGAAGCTCGGGAGCCCGAAAATCGCGCTCGTAGTACGGCGCGTGTTCCTCGAGTTGTCCGAAGTCGTTGCGAAACTTGCGTGGAATAGTAATCATCCCGCTGCTCTCGTAGACGAGCATGCGGGTCGGCGATTCCGGCAAGACCTTGTACGTCGTCCCAGTCGGAAGCAGTACGTAGTCTCGCGCCCGGTAGTCGAGGTTGCCGAAGGGCGTTTGAATCGTTCCTTTTCCGCGGTGGATGAAGAGCAGCTCGTCGCCGCCGACGTTGCGGTAGAAGTAGTCCATCGGATCGGCCGTTTCGGAGACACTCATCAGCACGTCGGAGTTCGCAAGCACCGGCGTGCGCGCTTCGATCGCATCTTTGCCCGCGGCAATCTCCGCCGTCTTGAAATGACGGTTGCGCAGCGGTTCGTTGGGAAGCAGTTCGACCGCGGCGCGTTTCCAGGGTTTCACGTCAAGCGTCGCCGTTGGCGGACGCAGATGGTAGAGCAGCGAGTACGCGCTCTCAAAACCCTTGGTCGAAAAGAGTTCCTCGGCGTACAGCTCGCCGTCGGGGCGGCGGAACTGAATATGGCGTTTCGGCGGAAGTTCGCCCGCGCGCACGTAGGACGGCATTAACGTTTATAGAGTCCGGTAACCGTCGCGGTACCTAGAACATGCTTGCGCATCGAAGCCTGCGCGTGCGGCCCGGTCATTCCCGTCGGACCTATGCGCCTCGAGTCGAGCGCGTAGAGCGTAAAGATGTAGTGATGGACTTTCCCGGGCGGCGGGCATGGGCCGCCGTAGCGCAGCTGCCCGAACGACGTTGCGCCGATCTCGGCCAGCTGCAGCCTAATGCCCGCACGCAGCTCGTTGACGGACGCCGGAATGTTGTAGGCAACCCAGTGGTACCAACCGCCCGTCGCATCGGGGTCGTAGAGAATCAGCGCGAAACTGCGCGTTCCGCGCGGTGCGTTGGACCAGTGCAGCTCCGGCGAAACGTTGCCCCCGCCGCACTTGTCGTACACGGCCGTGAACGGAAGCGTCGTATTGGGCTTGAACGTGTACGACGCCAACGCGAACGCCGCCGCGATGAGCATCACGGTTTCGTGACGCCCGGCGGCTGCGGACTGTTGAACTCCGCATAGAACGCGTTCGGGTTCATCGGGCGTCCGAGAAAGTTTTTGACCTCCACGTCGGGATCGTAGGTCCGCGCCGGCTGCAAGATGTCACGCCGGTACCGCATTCCGACCGACGGATTCTCAAGGCCGCCGTTCAGAAATGCCGTGAACATGTCTTGGGCATAGACCTTCGACCACAAATAGCCGTAGTATCCGGCGTCGTACCCGCCCATCAGATGTCCGAAAGACGCTTGAGGATGGGTCTCCGGCACGGCCGGCATCGGCGTAAGCGCGGCGGCCAAACGATCCCACACGGCCGTTGTGTCGACGTGCGGGCCGCTGGTGTGATAGGCCATGTCGATCTGCGCGTACATGATTTGCCGGGTCGTCGCGTAGGCGTAGTCAACGTAGCGCGACTTGATCAGACTGTTTATCAGATCGTCCGGCATGGGCTGGCCCGTCTGCCAGTTGGAACTGATTTGTTTGAGTATAGAAGGCTGCCAAACGAAATTTTCGAGCATCTGTGAGGGCGCTTCCACGAAATCCCAAACGAAGCCGTTAGAGAGCGACTCGTAGGGTGCCGTTGCCAGCAGTGCCGCCATATTGTGGCCGAACTCGTGAAAGAACGTCACGACGTCGTCGTGGCTCAAGAGCGCAGGCTGTCCCGGTCCGGGCCGCGGCCAGTTACCCAGAATCGCCGCAAACGGGGGCCGGTACGTCCCGTTGGAAAGCCTGCGCACCGGCAAGATCGGGAAATTCGCGAAGTGTCCATATTTATGCGGCCGCGGATAGAGATCGAAGTAGGTCGTTCCGATGAAACGGCCGGTTGCCGAATCGCTCACCGAATACTCGAGGACGTCGGGATTCCACGCGTCGGTAGGGGTGATCTGCTTGAACGTGACGCCGAGCAGGCGGTGGTAGACTTCGAGCACCGCGTCGATCGTATGTTGCACCGGAAAGTACTGCTTTATCTCGTTTGAATCGACCGCATACTGCGTTTTCTGGAGCATGTTGTCGTAATACGTGAAGTCCCAAGGGTGCAGCACCGCAGCGGGATTGCGAGTGTCGGAAGCCTTGAGTGCGGCGAGTGTAGCGACGTCGGATCGCGCTTTGGGCAACAGCGTCTTATCCAGGCCGCTGAGAAACGCGTCGATGCGCTGGGGCGTCTTTGCCGTGCGGTCGGAGACTTGATAGGCCGCCCAGGTTTCGTATCCGAGTAGATGAGCAAGCCGGTCGCGCACGGCGATGGCACGCTCGAGCAGCGGCGTGTTCGCGGCAGCTTCACGATTGTTGTAGGCGAGATAATACGCTTGGCGCGCAGATTCGTCGGACTCGTTCTGCAGGAATGGCGTGACGGTGCTCTCGTTCACGGGAACGATGAAGCCGCCGCCGGGAGCAGACTTGAGGCCGGAGGTTAAACCCGCCGGCAATACCGCGGCTTGGGCCTGCGTGATGGTAATCGTCGTCGCGTCATTCCCAAGATTTTGCGCGAACGTGTTTTGCAAATCCGTGAGCTCTTTGCTCAGACGCACGAATTCTAAGCGCTGCGCGGAAGCCAGTCCGGCTCCGCTTCGCTTCAGCGTATCGAGCCAAAGCGACGCAAGCTTGCGCTGGTAAACGTCTTTCGCCGTATTGCCTTTGATCGCGGCAGCGACCGCCGCGTACAGTTGCGGGCTCGCGCTCAAATCGGTGAAGAACGATGATTCGTCGTTGTTGCAGTTCAGCGAGGCCTGCTGGACGTCGGGATCGCTGGTTACGTTAAAAAGAAATTGATCGGCGAGCGTCGTGTCGTTCAGATCCGACGACAGATCTTCCAGCCGCAGCACCGTGTTGGCAAACGTACGCGATCCGCGCTGGGCGAGAATGGTTTTCAGGCGCCCCTGCGCCTGCGCGATCGAGGCTTTGCAAGACGAAGCAATGTGGTCTTTGGTCAGATTCCAGTTGACCGGGGTTGGGCCGGTCGCCGCGGCGGCGGGGAGCGGGCAAGCAAGCAACAGAGCGGCGATGGCAATACGCTTCAAGGTGTACCTCCGGTAGGGTATCGTTTTTGGAAACGTTGGAAATCGCCCCTTTGTGCTATGATGCATGTCGCCATGACGGGGGCCGGGCCTCGCGCAGCGTAACCTCGTGAACCCCGCCAGGACCGGAAGGGAGCAACGGTAAGCGAGCCCTTACGGGTGCCGCGAGCCACCTGACTCCCGTTGTGGTTACGAACTCTTTCTGGGCAGGGCAGGGTCGCCCAGGCGCGAACCTGCCTCGTCCCGGCTTACCGTACGCCGGTTGAGCTTTTTTTGAGCATAAAAGAACGCTACTTCATTAAGATCGTGCCGCAGCGGGGCGATGTCGTTCATCGCTTTGAAGTGACACGCAAACATATCGTTTCCGGCTCCCTCGGAGTGGCGGCGGTTTTGTTGTTGGTATTGGCGGGGGCGGGTTTCCAAGTCTTCCGCGTACACGCCCAGCAAGCGGCGCTTCAGTCGCAGCACGAGCAGTTGCAGACTTTGGATAAAAAAGCGACCGCCATCCGGTCACAGCTGCAACAAGTTCAGAAACAAAATCAAGAGATTCAGCAACTGATCGGCGTCGGTTCGAAGCCGCGACCGCGCGGCGGCGGCGTGCAGAAGACGTCGTGGGTACCCTCGAGCGGCAAGCCTGGGGTCATGCAGCTCGCGCGGCACGTCGACCAGCTCGCGCAAGATTCAAATGCAACGCTCCGCCAGGCCGACGATTTGCGCCGCCTTACGCTGCACGTTTTAAATATGCATCATCTGGCGCAGATGGCCCGCGCCCGGCTTCTCGCCGCGATTCCTTCGATCGACCCCGTGGAAGGCGCGGCTATTGTCGGCTGCTTCTGTTACCGCTCGGCTCCCGATGTGGAGTTTCATCCGGGCGTCGATCTGGGCGCGAATTACGGGGACGCCATTCACGCTGCCGCTGCGGGAACCGTTGCCAGCGCGGGTTGGGACGGCGGCTACGGCATGAAGATCGATATCGATCACGGCAACGGGTACCACACCTGGTACGCGCACCTCTCGCGCTTTGACGTCGCGGCCGGGCAATATGTCCACAAGGGCGAGCTGATCGGCCAGGTCGGGGACACCGGCTTTTCGACCGGGCCGCACCTGCACTATCAGGTCATGCTCAACGGCACGGCCGTGGATCCCGCGCCCTACCTGAGCGGCGTCCCGCCAAAAGTTTTAGCCTCTCTTCCCTAGAACCGCTAAGCCATGAGCGCTTTGTCTTGCCAGGTCTTTTTTGTGCTGGACAAAGTGATCTGGCTGTATACGATCGTTATGCTCGTCTACGCGGTGCTTTCGTTCGTGCCGGATTTGCGCGGCTCATGGAGCCGCTGGGTCGATATGCTGGTCGAGCCTGTCTTGGCCCCAGTGCGCCGTCTGGTGCCGCCAACGGCCGGCATAGACTGGTCGTTCATGATCGTGATCTTCTTGCTGTGGCTGCTGGACAATCTCCTGATCCGGCCTAACGCGTTTGCCTGCTATTGAGCGCTCACCGTAGCGAAATTGCGGAAGGCGTCCGCAACTTTTGCATCATCGCCCACATCGACCACGGAAAAACCACGCTCTCCGACCGGCTGCTCGAGACGACGCGCACGATCGAGTTGCGCAACATGGAAGATCAGGCGCTCGACGCGATGGACCTGGAACGCGAGCGCGGGATCACGATTCGCATGCACCCGGTGACGCTGAGTTATCCGGCGCGCGATGGCAAGACCTACCAGCTGAATTTGATCGACACCCCCGGACACGTCGATTTTTCTTACGAAGTCTCGCGGTCGTTGGCGGCTTGCGAAGGCGCCATTCTGATCATTGACGCGGCGCAGGGCATCGAAGCGCAGACGCTTGCCAACTATCATCTCGCGCTCGAGCACGACCTCACGATTATTCCGGTTATCAATAAGATCGATCTTCCGGCGGCCGATCCCGAACGCGTGATGAGCGAAGTCGAAGAGCTGCTCATCATGGAACGTAGCGAGTGCATTTTGGCAAGCGCAAAAAACGGCGTCGGCATCGACGAGATTCTCGAAGCGATCGTCCACCGGATCCCGCCGCCCAAGGGGCATCGCGATCACCTGCGCGGCTTGGTCTTTAACGCGCAGTTCGATTCGTATCGCGGCGTGGTTGCGTACGTTCGCGTCGCCGATGGCGAGCTGCACGCCGGGACAAAGTTCATGTCGATGGCGCATCAGCGCGTTTTCGAGTGTACCGAGGTCGGCATCTTCGCTCCGCACATGCAGCCGACGGCGAAGCTCGATATGGGCGGCGTCGGATACGTGATCGGCAACATCAAATCGCTCGGCGAGATCGACGTAGGCGATACGATCACCGGGGCGAGTGATCCGGCGCACGTTCCTTTGACTGGCTACCGTAAAGCGGTTCCGATGGTGTATTGCGGATTGTATCCGAACGAGGGCGCCGAGTATGGCGCGCTGCGCGATGCGCTGGAAAAGCTTAAGCTCAACGATGCCGCTTTCACGTACGAGCCGGAGACGTCGGTTGCGCTTGGCTTTGGTTTCCGCTGCGGCTTTCTGGGTCTGCTGCACATGGAGATCGTGCAGGAGCGGCTGGAGCGGGACTACGCGCTCGACTTGATTGCGACGTCGCCTTCGGTCGTCTTCCGCGTCACGCGGACGGACGGCACGGTAGAGATGATCGACAACCCAAGCAAACTTCCGGCCACGACGCTTATTTCGACGATCGAAGAGCCGTACGTCAAAGCGACGATCATTACGCCGCCCGAGTACGTCGGCGCGATCATGGAGATCACGCAAGCGCGGCGCGGCGAGCTCGGCAACATGGAGTATCTCCACGACGGGCGCGTCATCATGACGTATGAAATGCCGCTGATCGAAGTTATTATCGATTACTTCGACCAGTTGAAGTCTCGCACGAAGGGCTATGCATCGCTGGATTACGACATCATCGGCTACCGCGAGGGCGATCTGGTCAAGCTGGAGATATTGCTGGGCGGCGATGTCGTGGACGCGCTGTCGTTCATTATCTCGCGCGAGCGGGCCGCGGCTCGGGGCCGCGCTTTGGCGGAGAAGCTGAAAGAGTTGATCCCGCGGCAGATGTTCGAGGTGCCGATTCAGGCGGCCATCGGCGGGAAGATCGTGGCGCGCGAGACGGTGAGCGCGATGCGCAAGAACGTGCTTGCCAAGTGCTACGGCGGCGATATCACACGCAAACGCAAACTGTTGGAGAAGCAGAAGGTCGGCAAAGAGCGCATGAAGCGCGTCGGCAAAGTCGATCTGCCGCAAGAGGCCTTCATGGCCGTGCTGCGGTTGGGTAGCGACTAGATCGCGTGAAGACGTTCGTCGCAACCAAGAATCTCGGGAAGCTTGGGGAGCTGCGCGAGATCTTCGCGGGCACGGAACTCGACCTCGATACCTATCCGCTCTATGCGGAACCGGCTGAGGGAGAGACAAGTTACGTTGAAAACGCTGCCATCAAGGCGCGCGCGTTACGCAACCAGCTGCGTCTGGCGGGCGTGGCCGGCGCGGTGCTATCGGATGACTCAGGGCTCGAAGTAGCGGCGCTCGACGGGCGCCCGGGCGTTCTCTCTTCGCGCTACCAAGGTCCGGATGCAACCTGGCCCACGCGTCGCGAGGCATTACTGCAAGAGTTGAAGGGCGTGCCGCCGGATAAGCGCGCCGCGAAATTCTGTTGCGCGGTCCTTTTGATCTTGTCCGATGGCGGCGAGGTAAAGGGGTACGGCGAGGTTCGCGGCGTTATTGCCGACGAGGAACACGGAAAGTTCGGCTTCGGATACGATCCGGTGTTCTTTTATCCGCCGGCCGGAAAGACGTTCGCGGAGATGGACGACGACGCGAAAAACCGCGTGAGCCATCGCGGCCGCGCGGCTAGTGCGCTCTTGAGCGCGCTGCGAACTCGTGGCTGACGAGCAGGCCGTCGGACCAGCGACTGCGGACGAGGTCGCCTATTTTGCGCGCAGGCGGACGGCGAACGAGCATGACGCGCGGCTGTACGTCGATCTCGCGCACGTGGCGCCGAACGGCGTATTCGTAGCGCGCGACGAGGGAACCGCAATCGGCGTTGCGATGCCGCATGCGCTCGAGGATGAGTGGTTTCTCTCGGATCTGTATGTCGAGCCGTCGTTTCGCGGACGCGGCCTAGGGCTGGAGCTTTTGACGGCTGCCGCGGAAGGCGCCGGCGCGGTTATCCGCAGCGGAGTTTTGGATCCGGCGCATCTTGAGGGGCTGGCGTTTTATTCGCGCGTTGCAGTGCCGATGCAAGTGCCGTTGCTTGAGATTGCGGGTGAAGTGCCGCGGGCGAGCGAGTTGGAGAAGATGGCAGCCGGCGAGCACCGGTTCGGCGCAGTACCGATCGATCCGATGTCGCATGCGACGGCGCTCAATCAGTTGGATCGAGAGGTTCGCGGCGCAGCGCGCCCGGCTGACCATATCTATTTCGCCGATAACGCGAAGGGGTTTGTCTTCACGCGCGAAGCCGAGATCGCCGGCTACGCGTATGTTTGGCCGAGCGGACGGATTGGGCCGATGGCGTCGGTCTCGCATAACTATTCGGTGCAAATGCTGGCGTATGCATTGGCGGCGCTACGCGCTAGTTATAATGCGGAGTGGTGCACGCTGCTGGTGCCGGGAGTTAATACGAAGATATTGCGCGCAGCGATGAAAGCGCGTTTGCGAATAACCGGCACGAAAGTGTTTGCAAGCGACAATAACATTTCTGATCTAACTCGTTACATCGGAGGCGGTTCGTTAATGTTTTAGCAACAACTTGCACACGCGCTTTTAGTATAATAGGTACAAAGCGAGGTGTTATCGTGAAGCGTTGTAGTCAATGCAGGGAAATATTGCTTCTGACCAGATTCCATTTTAAGGATCGGAAACGTGACAGGCGTCAATCAAGATGTCAGGATTGTCAAAAGGTATACTCGCGGAACCATTATGCGAAACATACCGAACAGTACGCGAACTATCACCGGGTAAATACTGCTCGTTATCGCGCTCGCAATAAAGAGATTGTGCGCCGTTTTCTTGCGGAGCATGCGTGTGTCGATTGCGGGGAGGCGGACCCTCGGGTATTGGAGTTCGATCACGTCCGCGGAGTCAAGCATGGCAACCTAAGTGAAATGGCAGGTGCGGCAATCTCCGAAGCTCGGATTAGGGCCGAGATCGAAAAATGCGAAGTTCGATGCGCAAACTGCCATCGTAGGAAAACCGCGGCGCAGTTCCAATGGTCTAGTAAGCAGACCGGGGCGTAGCTCAGCTTGGTTAGAGCGTTCGGTTTGGGACCGAAAGGCCGCATGTTCGAATCATGTCGCCCCGACCAACAGACACGGCCCGCAGGCAAGCAACCTTGCGGGCCGTGGTATTCTATTTCAGGCTCGGAGTAGGCGCCCGTGGTCTAATGGATAAGGCACGAGTCTTCTAAACTCGAAGATGGGGGTTCGATTCCCTCCGGGCGCGTGTGGTGACTGTAGCTCAGCTGGTTAGAGCGCCGGCCTGTGAAGCCGGAGGCCGGGGGATCGTAGCCCCTCAGTCACCCCAATCCCCCGCAAAAGTAGCCTGCCCCGGCTTGGCAGAACGTACGCCAGGTGAGCAGCCTCCCAAATCTGGCCACGGTTTTTGAAGGCGCGGCGTTCGGTATTGCGGTCCTCGATCTCGAGGGTGCGGTACGCGATTCAAACGCCGTCTTCCGCAAGGCATACGGCGACAGCTCCGGCGACCTGCTCCGCGATCATGAAGCGGAATTCGCGTCGCTGCTCCAAGGGAACCGTCCTCATCTAGAATTCGAACAGCAAGTCCGCTCGGCGGGCGGCGACGGCATGTGGACCGCGTGCTCGCTCTCGCGCTTAAAGGACGATCGCGGAAACGTCCGCGGCGCGATCTGTCTCCTCCGCGACGTGACGCACGTCAAGGAAACCGAGCAGCGCATGCTCCACGACATGACGCACGATCCGCTCACCGGCATGCCGAACCGTTTGCTCTTCGAATCGAAGTTGCGCGAACAGCTCGCCGCATTGCAGACAGAAGTGCCGACGTCATTCGGCGTGCTGATGCTCGACATCGATCACTTCCGCGAAATAAACGAAGGCTTCGGTCATGACGCCGGCGAGTTCGTCGTCTCGCAAATCGGACAGCGGCTGACAGCCACGATGGGAGCACACGATCTGATCGCGCGCATCGGGGCGGATCAATTTGCCATTCTCGCGTGCTCTCAAGGAAACCCGAAACACGTCGAGACAACCACGCGCCATCTGTTCAGCGCGCTCGCGAAACCGCTGACGATTGGCGCGAGGACCGTGTACGTTTCAGCGAGCGTCGGCGTCGCGCTCGGGTCGCCGGCATATCAGCGCGCGGAAGATTTGGTGCGCGACGCGCAGATCGCCACGCGTTACGCCAAAGCCAGCGGCGGCAGCCGCACCGCGATCTTCGACGCGAAGATGGCCGAACGCGCGGAAGAGCGCCTTCAATTGTCGTCCGATATGCGCGCGGGCCTGGAGCGCGGCGAATTTTTTCTGCTCTACCAGCCGATCGTCCATCTCGAAACCGGTGAGTTCACCGGCTGCGAGGCACTGCTTCGCTGGAAGCATCCGACCGAAGGCATTATTTCGCCCACCGAATTTATTCCGCTGGCCGAACAGCTGGGGCTCTCCACGCAGATCGGACGCCTCGTCGCGCGGCTCGCGTGCCGGCAAATCGCGGCGTGGCGCGACGAGCGCAGCCTCGAGATTCACATGAACGTGAACGTCGCCTGGCCGGATTTGCTCGAAGCCGAATTCGAGCAGAGCCTCATCGCGGTCACGAGCGAGTTCAAAGTGAAGCCGAGTCAACTCATGCTTGAAATAACGGAGAACATCGTGCTGAACCCCGATGGGAAGGCCACGCAAGTGGTCGAGCGCCTGCGGCAGCACGGTTTCGGCGTGTGCATCGACGACTTCGGCACCGGGTATTCGTCGCTCCACTATCTGCAGCGTTTTCACATCGACGCCATGAAGATCGACCGCTCGTTCATTTGCGGTCCCGGAGAAGAACTCGCGAGCGAGCCGATCGTTCGAGCGTTGATGACGCTGGCCGATGGTTTCGACGTCCGCGTCGTTGCAGAAGGCATCGAAACCGAACGACAGCGGCACGCGCTGCTCGCGGCCGGCTGCCGCTACGGGCAGGGCTTTCTTTTCTCGCGGCCGCGCACGGCCGAGGAACTCGCGGCGACATATCCGGCCGCCTTCGGTGCGCAAGCTCCTTGTCAAAGCGGGTAAACCTCGCTACACTGCGACGTGGAGCTTGCGTGAAGCCTGTCGAACGTGCGCCTCTAGCTCAGTCGGTAGAGCAGCGGCCTTTTAAGCCGTTGGTCCCGGGTTCGAGTCCCGGGGGGCGCAAAGGTTTGCACCGCTAGCTCAATGGTAGAGCAGTTGACTCTTAATCAATTGGTTGTAGGTTCGAGTCCTACGCGGTGCAAAAATATCACAGCCCGAATTGGAGGGCTCAGCCCATGAGAAGAGCTCTTCTATTAGCTGGAGCAATACTCGTATGCCTCGTCGGTAACAACGGGAGAGTGCAAGCGGCGAAGGGATTTCAAGTTGAGGTGCACGTCGGAAACATGTCGGACAGATGCGCTTGGGTTACAATCTATGGAAGCCGCGTCGGACTACCATGGACCATAGAAGGTGGCCAGGCCCGCCCACGTTTCGTGCACGCTGGCGGAGCATATACTTTCAACGTTCCCTTCACGCAGTTGCTGCCCACCCCGGTTCCTGCCCAAATCAAGGTGCGCGCCGAAATCATGCGTAGCGCTGCTTGTTCCGGAAGGCGGGCTGAGAATCACGATAACGTCAACAGGGGCATCATGCCAAATGAGGCATTTTCGCATCGGGCTCGGGTGAGCTCGTCGATTACCGGGCCGCCCTACCGGGTATCGGTACCTCGGTAATCGTGCAAAAAGAAAGGCCCGAGAGCATATGCTCCGGGCCTCTCACTTTGCTGCACTCTTCAGAGATCGCGAATCTCGCGTTTGGCTTTGTCGATGTCGGCCTTCGCGTTTTCTTTCGTCTCGTTCACGACGGAGCCGACCTTTTCACCGGTCGTCATTGAGTCGCCGAACGCAGCGCGCTTTTCATGTTCGATCTCCGCGCCTCCGCGATGCATGCCTTCCTTTGCGGCGTCGCCGATGTCTTCGATGGTGCGTTTGATTTCGTTTGCCATGCCTTTTCCGTACCCCAAGCCCAACGCACTAAACGTAGCGGCCAGCCGCTAGCAGCCTAGTGCGGCTGCTCCGCTTGGCGGCTTTGCAGACGCCAACGCCAGACGGCTTCGTCACGGAACTCCGCGTCGACCGAGTCCCGCTGCCAGGCTTGTGAAAACTCGGCGGAGAGACTGCGCGGCCGGCGCACTTCGGGCAGGTCGGAGAAGCGCAGGCGCATCGTCAAAGGCACGCCTTCGCCCGAGACGATAGCCTGCTGCGTCGGCAAGCCCGCAAGCGCGTTCAACATGCCGCGCGCGGCAAACGGGATAACCTTCGATACGATCTCCTGATCGAGCTCGTTGCCCATGCGCATCGCGAAGATCGTGCCGCACTGCGAAAGCGCATGCGCTGAGAGCTCCGATGGACGTTGCGAAATCAGTGCGAGCGAAACGCCGTACTTGCGCCCCTCTTTGGCCAGACGCGTAATGGCACGCTGCGTTGCGGAAAAACCGACGCGCTCGTCCTCGGGGATATAGCGGTGCGCTTCCTCACAAACCAAGAGCACCGGCGGCATGCGATCGCGCTCCGACCAGACCGCGAAGTCGAACAATACGCGGCACAGCAATGACACGACGACGTCGACGATCTCGCCGGGCATCCCCGAAAGGTCAACGATCGTCAGCGGTTTGCCGCGCACGGGAATGCGCAGCAAGCGGCCTACGACTTCCGAAAGCCGGTCGGGTGCGTCGAACGTGTCGGTGAACATGAATTTAAAGCGCGGATCGTTGCGCAGCGATTCGAATCGCGTCTTAAGACGAAGATATGGCGCCGCGCTGTCGGGCTTGTCGAGCTTGCCCATGCGCTGATTCAGAATATTAATGAGATCCGCAGTTAAATACGGGATCGGCGTGTCCACGGTAATCGAGAACGGCAACTGCTGGCCCTTGGCGTACTCCATGCGCGCTGCGGTGATCACATCTTTCAGAATCATCGCTTGGGACTCTTGTTCTTGATTCGTGCCGCCGCGAATCAAAACGCGGCAAGCTTCTTCGAAATCGAAGAGCCAGAACGGCAGCTGCAAGTTGTCGGAGTTCACGCTCTCGGCGATGTCGGGAAAGGCTTGCGGATATTCGTTGTGCGGGTCGAGCAGAATGACGTGTGCGTTCGGATGCTTGTCGAGCATCGCGGAGAGAATCAATGTCAGCGCACATGATTTGCCCGCGCCGGTTGCCCCGAGCAGCGCAAAATGCTTTGCCAGCAGTTCGTTCACCATCAAGAACGCCGGCTGAGTTGAATCGTTGTAAAGTGTTCCGACTTGAATGCTAGAGCGCGACTGCGGTATGTAGACCGTCTCCAAATCCGCATTGCTCGCGCAGATGACCGGCGTGCCCGGCGCCGGATGATTTGAAACACCGCGTAAAAAGTGAGAACCGCCGTATTCTGCGCGGAAAATTTCACCCAGCAAGTCGACGACCAGCACGCGCCCGGTAGGGGAGCCGGGCTCCAAACGAACCGCCGAAACCGTGCCCACCACTTCACCGACGGGCCCGCTAATGCTGACCATTGCCCCGACGCGAACCGAGCTCAATTCGCCGGGTTCAGAATCCAAGCTTGCCGTGATCTGCGAACCGTCCACGGTCAGTACGCGCCCAAGCACCTCGTTCATACTACGGTTTTCGGCTTGTTTGCAGGCATCGCCTCGAAACGTCCCGCAGAAGCTGGCCATGAAGGCCTGGAAGCTCGACCTGTGGATCGCATTGGCCGCACTTATCGTCGGCGGTCTGACTGCGTCGGCCGCGCTCTACCAGAGCAAAGTTTTTTCCGATCAGCTGAGCGCGACGGTCTGGCCCTACCTTTCCTTTACCGCGACGACCACGCCATCCAGTTATGAGTTGACGCTGGAAAACGACGGCGCCGGCCCGGCGATCATCGTCGGCGCGCAACTGATGATTGACGGAAAAGCTCAACCCTCGCTCGTGCGCGCCCTGCCGATGCTCGCTTCGAAGTCTCGCGCGCGGCACTCCGCGTTTGCGTACATAGCGGGGTCTGTTGGACCGGGGCAAGTGATCCGTCCGGGAGCAGCCGCGACGGTCGTGAAGATCAGCGCACCGAACATCCGCGCGCGGCTGGCCGCCGCATACGCGCGAGTGCGGATCGATGTATACTATTGCTCGCTGCTCAACCGGTGCTGGGTAGTCCGGCTTCATTCGACCGATCGACCGCAGGACGTTACCGGCCAATCCTACCCGCACTCAACCATTCAACCGGATTAGCGCCGCAAGAGCGAAAGAAGCGGCCTAGGGGCATGTGGCGGAATTGGCAGACGCGCTGGATTTAGGTTCCAGTGGGGTAACCCGTCAGAGTTCGAGTCTCTGCATGCCCACGCTCAACCCATGTCCGCCACGCCTTTGGGGGCATGTTTACAAAGCGTGGCGGACACGGGTATCGCTTAACAGGGGCTTAATCTAATCGCTCGGCCAGCATGAGCCCGACCTTCGCTAGAATTAAACGAAGGCAAGTGCCGGAAAAGGCGCGCGGGGCGGACGTTAAGAATAGGGCGGGTCGCGCGGAAGTAGCTCAGTGGTAGAGCATCGCCTTGCCAAGGCGAGGGTCGCGAGTTCGAATCTCGTCTTCCGCTGATTGTATTTATGACGGCAACACTCAACAAACTTTCTCCCACGCAAGTCGAATTGCTCATTGCGATCTCGCCCGAGGAGATGCGCGATGCAGAAGATCGCGCCTTCCGCCGCCTGGTGAAAAAAGCGAAACTCCCGGGCTTTCGTCCCGGCAAAGCTCCGCGCAAGATTTTCGAGCAAGCCTACGGCGCGGAAACGATTTCGCACGAAGCGATGGAAGACGTCGTGCCAACTGTCTACGCAAAAGCCGTGCGGGAACATGAGCTCGAGCCGGTCGATCGTCCGCACATGGAATTGCTGCCGGGTGAAGAGGGTGCGCCCCCGCGCGTGAAAGCGGTCGTCGACGTCCGTCCCGCGATCGAACTTCAGGAGTACAAGGGCCTGAAGCTCACTCGGAGACTTCCGGTCGTCACCGACGACGAAATCGAGCGCAGCCTGCAGAGCTTAGCGCGTGAGCGCGCGACGCTCGTTCCGGTCGAACGCGCGGCCAAACTCGGCGACATCGTAACGGTAGACTACGAAGGGAGCATCGATGGCACGCCGTTCGAGGGCGGTTCGGCCAAGGGACAGACGACCGAACTCAACGAGGGCCGCTTCATTCCGGGCTTTGCAAGCGGGATCGCCGGCATGAGCGCGGGCGAAACCAAAGATGTCGAAGCTATTTTTCCGGAAAACTATCAGCAAGAAACGCTTGCCGGAAAAACCGCAATCTTCACGGTCACGCTGCACGAAATCAAAGAGCTCGAGCTTCCTCCGATCGACGGCGAGCTGGCCAAGGCCGTCTCCGATCACCAAACCTTGGAAGATCTGCGCGGCGACATTCGCAAGCGCTTAGAAGCCGTCGCTCAAGCGCGCGCTCAGCGCGAGCTCGGCGGTCAAGCCGTCGAGGAACTGGTAAAGGTGCACGAGTTTCCGCTTCCCGCGATCTTGATCGAGCGCGAGATTGAAAACATGCTCGGCGATACCGCCTCGATGGCGGCGCGCATGGGAATCTCGCTTGACGACTATTTGAAGACCGCGAAGAAAACCGAAGAGCAGCTGCGCGACGAGTACCGGCCCGAGGCCGAGCGGCGCGTCAAAGCAACACTCGTGCTCGAGGCGATCGGGAAGGCCGAGAAAATTTCCGCAACGCCGGCCGACATCAAGGACGAGCTCCAATCCCTTGCCCGCCAATACGGGCAACCTGTGGATAGGGTGCGTCAGGCCCTGGGAAACAACGTCCTTCCTTTAATGGAAGGGATCGTTCGAACCAAAACGGTCGATTTTCTCGTCGAGCACGCGCAGATAGAGGAAGCAACCCCGGCGCCTGCGTCGTAGTTGAGAGCCATATGATAATGGCTCACTTGGTCCCCATGGTCGTCGAACAAAGCGCTCGCGGCGAACGCGCCTTCGATATCTACTCCCGCTTACTCAAAGATCGCATCGTCTTCGTGGGCGGGGCGGTCGACGATCATTTGGCCAACCTGGTGATTGCGCAGCTGCTCTTTCTTGAAAAAGAAGATCCCGACAAAGATATCGATATGTACATCAATAGCCCGGGCGGCAGCGTTACGGCCGGATTAGCGATCTACGACACGATGCGCTTTATTAAGCCCGACGTCGCGACGATCTGTTCGGGCATGGCCGCCTCGATGGGCTCCATTCTGCTCACCGGAGGGGCCGCCGGAAAGCGTATGTCGCTCCCCCACTCAAAGATTTTGATCCACCAGCCCTGGGTCTCGCAGGTCGGCGGTCAAGCCACCGATATCGAGATTCACGCCCGGGACCTCATCGCGACCCGCCGCATGCTGGCGGGAATCTACGAGGAGACCACCAAGAAAGATGTGGAGCAGATTCTCAAGGATATCGAGCGGGATTACTATATGACGCCGATCGAGGCCAAGGAGTACGGTATCATAGATACGATCATCGAGAATCGCTCTTCGCTGGCGACGCCGGCATAGAAGGGGCAGCATGTTTCGGTTCGGGGACGAGAAAGGGCAACTGAAGTGCAGCTTCTGCGGTAAGTCGCAGGAGCAAGTGCGCAAGTTGATCGCCGGCCCCGGGGTGTACATCTGCGACGAGTGCATCGAGCTCTGCAACGAGATCATCGAGGAAGAGCTCTACAAGAACGTTGACGAAAACCTCCGGCTTCGCAACATTCCAAAACCGAAAGAGATCAATCACATCCTCAACCAGTATGTGATCGGTCAAGACCGCGCCAAGAAGTCGCTGGCGGTGGCGGTATACAATCATTACAAACGCGTCAACATGGGCGCGAGCGCCGACGACGTCGAGCTGCAGAAGTCGAACATTCTCCTAGTCGGCCCCACCGGATCAGGTAAGACGTATCTGGCGCAAACGCTCGCCAAAATTTTGGACGTGCCGCTCGCGATGGCCGATGCGACCTCGCTTACCGAGGCGGGGTACGTCGGCGAAGATGTCGAGAACATTCTGCTCAAGCTTATTCAGGCCGCCGACTACGACGTCAAGCGCGCGGAAAAGGGCATCGTCTACATCGACGAGATCGACAAGATCGCGCGCAAGAGCGAGAACCCGTCGATCACGCGCGACGTTTCCGGTGAAGGCGTGCAGCAGGCGCTGCTCAAGATTTTAGAAGGCACGACGGCCAACGTTCCGCCGCAAGGCGGACGCAAGCATCCGCACCAAGAGTTCATCCAGATCGACACGACCAACGTCCTGTTCATTTGCGGCGGCGCTTTCGACGGGCTCGAACGGATCATCGAATCGCGCGTCGCCAGCAACAACATGGGCTTTCGGGCGCAGCCCGAGGGCAAGCGCGACTTGCGAGTCGGCAAACTCTTGCAGCAGCTGATGCCGGAGGATCTGCTGAAGTTCGGCCTGATTCCCGAATTCATCGGCCGTCTGCCCATCGTCGTGACGCTCGACGCACTCGACGAGTTGGCGTTGCGCCGCATCCTGGTCGAACCACGCAACGCGCTGGTCCGCCAATTCCAAAAGATCATGGGCTTGGACGGCGTGGAGCTGACCTTCACGAAGGAAGCACTCGTCGCCATCGCCGCCAAAGCGCAGACGCGCAAGACCGGCGCCCGCGGGCTGCGCTCGATCCTCGAAGAGACGATGCTCGACGTCATGTACGATCTGCCGTCGATGACCGGCGTCAAGAAATGCGTCGTCAACAAAGAGGTCATCGAGAAAAAGGAAGCTCCGACGCTCATCTACAGCGAGCGTCAAAAGGACATGCCCGCCTAGGGTGCAGCAACTCCGGCGACTAAAAGCGCCGGGTGACCGAACTTCCCAAACATTACGATCCGAAATCGGTAGAATCGCGGCTCTATAAGCGCTGGGAAGACGCCGGCTATTTCCACGAGGATCCCGATCCCTCGCGGCCGCCTTTCATCATTTGCATGCCGCCGCCCAACGTCACGGCACGCGCGCATCTCGGCCACGGTTCGACGTACGTACTCATGGATGCGCTGACTCGATACCACCGGATGCTGGGAGAGAATGCGGATTGGCTGCCCGGAACCGATCACGCCGCGATCGCAACCGAAGCCGTCCTGGTGCGCGAACTTGCCGCGAAAGGTCAATCCCGCGAATCACTTGGCCGCGAGAAGTATCTTGAGATGGCATGGCGATGGTCGGCCCAAACCGGCGGAACGATCTTCGAGCAATTTCGGCAGTTAGGCTTCGGACCGGATTGGGAGCGCGCGCGCTTCACGATGGACGAGCAACTCTCCGCAGCCGTGAGAAAAGTATTTGTCGCGCTTTATCGTGACGGACTGATCTATCGCGGGAAGCGTCTGGTGAACTGGGATCCGAAGGCGCATACGACCATTTCCGACGCAGAGGTCGAGCATGAGGAGCGCGATGGCACCTTGTGGCTCATTCGTTACCCGCTCGCGTCCTCGCCAAGCTCGGACATGGTTCGACAGGCTCACCATGACAATTTTATAGTAGTCGCAACCACGCGTCCTGAAACAATGCTCGGCGATGTTGCGATCGCCGTGCATCCGGACGACAAGCGCTATCGCGAACTCATCGGCAACTCCGTGCTCGTGCCGCCACTGCTCGACCGGCAGATACCGGTTATCGCCGATGCGAGCGTCGATCCTGAATTTGGAACGGGCGCCGTGAAAGTGACGCCGGCTCACGACGCTACTGACTATGAGATAGGGTTACGGCACGAGCTTCCGATGCCGTCGGTGCTGGATCTCGACGCCCGGATTACCGCAGCTGATATCGGTGTCGGCAAGTACGCAGGGATGGATCGGAAAACGGCCCGTGCCGCGATCGTCGCGGACCTGCGGGATCAAAAACTCTTGGTCGAAGAGAAACCCTACCGCTACGCGATTGCTATCAGTGAACGCACGGGCGAAGTGATCGAACCTCTGCTCTCGTTGCAGTGGTTCGTGAAGATGAAACCACTAGCCGAGCCCGCGCTGCAGGCGTACCGCGACGGACGCGTTCGCTTCGTTCCCGAGCGTTACGGACGCACGTACGAACAGTGGCTGGAAAATATTCGGGACTGGAACATCTCGCGGCAAATCTGGTGGGGCCATCAACTTCCCGTGTGGTACGCGCCGGACGGCAGCGTGGTCGTGGCCGAAACCGAAGAAGAAGCGCGGAAGATTTGTGGCGACAACCTCGTCCGCGATCCCGATACGCTCGACACGTGGTTCTCGAGCGCACTTTGGCCCTTCTCAGTTTTAGGCTGGCCGGAGCAAACGCCGGAACTCGCGCATTGGTACCCGTCGCAAGTGCTGCTGACGGGTTGGGAGATTATTTTCTTGTGGGTCGCGCGCATGGTGATGCTCGGCTTGCGCTTCACAGGTAAGGTTCCGTTCAAGGACGTCTTCGTCGCGCCGCTCCTCTTCGACGCGCAAGGCCGCAAGATGAGCAAGTCGCTCGGCAATGCGATCGATCCGCTGACGATCATCGACCAATTCGGCGCCGACGCTTTCCGCATGGGGATGCTGCGCCAACTGCGGCTCGAGAGCCAAGAGGTCCGGTTCAACGAAAAACGCTGCGAAGAAGCGCGCAATTTTAACAACAAGATTTGGAACGCGCTGCGCTATACGCTGGCACTGCCGGATCCGCTGCCGCCGGCGATGCAGCTGCCGCCCTCCGACAAACTGACGCTCGCCGACAAGTGGATACTCACGCGGCTGCACCAAACCGCGGCCGGCTTGACCGCCGCGCTCGACCGCTATGACTTCGGAATTGCAGCGGAGACGATATGGTCGTTCATCTGGTACGAGTTTTGCGACTGGTATCTCGAAGCGACCAAGGATGCCGGCGCGCGCGAAACGCGAGGCGCGGTTCTTTCCTTCGTGCTCAACCATGCCATGCGGCTGCTGCATCCCATCGAGCCGTTTATCACCGAGGAAGTGTGGCTGACGCTTCCACATGACGGCGATACGATCGTCACGGCGAGCTGGCCCGACCTCGCCGAAATTCCGGCCGACGCGGAGGCTGCGGCGACGTTTGAAGCGCTGCGCAAAAAAGTGGAGCAGATCCGCAACCTGCGCGCCGAGCTCAGTTTGCCTCCCCGGCAGCGGCTCACCGTCAACGTGCCGTCGAACGTACCGCCGGACGCCGCGTCGCTATTTGCAACGCTGGCGACCGCAGACATCGTCGCGATCCCCGAGCAGGGCCGCACGATCGCGGAGGGCATCGCCGCGGCGGAAGCTCAAGCGCCTGCCGGCATTCTTTCCGAACGCTATAAGAAGGAAGAGGCCCGCTTGCGGAGCGAGATCGAGCGCTTGGAGCGGAAGCTGGCCGATGAACGCTTCGTTGCAAATGCGAAGCCTGAGGTCGTGGCGAAAGAGCGCGAAAAGTTGGCGGGCTACCAGAGGGAACTCGAGCGTATCGTGAAGATGCTGGCTGAAATCGGTGAAGGTGGATGACGGCTTCGGCACATCCGGTGGGCGCCGAGTCCAAGCGGCGCGTGCTCGTCGCTGCGGACGAGATCGAACGCATCGTGGCGCGTCTGGCACATCAAATCCTCGAGCCCGAAGGACCGCAAGCGCGCCTGCACATCATCGGCATTCGCCGCGGGGGCGAAGCGCTGGCGCAGCGCATCGCCGCGCAGATCGAACGCGTCTCCGGAAAGCGCCCGCAGCTCGGCTTTTTGAACATCAATCTCTACCGCGACGACGACGTGTCGCACGAGTTGCCGGAATCGCAGATCCCGGGCGACCTGAGCGGCAAGACCGTCGTGATCGTCGACGACGTCCTCTACACGGGCCGAACCGTCCGGTCGGCGCTCGACGCGGTGACCGATTTAGGCCGGCCTGCCGCCGTCCGGCTCTGCGTGTTAGTCGACCGCGGCTTGCGCGAGCTGCCGGTGCAGCCGGATTACGTCGGCAGATTCGTACCGACGAGCCGTAAGGAACGCGTCAACGTCAGCCTGCAGCGCGAGCCGTCGGAATCCGACGAGGTGACGATCATTGCGGACCCGTCGTAGCCTCATCGATCTCGACGACCTGACGGCTGCGGAGATGATCTACATCTTCGAGCGTACGGCAGATTTCGAGCAAGAAGAGCCCGGCGCGCTGCTGGATGGCCTCGCCTGCGTGAACATGTTCTTCGAAAACAGCACGCGCACGATGACGTCGTTCACCCTAGCGGAGCAGCGCTTGGGCGGCAACGTGATCACCCTTTGGCCCAAAGAGTCGAGCCTGCAAAAAGGCGAGACGATCGAAGATACGGCCATTACGCTGGCGGCGATGGGTGTGAACATTTTGGTGATACGTCATCCCGACGACGGGTATCCGCGCCGCGTCGCGCTGTCGTTTGACGGTCACGTCATCAATGCGGGCGACGGCACGCACGCGCACCCGACGCAGGCCTTGCTCGACATCTACACGATCCGCCAAGAGTTTGGCGAGTTGCAGGGACGCCGGATCGCGATCGTGGGCGACATCTTGCACAGCCGCGTTGCGCATTCCAACATCGCGGGGCTGCGGGCTTTCGGCGCGGAGGTGATTCTCGTCGGGCCGCCCGGATTTCTTCCCGAGGACTACATGCAGCCGCACGTCAAGGTCGTGCGCGACCTCGATGCGATTTTGCCCGAGGTCGATGCGGTTATGCTGCTGCGCATCCAACGCGAGCGTTTTAAGGCCATGCCGCTCTCCGACGAAGAGTATATCGCGCGCTATCGCCTGGACTCCAAGAGGCTGAAACGCATGCGTGCAGACGCGATCGTCATGCATCCCGGTCCGTACCATCGCGGCATGGAGCTCGATGACAGCGTGCTCGAGTTCGCCGGATGGCGGTATGCCAAGCAAGTGATGCACGGCGTGCCGGTGCGCATGGCGCTCCTGGATTTTCTGGTTAACGGCGCCCGGGCGCTGGTGGCCTAACATTCTCATCGCCGGAGGACGAGTCGTCGATCCGGTTGCGCGGATCGATGCGGTGCTGGATGTTCGCATCCGCGACGGCATGGTGACCGAGATCGGCGAGCTGTTGAAGCCGGAGGAGGGCGAGGACGTTATCGATGCGCGCAATGCGTACGTGGCGCCGGGCTTCATCGACATGCACGTGCATCTGCGCGAGCCGGGCAATCCTGAAAAAGAGACGATCGCCAGCGGATGCGCCGCGGCCGTAGCCGGGGGCTTTACGGCAGTCGGGGCGATGCCGAACACCCATCCGGCGCTCGACACGCCTGAACTCGTGCGCTGGGTACAGGAGACCGCCGGGCGCGCCGGTTTGGCCCGCGTCTATCCGATCGCCGCGATAACGCACGGGCGCGAAGGAAAAGAGCCGGCCGATTACAACGCGCTTGCCGCCGCGGGCGCCGTCGCTTTCAGCGATGACGGCAGCACGATCGAAAGCGCGATCGCGCAAACGAGCGCGGCACTGCGCGCGCGGGAATCCGGACGAGTTTTTATCACGCACTGCGAGAACGCGGCGATCAAAGAGCACGACGAATTCGACAGCGCGGCCGAAACGACGGCGGTCGAACGGGACGTTGCCATCGCGCGCGCCACGTCGCTTCCATGGCATATCGCGCACGTCTCAACGCAGGGCGCAATCGAATCCATCGCGGCCGCTAAAGAATTGCACGTTGCCTGCTCGGCCGAGGTGACACCTCATCATCTGGCGTTCTCCCGCGACGATGCGGCAGAGCTGGGAATTCCGAGCAAAGTGCACCCGCCGCTGCGATCCGCGCAAGACGTCGCTGCGCTGCGGCGCGCCGTTCGCAGCGGAACTATAGACACATTTGCGAGCGATCATGCGCCGCATGCGGACCACGTATCGCCCGGGTTCAGCGGCTTAGAGATCGCAGCCGGGGCCTACGCGTACGCGCTGCCGGACCTGCCCGTGCGCCGCTATGTCGCGATGCTCTCCTCAAACCCCGCGCGCATTCTCGGCATTCCGGGCGGAACGCTGGCCGTCGGTTCGCCTGCCGACGTCACGATTTTTGCAGACCGCGACTGGGTGGTCGATCCGGGCGCATTTCATTCGAAGGGCAAACGCACGCTTTTCGCCGGAAAGAAGCTTCCGCGCCGCGCGATCGGGACAATCGTGGGAGGGACCGTCGTAATGCAAGACGGCCGCGTCTTCGCACGGAGCGCGCAGTGAAGCGGGCCTCACTGTTTCTGGCCGACGGAACGCGCTTCGACGGCGCGGGCTTGGAACACGAAGGGCTGGCGCTCGGCGAAGCCGTGTTCTACACCGGCATGACCGGCTACGAAGAAGCCTTGACCGATCCGTCCTACGCGGGCCAAATCTTGACGTTCACCTTCCCCATGATTGGCAATTACGGCATCTCCGGCTCCGCCGCGCAATATTCGCGCGCGTGCATAGCGGGCGCGATTATAAAACGGATCGCGCGGCGTCCGTCGCACCACGCTTCGAAGATCGATCTGCCGTCGTGGCTGGACGAACAACGGATTCCCACGATGATCGATGCCGATACGCGCGCCGTCACGATCACCCTGCGCGAACACGGCACAATTTGGGCCGCGCTAGCCGTCGGCGATGCGGCCATGGAAGAAGCGGAGAAAAAACTCGCGCAGTTCGTGCGCGGCGCGAACACCAAAGATCTCGTACCGAGCGTGGCAACTCGCGAAGATCGGATCGAAGGCGCCGCGGACGGCCCGCGCGTCGTGCTCATCGATTGCGGCGTCAAACGCGCCATCATCCGAGAGTTGGGGGCTTTGGGCGCGGCCGTGACCGTCGTTCCGTATAACGCCACCGAGGAGCAAATACTCCACCACGACCCGCAAGCGATCTTGATCTCTCCGGGACCGGGCGATCCTACCGATCTCCCGCAAACGATCGAGACACTGCGCGCGCTTCTGGGAAAGCGCCCGATGTACGGAATCTGCTTGGGGCACCAGCTCCTGGCGCTGGCCTGCGGCGCCAAAACGTTCAAATTACCCTACGGGCATCGCGGCGGCAATCAGCCGGTAAAGAATCTGCAACGCGGAGACGTCATCGTTACCGCGCACAATCATGGATACGCCGTCGACGCCCAGTCGCTCCCCAGCGCACTCGAACAAACCATGGTCAACCTCAACGACGGCACCAACGAAGGGTTCCGTCACCGCGACTTCGCCGTGGAGGCCGTTCAGTTTCATCCCGAAGCTTCTCCGGGACCGTTCGATGCGCGAGGTCTTTTCGCGCATTGGCTCCAGGATCTGGTGCGACACTCATAGTCTCGGCGTAGTCCTGATCTGCGCGGCGCTTATCGAGCGGCGCGTTTTTCTTTTGGCCGCTGCAATCGCCGGAGCCGCGCGGCTTCTGCGGCGCCGGGACCCGCAACAAGAGCTCGCTGAACCGGAGACGAGCGGCATTGCGGCGCCACGATTCCTTGCGGCGCCGCCCGAAGCGGAATTTGCGCCGCCGCGCGGCATAGACCCAGCGGTCCCCGACGTTTCCCACGTGCGCGCAACGCTCGAGCGCGCCGTGATCGGCCAAGCCGCTGCCGTAGAAGCACTGATGCTCGGGCTGATCGCGGGCGGCCACATTCTCTTGGAAGGCGCTCCGGGAACCGGAAAAACGATGGCCTGCCGCACCGTGGCGAGGGCGATCGACGCGACGTATTCGCGTATTCAATGCAACGCCGATCTCACTCCGGCCGATGTCGTAGGCTGCGAGGTTTTCGACCAGCGCGACCTGTCCTTCGGAGTTCGCCTGGGTCCGGTGTTTGCAAACGTCGTGCTGGCCGACGAGATCAATCGCGCTCCGGCGCGCGTCCAAGCTGCCTTGCTCGAAGCGATGGAAGAACGCAGCGTAACCATCGCAACGGAGACGCGGGCGCTTCCCGATCCGTTCTTCGTGCTCGCGACGATGAATGAAGGCGAGGCCGATGGAGTCTTCCCGCTTCCGGCTGCGCAACTGGATCGCTTCTTGCTGAAAGTCGTCCTCGACTTTCCCACCGCCGAAGAAGAACTCGCCATACTCGAGCGAAGCGGAACGCGCGCCGCTTCGGCACGCCCCGTTGCTTCGCTGGATAACGTGCGCGCGTGGCACGTGGCCGCTCGCGCGATGTACTGCGCGCCGCGGCTCATGCGGTACATCGCGGACGTCGTACGCGTCACACGAGCCGCCGCCGAATGTGGCGATCTCGAATACGGCGCCGGCCCGCGCGCCGGGCTCGCGATTCTTCGCGCCGCGCGCGCTCGCGCGATTCTGGCGGGGCGAAATTATGTCGTGCCGGCCGATGTGCGGAGCGTTGCGCTTGCTGCGCTTCGTCACCGCGTCACGTTCGCGCATTCGTATCTGCTCGCTCGCACCGAACGGGAAGAGAGGCTGCGGCACATTCTCGCTCGCGTCCCTCCCCTGTGAACCGTATCCGGCGCGCCGTACTGAGGAGCGCTTTTCTGTTCAAGGACCGTCGCAGCGGCGGACTGCGCGCGTATGAAACGGGTGACGAAGCGCGGGCGATCGACTGGCACGCGTCCGCTCGCGCGGGAGCGCCGCAGGTTCGTGGGGCCGGCGGTCACGTCACTCTCGCATGGGGAGCGATCGTCGACGCCTCACGATCGATGCTGGCCGGACGCGATCGCAGTTTGCGGGAGGCTGCGCGAGAAGCGGCCGGCTTCTGGCGCGAATGCGCGGCGCCCGGCGACAGTTGGATCGACGTTGATTCGCCGGCACAGCGCGATCTTTCCAGTGCGCTAGATCGCGCGATCGCGGTTCTGCCCGCGCATAGCGCATTGCTGGTGGCCGGCGATTTTTTCGATCTACCGGCGGTGCCCGGCGCTTTACTGTACGCGGCCGCACGGCGGTTCGATTGCACGGCGCTGGTCGCTCGCGACCCATGGCGCGATGATTTGCCGCTCGCCGGCTTTGTCGCCGTCGCCGACCTCGAAACAGGCGATGTCCGGCGGCTCTTTATCGGTGCGCGGCAACGGATGCGGTTTCAGCGAGAAGCGGCTGCGCGAGAACGAGCGGCACTGGCCCGATTACGTCAAGCCGGCTGGCGAGCTGCGACGTTTTGCGAAGGCGATGGCGCCCGCGCGGTGTTGCGCGCATTCGGTGCGTCGTGACGTTCGCGCATCCGGTCCTTGCGGTTCTGGCCGCGCTCAGTTTGCCGGCGGCGTTCTTTTGGCCGCGCATTTCGTCGAAGATTCGCCGCCACGATGCGTATGCGTATTCAGATCTGCGTTTTATGGTCGCCGCGCTGAGGAGCCCGCGATGGCCGAATGCCGCGCTCGATCTCGCCGGCGCTTTGTCGTTTTCGCTACTGATCGCGGCTTGCGCCGGACCGCATCTTTGGATGGTCGTGCCCGTCCCGGCGGCGATGGTTTTTTGCGTCGACACGTCCGGCTCCATGAACGCGGGCGATATCTTTCCATCGCGAGCTCGGGCGGCGGCGAATGCCATCCGCGCGTTCGTGAGCGCCATGCCGCCGGGAACCCGCGCTGGGCTCGTATCATTCGCCGGAGAGGGGCAGGCGATCGTCCCGTTGACGACCGAACGAGCCGCACTTATCGCGGGTCTTGCGCGCATTCCGGCACCCAACGGACAAACCGCGATCGGCGATGGATTGCTGGCCGCCGCGGCTTTGCTTCCGGATGCCGCCATGCGCAGAGTCGTCCTCATCACTGACGGCGCAAACAATCACGGCGCAGATCCGCGCGACGCCGCACGGACGTTGGAAGCGTGGCATATTCGCCTCGATGCGATCGTCATCGGCGATGCACCGTTTTCGCAACGGCTGCGCTCCTTTGCATTGCGGACAGGCGGTGTATTCTCGCGCGCGGGAAGCGCAGCCGAACTTCGGGCGCAGACGGTGCGATTAGCGCCGGCCGGCTTTCTCGGACGCAAGGCTCGCGATTGTACCGTGGCGTGCGTTATCGCCGCGTTTTCGCTCGGGTCGGCCGCTTGGCTTGCAGCAGCGGGGGCGGGTCGCCGCTGAGCGAACCCGCGGTGCATGAGCCGCTGGGACATTTCCACGACGCGCCACACCTATGCCGAGCCGGACGAGCTCGACATGCGCGCCGATCCGGTCACTCACTTAAAAGCCTGGATCGAAGCGGCGCACGCCGCCGGAGCGCGCGAAGCAAACGCTATGGCGCTCAGCACCGCGGGGGAAAACTGCCGCCCGGCCGCGCGTATGGTGCTGCTGCGCGGACTGGACGACCGTGGTTTGATCTTCTTTACGAGCTATTTCAGCCGCAAGGGCCGCGAGCTTTCGCGCAATCCGTTTGCCGCGGCGCTCTTTTTTTGGCCCGAGATCCATCGCCAAGTCTGCGTTGAGGGCCCCGTCGAGCTGCTTCCCGAGGTCGAATCAGACGCGTATTTTGCGAGCCGTCCGCGCGGACACCAGTTGAGCGCGTGGGCGTCGGAGCAAAGTGAAGAAGTGGAAAGCCGCGCCGTGCTCGAGCAGCGCCTTGACGATTTCACGCACCGCTTTGAAGCCGTCTCGGTTCCGCGGCCGCACTCGTGGGGAGGTTTCTTGCTCCGTCCCGACCGCTTCGAGTTTTGGCAGGGCCGCTCGAACCGCTTACACGACCGGATAGAATTGCGCCGCGACGGAGCCGCATGGATGCAAAGGCGGCTGCAGCCGTGAACCCGTCGGACGTGCGCAGCGTCATGGTCATCGGTTCCGGGCCCATCGTGATCGGCCAAGCAGCCGAATTCGATTATGCTGGCGTCCAGGCGTGTCGCGCGTTACGGGAGGAAGGCCACCGCGTCATCCTCGTCAATTCGAATCCGGCAACAATTATGACCGATACAGAAGTCGCCGACGCGGTCTATCTCGAGCCGTTGACGGTCGCGTCGATCGAAGCGATCGTCGAACGCGAACGTCCGGACGCACTGCTGCCGACCTTGGGCGGCCAAACCGGTTTGAATCTCGCCGTGGAACTGCATGAAGCCGGCGTACTCGAACGGTATGGGGTCGAGCTGTTAGGCACGCCGATCGAAACGATCCGCCTGGCCGAAGATCGCGAGCTCTTCAAAGCGAAAATGATTGAGATCGGCGAGCCGGTACCCGAGAGCACCGTGGTCACGAACATTGAGCAAGGCGTTGCCTTCGCGCAAGAGTTCGGTTATCCGGTGGTCGTTCGCCCGGCGTATACGCTCGGCGGCACCGGCGGCGGCGTCGTGCACGACGAAACGGAATTGCGCGAGATCCTCGGCGGGGGCCTCGAAGCCAGTTTGATTCATCAAGCGTTGGTCGAAACGTCGCTGCTTGGCTGGAAGGAAATCGAGTACGAGATTTTGCGCGATTCCGCCGACAACTGCATCGTCGTTTGCAACATGGAGAACTTCGATCCGGTCGGCGTGCACACCGGTGATTCGATCGTCATCGCGCCATCGATGACGCTTTCAGACCTTGAATATCAGATGCTGCGCAGCGCCAGTCTCAACGTGATCCGCGCGCTCAAGGTGCAAGGAGGCTGCAATATCCAGTTCGCGCTGCATGCTTCGTCGAGCGAATACCGGATCATCGAAGTCAACCCGCGCGTTTCACGCAGCTCCGCCCTCGCGAGCAAAGCGACGGGCTATCCGATTGCGAAGATCAGCACACGTATCGCCCTGGGACAAACCCTCGACGAGATTCCCAATCCCGTCACCGGCGTGACGAAAGCCGCCTACGAGCCGACCCTCGATTACGTCGTCGTAAAGATCCCGCGCTGGCCGTTCGACAAGTTTCCGCTGGCGGACACCGCGCTCGGCACGCAGATGAAGTCCACCGGCGAGGCGATGGGCATCGGCCGCACGTTCGGCGATGCGCTGCTCAAGGCCCTGCGCGGACTCGATCTCAAACGTGAAACGCTGACCGGTACAGCCCTTGCCGAATGGAGCGACGCCGAACTTGAAGCGGTCGTCGCTAAACCGAATCACGAGCGGTTGTTCGCCGTGGCGGAGATGCTGCGGCGCGGGGCGGAGCCGTCGCACATCCAAGCGCTCTCGGGAATCGATCCGTTCTTTCTGTACGAGATCGCGGAACTGGTATCGCTCGAGTCGCGCGGCGCGCTGCCAGCCGAAGGCGCGTACGCGTTCCGGATGGTCGATACAGCGGCCGCGGAGTTTCCCGCGAAATCGCCCTACTACTATATTTCGCGGGGCGAGCAAAACGAGATGCGCAGTCCCGCGCGAGACGCCGTCGTCGTGGTGGGAAGCGGCCCGATCCGAATCGGCCAAGGCATCGAGTTCGATTACTCGTGCGTGCACGCGGCGTGGGCTTTGCACGCGGCCGGCTGCGCGTCGGTCATCGTCAACAATAATCCCGAAACCGTTTCGACCGATTTTGACGTCTCCGACGTGCTGGTCTTCGAACCGCCCGGCGCGGGCGAAGTTGAAGCCGCGTACCGCGCCACGGGCGCGCGCGGCGTTATGCTCTCGTTCGGCGGCCAAACCGCGATCAATCTGGCGGGCCAACTCGCCGAGCGCGGCGTTCCGCTGGTCGGAAGCGCGCGCGAGAGTTTGGATATGGCCGAGGATCGCGCCAAGTTCGACGCCGCGCTCAACCGTATCGGCGTCGCGCGTCCTGAAGGGAAGGCGGCGCGCTCTTTCCGGCAAGCGCGCACGATCGCTCGCGAGCTCGGTTTTCCCGTGCTCGTGCGCCCGTCTTACGTTCTGGGCGGGCGCGGCATGGAAGTGGTTTATAATGAAGGCCAACTCGCGTCGTACGTGGAGTCGGCACCGCCGATCGCGCCTGATGCGCCGCTTTTGGTCGACAAATATCTGCGCGGCCTCGAACTCGAAGTTGACGCGGTTTTTGACGGAAGCGACATCTTGATCCCGGGCATCTTCGAACATATCGAGCGGGCGGGGATTCATTCAGGCGATTCTATCGGCGTCTATCCGCCGCTTTCAATCGACGCCGCCATGGAGAAACGCATCGTTGAAGTCACCGCCGCAATCGCGCGCGAGTTGCAGATACGAGGACTGATCAACATCCAATTCGTCATTCACGAAGGCGAGCTCTACATCATCGAAGCTAATCCGCGCGCCAGCCGCACCGTGCCGATCATCCAAAAAGCGACCGGCCTCAACATCGTCGCCGCGGCCACGCGAATCGCCCTGGGAGAAAAGTTGCGCGATATGGAGTATGGCTGCGGCCTCGCGCCAAACGCGCCGTTCGTCGTGGTGAAAATACCCGTGTTTTCATTCGCAAAGATGCGCGGGGTCGAAACCATACTCGGGCCCGAGATGAAGTCCACCGGGGAAGTGCTTGGCATCGACGAGACCTTTCCGGCCGCATTGCGCAAAGGATTCCTTGCCGCCGGGATCAAGTTGCCCGGCACCGGCGGAAGAATTCTCGTTTCGATTGCGGACGGTGAAAAAGAAGATGCGATCCCGATCTTGCGGCGGTATGCCGCGCTCGGTCACCGGCTGGTCGCGACGCCCGGTACGCGCGAACATCTCCAAACCGCGGGGATCCACTGCGAAGAGGTCAACAAAATCGCCGACGGCTCGCCGCACGTCCTCGATCTGATCCGTCAACGCGCGGTCGATTTGGTGATTAACGATGCGCAGGGCGGGCGCGAGATATCCGACGGCTACAAGATCCGCCGCGCCGCGGTTGAAGCGAATATCGCCTGCCTGACCAGCCTCGACACCGCTCGCGCGCTCGCCGCCGCATTGGAAAGCAGCGCCGGACCGCCGCGTTCGCTGCAAGAGTATCGCCGCTCTCACATACGGATAGCATCCTGAGATCCTCAGTCTCCGTTAAACTCGGGATACTCTTCGCTCTCCTGTTCGGCGTGTTGGCCGCCCGCCAAGCTTACGTGCAAGTCATCGACGGGCCGCGCACCGCTGCGATTTCCTACAACCCGCGCCACGCACTGCTCACCATCCGGCGCGGGCGCATCCTGGCAAGCGACGGAACCGTGCTCGCGCAAACAGCCCAAGGCGAGCGGCGGTACCCCTACGGTGCATCGCTCGCGCAAACGGTGGGTTACGTTTCCACGCGTTATGGAACCAGCGGTCTGGAAGACGCCTACGACGCCGCCCTCACGCCCGCGGATACTACCGGCGACGCCGGCGCGCAAATTGCCGAAATCGTTGAAGCGTTCACCGGGCAAAGCGCAGCGGCGCGCGGGGCCGATGTCGTCACAACAATCGTCCCAACGATTCAGAACGCGCTCTACTCCCGGCTCGCGTTGCACGCGCGCGCGGGCGGCGTCGTGCTCGATCCGCGGACCGGCGCGGTTCTTGCGCTTGGCAGCGTCCCAAGCTTCGATCCGAACGCGCTCGCCACGGAGTTTGCGGCGCTGCTGCACGACCCGCACAGCCCGCTCCTGAATCGTGCGATCGATGGCCTCTATCCGCCCGGCTCGACGTTTAAAATATTCACGGCGTCGGCGGCCCTCGACTCCGGAGCGGTCACCATGCAATCGACCTTTTACGATCCGGGCTACTTTACGATTGGAAACTTCACGCTACACGATAACGAGTTCGAAGCAACCGGAACACAGGATCTCACCGGAGCGTTCGCGCTCTCGAGCAACGTTGATTTCGGACAGATCGCTTTAAAGATGGGGACGCAATCGTTCTATCAGTACATCGATCGTTGGGGAATAGGAAAATCGCTGGATTTTCAAATCCCGTCGAACACCGACCGCGTCCCGCCCCAAGATTCGATCGTGCCGGGCGAGCTGGCGCAAATGGGTTTTGGCCAAGGCGCCCTGCTTATGACGCCCTTGCGCATGGCGCTGCTGGCGGCCACCATCGCAAACGGCGGCTCCGAGCCGCGTCCCTTTCTGGTTCGCCAGGTCGTCCGGCAAGGGGTTGCGGGCGGAAGCTACGGCGCTTCCGAGCTGGCCAACCCGATATCGGCGGATACGGCGGCGAACGTGAAGAACATGATGATTGCCGTCGTGCAGCACGGAACCGGAACGCCGGCGCAGTTGCCCGGCGTCACCGTTGCCGGTAAAACCGGAACGGCAACCAACCCGTTCGGCGCGGCGCACTCGTGGTTCGTTTGCTTTGCTCCCGCGGAAAATCCGCGCGTCGTCGTTGCGATCGTGGTTGAGAATGCAGGCTACGGCGCGGAGGTCGCCGCTCCGATTGCGAGGGAAGTGTTGCGGGCTGCTCTGAAGTGATCGACTCGGCACACGTCTTCAATAACCGCTACCGGCTCGACAACAAGCTCGGCGAAGGCGGTATGGCGACGGTGTATTGCGGCACCGACACGCTCCTGCGCCGCCGTGTAGCGATCAAAGTGCTGCGCGCCGACTACGCCTCCGATCAAGAGTTCGTACGCCGCTTTTACCAAGAGGCCGAATCGGCTGCGAAGCTGTCTCATCCGAACATTGTCAACACGTACGACGTCGGCCGCGAAGGCAACACGTACTACATCGTCATGGAGTTAGTCGATGGCCCGTCGCTCGCGGAGATCATCACCGCCGACGGCAGGCTTCCCGAACCGGTCGCGCTGGATTACGCCGCCCAGGTTTGCAACGGATTGGCGTACGCGCACCGGCAAGGGCTGCTGCACCGCGACATCAAGCCCGCGAACATCCTAATCACCAAAGACGACGTGGTCAAACTCTCTGATTTCGGCATCGCGCGCGCGGTCTCGCAGCAAACCATGACGATGACGCGTCCGGGCATGGTGATGGGCAGCGTCTACTATCTTTCGCCCGAGCAAGCGCAGGGTTTGGAATTGACCGAAGCCTCCGATCTTTACAGCGTCGGCATCGTGCTCTATCAAATGCTGACAGGAAAGCTGCCTTTCACGGGCGAGTCTCCCGTGACCGTAGCGCTCAAACACATTTCCGATCCGGCTCCTGCGCTCGATCCGTCCGCCGGCGTAAGCCCCGCGCTCGCGTCGATCGTCAGTAAGCTGCTGCAAAAACAGCCCGAGAACCGGTTCGGCTCGGCAAGCGAGGTTGCGTCGGCCTTGCGCGAAGCGCGCGAGCGTCCGAGCTTCGCCGCGTATTCCTTGGTCGACGACGCGCCGGGCTACGGAACGATCGCGGTTCAGCCGCCGCCGCGCCGGTCGCGGCTTCCCGACCGGCGAGTCGACACGTTCGAAGAAGAAGAACCGCGTCGCGGACTCTCCCCATGGCTGGTCGCAGCCCTCGCCCTCGTCCTCATCGGTGCCGCAGCCGTTGGATACGTCATGTCCGCGCACCCGTTCACCCCGGTGCCTCAAATCGCCGTAGCCAATTACGTCAATCAGCCCGACGCTCAAGCGCAAAAGGCCATCGTCAACGCAGGACTGACATACAAAGCCACCCGCCAAACCAGCGACACGGTCGCTCCCAATCACGTGATCCGTCAAGATCCCGCAGCCGGTTCGAAGATCGCCCGCGGCGCGGCGGTGCAGTTGGTCATCAGCAGCGGACCGCCGACCGTCGGTTTGCGCGACGTCGTCGGCTATACGCTCGATGACGCGCAAAAAGATCTGACCGGCGATAAACTCAACGTCGCAGTCGTGCAGAAGTTCGATCCGTCACCCAAGGACAGCGTCATCGACGAACGTCCTAAGCCGGGCACCAAAGTGCGGCAGAACGCGAAGGTGACGCTCGTCGTCTCGCAAGGGCCCGCGCCGATCAAGATGCCGCACCTCGCGGGCTTAACGCTCGATCAAGCGCGCCAGATCGCTGCTAAGGACGGCTTCACGATCAACGTCAGCGAACGCGCCGCCTTTCCGAATATTCCACCCAACGTCATCGAATCGCAAGACGTGCCGGCCGGAGTGCAAGTACCTTCGGATCATTCCACCACGGTCAACGTCGTCGTCAGCAGCGGCGGCGGACTGACGAACGTTCCCAATCTCATAGGCAGCGATTTGGCGAGCGCCCAATCCCAGCTGACTTCAGCCGGTTTCTCGGCGGCGATCGGTTACCTGGTCGAGCCCGGCTCGCCGAACAATGGTCAAGTGATCGCGCTCGACCCGCAACCCGGAACGCCGGCCGAGAAAGGCTCGACCGTTCGTATGACCCTCTCCGTGCCCGGCGAGGTCCCGGATACGAACGGCATGACGATCGAACAGGCGAAGGCGCAGCTCGCCGGCTTCGGCTATACCGTCGGCAACGTGACGCCGACGACCGAGGGCGCGAGCGGAAGAGTCGTGCGCACCGAACCCGAGGCCGGTACGAAGCTGGCGCCGGGATCGCCAGTCAACATCTACGTCAACAACAGCAATCCGCCGTGACCGAAAGAATCCTCGGCATCGATCCGGGCCTGCGCGTGACGGGCTACGGCGTCATCGAATATTCCGGCGGCAGAACGCATGTCATTGAAGCCGGCGTCGTTGCTCCCCGCGCTTCGGACGCGCTCGAATCGCGCTTATGCGAACTGCACGCGGGAATCCAGAAGGTCGTCGCAACGACACACCCTGATGTTATCGTGATCGAAGAACTCTATACGACCTACCGCAATCCGATGACGGCGATTATGATGGGTCACGCGCGGGGCGTCCTCTGTCTGGCGGGCGCGCAAGCCGGCATTCCCGTCGCGACGTTGGCACATTCTCGCGTGAAACGCGCGCTGGCGGGATCCGGTGCGGCCCGTAAGGAGCAGGTGAACCGGATGGTCGCGCAGCTGCTGGGCTTTGCAAAACCGCTGGAGCCAGACGACGTTTCGGACGCGCTCGCGCTGGCCTTGGCTTACTGTAACGTGCGCGAACACGACCGCCGCCTTCCCGAACGGCTGCGGCATGTTCTCTAAGATTACCGGCACGCTGGTCGAGCGCGGCGAGGGGAACGTCGTGCTGGACGTCGGAGGATTATCGTACGACATCATCTTGCCGCCGTGCGTTGAAGAGAAAGTTGCGATCGAGAACGGCGAGCAGCTCTCGCTCGAAATCTATTCCGTCATGAATATGGAGGGCAACACGGGCCATTTTACGTTTTACGGCTTTAGCAACGCGATCGAACGCGAGTTCTTCGAAAAGCTGCTGAGCGTAGCGAGCATAGGCCCGAGATCCGCGGCGCGGGCGTTCTCCCAGCCCATGTCCCGCATCGCCGGTGCGATAGATCGGGGCGATCATGCGTTTCTTAAAACGCTGCCCGGCATCGGCCAGCAAAAGGCACGCGACATCGTCGCGAAGTTGCAAGGGAAGGTGACGAAATTCTTACTGATCCGCGAAGCCGAAGCGGCGCCGCCCGTGCGCATTCCGGATTTCGCGGAAGAGGCGCTGGCAGTTTTACTGCAGCTCGAGTACCGCCGCACGGAAGCCGAAGAGATGATCCGTTCGACGCTCGAAGCCGCGCCCGGCATCAACGATTCCGAAGCTTTGCTGGCCGAAATTTACCGGCAGCGTGCCGCCCATGAGTGACGACGCGCTCAAGCGTTTGTACGGGCCGCCGGGAGAGGGCGATCCCGAACGCGTCGTCGATCCGGTCGACTCGCTCGAAGACGAGGTCTACGGCGCAAGTTTACGCCCGCGTTCGTTCGACGAATACGTCGGCCAAACGACGGTCGTCGAAAATCTCAAGATCGCGATCGAAGCGGCCAAACAGCGCAGCGAGCCGTTGGAACACGTGCTCTTTTACGGTCCGCCCGGGCTCGGAAAGACCACGCTCGCCGCACTCATTGCCAAAGAGCTCGGCAGCGCGCTCCGGCCCACGAGCGGACCGACGTTGGAGAAGCCCAAGGATCTCGTCGGTATCCTGACGTCGCTCGAAGACGGCGACATCTTTTTCATCGACGAGATACACCGCCTCGGCCGCGTGGTCGAAGAGTTTCTCTATCCCGCGATGGAGGAGTACCAAATCGATTTCGTCGTCGATCGCGGCGCTTACGCCAAGACGCTGAAACTGCCGCTCAAACGCTTTACGCTCGTTGGCGCGACGACGCGCGCGGGAATGCTGTCCGCCCCGCTTCGCGAGCGCTTCGGCATCATGCACCATCTCGATTATTACGACGAAGGCGAACTCAAGCGCATCGTGCTGCGCTCGGCAGGCGTGCTCGGCGTCCCGATAGACGATGACGCCGCCGCGACGATCGCGCGCCGCAGCCGCGGCACGCCGCGCATCGCGAACCGTCTGCTGCGGCGCGTGCGCGACTTCGCCGAAGTCCGCGCCGACGGGCGCGTCACCAAGCCCGTGGCGGAAGAAGCGCTTGCGCGCGAGGGCGTCGACGAGCTCGGACTGGACCGTTTGGATCGCGCTTTCTTGAAAACGATTATCGAACAGTATCGCGGCGGCCCGGTCGGCATTGCCGCGATCGCGGCGACGCTTACCGAGGATGCCGAGACGCTCGAAGACGTCGTCGAACCGTATCTCTTGAAGGCCGGCTTCGTCACCCGTACGGCCGCCGGGCGTAAAGCGACGCCTGATGCGTACTCGCATCTGGGCTTAACCGGAGGCGCGCAGCGCGCGCAACAGGAGCGGCTGCTCTGAAACGCTCCGCGTTTCTTGCCGCAACCGCGGCGCTGGCCGGAAGTTGCCGGGTAACGGTCCGCGCTCGCGCGCAAGACGATCCGGCGGTTTCGTCACAAGTCCAAGCGTTGCGCATACTGCTGGGTCAGGGGACGGTGCAGACGGTCGACGCGCAAACCTTTCTGTTTCAAGGCAGACGCTACCGCGGCACCGCGGCGATCTTGCCCGACACCGGTCAAGTCGTTAGCACCGTTCCGGTCGAGCAATATTTGTACAGCGTCGTTTCGCGCGAGATGCCGCGCAGTTGGCCGGCAGAGTCGCTGCAGGCGCAGGCGATTCTCGCCCGCACGTACGTGCTGCAGCGCAGCAATCCCAACCGCGCATACGATTTGGTTCCGTCGGAGGCGGACCAAGTCTATACCGGCGTTGACGCAGAGGCGCCGCAAACGAACGCGGCCGTCGACGCCACCGACGGACAAGCGCTGCGCTTCGGCGCAAGTTTCGCTTCGATCGCGTACTCATCGTGCTGCGGCGGCCGCACGGAATCTTCAGCCGACGCATGGGGCGGCAAACCGCTGCCGTATCTTTCAGGCGTCGCGTGCGACTACTGCAAAGATTCGCAATGGTACCGCTGGACCCAAACCGTTGGCGCGGACGCACTTCGCAGGGCGCTCGGAGGTCAATCTGCGACAATCGGCGATCTGCAAAGCATCACGCTCGACTCTCCCGACGGAAGCGGACGCGCGCGGTTCTGGAACTTCACCGGAAGCAGCGGTTCGGCGCGCATTAAAGCCGCCGACGTCCGGCGCGCCATCGGCTCGCGCGTCATCCCGAGTTTGCTGGTACGTAGAGCCGATTACGACTCGACCGCACAAACTGCAACCATTGAAGGCGCCGGCTTGGGACACGGCGTCGGCTTCTGTCAATGGGGTGCGCGCGGACTTGCCAAGACCGGCGCGAACGCTGCCGCGATTCTCGCGTTCTACTTCCCCGGCACGACAATAGGCGCGACCTAAGAACGTGGCGCTGACGTAGGGAAACCCATGCCGGGCTCGCTTTAGCTATGTTTAATCGCTCGCCCGGCACGGGTTCCGCCTTCGCCAGCGCCTACGATTACGATCTCCCTAAAGAGCTGATCGCGCAGCGGCCCGCGGAGCCGCGCGATTCGTCGCGGCTGCTGGCAGTGCGCGGCGACACCATCGAACATCTGCGCTTCACGGATTTTCCGTCGTTGCTGCGCGCCGGCGACTTGCTCGTGCTGAACGAAACGCGCGTTATTCGCGCGCGCGTTCATGGGCGCCGCATTCCCAGTGGCGGCGAAGTCGAGCTGCTGTTCTTGCGTCCGGCGGCCGAAGCGCACTACGATCCGAACTCGTCGCGGTGGCTCGTGCTCGCAAAGCCGGCGCGGCGTTTGCGGGCCGGCGAGCGCGTCGGGTTTGGAGAGTTCGGCCAAGCGATCGTGATCGACGTGCGCGTGGATGGCGTACGGGAAATCGAATTGCATCTCATCGTCGGGTTTGAGGAGTTTCTCACGCGCGCGGGCGAACTGCCGCTGCCGCCATACGTGACCGAGGATTCAGAACAGGCGCAAGCCGGGTATCAGACGATCTTCGCGCGCGACCCGGGGAGCGTTGCCGCGCCGACCGCGTCGCTGCATTTTACGGAAGCGGTTTTCGACGAATTGAAACGGCGGAACGTTGAGGTTGCGAAGCTTTCGCTCGACGTAGGGCTCGGAACGTTCCGGCCGCTGCAAACCGAGCGAATCGAAGAGCATGTGATGCACGCCGAGTACTTTTCGATCCCGCAAGAGACGGCGCGCGCGATAACGCGTGCGAAAGAAGAAGGCCGGCGCGTGGTGGCGGCCGGAACGACCGTCGTGCGGGCGTTGGAAGCGTCCGCGGGCGATCGCGGCGAGATACGGGCCGGCGCCGGCGAGACCGATCTCTTCATCAAGCCGGGGTTTAAGTTTCGGGTGGTCGACGCGCTGCTCACGAATTTTCATTTGCCGCGGTCGACCCTGCTGATGCTGGTCTGCGCGTTTGCCGGGCGAGACCGGATCTTTCGTGCGTACGGCGAGGCGGTGGAGAACCGTTACCGCTTTTTTTCTTTCGGAGACGCGATGTTTATCGAATCGCGCGGTTCTACGGCCAGCGACGCGGCTTCCGTGTAAAAGACCAGACCCGGCGCGGCGCCCGGGCGTTTGCGGACGTGCTTGCGTTGCGTGTAGTCCACGGTGACCTTTGTGCTGTCGCGGCCTTTCGAGTGCAGCGCCGCCAGTTCGGCAGCGATGCGAATGTCGTCGTCAGACGGCAAGGCGCGATCGTCCCGCTGCAGGATGACATGCGCTCCCGGCTGCCCGCGTGCGTGGAACCAGATATCGTTAGGCCTCGCTGTGCGAAACGTGAGCTCGGCATTTTCAGAGGGAGATCGGCCGACGTAGACGCGCGTCCCCGCGGGAGTCACGCCCTGCAAGGGTGCGCGCTTTCGCGGCCGGCTCTTCGTCCCGGCGGCGGCGCGTGGTTTAACCAGTTCGAGTATTTCGCGCACTTGATCGTGTCCGGCGCGTTCGAGCTCCCAGCGCAGCTCTTCGACTTCGTCCAAATTCTGACGCACGGCCGCACGCCGGCGCGCGAGGTGAGCGGCTGCGGTGCCGGCTTTCTTGTAACGCGCGAAGACAGCAGCGGCCTCGTCTTTCGCGGCTTGCCGTTCGGCCGGCGCAACCTCGTGCAGACCGCTGTAGATCGCGTCGCCGCGGGCGCGCAAGTCGTCGCGCTCGGCCGATACCGCAAGCGCGGCCTCGACGCGCGCGAGTTCCACATTCAGTTTACGCGCGCGCTCTTCGAGCAGGCGTTGCGCGTTCGCCCGAACTTTGTCTTCGCTGCCGCCGGATTCGGAGGCTGCCGCCGGCGCCGGGCGGAGCTCCGGCAAGAGATCGATCAGCGATGGCGCGCGCTCGCATGTGGCGTCATCGAATCCGTTTAACGGGACGACATGCGCTTGCAGTAGCAAACCGGCGGCGTCGCGATACACGTAGAGATCGTTACCGCGGACCGCTTCGGCGGACGGTTCCTGAGCGAAGTGCGTGGGCGCTTTTCCAGCGCGCGCGGGCGGCGGCTCGTACGCTATTCCCGGGCGAACCGATCGCGCGGCTTTTCCGGAGCGGCGGAATTCTTTGAGCGCCGCCACGACTATGCCGCCTTTTGCAAGGACGATATTTCCAAAGCGCGGCACCAGTTCGCAGATCAGGTCGTAGGATTCGGGAACGCCGAAACGCGACTGCGCGGCAAATTGCAGTTTCACGATGCGCTCGCCCTCGATCGCACGAGCCGCAGTAAGCGTCTTTCCGCGCAGTGCCGCGCCTGCGGCGCGAATGAAGCCCGGTTCGGCCGCGATGGGCAACTCGCCGTCCTCAACCGTCATGAGCGGCGTCGGCGCGAAAACATCCGCGCAGAGCAGCTGCGTGCGGCCCTTTTTCCAGAGCGCCATCGCAAAACGTCCGTCCTCGAGCTGCCCCACGTCGCGGACGCGCGCGCCGTCGAATTCCGCTGCGATCTCCCATGCTAGGCGCGCGATCAGGATAGCGTCAGTCCGCATCCGCCCGGCGTCTTCTGTGATACAACATATGCATGGTCAGAGGCATCATTATGCTCCCGGACGTCCTTCGCCCGGGCCCGGCAGGGCCGCTCTCGTGACGAGGGGACCCACCCGCCCGGTAGGAACACTAGGCCCTTTGCCAGAGAGGAACTCCGCCGTGTTGGGCCCGGGCCTGCTCTTCGTGGTCTCCGGCCCATCGGGGGCCGGCAAGGACACGCTCGTGGACGCGCTCCTCGCGCGGACGGAGCGCCTCCGCTACTCCGTCTCGGCCACGACGAGGCCTCCGA
>JABXNS010000013.1_pt1 | contig 160333 bp, 149 predicted proteins | sample 7301101 | NCBI WGS metagenome assembly JABXNS01 (sample SAMN14449646, study PRJNA615230) | soil metagenome | isolation source: soil from bare, unvegetated metal-rich iron-sulfur acidic spring small-cell... | place: Canada: Paint Pots Mound, Kootenay National Park, BC | collected 2017-05-25 | reverse complement strand
CCGCGGAAACCCCGCCGAATAGCGCGATGAGGACGGCAAACGAGATCGTCACCGTCTATCGATTCGCGCTATGCGGTTAAATACTTTGTGAAGAAGGCTTGCGCGCGGCGCCAGCTGTCTTCGGCAGCGTCGGCCACGTACGAAGATCGCTGGTCGTCGAAAAACGCGTGCCCCGCGTCGTCGTAGATGACGATATCGTTGGGAACGTTAAGAGCTTTTTGGAATGCGCGCACGGAGTCGGGCGGGATGCTCGTGTCACGTCCGCCGTAGCTTCCCAGCACCGGCATCGTAACGGCAGCGGGATCGATGCCCGCGGGATTGCCATACCATGCGCCCGCGGCGGCGAAAATCGTGGGGTTATCGATCGTTTGACGCAACGCGATCGCACCGCCCATGCAAAATCCGGTAATCGCTACTCGCGCGCTCGCTTGGCGCGTTTTGAGCCACTGCGCGCCGGATCGGAGATCGCTTGCCACTTGCGTGCGATCGAGTTTTGCCGCGAACGGCCTAAAAACGGAAAAATCCGTGGCGCCGTCACCCGTGGGCGCGCCGAGCCGTCCGTATAAGTCGGGAGCGATTGCGGCGAATCCGGCTTTGGCGAGCCGCCGTATGAAATCGCGAATGGACGTGTCCACGCCCCAAATATGCATCGTGACCACCATTGCCGGCGTCGTTGCCGTCGCATTGCGCGGACGCGCGGCGTATGCGGGAATTGCGCCCGCGGCGCTCTCCAGCCGTGCATGCTCCACGGAAATGCTTGGATCGTCTTCCGGAACGAGCGGCGGATGCAGTTTGCCGAGCGGCGTTTGCGCGAATGCCGGTCCGAGCGTTGCGGTTCCGGCTGCAGCCGCGGCCGTCGTTCCAAGAAACGTGGAACGGCGCACGTTGAGGCTGGTCGAATGTGTGGGATCAATCTCTTTCATGGCGTAACCCCCTTGCGTCTAAGGAAGGTGATTCATGAATCGGGCGTCGTTTCTTTCCAGCGCTACCATTGCCGCCGCCGCTACCGGCGTGCCGGGCGGGTCGAACTTCGTCGAACGCCGCGCGAATTTTGACGCGGCCGGCTTCGTGCGCGCCGTCAATAGACCGGCCGACATCCGCCAAGTGTGGGAAGCCGTCTCGTTTCACCCGGCACTCTTCAATAATATGAAGAACGGACTCAATGGCTTGCATTTCGGCTTCGGCTATCCGGCCGATCGCATCAGCGTGGTGCTGGCGCCGCACGGTCCATCGAGCGCGTACACGTACGCCGACGAAGTGTGGCAGAAGTACCGCATCGGCGAAGCGTTCGGTCTGAAAGACGGAACGGGGAAGGCGATCGATTCCAATATTTTTCTGCGTCCGCCGTCCGCATTTCTGAGCTCGACCGATCCCGACGATCCCCAAAGTATCTTCCAAGATACGTCGATCGCCACGCTGCAATCCCGTGGCGTCGTGGTTCTGACCTGTCACACCGCCGTTGAAGAACAAGCGCGCGCCATCGTAAAAGGGGGCTTTGCTCCCGCCGGCATGGACGCACCGGCTGTGGCCGACGATATTTTGACGCATTTGATTCCGGGCGCGCACGTTGTCCCGGCCATGATCGCCGCGATCGCCGAATTGCAACAGCGCTACCACTACAGTTATTTGACATTAACGTTCGCATGAAAAAGCTCGCGCTGTTCCTTGCACTTTGCATACTGACCGCGTGCGCCGGGCAGAAAACGCCCGCGCAGGCACCGCTCTACGATGAGAAAGCGCTTCCGGCCGGCGCGCCCGGCGATATGATTCGCTATGGCCGCGAGCTGATTGTCAACACACGCGCGCATATGCGCGGCTACGTCGTGGCGAACTTGGATTGCGCTGCTTGCCATATCGCGGGCGGAACGAAACCAAAAGGCGGCAGCTTCGCCGGCATCTACGGGCAGTTTCCGCAGTGGAACGCGCGCGCGCACCGCATGATCGCGCTGCAAGACCGGCTCGCGGAGTGCTTTCTTTACAGCATGAACGGTAGACCACCGTCGTACAACAGCCGCGAAATGATCGCGCTGGTCGCCTACATCGCGTACCTATCGCGCGGAACGCCGCTTGGCGCAACCCCCGATCCGGCGGTGAAGCTCGTGAAATTCGCGCCGCCGCAGCCTGCAAGCGCGCAGCGCGGAGCGGCACTGTATGCGCAAAAGTGCTCGGCCTGCCACGGGGCCGACGGCGCGGGGGTGGCGATTTTTCCGCCGCTGTGGGGTCCGACGTCGTTCAACGGCGGGGCGGGGATGCACCGGCTCCCGACCATGGCGGCCTTCGTGCGGTACAACATGCCTCAGAACGCCCCCGGCTCACTCACGCCGCAAGAGGCCTACGACGTCTCGGCCTTCGTTCTCAGCCACGCGAGGCCCAAGTTCCAAGGGGCCCGCCTGGTCGGGTTTCCGGTCCGTCCAGCCAAGTATTTCTGAAGGGTGCGACCGGGCAGGTTGCATCCGATAGCCAAAACGGGGCAATCTTGGGAAGGGCCCTTATAGTGGTAGACGGAGACAACATTCTTGCCTGACACCCTGGTGCGGATCGTTTTGCCCGAGATGGGCGAGTCGGTGACCGAAGGTTCGGTCGTCGCTTGGCGTAAGCAGCCCGGCGATTTTATCGCCGAAGGCGATCCGCTCGTTGAGATCACGACCGACAAAGTCGACGTTGAAGTTCCGGCGACGGTTTCGGGCGTCGTGAAGCAGCTGCTCGCCGCCGAAGGCGACACGATTGCCGTCGGTGCCGCGCTCGCCGAAATCGACACGACTGCCAAAGCGCCCGACGGCGGGAAAGCTCCCGCGCCTGCTCCCGCAAAAAGCGCGCCGCCAAAACCGGCGGCCGCCGCTCCACCGGCGCCGGCGCAAGCCAAGCCGAACGGCGCGGTCGTCGCCACGCCGCAGGCCAAACGCATCGCGAAGCAACTCGACGTCGATCTTTCGCGCGTGCGCGGCAGCGGTCCCGATGGGTTGATTTTGCGCGAAGACGTCGACCGTCAAGCCGAAACTTTGCCGCCGGCAAGCCGCGGCGCGCAACTCCCCCCGTTACCGCCGCTTCCCTCCGGCGCGCAGGTGACCCCGATCAAAGGTCCCGCTGCGGCGCTCGCCTCGTACATGGAGCAGAGTCTCTCGATTCCGACCGCGACCAGCTTCCGGACGATCGCCGTCGACACGCTCGATGCGCGCCGTCGCGAGCTCAATGCGGGCATAAAAGCTGCGGGCCGTTCGGAAAAGATTTCGTTTACGCATGTCATCGCATACGCACTCGTGCGCGCGGCGCATGAGATGCCGTTCATGACCGCGCACTTCCGCCGCGACGGAAATCAGCCCGTGCGCGTCGAGCCCGGCATTCACTTAGGCTTGGCCGTCGACGCGGAACGCAAAGACGGATCGCGGTTTCTCGTGGTGCCGGTGATCAAGGATGCGTCTTCGCTCGATTTCGCGGCTTTCCGTAACGCTTACGAAGGTCTCGTAGCGAAAGCGCGCGCCAACAAACTTGCAGCAGACGATCTGCAAGGCGCTTCTTTCACGCTCACTAATCCGGGCGGAATTGGAACCTCGGCGTCGGTACCGCGGTTGATGCCGGGACAAGGCGCGATTATCGCGGCCGGCGCGATTGGCTATCCGCCCGGTTTCGCGAAAGCCAACGAAGCCTCGCTGAAGTCGCTCGGCATGACCAAGATCATGCAGATGACGTCCACCTACGATCACCGCGTGATTCAGGGCGCGCAGTCGGGTGATTACCTCAAACGTATCGACGAGCTGCTGCAAGGCAAAGACGGATTTTACGAGACACTTTTTGCGTCGCTCGGATTAAAGCCGGGCGAGACCGAGGCGCCGGGCGCGGAGCGGCCTGCCGTCGCCGCGTCGGACGAAATGCTGCGCGCCGTCGCAGCCGGCATGGCGCTCGTGGCCGCATACCGCACGCACGGACATCTCGCCGCGCATCTCGATCCGCTGGGTTCTCCGCCGCCGGGCGATCCGTCGCTCGAAGCGGCGAACTGGGGGCTCACGCCGGCGCTGCAGTCGGCCGTGCCTGCATCGGTATTGCGCGTCAAAGTTCCAGGCAATACGCTCGCGGAAGTGCTGCCGCAATTGCGCGAGACGTACAGCTCGACGATTGCCTACGAAGTCGAGCATATCTCGAACACGGAGCAGCGCGAGTGGCTGCGCGATGCAATCGAATCGGGACGGTATAAGATCACGTTCTCCGACGATCGCAAGATCGATCTGCTGCGCCGCCTGACGCGCGTCGAAAGTTTCGAGCGCTATCTGCGCAAGACGTTCTTGGGGCAGAAGACCTTTTCGCTCGAGGGCCTCGACGCGATGGTTCCGATGCTCGAAGAGTTGTTGGCGCTGATCGCCGCTGACGGAACGCAGGCCGCGGTCATCGGCATGGCTCACCGCGGCAGACTCAATACCATCGCGCATATTTTGAACCGGCCCTACGAAGAGATCCTGACCGAATTCGAAGCCGCGCACGAACGCGGCGAGCTCGGCTCGGCCGACGTCACCGGAGACGTGAAGTATCACCAGGGCGCCGAAGGCGTTTTCGAAACGCCTGACGGTAAAAAAGTTCGCGTTACGCTCTCCAACAACCCGAGCCACCTCGAAGCGGTCGATCCGATTGTGGAAGGCACCGCGCGCGCACTTCAAACCGATCACGCGTTGCCGGTCGCGCAGCTGGACGCCAAGAAAGCCGTCCCGATTCTGATTCACGGCGACGCCGCATTCCCGGGTCAGGGCGTCGTTGCCGAAGTTCTGAACCTGCAATCGCTTACCGGATATTCGACCGGCGGTACGATCCACATTATCTCCAACAACCAGATCGGTTTTACGACCGATCCGCGCGACGCGCGTTCCACGCGCTATGCGTCGGATTTGGCCAAAGGCTTCGACGTGCCTATCGTGCACGTCAACGCCGACGATCTCAGCGCCTGCATGTGGGCGATTCATTTGGCTGCCGAATTCCGGCGCCGCTTCGGACGCGACGTCGTGATCGACGTCATCGGGTATCGCCGCTTCGGCCACAACGAACAGGACGAACCGGCATACACGCAGCCGGCGATGACCGAAAAAATCAAAGCGCATCCGACCGCGCGCGACCTTTTCGCCAACAATCTCGTGGCGCAAGGCGTGCTCGCAGCCGAACGTGTTGCGGAGCTGGCGTCCGACGCCGCCGCGCATATGCAAGAAACGCATCGGACGGTCAAGAGCGGCAAGCATAACGTCGCCGGAATGCTTGCGAAGATCAGCGGAACGGCGCCGATCGAAGCTGTGCCGCTAACCGCAGCGGGCAAGGATCGTTTGATCGCGTGGAGCGCGGAGCTTACGCGCGTGCCCGACGGTTTTTCGGCGAACAAGAAACTGCAGACGCAATTCGAGCGGCGTCAGTCAGTCATCGAGCAGAAGGGACTGGCCGATTGGGGCATGGCGGAAGCGCTCGCGTTCGCGTCGCTTTTGACGCAAGGAACGCCCGTGCGCTTAACCGGGCAAGACACCGAGCGCGGTACGTTCAGTCACCGCCACGCCGTTTTGCACGATCCCAACGCGCGTGCCGAGTACGTTCCGCTGCAGCACGTGACCGGATCGCAGGCCTCGTTCGAAATTTACGATAGTCCGCTTTCGGAATACGCTTGCCTCGGTTTTGAGTACGGCTACAGCGCGACCGTTCCCAAAGCACTGGTGCTCTGGGAAGCGCAGTTCGGCGACTTCAATAACGGCGCGCAGATCGTGATCGACCAATTCATCGCGGCCGGACAAGCCAAGTGGGGACAGACCGCACGGCTCACGCTATTACTTCCGCACGGTTACGAAGGCATGGGTCCGGAACATTCGAGCGCGCGTCTCGAGCGATTCTTGCAATTGACCGCCGAGGGAAATCTGCGGGTCGCAAACCCGTCCAACGCCGCCAATTACTATCATTTGCTGCGCCAGCAGGCCACGATGCCGCAGCCGGTTCCGCTGATCGTAATGACGCCGAAGTCGCTGCTGCGCCACGAAGCTGCGGCCGGCAGTCTCGACGAGATGGCCAACGGTGAGTTCCGTCCCGTACTCGACGATCCGCGCGTTGGAGACAAATCCAAGATCGAGCGGCTGCTCTTGTGCAGCGGAAAGATCTACTACGATCTAACACTTCACGAGAAATACAAAGATCTGAAGAAGACCGCGATCGTGCGCATCGAGTTGCTCTCACCGCTGCCGTACACCGAGATCAACTCCGTCATCGCCACGTATCCCAACCTCAAGAAGCTCGTGTGGGTGCAAGAAGAGCCGAAGAACATGGGCGCGCGCGCCTATGTCCGCCGCCGCTTGATCGAGCGCCGCACCGACAATCTGGAGATCGACTACATCGGCCGTCCCTATCGCGCGAGTCCCTCTGAAGGTTACCCCGGGGCACACGCTGCCGCTCAAGAGCGCATCATTACGGAAGCGTTGACCGAGTGAACGCACGCCACGAAGCAGGCGGTATGACATTTTTCCCGGTTGCGTCCCCAGAGACAGCAATGCGATTCATGTGGCTCGGAACCGCTGGTTTGACAGTAACCTTCTTCTGTTTGCTGGCAGGAAGATTCTACGGGTTTTTTCCCGGTTTCTTGCTGGCGGGCGCCGCGGCCGGATTCGCAGCAGACATCTACTCAGCGTTTGCAATTGGACGGGGCCAGTTCAAGCGGATCAGAGAACTGCCTCCCCGATTCGACGACTGGGCGCCGCTGCAACAAGACAGTGCGCGATTGGTGCAACGTACGACGGCCATTGGTCTCGCACTTCTAGCTATCGGTACAGGAATCAATTTCGTCCAATCGCTGTTTAGCATCCACAGGCTTGATCCGCTCTGGGGATTGTTGCTCCTGATGAGCGGTATGTGCATCCAGTTGTTTGGCCTGGCTCGCTATCTCGAGCGGCTTCAATGAAGGCCTGAGCACGATGCTTAACGAGCGATATGAATGCGGTGAGAAATTGCTGCGCAAAATCGACGGAGATAAGGTCGCGGACAATTTAATCGCTGATTATGAGAAAATCGCGCCCGATTTTACGCGCTATCTCATAGAATTTGCATTCGGCGAGATCTACGCTCGCGACGGCGACCTCAAAAAGAGGGAATTGGTGGCGATCGCTTCGCTTGCGACCATGGGCGGCTGCGAAAAGCAACTCGGGACGCACGTGCGCGGCGCCTTCAACGTTGGGCTAACCGAAGCAGAGATCGTTGAAACCGTCATGACGCTGATCCCGTACATCGGTTTTCCAAAAGCGCTGAACGCCATGGCGGTCGTCAAAAAAATCGTCGACAAACGCGAGACGTAACGATCTTCGATAGATCTTAACAACGGCCTGATAGAGTCGGCCGATGAAGATGATTTTTGGGCTCGTGCTCCTCTCGGCTCTCGCCTTCGCCCCGCAGAGCGTTTCCGCCGCGCCGAACGCCGACGTGGCACAATTCGTGGCAGCCTTCAATACCGGAACGCCGGCCGCGATTGGCGCTTACGTGCACGCGCACGTCTTGCCCGCGCCTGCCGGAGTAGAAGCTCCCGACACGGCGCAGTCGCTCGAGCAGCTGCGGCAGGCAATCGGAACGATCACGCCGGCGGCCGTGCAAGAGCTTCCGCGGCGTGTCGTGGCCACGGTTCGGTCGCAGAACGGCGGATGGTACCGCATTAACTTCGTTCGGGCGCCGCAGGCCGCTCCGCACTCCTTTGCGCGCATCGTGACCGATCTTGGTCTGCCGCCCAAACCTTCGGGTCAAAGCACACAACAGTACCTGTCGGATCTTTCAGCGGCTGGATATTTCTCCGGTGTTGTGATTAGCGCGAGCGCGAACGCTCCGCCGCTGGTTGCAGCGGTTGGCCTGGCGAATCGCGCTGCGGGCATACAAAACACCGCGGATACCCTGTTCAATGTCGGTTCGATCGGAAAGTTGTTCACGACCACCGCTATCTACCAACTCATCGAAAAAGGCGTGCTGCATAAGTCCGACACTATTGGAAAATGGCTGCCCGATTATCCCAACGTGCAGGCGCGCGCCGCGACCATCGATCAGCTGCTCTCCATGCGATCGGGAATCGGCGACTTCTTCAATCCGCGATTCTTTCACGGCTCACCGGAACGCATTCGCACGCTGCAAGATTACGTGCCGTTTTTTGCCGCAGATCCGCTCGCGTTCAAACCCGGGACCAGTCAGATGTACTCAAACGGCGGGTTCCTCGTGTTAGGATTAATCATCGAAAAAGCAAGTGGCCAAGACTATTATTCATACGTCAAAGACCACATATTCGATCCGGCCGGTATGACGAAGACGTCCTATCCGATCGATCAAGTGCTTCCAAATCGGGCGCTCGGCTATACGCGCAGTTGGAGCGATGTTGTGACGTACCGCACCGAATTGCGTCCGGCCACGCAGGGGGAGCCGGGACGCGGGAGTTCGGCCGGCGGGGCCTTTTCAACGGCCGGCGATCTCTTCAAATTCTCGCAGGCGTTGCAAAACGGATCGCTGGTCAAGGGCCGGTACCAATGGAACGGACCGGGAAATTTCTACGCGGGCGGAACGCCCGGCTGGAACGCCGCGCTTGATATAGAAAAAGGGTCGACAACCATTGTCCTGGCCAACATCGATCCGCCGGCGGCGGAAAATCTTGTCGAAAATCTTCAACCATAACGGGGAGGCGCCGAACCTTTTGCCATGGTGAATCGCCGCTCGCGCGTTCTGATCGTCGAAGACGATGTGAAAACGTCTGAAACGGTCGCACTCTACTTGCGCCACGCGGGTTACGACGTGGCGCAGTCGTTCGAAGGCGAAGCAGCGTTGGAGAAGGCGCAGGCCTGGGAGCCCGACCTCGTGGTCCTCGATCTGATGCTGCCCAAGGTGAGCGGTCTCGACGTTTGTGCGCGTCTGCGCAGCGGCAGCGACGTGCCGATCATCATGTTGACGGCAAAAACGACCGAGACGGATCGCCTGCGCGGGCTCGAATCGGGGGCGGACGACTACGTGAGCAAACCGTTTAGTCCGCGCGAGCTGGTCGCGCGCGTGAAGGCGGTCATGAGGCGGCGCACCTCGGCCACGAACGAGCGCATCACCTGCGGCGAGATCGCCATTGACGCCGGCGCTCGTGACGCACGCGTGAACGGCTCGCAGCTCTCACTCACGCCAACGGAGTTCGGATTGCTTTTCGCGCTCTGCCGCCAGCCGATGGTCGTGCGAACGCGCGACGAGCTGATTGCGGAAGTGATCGGTTTCGACTACGAGGGTACCGAACGAACGATCGACGTGCACGTGCGCAATTTACGCAGAAAAATCGGGGACGCCGGCGGCCGCCACACGTACATACGTGCCGTGTTTGGTGCGGGATACAAGATCGAATCCGATGCGTAGCCTGCGTTTTCGTCTGCTCGTCGCGATAACGCTGGTCGCGGCGGTTGCACTCATCGCGGTGGGTCTGTTTTCCACGCAGAGAACGCAGCTGGAATTTCAGCACTTACAGCGGCCGGCTTCGGCCGCAATTCCCGCCGGCGCTCTATCGGCGCTGCAGCGATCGTACGAGCAGCATCATTCGTGGTTACACGTCGAGTCTGTGCTGCGCCAGACGCACGCGCAGCTCTTATTCTTCACCATGCAAGGGCGGCTTATCGCTGCATCCAATCCGGCCGTGCGCGAGGCGACGCTCGCGAACGGAAGCGAGCCGACACTTCGCGTGAGCATAGCTCGCTCAGGTCCGCTCAGCCAAGAGGAGCAGCTCGTTCTAAGCAATCCTCCAGCCGCGATCGTGCGCAATCGTTCGGGTGCGGCGATCGGATTGCTCTACACGATCCCGCTGCCGGCGGTGAACGGTCAGAGTCCCGCGTCGATTCTTACGCGTCAATTGTGGCTGGCTATTTTCTTGGCGCTCCTTGCCGCAGTTGTAGCGGCGTGGCTTTTAGCGGGGCAAATTCTCTCACCAGTTGCCGGCCTCAGCGCGGCAACGGCAGCGATCCAGAGCGGAGATCTTTCGCGCCGCGTAACCGTAGAAGGGCCCGAGGAGATTGCGCAGCTGGCACGGCGCTTCAATGATCTCGCGGAGCATCTGGAACGTTCGGAGGCCCTGCGCAAGCGCATGATCAGCGACATCGCCCACGAGCTGCGAAGTCCGCTTACAAATATTCGCGGCATCGTCGAAGCGTTGGAAGACGGACATCTCACTGGAAGTGCTTCGGTGCTGCGTTCGCTCGGGGAGGAAACAGCGTTTTTGGCACATCTCGTCAACGATCTGCAAGATCTTTCGCTTGCCGATGCCGGCCAGCTCAAATTTGAGCTGGCCGAGGTGTTGGTCGATGAATGCGTGCGCGGCGTGGCAAATTCGCTCAATGCGGCCGCGCGCGAGAAAGATGTGGAAATCACTATCACGTCACAGGGGCACGCACACGCTCGAGCCGATGCAACGCGCCTGCGTCAAGTCGTCAACAACTTGCTCACAAACGCAATTCGGCTGGCTCCGCAGCATTCCCAGATCAGCGTTTTGGTCGAGGCTGGTAAGAATTCGGTCTGCGTCCAGATTCGCGACGAGGGTCCCGGCATAAAGGATCAGGAGCTGGATGCAATCTTCGAGCGTTTCTACCGGGCGGATGAATCACGTTCACGCGCGGACGGCGGTGCGGGCTTGGGACTGGCCATCGTTAAGCAACTCGTAGAGGCGCACGGCGGGTTCGTGCGAGCAGTAAACAACCCCGGGCGCGGCGCGACGTTTTCATTTACGTTACCCAGACGCTAAGAGCAAATCCAGCAGCTCGTCGGGCGTCTCGGCCGAATAGACCAGCATGCGGTGCCGCGGCGTCACGAATCCTTCGCGTACCATGTGGTCGAAGAGTGCGATGAGATTGTCGTAATAGCCGAATGCGTTGAGCAGGCCGACGGGCTTATCGTGAATGCGCAGCAGCGCCCACGTGAGGATTTCGCAAAACTCGTCCATCGTTCCGTAGCCGCCGGGTAACGCGATGAACGCGTCGCTCAGGTCGGCCATCAGTGCTTTGCGTTCGTGCATGCTCTCGACGACGTGGAGTTTGGTCAGCCCGTCGTGGGCGATCTCGCGTCCGGAAAGGGCTTGCGGAATCACGCCGATCACTTCGCCGCCGGCCGCCAGCGCGGTATCGGCGAGCACGCCCATCAGTCCGACGCGGCCGCCGCCATAGACCACGCCCAGGCCGCGCCCGACTATCGCGCTTGCGGTGAGAATCGCGGCGTCAATATACCGTGCATCGTTTCCGGATTGAGAGCCGCAAAAGACGCCGACGCGGGAAGGCATGGCGGCCCGTTTGGCGGGGCGCGGCCGCGCGCCTGCCGTAGAACCCGGAGATGGAATATCGCTTGTTCGGAGCGCGTGAAGTTCCGCGGCGTTTTGTGCTGGTGTTTGAAACCGGCGATGACGTCATGGCCGAGATGCAGCGTTTCGCTGAAGAGCAGAACGTGATGGCCGCATTTTTTAAGGGCCTGGGCGGTTTTCAGCGCGTTACCGTCGGATTTTACAACCTCGATCAGCAGCGCTATGAGCCGATTGAAATCGATCAGCAGGTCGAGTTGCTCTCGCTGCTGGGCAACGTTTCGATCTACGAGGGGAAGCCGAAACTGCACATCCACTGCACGGTTTCGTACCGTGACGGACATGCCGCCGGCGGACATCTGCTGCAGGCGACGGTTCGTCCGACGCTGGAAGTTGTGCTCGACGAATTGGCTGGAAATCTGCACCGCACCGACCGTCCGGAGATCGGCATCCCGCTGCTCGACCTGACGCACTGAACGGAAACGAGAAGAGAACTATGCGTAAACTCCTGATTCTGGGATGCATGTTGATGCTGGGAGCAGCGCCGGCCGCGAGCGTAGACGTCCAGAAAACGTTTGCGAAGATCGCGCCGGGCTTGAAGTCGCGCGTCAAAATCGCGGTCTTGCTGCCTACCCGCTTACCCGCTTCATTCCAAGGCGAGAAAATTTTTCCAATCGTGGATCGCGCAACCGCGAGCGGCTATGCGGTCGATATCGCGCTGTCTTCGGATTGTCAGGGAGAACGCGCGTGCAGTGAGGGTTTTATCTACGGCTCGAAGTCCGCGTTTAAAACCGAAGACGTTCCGCCGGGCGGAACGCCCGTGCGTTTAACGAGCACGCTCGTCGCGCTCTACCACCCATCACGGGTTGGCGCGCACACGTCTAATGCATATCTGTCGTGGAAAGCGAAGGGCGCGAACTATGCGATCGCGCTGAACACGGGATCGCTTGCGGACATCGTCGTTGCCGCGCGCGGCATGCGCTAGAGCTAAGCCAGCACCAACTGCTCGTCACCCGCGCCCGCTTTGCGCAGCGCTTCGTGAATCATCCGCTCTTGGATCTCTTTGACGGCCCAGCGCGCTTGTGCGTCGGGTGAGAGACGATCGATCGGATCGAAGTACATGAAGGCCTTGCCGGGCTTGACGCTTGGCGCGGCATAGACGGCGATACCGTTCTCGCGGTCGTAGTACTCGAAGCTGTGCACGTCGCGTTTCCCGCCCCCGCCGGGCGCATCGCAGACGAACGTCGGCGAGTTGAAGCCGGCGGTGCTGCCCCGCACGAATTTCTCGACGTCAATGGCGGTTTGCACCGTCGTACGCAGATCCTCGACGCCCTTCACCATATCGTGCATGTACACGTAATACGGATGCACGTTGACATAGCTCAAGCGTTTGACCAGCAGCTGCATCCGTTCGGGAAGGTCGTTGACGCCGCGAATGAGCACGGATTGATTTCGGACCATGACGCCGCGCTCGAAAAGGACGCGCATCGCTTTTTCCGTGATCCACGTAATCTCTTCAGGGGCGTTGAAGTGTGTGTGCAGTACGACGTCTTTGCCGAGCGCGCGTCCGCGTTCGACGATGCCCACGATCGCGTCAACCCATGCGGGATCGGTGAGGAGCTTCATCGGCATGATCGCCGGACCTTTGGTCGCAAATCGCATGCGGCGCACGTGTGGAATGTCGAGCAGAGCGTTGCCGATCAGCTCGACGTTTTTCGGAGGCAGTTGATAGACGTCGCCGCCGGAGATGACGATGTCTTCAAGTTCCGGCCGGCTCGCAATGTACGTGAAAGCGTCGTGCCACTGTTTGGGCGTTCGCGCCAACTCGACTTTGTCGACTTCCTCGGTGTCGGGGCCGATCGCGTAGCTGCGCGTGCAAAAGCGGCAGTACACCGGACAAACCGCGAGCGGAAGAAAGAGCGCTTTGTCTACGTACCGGTGGACGAGTCCGGGGACCGGCGAGTCGGCTTGTTCGTGTAGTGAGTCGAGCACGAGCCGCGGATGATCGGGTAAAAACGTGCTCTTGACCGGAATGAACTGGCGGCGGATCGGATCGCCGTACGGATCGTTCCAGTCGATCAGCGAGATCGCATAGGGCGACACGCGGACAGCCATCGGTGCGTGCGCGAAGCCGGCGCGCGCATCTTCGATGAATTCCGCTGAGGCGAGGCTCTCGATCGTTTGCAGCAGTTCTTCGGGTGTTTTTACCGAGTGCTTCTGTTGCCAGAGGTGATCGAGAAATGTCTTCTCGTCAACGTCTTTGTAAGCCGGAACGTGCCGCCAGAACTCGCCCTGCTTCAAGTTCTTGAACTCGAAATATTCGGGGCCGACCGGGGGCTTGGTATGAAGCACGTTGTTCATGAAAGTGTCTCCGCTGGACGCGCGAACGCGTAGTATTTGTTGAAATAGGCGTGGATTGCCGGGTTGTCGCGCAAGGTCTGCAGCGCAATCGCGGCATGATCTTTGGTGTAGCCGTTGCCGATGAGCATCGCGACCTCTTTCCCGACGCCTTCGGCTCCGAGCGCCGCGGCTGTGAACGAAGTGTTCATCGAAAAGAAATAGACGGTGCCCGAATCCTTCGCGCAGAGAATCGAGGCAAGCTCGGTGCCGTCGACGTTGACGCAGTTGACGACGAGATCGGCAAGCCCGGGCGCGGCTTTCGCGATCTGATCCGAGAGTGAGAGCGCGTCGCGCGCGTCCGCTTCCAAGAACGTATCAACGATGCGTTCCGACGTCAGTAACGCTGCCGATTCGGTAGTGGCGCGCGGCGCGACGCCGATGAGCGTTCCCGAACGGCCCAAGCGGGCGCGAGCCCGCGCGCAAGCGAGCATGCCGGACTTGCCGTCGGCGCCGATCACGACGACGGTCATGCCGGGGCGCACGAGTTTGTCGATCTGCGCAGGCGCGCCGGCGACGTCCAAGGCCGCGAGCGCGACGCCGGGATCGATATCCGCCGGCAACTTCGACCACGAGGCGGATTCGAAGAGTATCGCCGTCCCTCGCACGGCCACGTGTCCGCTGGTGACGTGGACGCCGGCAATTGCTTCCAACCGCAGGGGCGTCAGCGTCAGCGAAACCAGCGATGCTATCGTATCGCCTTCGCGCAGATCAATGCCGCGCAAGTCGTCGCCGATCTCGCGGACGCGTCCGACGAACATCCCGCCGCTCCCCGTTACGGCGTTATGCTGTTTCCCGCGCTCGCGTACGGTGGCCAAAATGTGCTCGGCAATCCTTTGCTCGTCGTCCGCGCAAAACGCGCGAATCTGCGCAAAAGACGCGGAGTCGAGATTGAGCGCCTCGACGTCGCAGAGAATTTCGTTTGCAAACGGAACGGGTGTATCGTCGAGCTTCCAAGCATTTTGCGGCATGGCGCCCGGCGGAGCGATCACGCGGTGCGCGCCGAAGCGGTGGCCCGTTTTCTTAGAAACGTTCATGTGACCGATATCCCGCCGCGTTCGAACGGCGTTGAAAGGACGATCGTCGTCTTCGTGCGCGCCATGCCGGGCACGCTCTTCAGGCGCGAAAGCAGTTCGTCCAAATGCGCGGTTGATCGCGTCATCACTTTGAGTACGAATGACTCCTCGCCGGCGACACTGTGAATCTCCGAAATTTCCGGCATCGCCTTAAGCGCAGCGATAAACGCGTCGTAACTGCAGTCGGGCGCGGTGTAACAGCCGACGAACGCCACGAGCTCCAGTCCCAAAAGTTTTCCGTCGAGCTGCGCCGAGTATCCGCGCACGTACCCACGGCTCTCCAATCGCTTGACGCGGTCGTGGACCGCCGACGCCTTCAGGCCAACGGCCTCGCCGAGATCGGCAAAGGTCGAGCGGGCGTTGTTTTGCAGCGCCGAGAGCAGGCGGAGGTCGAGCTCGTCGAGCCCGCTTGATTCTGTAGTACCGTTCGGAGTTTTGTTCATAGGGCCGAATAATCTTCGGGAAAACTATTCTACTACCGGAAGACGTTCGGCGCAACATGCATCGCGGGTTGCGGCGCCCGTACCCGAGAACGCCCGTGCCATGCGCAAAGCCTGGGCCCTCTGTATCGCGACCACGCTCCTGGGCGGCTGTACACGCAGCGTGGACGACGCACCACCCCGGCCCACGCCTCCGGCGCCTCGCATAGCGAGCGCCGTCAGGTTCGATCTGGCCGCCGATCCGAGCAACCTCAATCCGCTGTTTCTGCATCAAGACGCGGCCTCGGTCGAGCAGCAAGTCGCGCGCCTCTCGTTCGAGCCGTTCAGCGATTTCGATCCCGCGGGACGGGAGATTCCCGAGTTACTCTCGCGCGTGCCCTCCCAAACCAACGGCGATGTCTCTCGTGACGGCCGCACGATCGTCTACCGGTTGCGTTCCGGAGTCCAATGGAGCGATGGTGTTGCAGTCACTTCAGACGACGTGCTCTTTACGTTGCGCGCAATTCTCGATCCGCAAAATCCGGTGCCGTCGCGCGACGGATACGACCTGATCGACCGCGCTGAAGCCCGCGGAAAGTATGTCGTCGTCTTTCACTTAAAGCACGCGTGGGCGCCCGCGGTCGACACATTCTTTTCCTACGGCTACCGTCCACAATTTGTTTTGCCCGCGCACGTACTGCGCACGCAGGCTCCGCTCGCGCAAGCTCCGTTTAACGCGGCGCCTTTGGTGGGCGACGGACCGTTCACATTCGTTTCATGGCGGCGCGGCGAGTCGCTGCTCTATGTCGCCAATCCGCGCTATTGGCGCGGCCTTCCGAAAGCCAAACGGCTGGATATTCGCATCGTCCCGGATGTGGCCACAAACCTGGTCTTGCTGCAGTCGCGCGAGCTCGATTGGAATCTGATCGCTCCCGTGCAGCAAGATGTCTTGCGTTCACACTCCGACATCGTCTACCGGTACGAGCCGACCAGCGTCGTCGCCGGTTTAGTCTTGAACCTGTCGCGCGCTCCGCTGAACGATCTGCGGGTGCGGCGCGCGCTCGCCATGTCCATCGATCGCGCTGCCGTCAGCCGCAAGATTACGCTCGGGCGTTATCCCGTCACCGACGTGCTCCAGCCGCTGTTCTCGTGGGCGGCGGATCCATCAGTAAAGGAACCGCAGTACGATCCGCGCGGCGCGGATGCGCTCTTCGACGCAGCCGGCTGGCGCCGCGGTTCCGACGGTATGCGCAGCAAAGCCGGGCAGCCGCTGAGCCTTCTCTACGTTCAATTCAAGGAAACGGCGACCGGTATGCGAGTCGCGACGATGGCGCAAGCTGAACTCCGGGAGCGCGGCATCGACGTTCAAATGAAAACGGTGAGCAACGCCCAGTTGTTTTTGCCGCGCACAGGTGTTTTGGCAAGCGGCAATTTCGATCTCGCCTATGTCCCATTTACGATGGGCTCCGATCCGGACGACTCTTCCATCTTACGCTGCGGCGCGACGAGCAACTACATGCGTTACTGCAACCACGCTGTGGACGCACTTGAGGCGGCTGCGCTCGCTTCTCCCGCGCGCCCCATGCGCAAGGTTTTATACGGCCGGATCGAACGGCTGGTCGCAGGAGATGTTCCGATCGTGTATCTTTTTGACGCCAACTACATTTATGCTTATCGAAAAGCGCTGAGCGGCTTTTATCCCAATGCATTCTTGCCGACATGGAATGCGTATAATTGGCGGATAGCGCCGTAAAGGAGCTACGGTAATGGCAACCGTCATTCGAACAGTCCTTTCCAATTTGGAATTGGTGCTCATCGTCATAGCTGTCGTCGTAACGATCCTCAAATTGCGCCGGGCCAAGCTGCACCGTACGGTCATGACGCCGGGCTACACGCTCTGGGGGGAGCTGCTCTTCTATGGAATCGGGTTCGGGTTTTTATGGGCGGGAATTTTTCACGCTTTCTTTCAGCAGACGGCAGCTTCGTCAATCGGATGGCAGCCCAGCCCATTTGAATGGGAATTGGCCTGGGCGGAGTTCGGAGTCGCGCTGATCGCGCTGCTTTCGCTCGCGCGCGGCTACGAAATGCGGCTGGCCGCGACGCTAGTGTTCTTTGTCTTCAGCGCCGGCGCGGCGATCCAGCACGTCAACCAAATGCTCTGCTGCCACAACTACGCGCCCGGAAACGCCGGCACGATTTTGTGGATCGACGATATCGCACTTCCACTCGTGCTCCTATTCCTGGCATTTGGGTCTAGGGATGCATATGAACGTAGCCGCACACTCGCTCGATAATCTGGTCCGGAAACGCGGAGCATGTTTAGCGTTTCGGTCCGAGGCTATCTTCGCTTAAGATGTGGAATAGGTATGCCGCAATAATCTCGGCTTCTCTAACGAAGCGAGTTTCGGCCGTTAACGGAGCCGACAAACCCTCAAAGCCAAGATAGTCTCGTTTCGAAACGCTAAACATACCGTGCGTTTCGAAACGAGATTATCTTGGCTTAAGAGACTAGAGTGCTTTTACAGCCGAGATGAGCGAGTCGACGCTGGCTTTCGCATCACCGAAGAGCATTGCGGTCTTCGGATCCTCATAGAGCGGGTTTTCAATGCCGGCAAAACCTGAGCGCATCGAGCGTTTGAGGACGATGACGTTGGCGGCTTTATCTACGTCGAGAATCGGCATGCCGTAAATGGGCGACGAAGCTACGTTGCGCGCGGCGGGATTGGTGACGTCGTTCGCGCCGATCACCAGCGCGACGTCGGTGCGCGCGAATTCGGGATTGACGTCGTCCATATCGTACAGCTGATTGTACGGAACGTTCGCTTCGGCGAGCAGCACGTTCATGTGTCCCGGCATGCGGCCCGCGACGGGATGGATCGCGTATTTCACGGTGACGCCGCGTTTTTCAAGCTGGTCGGCGAGTTCGCGCACGCTGTGCTGCGCTTGCGCGACGGCCATGCCGTAACCCGGAACGACGATGACTTGCTGCGCGAACGCGAGCATGACGGCTACGTCGTCGACCGTTACGCTGCGGACATTCTGCTGGCCGCCCTTCGCTGCGGCGACGTCCATTCCGCCGCTGGCGCCGAATGCCCCGAAGAGCACGTTGCGCAGCGGACGGTTCATCGCTTTGCCCATCAGCACCGTAAGCATGGTGCCGCTCGCGCCGACCAGCGTTCCCGCGATGATCAGCAGATTGTAGCGCAGTTCGAATCCGGTAATGGCGACCGCGAGCCCGGTGAACGAGTTCAGCAGCGAAATAACGACGGGCATGTCCGCTCCGCCAATCGGCAGCACGAACATAACGCCGAGTACGAGCGCAAGCGCGACCATCACGCCGTACGCCCACGTCGGTTGCACGCCGAGCGTGATCATGACCCATGCGGCAAGCCCGGCTATCGCTAATGCGACGATTCCGTTGACGAATTGCTGTCCCCGGTAGGTGATCGGACGGCCGGTCATGAGCTCTTGCAGCTTCAGAAACGCAATAACCGAACCCGCGGCACTGACCGCGCCGATAATCGCGCTGATGACGAGCGAGACGTCGGTGAGCACGTCGAGCGGAACGCCGGCGTAATGCGCGCGCTCCCACAAAAGATATTGCACCGTCGAGACGGCCGCGGCGGCGCCGCCGCCCGCGCCGTTGAAGAGCGCGACCATCTGCGGCATCGCGGTCATTTTTACTTTGAGCGCGGAATACAGGCCGACGGCAGTGCCGATCACCACGCCCACGAGAATCGCCCACCAGCCGTAACCGTGCGAGGGCGCGAGCGCGGCGATAATGGCGATCAGCATGCCCGCCGCAGCGAGGCGGTTTCCAAAACGCGCCGTCGCGGGCGAGCTCAAAAAATGCAAGCCGAGAATGAAGAGCACGATCGCGGCGATCTCGGCCAGCCGCAGCAGTATGAATGCGGTCACTTCTTCGCGGGCTCGCGTTTCTTGAACATCTGCAGCATGCGTTCGGTCACCGCGAAACCGCCGACGACATTAATGGTGCCAAGCGCAACGGCGACGATCGTGATCGTGGTGAGCAGCGGCGTCGCGAGCGCATGTCCGGGATCCAGCAGTTTCACCGTGACGATAATCGCGCCGACCAGCACGATGCCGTGAATCGCGTTGGTGGCCGACATCAGCGGCGTATGCAAAGTCGTCGGTACTTTCGAAATGACTTCGAAACCGACGAAGATCGCCAGCACGAAGACGGTCAGCAGCGTGAAGAATATCGAGAGCTCGCTCACGTTGCAACTCCTGTGGCAAGTGCGTCGATCGTCGGCTGATGGACAATTTCTCCCGCCCGCACGATGGTCGTGCCGCGCGCGATTTCGTCGGCCGGGTCGAGGTTCAGTGCCCCGTCTTTGATGAGCGCGTCGAGCAGTGCTTGAATGTTGCGCGAATAGAGCTGCGAGGCGTGATACGGCATGGTTCCCGCCAGATTCGTTTGACCGATGATGTGCACGCCGTTTGGCGTAACGACTGTCTTGCCGGGCACGGTCAGCGCGCAATTGCCGCCGGCTTCGGCCGCGAGATCGACGATCACCGAGCCCGGACCCATTGCCGCGACCGCTTCCCCGGTGATGAGCAGCGGCGCGCGTCGCCCGGGAACCAGCGCAGTCGTGATCACGACGTCGGACGCACCGATGTGATCGACCATGAATTGGCGCTGCTTCTGAATCTGTTCGGGCGTCAACTCTTTGGCGTATCCGCCGGCGCCTTCCGCGTCGGCGCCCAGATCGAATTCCAAGAATGTCGCACCCAAGCTTTGCACTTGCTCTTTTACGACCGCGCGCGTGTCGTAAGCGCTGACGACCGCGCCCAGCCTGCGCGCCGTCGCGATCGCTTGCAGCCCGGCGACGCCCGCGCCGAGGATCAAGACTTTGGCCGGGCGGATGGTGCCCGCCGCCGTTGTCAGCATGGGAAAAAACTTCGGAAGTTCGGATGCGGCCAGAAGCACGGCTTTGTATCCGGCGATGTTGCTTTGCGAGCTGAGCGCGTCCATCGCTTGCGCGCGCGTGATGCGTGGAATTGCATCCATCGAAAGTGCCGTGATGCCGGCGCCGGCTAAACTTCGCACGTAATCGGCGTCGCCAAGCGGCGCGAGCAAACCGAGCAGGGCAGCTTTCTTGGGCATAGCGGCGAGCACGCCGTCGTCAGGCCGTCCGACACAGAGCACGAGATCGGCGCCGTCAAGGATGTTCGCGCGGTCCGCGACGGTCGCGCCGGCTTTCGTGTAGAGGTCGTCGGGAAAGGCGGCGCGCTCTCCGGCTCCGCGTTCGATCTGCACGGTCATGCCGTTTTTCACGAGCTTCGCGACGGTTTCGGGAACCAGCGCGACTCGCGTTTCGTTGGGCGCGGATTCGCGCAGCACGGCAATCTTCATCGGGCGGTCCGTTTCCATCCCCGGGACCACAAACCTTCGCTTTAGATGATGCGAATGCGGTTGCGCAAGACGCCGATTTTTTCGATCTCGACTTCAACGTCGTCGCCGTCGCGGAGAAACTCCGGGGGCTTGCGCGCGAAGCCCACGCCCTCGGGCGTGCCGGTCGCAATAACGTCGCCCGGCTCGAGCGTCATGCCCTTGCTGAGCGACGCGATGAGCACGGGCAGCGAAAAGATCATATTGGCCGTGGTGCTGCGCTGCTTTTCCACGCCATTAACGCGCAGCGCGATCGCGAGCTCCTGCGCGTTGCCGATCTCATCGGGTGAAACGATCCACGGTCCCATCGGCGCAGCCGAATCTAGACTCTTGCCTTTAAACCATTGCACGTGCGCGCGCTGCAGATCGCGCGCGGTGAGGTCGTTGAAGCACGTGTACCCGAAGACAGCGTCGAGCGCAGCAGCCTCACTGACGTCTTTCACGCGCGATCCGATAACGACGGCCAGCTCCGCTTCCCAGTCGTACTCACGGGAAACTTTCGATGAAAACTCCAGCGTTTCTCCGGGCGACGCAATCGCGGTCGGAGCTTTGGTGAAGAACGTCGGTACGTCCGGCAGTTTCAGCTCGCGCCCGCTCTGCTGCGATACCTCCAGTGCGTGATCCAAATAATTCCGGCCGACGCAAAAGATATTCTTGTTCGGGCGAACCGGCGCAGCGAGCGTTACGCTCGAAAGCGGCTGAAAGTCGTTTAGCCGCTTCTTCTCGCGCGCATCGGCCGGCAGCGTGATGTATTCCAGCAATGTGCTGCAGGCGATCGAGCCGACCCGGTCGCCGTCCAGATAACCGGGTCGAAGACGCCCTTCGTGCTCAAAGGTGACGTACCGCACTTATGGCTTACGGATGCGGTGAGGGCGTAGGCGTTGCGCGCGACCTTTTGAGCGCGGCATTGATATCGGGAAGGTTCGGATTCTCCGCGGCTTTTTTCTGTTGGTCGGCTTTCAGCTTCGCAAGGGCGGCGGCCGCGGCTTGCGCTTCTTTTTTAGCGTCCGAAACTATTTTGGTGGCGGCGCCCGGCTCGTTCGCCCAGTTTCCGCCGCGTTGAAAGAGCGCGAACGTCCGTTTCACGTGTTGAGTCTTGGGATCGTAATCATAGTGGACTTTATAGAGTCCCACGACTGCCGTGACCGTCTTGCCGCGCTGATCGCGAATCCACATCTGCAGCGCGTTGCCCATGACCATGGTATCGAAGGGCCCGTCACCCGAAAGAGTTCCGTGCAAGACGCGCACGACTTGTCCGAGTTTGTTCACTTCGACCTGCAACTCGACGTGCAACGGTTTTGAAGGCAGCTTTGGCGACGGCACCGGGGCCGGCGTTGGCGCCGCGGCCGCGCTTAAAGGGAAAACCAAGAGAGCGGCCGCGAGCGCGGCCATCCAATAGAGTTTGGTACGCATCGCACGTTCTTCGCCCGAGCGCAGGCGCCTCATGCCGCCACCGTCGAAAGCCGAGCGCTCATGTCTGGGTGTTTCTTCCATGCCGGTTCTAACGTAGGCACCCGGTCCAATCGTTCGCATCCGGGCCCGGCTAGTGGCTAATCTCATGTTGCTCGACACGTACGGGCTCGTCTACCGGGCGTTTTTCGCGCTGCCCCCGCTGACGACGACGCGCGGCATACCGATCAACGCGGCATACGGATTCACGATGATGCTCAACAAAATCATCGCCGACGAAAAACCGACCCACGTGATTGCGGCTTTCGACAAGGGGCTGCCGGCGCACCGCGTGGCGCTCTATCAGCCATACAAAGCGCAGCGCGACCAGATGCCCGACGATTTGCGTCCGCAGTTCGCGCTCGTGCGGCAAATTTTACAGACCAATCGTATTCCGGTTCTGGAGATCGAGGGCGAGGAAGCCGACGACGTGATCGCGACGCTCGCGCGGCAGGCGAAAGAGGCCGGCGAACGCGCGCTGGTCGTGACGGGCGATCTCGATCTGCTGCAGCTCGTCGATGAAGCAACGACCGTGCTGATGACGCGGCGCGGCATCACGGAACTCGCGCGCTACGATACTGCAGCCGTACGCGAACGGTTCGATTTGGATCCCAAACAGTTGCCGGACTACCGCGGGCTGAAAGGCGATCCGTCCGACAATCTTCCCGGCATTCCCGGCGTTGGTGAAAAAACGGCCATTAAGTTGATCAAAGCGGCCGGCTCACTCGACGCGCTCGTCGCGAATCCGTCGCTTGCCGGCTCGCCAAAGCTGCAGAAGCTCGTGGAAGAGTATGGAAAACAGGCCGTCATTTGCCGCGATGTGTCGGTCGCGAACGATCACTTGGATTTGGCGATCGACTGGGACGAGTCAAAATATACGCCGGCCGGCAACGACGAGCTTTACCGGATCTACAGCGAGCTCGAATTCAAAACGCTGCTGGGGCGCTTGAACGTCCCGACCGAGTTGCCGCTGCTGCACGCGCACGAACGCGTCACCGGAAACTACCGCTCCTACATCGCGGCCACCGACCCGCCCGAATACGCGCAGCTCGCGCGCGAAATCCAAACGCTTACGTCTGCTGACCGCCTCGCGTTTGCGGTAAAGTCCGATGGCGAGATCGGCGTGTCGAGCGGAGCCGGAAGCGGGCTGGCGTTCCTAGGCGGAGCGCTAGCGCATGAACCGGTACGCGCCGCGTTCGAAAAAGTTTTGCTTGCCGCTCCCCGGCTGGCCGCGCACGACGTCAAAGCCGTTCTCCACATTTTGCACGACCGCGGTTTTACTGCGCCCGCGTTTGCCGACGACACGATGATCGGCGCGCACTTGCTTAACCCGTCGCGTTCGTTTGCCCAGATCGAAGACGCGGCCCAAGAGTTTCTCGCGCAGGGCGCCGGCGACGACGTGGCCGCGCAAGCCGACGCCGTCATGCGTCTGGTCGAAAAAGAACGCGCCGAGCTGGAATCGCGCGATCAGCTGCGGCTCTACGAAGACGTTGAAGTCCCGCTTGCGCCGATTCTGGCGAAGCTCGAGTGGACGGGCGTCGCGATCGATCCTGCCGAGCTGACGCGTCTAGCGAAAGAGATCGACAAAGCTGTCGCACGTCTGCAGCGCGAGATCCACGATTTGGCGGGTGAAGAATTCAATATCGGCTCGCCGCAGCAGCTGGGAAATATCCTGTTCGAAAAGTTGTGCCTTCCGTCGGGGAAGAAAACCAAGACCGGCTGGGCGACGGGCGTGGAGATTCTTCAAGGGCTCTCGCGCGATTATCCGATTTGCGCGCGGGTGCTGGAATATCGTGAAGTCACCAAACTCAAGAACACGTACGTCGACGTTATTCCGGCGCTCACCGACCCGCGTGACGGGCGCCTGCGCACGATCTTCAATCAGACGAGCACGGCTACCGGACGCCTGAGCTCGACCAATCCGAATCTGCAGAACATCCCGGTGCGCGGCGAGCTCGGCCGGCGGATCAGGCGCGCATTCGTTGCGCCCGAGCGAGAGAGCGTGCTGCTCGCGGCGGATTACAATCAGATCGAGCTGCGCCTGATGGCGCACCTCTCCGGCGACGAAGCGATGCGCCGTGCATTTCACGAAGGTCAGGATATCCACGATTTTACGGCGCGGCAAATCTTCGCCGTGCCGGCCGGCAGCAGCATCGATCCAAACCAGCGCCGCATGGCGAAATCGGTCAACTTCGGATTGCTTTATGGCATGTCGGATTTCGGACTGGCGCAGCGGTTGGAGATCGGCCGCGCGGAAGCGCGCGAAATCACGGCCGCGTACTTCGCGCGCTTTCCCAGCGTGCGCGCATACATCGACGGCGTCATCGCCCAGGGACGCGAACTGGGCTACGTCACGACGCTTCTGGGGCGGCGCCGCTATATGCCGGCGCTGAAGTCAAGCAATTACATGCTGCGTTCGGCGGCGGAACGCGAAGCCACCAACGCACCGTTACAAGGCAGCGCGGCGGATCTGATGAAGCTCGCCATGGTGCGCGTGGACGCCAAGCTGGCTGCCGCCGGATTGACGGCCCGCATGCTGTTGCAGATTCACGACGAGCTGATTTTCGAGGTTCCGCGCGCTGAACTTTCGGATATCGCAGCTATCGTGCGTAAGGAAATGAAAGACGTGATCGAACTGAGCGTTCCGCTCGACGTTACCGTCAAAGTGGGACAAAATTGGTACGACGTCGAGGAGACGGTTGATGTTTGAAGCGTTCGCGCTGGCGGTGGCGCTCGCGCAAAGCTCGCCTGCGCCCGTTCCGACGCCGCAGACCCTGCGCGTGATCTCGCTCCGCGCTCCGGCCGCGCAACTTCGCATGCAAGTGGCCGCGACCGAACCGCAGCGCGAACGCGGTCTGATGGGCGTGCGCAAACTTGCGCCGCATACCGGAATGCTCTTCGTTTTCGATTCCGACGCGCCGATCGAGTTCTGGATGAAGGACACGCTGATTCCGCTCGACATGGTTTTCGTGGGCCGCAACGGGGTTGTGCGCAGCGTCTTTGCGAATGTTCCGATCGTTTCCACCGATACGCCCGACGATCGCATTCCGCGCCGGGACGGTGTCGCGAAGTACGTTCTGGAATTACCGGCCGGCGAAGCGGCGCGCGACGGCTTGGCCGCGGGCGTCTCCATTCCGCACCTCCCCTAAATGCCCGAGCTTCCCGAAGTCGAGACGATCGCGCGCGGCTTGGCTCGCGCGATCACCGGGAAGACGATCGAACGCGCTTCCGTCAGGCTCGCGAAAATGGCGGTGGCGCCTGCGCGCGTGAATTTCAAGCGCGCGGTTCGCGGCGAGCGGGTCATTTCGGTCGGCCGCCGCGGAAAGTACGCCGTTATCGAGCTGGGTTCGGGGCGGCGTCTGGTCGTCAGTCTGCGAATGACCGGGCGCCTCATCGTATTGGAGCGCGGCCAAGCTGCCATCCCTTACGAGCACGTTTCGCTGCATTTTACCGACGGAACCCGGCTAGCGTTTGCCGACTCGCGGCAATTCGGGCGGATGCGGCTGGTCGAGCGCGGCGAGCCGTGGGACGCGAACCTCGGCATCGAGCCTTTGTCGGGGGACTTTACTCCTGAGCGCTTTATCGGTATGCTTTCGGGGCGGACGACGCCTATCAAGGCGTTGTTGCTGGATCAGCGGCGGATCGCAGGGGTGGGAAACATCTATGCTTGCGAGGCGCTGTGGGGAGCCCGGATCCGTCCGAGCACTCCCGCGAAAGCGTTGACGAAGCCGGCCATACGCCGGTTGCATAACGCCCTCGTCGAGGTTTTGCAGCGTTCGATCGCAATGCGCGGCACGAGCGTCGACGATTACGTCGATGCGCAGGGCCTGCAGGGCGGCTTTCAAAACGCGCTTTCGGTATACGGCCGGGCCGGCTCCCGATGCGAACGTTGCGGCCGCGCGATCGTGCGAACCGTATTGGCTGCGCGCGGCACGTGGTGGTGCCGCACCTGTCAAAGATAAGGACAAATATATATAAAGGATGGAAAGCTAAAATCTCTACAACGCCAACCGCTCCAGTGCAAGAAGAGGAAGAAGATCAACTCGCACTCGAGCAGCAACTCTACGAAGACTCGCTCAAAGTTCTCGACGAAGGACAGGTCCTCAACGGACTGATCGTCGCCAAATACCAGGACGAACTGCTCGTCGATATCGGTGGAAAATCCGAAGGCACGCTGCCGTTCCGGGAGCTCTCCTTGGCGATTGAGCCCAAAGAATTGAAAGTCGGCGACACGCTGGAAGTCATGATCCACCGTATCGACGACAACGACGGCACACTCTTTCTCTCCGAGCGGCGCGCGCGCGCGCTCAAAACGTGGGAGAAAGTTATTGCGGCCCACGAACACGACGAAGTCATCGAGGCGACCGTCACGCAAGTCGTCAAAGGCGGCGTCCTGGTCGATCTGGGCATGCGCGGATTCGTTCCCGCCTCGCAGATCCGGCGTCAGCCGATCGGCAACCTGGAAGAACTCGTCGGAAAGAAGCTGAGACTCAAGGTGATCGATCTCGATCACAAGCGCCACCGCGTCGTTCTGTCGCAGCGGTTGGTTCTCGAGGAAGAACTCAACGCCAAGAAACAGGAATTGCTCGGCACGCTCGAGGTCGGACAAATTCGCGAAGGCGTCGTCGTGCGGCTGGCGGAGTTCGGCGCGTTCGTCGACCTCGGCGGCATTGACGGCCTGATTCACAACAGCGAGCTCTCGTACGCGCGGATAAAACATCCGTCCGAAGTCGTCAAGATTGGCGACGTCGTCAACGTCGAGATCATGAAATTCGATGCCGACGCCAAAAAGGTCAGCCTGTCGCTCAAGCACGCGCTGCCCGATCCGTGGGATGAATACGCGAACAAACTCTACGAAACCAACAAATTAACGGCGCAGATCGTCAAGGTCACGCCGAATTACCTCTTAGTTGAAATCGTACCCGGCGTGCTCGCGATGGTTCCCAAGGGCGAATTCGATCCGGGCGCTCAGTTCAGCCCCGGCCAAGAAGTCGAAGTCACGCTGCTGACGATCAACCACTCGACGCGCCGCATCACCGCGTCGATTCAGCACGTGGCCGATATTCCGCCCGAAGAAATAGAAAAAATCGAAGTTCCGGAACTGCCGGAAACGCAAGCTGAAACGCCGGCAGAAACGTCTTCGGAGGGCGAACCGTCCGAGTCGGCCTAACCGGCGGAATCGGATCCGGTAAGAGCGAGGTCGCGCGCTGCCTGGAGGCATTCGGCGCGTATATTATCGATACGGACAAACTCGCGCGCGAAGCGGTGGCGCCGGGCAGCGACGCGCTGCGCGAGATCGCTCGCGTGTGGCCCTCGGTCGTTCGGATGGGCGGTCTCAACCGTCCGGCGCTCGCCGAGATCGTTTTCCATGATCCTACTGCGCGTGAGCGGCTCAATGCGATCGTTCACCCGCATGTGCGCCGCTTGGCCGACGCCGCCGAAGCTTACGCCAAGCCCGGACAAATCGTCGTACAGGTCGTTCCGCTGCTTTTCGAAACCGGCTACGACGAGCGCTGCGATGCGTCGGTCCTCGTCATCGCGCCCGAAGCCGAGCGCATCACGCGAATCGCGCGCCGAGACAAACTGAGCGAAGATCAAATTCGCGCGCGCATGAGCTCGCAAATCGATCCGGAAGCCGCGCGCGCTCAAGCGACGTACGTCATTGAAAACGACGGAAATTTCGCGCAGTTGAAAGAGCGCACGCGCGCCGTTTACGACGCACTTTCCGCAAATTAGCTTCCTGGCTGCGCGGTTTTTCCTTTGTCAACGATGGTCCCGTCGGTTTGAATGAGGTAGAGCTCTCCCTGAGCGCTGACATATTCTGAGAGCGGCGGCCGCCGGATCAGGACGTGAAAGACGTCCGTGTCTTCAGGAGTCCCGCTGAAAATATCTGTGTGAAAACCTGCTTGCAGCGTCAACCCTGCGGGAACGTTGATGGGAACGTCGAGGACACGCTGATGCATCCGGTGCTTTTCCAGAAGCGCTCCGCCCGGAGAAACGAGGTATCGTTCGTCGCCGCCCAGCGGATGAATTCTCGGATCGGTTTGCGCCGGGTAGAGATAGACGTACATATTGCCGTTTGGAAGCGGCAAGATCGCGAAATTGTATGGGCGCGTCACTCTACCGAAATCGCCTTGCGCGATCATGGCGGCGCGCGCCGCCGAAAGGTCGTACGGCGTGCCTGCCTCTGCGGGAGCGAGCTTTGTTACCGTAAACTTTGTCGTACGCGGCGCGACTTCGGCGGCACGGAAATATACGGTGAAGGTCGCGCGATCCGGCGAGATCGTGCCAAAGTCGAAGATCCAAACGCCGTTTTGATCGAGATGTCCCAGATAGAGTCCCTGACCGGGAGGCATTGGCGCACTCGCGACAGCGGCCTTGACCGCATCGGTTGCGGCAGCGGCCGCCGCGTCGTATGCGAACAAAGCTCTACCGCGCGCGGTGATCTGTCCGAGATCCGCGCTGTTGACCTGACCGTTTCCCAATCCCATCGAGCAGAGCGCCAAGCACACCGTAAGCGCGGCGATTCTCATTATTGCATCTTCGGCGTCGCGTCCATATCCCTATTTTCGTTTAACAAGCGGTCGAGTGGGTATTTAAACCGCGATACATTTCGCATCATTAAGGGGCGACACCACATGGCGATTCAGGACGAAATGGAGAACCCGGGCGGGGGCATGACTGTTCGAGAAGCAGGCAAGCGTGGGGGCGAGCGCGTCAAAGCCAAATACGGCACTGAGTTCTACGAGGCCATCGGACGCAAAGGCGGCGAGGCCACTAAGGAAAAGTACGGGCCTTCGTTCTACGAGGTCATAGGTCAAAAAGGCGGCCAAAAGCTCAAGCGCAAGAGCTCCTAGCGGCCATCCACCGGGCACCCCATGGCAAAACCACACAAAGCCGACGACAAGCCGCCGGGTGGCGAGATGTCCGTGCGCGAGGCCGGCAAGAAGGGCGGCGACACCGTACGCGACCGCTATGGTCCGGGCTTTTATGAAGCCATCGGACGCAAGGGCGGCCAAGCCACGCGTCAGCGTCACGGTGTAGAGTTCTACGAATCGATCGGACAAAAAGGCGGCCGCGTCGTTAAAGAAAAATACGGCGCCGATTTTTATGAAGAGATCGGCCACAAGGGCGGTCAAAAAGTAAAGCAGCTGATCGCCGAAGCGAAAAAGAAAACGGGCGGCAAGACCGACTAGGGCGCGACGCCGCCGCTCACGCGGCCGAAGCGAATCTGGCCGCTGTTGAAGTTCACGTTTATCGACGAAACCCGCAGCGTCTCGCCGCCGCTCCGTACGACGCTCGGATGCGGAAGCGTCAGCGTCTTGGCGGCGTTCACCCACTGAATCAAGTCGGTGTCGAACGAGCGTTCCGAGCTGGTGTCCTGTATCTGCGTGACGTGGACGTCGCCGGTCGCCGTAAAGTCAAACGTCTGCGTGTTTACCGAGACTTGTTCGGCGCGAACGCTCAAATACGGCTTGCCGTTTTTGAGGAGCACGCCGCGGCGTATGCCTTGAACGGTTGCGAGCACGCCGTCGGCCGACATCTCGGCCCGGTCGTACTCGAACATCCAAGACTTGGTGCTCATGCGATTTCCCGTTACGCGCCCGCCGTGCAGCGTGAGCGGCGTCATGCCTTGCGGCGGTTCTCCCGGCGCATTTCCGGCCAGCACGACTTCGACAACCACCCAAATCAGCACCGCCGTACCGGCGAGCAATGCGTAGAGCTTCCACCGGGCTTTTCCGGCGCTCAATTGCGGCGCGCGCCACTGCACTGCGCGCACGCGCACTCTGCGAAGAGCGAAAATCGCTCCGTACATGAGCGCAAGTACGACGACGACGGGCGTTGGCCCGATGCGCGCAAAGATCGAACCCGGCGGCGAGCCGATCATGCCCGTCACGAGCGCGGGTTCGTCCAATGCGGTTTGCTGCACCCACGTTCCGTCTGGAGCGATGATCCCGCTGATGCCCGTCGCTGCCGATTGCAAGACCCACTGGCCGTTTTCGACGGCACGCATCTGCGCGATCTGCGCGTGTTGAAACGTTCCGGACGTTTCGCCGAACCACGCGTCGTCGGTCGCGATCACTAAAAACTGGGCACCGTGCGAGACTTGGGCATGGACGAGATCGGCGAACGCCGATTCCCAGCAGATGAGCGGAGCGAACGCTACACCGCCCGCCGAGATAACGGCGTCGTCTCCTCCGGCGGCAAAGCGGCCGATGAGATCGGAGCTGGGAAGCCACCCCAGAAAGGCTTCGCCGGGAAACGATTCCGCGAACGGAACGAGCTGGCGCTTTTCGTAGACTTGCGAGAGCAACCCCGACGGATTGAAAACGAAGAGCGCGTTGTAATCCTTGGGCCCGCGCGCTTCCAAACTTCCAACCACGAGCGTGGCATGCAAAGACTGCGCGGCCGCGGAGAAATCCTTGCGCACCATCGCGCGAACACCGTTTGGATCGGAGGCGTTCAGATCGGTTGGAATGACCGTTTCCGGGAGCACTACGAGCTGCGGATGCAGCGGGAGCAGTTTGCGCGTTTGCGTCACATAGGTGTTAACGGTCGGCCAAAACGACTGCGGATTCCACTTGACCGTCTGCGCAATGTTGCCTTGCACGGCGCTTACGCGCAACATCGGAACGCGCGGGTCGTGGTGCGCCGGCCACGCCGCAAAGCAAAGCGCCCATCCAGCGACGACAGCGGCCACGACGACTGCGAACCGCCGAGGCTCGCGGTTTGCGATTGCTTGCGCGCCGTACGCACCCAACAGCATTACGACGAAGGTCACGCCGAATGCGCCGATATACGGCGCGAACGCGATCAGCGGCGTAACCGTTTGAGAATAGCCGACTTGAGCGAACGGAACGGCCAGCGGTCCGATCGAGCGCAGCCACTCGAAGACGGTGAATGCCGCGGCGGCGGCCGCCGGCGCCGCCCATGGCGCGCCCCAACGGTCCGCCGCGCGTGCGGCCAGAGCGGTCGCGGCGAACGTCAGCCCCTCAACGAGCGCCGGAATCAGCACGACGGCAAACGCAAACGCTCCGACGTAGCTGCCGACCGTATACGTGAACCAGGAAAAATTTATTGCGAAAAAGATCGTCCCGGCGAACCATCCAGCGAAGAAAGCGCGTTTCCAGGAGAGCCGCTGCCAAGCCCAGAACAGGCCCGCCGCCGCCAGCGGGGCGAGCCACGCCTGTCCCGCCTTGGGAAAAGCAAGTGCGAGCGCTACCGCGCTCAAAGCGGAAACGATGACGGAGGTAAGTGTGCTACGCAAAATGTTGTTCGTCGTCTCTGTCGCGGCGTTCACGTTTGCTGCTTGCGGCCGTCAGGTTACTCCCGACCGCAGCTCCACCACGCCTTCGGGACTTCCGGCGGGTTTCATGCAGGTGAAGTTCACGACCGCTCAACCGATGGATTTCACCAACGTCCAATACGTCATCATGTTCAACACTTCGACCAGTGGCGGAATGCCCTACGCGAACGGTTACCAGACCAATTTTGCGAACTATTGGTTTGCGATCGTTGTTGGCGGAAACGGCGTGCTCTCAACGGTGCAAGTCGTGCAATATGTCCGCAATACGGGCGTCGGAGGCGGCCAGGTCGCGTCTCCGCAAGTCATCCCGTACACGCCGCAGCAGCTGCAGTTCAACCTCAACAGCAACGGTCAGAACACGCAGTTCACCGTGACATTCGATCGCCGGCTCTTTAACGGTATCGTTCCGACGCCGAGTCCCGTGCCCGGCGCGAACGCGCACATTTGGTACGCGAACTGGTTTACAACCAATGGCTCCGGCCAACCCATCGACGCGCCCGGCATCGGCGGCCCGCAAGATCAAACCTTTACGTTTCCGACCTCCGGATTGCCGGGCTTCGACATCTCGACGTCGTTCGATCAGCAGTTCAATGCGAACGCCGGCTGGCCGCAAGTCACGCCGCGCAGCGCGCAGATCGCCGCCGGCGAGGTCATCAACAGCCCCTAGCTACTGCACGTCGCACGGCGGGTGCCCGCACTTGCAAGCGTCGGACTCAATCCCTCCGGTTTCGTCGTCTTTGCAAACGGGGCTGCAATATTCTTCGGTTTCCATCTCGGCCGTCAGCGTGCAGTTGCACAAATCGTGCGCGCACTCAATAGTTTGTTGCATGAAGCGTGTATACCCAGCTTGGGGCGGCCCGACCGGGAACCGCTCGCCAAAAAAGCTCCATGTTTTTTTTGGCCAGCGGTTTCGGGGCAGCGTTAACCCTGCGTCATTCTGCCGGTGCCTAGAAGTTAAAGCTCGTCGGAATGATCGAGCCGGTCGAGTTCAGGCCGAAGCTCGCGCCGCGCGATGGGAACGCGAGCAGGTTGAGCGTGAGATTTACTTGCTTGGCGGCTTGATTGTATTGCAGCTGGATTTGATAGCAGTCGCCGATGATGCGGCTCCAGTAGACGCTCTTGTTGTTGATGCGGCCTTTGTTTTTCCAGTCGATATCGCCGATGAACTGCAGTGTGGAACCGTTGCCGAACGGCGTGGAGAACTGGAGGTTTGTCGTAAAGAAACCATTGCCCGGGCCGGGAATGAACGCTCCTGCCAGCGCGACGTACGATCGCCGCGAGGGATGCACGGCTAACTGGTATTGGACCGGCTGCGCTGCGCGGTTGAACCCGGTGTTAAAGCTCAGCGTCAGGTTGTAGAAGTCGCTGTTAAAGAATCGCAGTACGTCGGCCGCACTCTTATAGTTGAACGTCGGCTGCTGATCAAGCGTACTGAACGGCAGAAACGCCGGACCGTTGTAGTTGGTCTCGTTGTACGTGATCGCGTTGAGGACGTGGCTCCCGATGGGCGTCGACATCGTCGCGATTTGCTGGATGCTGGCTTTCAGATCGCCCGTACCGTAGGCGTACTGATGCACGTTTACCCCGGCGCTGATGTCGCTGCCTAAGACGTGGTAGAGGGCCGGCCCGAAGTTGAAAAACAAGTCGGCGCGCGTCGTCGAAAGCGGCGTCTGCGGTTCGTTGTAGTTGCCAATCGTGAACGACGATGTGATCGGAATGACGAAGTGCTTGAGGAAGCTGTACGGGTGGATCTCAAGTTCGGGTTCTTTGTTCAAGCCGTACGGTACGCGCGCAAAAGCTTTGTCGTACTTGAGCGTGTAGGCGGCCACCTTATTGCTCCACTGGAGCAGATCGCTAAACGTTCCGGTGGAGTTGCTGCTCGCGTTGTCGAGCCCGTAGTTGGTGCGCGCCGAACTCAGATTGAAGCTGAGGTTGTTTTGCGTCGCCGGTCCGAAGCTGCGCGTTTCGGTGAAGCCGAAGTTGTCGGTGGCCGACTGCGTGGCGATGCTGCTGTGCGAGAACGTATAGTTCTGTTGCGCGTTTAGGCCGGTGTGCGCGATCGACGCGCTGATACTTTCGTTGGGCGGCAGGTTGATTAACGGCCCGAAGTTACTGTTGTAGGCGAATCCGAAGCGCGCGCGCAGCGATTGCGAGAAATTCTCGGTGTCCTGCGCGTTCAAGTTCCAGGCCGTGGTCTGCGTGCGCCGGTCGTGAATCGCGTAGGTGTCGACCGATGTCTGCCGTTTGCCGTTTTGCCGCGCCAAGAACGCCGTGTAGCCCAAGCCGAAGCCCTGACGCGAGTAATATTCGATCCGGTAGTAGCCGTAGAAATACTGGTCGCGTCCGAATCCGGGCTTGGCTTTGATGTAAAAGCCCTGATACGAGTTGTAGCCGACTTCGGGAAAAAATGACGGCCGTTGGCGTTCGTCTTGGATGCTGCGCAGCGGGATAATCACTTTGGGTAAATAGAACACGGCCGCGGCGCCCAGGAAGAGCACGGCTTTGCTGATCACCATGCGATCGCCGGGATAAATGTCGATGGTGCGGCCGGTGATGTGGTACCCCGCACGGGGGCGTTCGCAGGTTGTGACGTTGGCATAGTCGCCGTGCGAGACGCCGTGTTCGTCGGCTTTCAAATCTTTGGCCGCGAAATACACGAGTCCGCGTTCGACCCCTTGCGAGCTCTCGCCGCGGCCGTTGATCAGATCGGCGCGCTGAGCGAGCGTATCGAATTCAATCCGGTCGGCGTGCAAAATTGACGTATCCGTACTGTTCACGATGTACGGATTGCCGGTAACGCTGATCGTTTTGAATCCGTCGTAGTGCGCGCGGTCGCCCACGAGCACTTCGTCTTGATAAAAGATGTGCACGTTGCCGATCGCGTCGCCGGGTGCGCCCTGTTTGTTCGCGTTCCCCACGAACTTGTCGGCCATGACGGCCACGAACCCGGGTTTTAGCGTGGGCGCGACAATTGGCGTCGGTGAGGTTTCCGGCGTCGGCGATCCGTTGGGAACGATCGACGGCGGCGCGGAACCGCGAATCAAAAAGACCGGGCCCGTGCTGGCTTTTGCGGATGGCGCCGGTGTTGGAATCGGCGGCGGCGTAACGGTGTTTGCGCTCGGAATCGGCGTGGCGTAGAGCTGACCGGGGGCAAGCGGCGCGTTCGGAACCGCCGCGCTCGATGTTGGCGAAGGGGCCGGCGTCGGCGTAACTTGCGCGACGAGATCGGTCGAGCCCGATGCGCGCGACGCGCACGAGTTCGCGTTGAGCAATCCGAAGATCGCCTCGGACGACATCACGTTACCGGCAACCGGCGAAGGCATCGGCGCGGGCGCCGGGGCCGGCATCGGCACCGGCGTCAGCAACGGATGCGGCGTGAGCAAAGGACGCGGCGCCGGAATGAGATGCGGCTCGGGAACGCTTTGCACGACGGCCGGTGTGATTGCGGCAACTGTGATCCTGCGGATGGCAGCCCGCGTTAGCGCACGGACCGCCACCGCTTTCACGGGCGCGTGTTTTAGCGTGAAAATCGTGTGAGCGGTTGGCGTAGCGGTAACGCGTACGATTGGCGCCGCAATGACGCGTGCGATCGGCGTTGGTGCAGCGAGTGCCGCAGGGGCCGATACTTCGGGAAGCGGCGTCGCCAGCGCGATCTGATCGGAGCGCTGCGCGTTTTGCAAGCTGGCGCCCAGCCAACGCGCACCGCGTGTGTCGGTGCGCAAGAGATTGGCGCCCTGCAAGTTTGCATCGCGCACGTCGGCGAGCCGCAGGTTCGCGGTTTCAAGATTGGCTCCGGCGAGATCGGCGTGGCGCAAATTGGCGCGGTAAAAATTGACACCGTAGAGCAGCGCGCTCTGCAAGTTTGCCTGTTCTAGTTTCGCGCCTTGAAAAACCGCACCTTGCGCGTCGAGCGACTGCAGGTTGGCGCGAAGCAAGATCGCATCTTGCAAAATTGCGCCTCCTAAGTGCGCGCCTTGCAGATTCGCTCCGGTCAGGTTGGCGCGCGTGAGGTTCGCTCCGGTCAAATCGGCGCCTTGCAGATCCGCGTTGCGCAAGTCGGCGTTGCGGAAGTCGTGGCTCTTCAGGTTTGCGTTCTGAAAATTAACGTCGCGCGCGGGCGCGGCGAGCGGAAAAAAACCCGCGAGAAACGCGGCCAAGCAGATCGTTGCGCGGACGGCGCGCGCTTGCGAACCAAACACGGCGCGTCCTAGTGCTCTTCGTACCAAAGTAACGCCAGACCGCCGATGCCGAAGACGAGATTGGGCACCCACGAGACGAGATAGGGGTTCACGCGGCCCGTGCTGCCGAACGCCGCGGCTGCTTCGGAGAGGATGAAGTACACGAAGAACGCGATGATCGACATCGCGATTCCCATCATGCGCCCTTTCTTTCCGAACATGATCGCCAGCGGCAGCGCCAGCATCACGGCGACGAGCGCCGAAAATGGAAAGGCAAGTTTGTCGGCCAAATTGACTTGCAGATTTCCGAGCGCTTCACCGCCGACGCCCTGCGCTTGCAAAGCGCTCACTTGATGCGAAAGCTGTTTGGAGTCCATCGTCCACGCATCGCTGCTCGTGCTGCTCAAGAACTGCGACGCGTTTTCTCCCAGCGGCAGGCCGATGCTGGCCTCGGACTTGTCCACCTGCGACGTCATGTAGCCCTGGCCGTTGTAAAACGTTATGACCACACCGTTGAGAACGAGCGTAGGACCGACTACGTGCGCCGTTTTGGCCTGAATCGTTTCGTTCCAATACCCGTTGCGTCCGGGTTTAAATATCTGCACGCCGACCATCGTACGTCCGTCCGGCATGACGTGGTCGATAAAAAACTCATTGTTGGTGTCCGGATCTTTACGAAAAAACTGCGCCTCGACCGGCAGCGCGCCCGTGTGATAGATGATCTGGTAGAACGTGCGCGTTGAAACTTCGACGGATTTGGGCGCGACGAATTCGTTCATCGCCCACGAGAAGAGAAAGACCACGAATCCAAAAACGAGCGGCGTGAGACACAGGCGCCACAGCGATGTTCCCGATGTGCGGATCGCGTTGATTTCGTTGTCGGCCATCAGACGGCCGATGCCGAGCAGTGTGGCGAAGAGCGCGGCAAAAGGAAAGGCCATCGGGATCGATTGCGGGATCCGGAAGACCACGAACCGCAGCACGAGAAAAACCGGCGCGCCGTGGCCGATCACTTGACTGGCGGCCAAGAAGAAAATATTGAAGCCCCAAAACAAAAAGAACGCCAGGAACGCAAAGACGAACGGGCCCATGAACTCGCGCAAAATGTAAGCGTCGAGCAGCGGCAGGCGTAGGGAGCGGAGCGGGTTCAGGGGCGCGGGGCGTGCTCCGGAAATGGAGGCCATCCGCGTTAACAGTTCGCTAGTAGCTGCGGTAAGCCGTCAGAACGCGATCGACGTACGCTTGCGTTTCGGCATACGGCGGAACGCCGTGGTATTGGTCGACGGCGCCGGGCCCGGCGTTGTATGCCGCAACTGCCAGTTCGACGTTATTGCCGTAGCGCTTGAGCAAACCGTGAAGGTAACGCGTTCCGCAATCGACGTTCTCTTGCGGATCGAACGCATTGCCGATTCCGCAGCCGGCAGCGGTGCCCGGCATCAACTGCATGAGACCTTGCGCGCCGGCGCTGCTGATCGCCGACGGATCGCCGGCCGATTCCGCCATGACGACGGCATTGACTAAACCGGTCGGTACGCCGTTGCGTACGGCTGCAGAGCTGACGAGCTTCTGAAGTTGCGCGGGATCGAGCGCGTGCGGCGCATACGGAAGATAACCCGCTCCGCTACAACCGCAGAGCAAGCTCAGGAATAGCGCAGTCCCGAGCAATCTTTTCATAAGGGTTAGAGTCTCTTCTGCAAGGTATCGATCCGGCCTTCGGCCTTCCTTAACAACGCTCGCCAACGCGCCGCTGTTGCCATATTTCGTCGTCGAACACATGTTCGATGAAAAACTTCGTGGAGTTCTTAATCTGTCCTTACTCTTGCCACACGTACCAACGGAGCGTATAGTGGTGCAAAGTGGTGCGTTGTGGTGACCGAGGGAGGAATGGTTGCACGCGGATTTGCCGCGCTTTACTGGTACGGTCGAGCATGCCCTTGACGACAAGGGCCGTCTCATCGTGCCCGCGCGCTTCCGCGAACGCCTAGGGAACGGCTTCGTCTTAACCATCGCGCAGCCGGACCCGTGCCTCGCCCTCTATCCGCAGGCGGCTTGGGCCGAATTCTGCAGCCGGCTCGAAGGCGCCCCGCGGAAGGACGAGCGTTTCCGCCGCCTCGTGCGCTACATCTTTGCGCACACCGAGGAGGTTGCATGCGACGTTCAAGGACGTCTGCTCGTCCCGTCGGCGCTGCGGGCGTACGCCGGCATCGAGCGCGAGGTCGTTTCGGTCGGCTCGCTGACGCGGGTCGAGATTTGGGCGAAAGAACGCTACGCCTCGCACGCCGCGCCCGATCCCGAAGCCGGTGACTTGATGGCGGAATTGGGGCTGTACTGATGGCGGGCTGGAGCGATGCAACACATTCCCGTTTTTCACGCGCAAGCTTTAGAGTGGCTGGCGATTCGTCCGTCTGGGATCTATGTGGATGCGACCTTCGGCGCGGGTGGCCATTCGCGTGGCATCCTCTCGCGTTTGAAGGGCGGGCGGCTCATTGCGCTCGACGCGGATCCTTTGGCGCAAGAGCGGGCTGCCGAGATAACCGACTCCGCCTTTACATTTATTCATGCGAATTTCCGCGAGCTGCCGGACGTGCTCGATCGCCTTGGCGTCGAGCTGGTGGACGGCGTGCTGTTCGACTTGGGGGTTTCTTCGATGCAATTTGACGAACCGTCGCGCGGTTTTTCTTTCCGGGAATCCGGACCGCTCGACATGCGAATGAATCCGCTGGCCGGACGCAGCGCTTACGACGTGCTCATGAGCGCGAGCGAAAGCGAATTGGCCGAGATCTTCTTCGACTATGGGCAAGAACGTGCCGCGCGAAGGATCGCGCGTACGATCGTACACCGCCGCAAGGCCGGCTCGTTTCCGGGAACGACCTTGGAATTCGCGCGCATGATCAGCGGGCTGATGCACCGCCCCGGCCGTCGCGAACGCATTCATCCGGCGACGCGCGTTTTTCAAGCGCTGCGTATTGCGGTCAACGACGAACTCGAAGCACTGCGCGAAGGTTTGGATAGTGCCGTAGATCGGCTGCGCGGCGCCGGGCGGGTCGTCGCGATCAGTTTTCATTCATTGGAAGACCGGATCGTCAAACGGAAATTCCTGCAAGACGATCGCTTGGAAGTGCTGACGCGCAAACCGCTGGTGCCCGATCGTGACGAGGTCGAGCAGAACCCTCGCGCGAGCAGCGCCAAAATGCGCGCTGCCGAGCGGAGAGCGAGCTGATGGTCGCCTACCAAGCCAATCCGCGTTTGCGCAACGTTCGCACCGCCAAGCACGCAACGCATTTGCGCAAGACCCACAACTCGCGCGCGCGCTACACCAGTCTCGTTCGGTTTTGCGGAGCGCTCGGAGTCGTGCTGGTCGGCGTGATGCTGTACGTCATGCTGATTGCAAATCTGACCAGTCTGAACTATTCGGTTGCGCGCGCCGACCGGCAACGCGCATCGCTCCAAGCGGAGACCGCGCGTTTGGACGACCGCCTGGCTACGCTGCGTTCCGACGATCGTTTGGCCAAGATGGCTGCGGCGCTGCATATGCGCGAGCCGCAGCAGTTCGCCTTGGTGACGCTTCCGCCGGCGGCGCCGCAAGGGCGATCGAGGCTCTTTCTTTCCAGTTTAGCGAGCTGGTTCGGCGCTAAATAGGGTCTGAAAGAGACTCGTGCACCGGCGAAACTTCTCGCGCGTCGCTCCCCGCCGCGCCAAGGCGCTCTTTTATGTGGCCGCTGCGATCGCGCTCATGCTGGGCTGGCGGCTCGTCGAAGTGCAGGTGTTTAAAGGTCCGATTTACGCCAAGCAAGCGCTGGCGCAGCGCAGCGACACGGTTGACGTTTTCGCGCGGCGCGGGAGCATTCTCGATCGCGACGGCAACGTGCTGGCGTATTCGCTCCCGTCCGAGAGCGTCTACGCGGTGCCGCACGATCTCGGTGACGCCGGCGCGACGATCGTGCGCCTTCAAAAAGTGCTCGGAGAGCTTCCCGCATCGACGACGGCTCTGCTGCGCGACCGCACGAACCAGTTCGTCTGGGTGGCGCGCAAGATACCGCACGATCAGGCCGATGCGATCTCCGCACTTCAACTGCCCGGCATTTCCGTCATGGAAGAAGATACCGGGCGCCGCGTCGATCTCGCCGGACAAACGGCTTCAACCGTCGTCGGATTTGTGGGCATCGACGAGAACGGACTGGCCGGCATTGAGTACGCCTACGACGACCTATTAAAAGGAACGTCGGGACGCGTCACGCTGGAAGCCGACGAGTTCGGACACCCCATTCCGTTCGGACGGCAGCGCGCCGTGCGGGCTGCCAAGCCCGGGATGACGCTCGAGCTGACGATCGACCCCTACCTGCAGTTTGTGGCCGAGTCCGCGCTCAAGAAACAGGTGGCGGAATTTCACGCGCAGAGCGGCACGGCACTCGTCATGGATCCGTTTACCGGCGAAGTGCTCGCCCTCGCCGATTCGCCGCACTTCGATCCGAACACGTATTGGAAGTTTACCCCCGACGATCGGCGCGAGCGCGCGGTACAAGACGCCTACGAACCCGGTTCGACCTTCAAACTGTTGACCGCCGCGGCCGCGCTCGAGAGCGGCAAGGTCACGACGTCGTCGTCCTTTCCGGCGCGCAATGCGATCGAAGTAGGCGGCCGCATAATTCACAACGCCGAAGACGACATGCCGGTTCGCGGCAGCAGCGAAACGCTCGAAGACATTATCGCCTATTCACACAACGTCGGTGCGGCCGAAGTCGGCCTTTCGATCGGCGGAAAAACGTTTTATGACATGGAGCGGCGCGCGGGCTTCGGCGATTCCACGCACGTTGGTTTCGCGGGTGAAAATCCCGGCATCGTGCCTGCCCCCGCGGATTGGAGCGACAGCTCGCTCGCGACAATGGCGTTCGGACAGGGCGTTTCGGTCACGCCGCTTGCGCTGGCGCGCTACTACTGCGCGATCGCCAACGGCGGATTGCTCATACGGCCGCGGCTCGTGCGCGCGATCTTCGATACGCAGGGGCGCCTGGTCTATCAGTACGGACCGGAGATCGAGAGGCGCGTCTTTTCGCGGCGCACCGCCGACACGCTGCGGCGCTTTCTGCGGGCGGTCGTCGTGCGCGGAACGGGCAATCCGAGCGCGCAGCTCGCCGGCTACACGACGGCCGGCAAGACCGGCACGGCGCAGGTTGTCGAAAACGGCCGATACGAACCGGGCGCATACATCGCTTCCTTTATAGGTATGGTGCCCTACGAGCATCCCAAGTATTTGATCTATGTGAAAGTCGAGCGTCCCCAGGGCGCGATCTACGGCTCCGTCGTGGCTGCGCCGGCTTTTTCGGAGATCGCGCGCCAGGCGATGCTCCACGCCGGAACGCTCCCCGCGACGCCGCGTCCCAAATCGTCGCCCGTTCCCGCAAAGCGCTTGGTCCGGCCCGAACGCACGGCGAACCTCACCCCATGATCGAGTCGGGCGTGCTGCTGGAAATGCTGCTCGAAGGGTTGCCGGACAGCCGCATCACCGGCGGCGGGTCCGTGATGGTTTCATCGCTCTCTTTCGATTCGCGATCGGTGAGACCGGGCGCGCTGTTCTTTGCGATCGTGGGCGAACACACCGACGGGCACCGGTATGTAAGCGAAGCTATCGCGCGCGGCGCCACCGCGGTGATCGCGGAGCGCGAACTCGATCTTCCGCCCAACGTTGCCAACGTGATCGTTCCGGATTCGGCAGCGGCGCTTTCGAAGATTGCCGATACGTTTTATCGTTCGCCGTCGCGCAATCTCGCGATCGCCGGAATCACCGGAACCAATGGGAAGACCACCGTCACGCATATGATCGCCGCAATCGCCAATGCCGCCGGGATCTCCGCCGGCGTCGTCGGCACGCTCGGAACGAAATTCGACGGCATCGATCGGCCTCTCGACCACACGACGCCACTGGCATCGGAGCTGCAAGCGCTGCTCGCGCAGATGCGCGACAAAGCCGTCAAAATAGTGGCGATGGAAGTCAGTTCGCATGCGCTCGCGCTCGAGCGCGTCTCCGACGTACATTTTTCCGTCGCGGGCCTGACCAACGTCACGCGCGATCATCTGGATTTTCACGAAACGCCCGAAGCCTATGCTGCCGCTAAGCGCCGGCTCTTCGATCTCGCGGAGCGTGCGGTGCTGAATGCGGACGACCCGCACGGAGCGCTTTGGGCCGGCGAATTGCACGGCGCGAAGCCCGTCCTCACGTTCGGCATAGAGAATCCGGCCGACGTGCGCGCGGAAAAGGTCAGCGTAAAGGCGAGCGGCTCGAGCTTCGAATTGGATGGGCGGCATTACGAGCTGCACCTTACCGGGCGCTTTAACGTCAGCAACGCGTTGTGCGCGATCGCTTCGGCACGGATGCTTGGAATCGCCGACGATGTCTCCGCCCGCGGGTTGGCGTCGGTCGAACGCGTACGCGGGCGCATGGAGCGCATCGACGGCGGCGATATCGAGGTGATCGTCGATTACGCGCACACGCCCGACGCGTTGGAATCGGCGCTGCGCGGGCTTCGGGAAATAGCGGACGGCCGGCGCATCGTTGTTTTCGGTTGCGGAGGCGACCGCGATCGCGGAAAACGGCGCGAGATGGGCGCGGTCGTCGCGAAAAATGCGGACTACGCTTATGTAACGTCCGACAATCCGCGCACCGAAGATCCGCGCGCGATCATCGAAGACATTCTGCCCGGCGTCGCTGGGGCGCCGCACCAAATCGAGCCGGACCGGCGGCGCGCGATCGCAGCGGCAATTCTAAACGCTCAGCCCGGCGACACGATCTTGATTGCGGGCAAAGGTCACGAGACCTACCAGATCGTCGGCAGGGACGTCTTACCGTTCGATGACGCCGCCGAAGCGCGCCGCGCGCTAGCCCAACGCGAGCGCGTTCCGTCGTGAATCTTTCATTCGATCGCGCGGCCGAAGCGACCGGCGCGGAAGTGCGCGGTCGCGAGCGCGCTCCCCAAACGCTCACGGTCGTGACCGACACGCGTTCGCTCAACCCTGGAGATACATTTCTGGCGTTGCGCGGAGACCGGTTCAACGGCCACGATTTCGTCGGCGAGGCCCTGGAGAAAGGCGCAGCTGCTGTAGTCGTCGATTCTCCGCAGACGCAAAGCGACGGGGTTGTCGCGCTGATCGTCCGCGACACACGCCGCGCATACATGGATTTGGCGGCGGCCGCCCGTGCGCAGTTTTCCGGCCGCGTCGTCGCCGTGACCGGCAGCAGCGGAAAAACGACGACCAAGGATTTTCTCTGTCAGCTGCTCGTTGCGACCCTAGGACCTGCCGCGGTCGCGGCCTCGCCGGGAAATGAAAACAACGAGATCGGCGTGAGCAAGTTGCTGCTTGCCGCGACGCCGCAACAGCAGATGCTCGTCGTCGAGATGGGCGCGCGGCATGCAGGCGAGATTGCCGAGCTGGTCGCGATTGCATCGCCGCACATCGGCATTTTGACGAACGTGGGTGACGCGCATTTGGAGATATTCGGATCACGCGAGAAACTTGCGGCGACGAAATGGGGGCTGTTTTCCGAGGGCGCGCAGGCCGTGCTCAACGCGCGCGACGAGATTTCGCGCAACCGCGCGAGTTCGCTCACGGCGCCTCCGCTGTGGTTCGGCGAGGGCGAACCGTCCCTGCCGGGCGTGTGGGTGCGCGACGAAAGCACGCTGGTGCTCAACTACGGCGGCGCTTCGCAAACGCTTTCTATACGCACGCCGTTTCCGGGCGCGCACAACCGCGCGAATCTGGCGGCTGCAATCGCAGGCGCCCTGCTGCTTGGAGTAAACGCCGAGGAAATCGCCGGCAACGTCGCCGGACTGGTGTTGCCGCCCGGGCGGTATGAAAGTATCGAACTTCCCGCCGGACCGCGGCTCATTTACGATGCCTACAACGCGAACGCGAGCGGCACGATCGCGTCGCTGACGACGTTTTCAAGCGAAAACGCGCGCCGCCGCATCGCCGTGCTTTCAAGCATGGCGGAACTCGGAGCCGATGCCCCCGCGATTCACGAACGCGTCGGAGCTCACGCCGCGTCGACGAACGTCGACGTGCTGCTGGTTGGTGGAGATTTTGCGGCCTCGCTGGCCGCGGGCGCGGTGCGCGCCGGTTTAGCGCGCGAACAGATCGTGACGTTCGGCGAAAACGAAGAAGCCGCGGATTGGCTTCGCAACAACGCTACAGCGCAGGATGTCGTCTTGCTCAAAGGCTCGCGCAAGTACCGCATGGAGGAGATCGTGCAGTCCCTTCGGTCCGGTGCGATATGAGGGGCAGCTTGCGGGTCGACCGTCCGCAGATTCCGGCGGGCATGGTCGCAATTCCGGTGCGCACCCGTTTGGTTGCGCCCGGAGAAGATCTCGCAGCGCTTATTCAAGCGTCGGTTGAGGGTATCGCGCAACCCGGCGATGTGCTGGCGATTTCCGAAACGGCGGTTGCGATCGCGCAGCGCCAAGCCGTGCCGGCGGAGTATGTGCGTCCGTCGCGTCTCGCGCTGCTGCTCTCGCGCAACGCCGGCGCAATGGCGACCGTAAGTCAGCCGGAGTCGGTGCAGATCGTGATCGATAACGTCGGCGCGTCAAAAGTCGCGTACGCCGCCGTCATGCAAGTGTTGGGCCGGCTGGCCGGCCGCCGCGGCATGTTCTATGAAATTTTGGGCGAGGCGATCGCCGCGATCGACGGGTACACCGGCACGATGCCGCCGTTCGATAACATGATCGTCTTTGCGCCACAGAATCCCGACGCGTTTGCACAATCCGTTTTCGAGCGCACGGGTATCGGCTGCGCGGTCGTCGATGCAAATGATCTCAACACGGCTAAAGTTTTGGGCGCTTCATCCGGCGTCAATCGCGACAGCATCGCGGAGGCATTACTGTCAAATCCGCACGGCAACGGAGACGAGCAGACGCCGATTGTTGTTCTCAAGTGGCGCGCCGACGGGGCGAACCCGCTTCTGGGAGCGGAGGCATGACGGCCATGCAAATGCATGTGTTCGTATCCTGGCCGTTTGTGTTTGCCGTCGAGGTTATTACCGGATTTTTGTTGGCTGTTGCGAGCTGCGCGCTGCTGCTGCCATTGCTGCGCACACTGAAGGTTCGCCAACGCGCCTATGAGGATGCACCGGCAACGCACCAGGCAAAGACCGGAACGCCGACGATGGGCGGGGTATGTTTTGTCGTCGCATTGCTTCCGCTCTTAGTGCCCAGCTTTAGAAGCTCACTCCTGAACTATCTTTTCGGCCTCGTCGCAGTTTGTGCGTCGATCGGTTTTGTTGACGACCTTCTCGCTATTCGTCTAGGCCGTAATCGAGGTTTGCGCGCGCGCACAAAGTTCTTGATGACTGCATTAGTTGCCGTCATGTTCTTGCGCGGAATCGATGGCGGAAATTTCGCTTACCCCAGAGACGTGCTCTTAGTGCTTCCGGGATACGCCCTTCAAGCACCGCATTGGTTATGGCTGATTCTTGGAATCGTGGCGATCGCGGGCACGATGCATGCGGTTAACTTGACCGATGGTCTGGACGGCCTGGCGTCGGGAGCAATGGTGTTTCCGCTGGCGGCTCTGGCGTTTATTGATACGCTCACGCCGGCCATCGGAAGTGCCTACTACATCCGCGCCGGCCTGAGCGCAACCGCGTTGTTAGGCGTCGGAGCATGCCTCGGTTTTCTTGTTTACAACCGGTATCCGGCGAAGCTGATCATGGGCGATACGGGATCGCTCGCACTCGGAGCGTTGCTTTCGGGAATTGCCGTTCTCAGCGGTGAGATGCTGATTTTGATTGTCATCGGCTTTGTTTTTGTTGCGGAAGCGCTGTCAGTCATGTTGCAAGTCGTGTATTTCAAACTCACACATGGCAAACGGATTTTCAAGATGTCGCCGCTGCACCATCATTTCGAGCTGTCCGGTTGGCCGGAAACCAAAGTCACGACGCGCTTTTTGCTCGCATCTGCAATTTGCAGCGCAGTCGGATTGGCGATCGTAAGATGAACTTCGCGAGCGGTGAGAATATCTTGGTCATCGGGCTTGGGCGCAGCGGCAAAGCCGTCGCCGAAGTCTTGCGCGGGCGAGGCGCCGAGGTGTACGCGATCGACGAAAAACCGCGGGCCGAACTCGCGGAGACGATTGCCGGCCTTGAAGCGATCGGTGCGCAATACGTCGCGCCTGAAGACATCGGAGAGCTCGCGAACATCAGCTGCGCGGTACTCTCTCCGGGCGTTCCGCTCAACGGTCCGCTGGTTCGCAAAATCCAGAGCGGAAATATTTCGGTGTACAGCGAGATCGAAGTCGCCTATCGTTTATGCAAGGCGCCGATCATCGCGGTGACAGGCACCAAAGGGAAGTCCACCACTGCCTCACTCATCGGGCACTTGCTACGCACGGCGGGTAAAGATGCGCGCGTGGGCGGTAACATCGGCAATCCGCTCATTCTCGAAGTTGTCGCGGCGCCCGCGGAGAGTTGGGTGGTGGCCGAAGTCTCGTCCTTCCAACTCGAAACGATTCGTTCGTTCCATCCGCGTGTTTCCGTGATCCTAAATATTTCGGCCGACCACCTCGACCGCTACCATTCGATGGATGAATATATCGAAGCGAAATACCGTATCTTTGCGAATCAAAACGAACACGATTTTTTCATCGCCAATCTCGACGATCCGGTGCTTGCGCCCTTGCACTGGCACTCGGGCGAGGCGCGCGTGCGCGCCAAGCAGATGTGGTTTACGCTGGGCAACGATAGTAAACACGCGACGATGTACCTGCGCGACGGCGCGCTGACCTATTCGCCGGTGACCGGCGATCCGCGGCCGATGACGATTGCGAACCGCGACGATGTTCCATTGGCCGGCCTGCACAACGTACAGAACGTCATGGCCGCCGTGCTCGCGGTACTCGCAGCCGGAGTCGAGCCACGCGCACTGCGCGAGGGCATCCGCACCTTCGGTCCGATGTCGCACCGCATGCAGCCGGTCGGCGAAGTTGACGGCATCTTGTACGTCGACGATTCGAAAGCTACTAATCCGGGCGCCGTCATCGCCGCGCTGCGCGCGTACGACAAACCGATCGTCCTGATCGCGGGCGGCAAACCGAAAAACACCGACTTCACCGAACTCGGCCGCATTGTTGACGAACGCGCGCGCGCGCTCGTGGTGATCGGCGAAGCGGCCGACGATATCGCGGCGCACGTCTACCGCACGCCGATTCAGCGTGCAAGCTCGATGGAAGAAGCGGTCCGGCTAGCGCAGTCGCTGGCGCAACCTGGCGACGTTGTGTTGCTCTCGCCGGCGTGCGCCTCGTTTGACATGTTCGAATCGGCCGAGGACCGCGGCCAGAAATTTACCGATGCGGTGCTAGGAACTCCCGCACGATGAAGGCATCGGTCGCCAAGCGGCAAGCCCATAACCAAGAGCTCCCGCGCTCGTTCGTGACGACGCCGCCCGACACGTGGCTATTCATCGCGGTCACGAGTTTGGTCGCCATCGGGCTGGTTATGATCTTCAGCGCTTCGAGTGCGCAGGCATACGCCGATCATCACGACACGGCCTACTACGTGAAGCGCCAGGCGATCTATCTGGTCATCGGATTGGTTTGCGCCTACTTCGCCTACAAGGTCGATTACCGCAAGCTGCGTGCGTTCGCACCGTACGCGTTGCTGCTGTGCATCGCGGGCCTGCTATCCGTTTTCGTTCCGCACTTGGGTCAGACGGTCTCCGGCGCGCGCCGCTGGATCGGCGCGGGCCCAGTCTCACTGCAGCCGTCCGAGTTTGCAAAACTGGGATTGGTCATATACTTGGCGGCCGCGCTAGCAGGCCGCGGCGAACGCATCACCTCGCTGACGCGCGGGCTCGCACCGCTCTGCATCCCGGTCTTCTTCACCGCGATGCTCGTGCTCATCGAACCCGACATTGGAACATCGAGCCTCTTGGTCTTCACGGCCTTTGCGATGTTCTTCGCGGCCGGAGCGCGGATAGAACATCTGCTGATGGTCGTTGCGGTCACCCTTCCTCCCGCCGCGATTGCGATCATGAGCAGCCCGTACAAGCGCGCGCGCATCTTTGCGTTTCTCCATCCGTTTAAAGACGCGCAGAACACCGGCTTTCACATCGTGCAGTCGTTGCTCGCGCTCGGGAGCGGCGGACTCTTTGGCGTCGGCTTGGGCGAATCACGTGCGAAATTCTTCTACTTGCCCGAACAGTACACCGATTTCATCTTCTCGGTGCTCGGCGAGGAACTGGGTCTGATCGGAACGGCGACGGTGCTGATCCTGTTCGGAACGCTGGCCTATCGCGCGATTCGCATCGCCATCGCCGCGCCCGACCGGTTCGGGTTCTTCTTGGCGACCGGCTGCGCCGCGCTCATCGTCATCCAAGCGTTCGTAAACATCGCCGTCGTCACGTCGTCCTGGCCCGTGACCGGCGTACCTCTTCCTTTTATATCGTTCGGCGGAAGCTCGCTGATCGTGTCGCTGATTGCCGTTGCGCTGATCATCAACGTTGGGCGGCACCGGCGCGTCAACGCGGCAGAGTGAAGGTTGCGTTCGCCGGCGGCGGCACCGGCGGTCACGTCTATCCCGCTATCGCGCTCGCCGACGCGTTGCGCGACCGCGCGGAGATTCTTTTTATTGGAAGTCCCGACGGAATCGAAAACACGCTCGTGCCCGCGGCCGGCTACGAACTCGAGACGATCGAAAGCAGTCCGTTGCAGCGCAGCGCTTCGCTGGGTACGCTGCGCACCATTGCGGCAAACACGGTGGGCATCGCGCAAGGCGTGGGCGTGTTGCGGAGTTTCGATCCCGATATCGCGATCGCGACCGGCGGTTACGTCTGTTTTCCGGCGATGGCCGCTGCGCGAATTCTGCGCGGCGTTCGCCCGAGTCCGGCACTGGCTTTGCTCGAGCCCAACGCGCATCCCGGACTTGCGAATCGCTTACTGGCGCCAATCGTCGACGAAGTGTGGGGCGCATTTCCGCAACCCGATCCGGCGTTCGCACGCAAGTACGTCTATACCGGCGTTCCGGTGCGGGCTTCGCTGCTGCATCCCGATAACCGGATAGAAGCGGCGCGGCGCTTGGGACTCGATCCGTCGCGGCGCACGATTTTGGCGATCGGCGGTAGCCAAGGTGCGCGGACGATCAACGAAGCCGTCGCGGCGCTGGTCACCCGGCGCGCGCTGCCCCCGGCTTGGCAAGTGCTGCACGTCTGCGGCGAGCGCGACTACGACTATATGCAGGCTGCCGAACGAACGCCCTTCGGCGAGAATCTCGCGGTGCTCGTCGCGTATTTGCCCGACATGGCCGATGCATACGCCGTTTGCGATCTCGCCATCGCGCGCGCGGGTGCGTCCACGCTTGGCGAATTGACCGCGCTCGGTATTCCCGCCGTGCTCGTGCCCTATCCGTTCGCCGCCGACGACCACCAGGCGCGGAATGCCCGGATGCTCGCCAATAGCGGCGCGGCCGTGGTCATCGCGGACGGCGAGCTGAACGCCGATTCGCTTTGGTGGACGCTGCGCGAGCTGATGCAGCCCGAACGCCTGGACGAAATGCGCTCGGCCGCGCGCGTGCGCGCCAATCGCGACCCGGTCACCGCAATTCTTGCGCGGGTGGAGGCGCTCGTCAGCAAGAACGAGAGCTGACCTTGCGCACCTTGCACTTCGTGGGAATCGGCGGCATCGGGATGAGCGCCATCGCGCGCATCTTGCTCCAGCGCGGCGAACGCGTGACCGGTTCGGACGCGATCGACTCGCCGCTGATCAAAGAACTGCGAGCTGCGGGCGCGACGGTTACCGTTGGACACGACGCGCGCAACGTCAACGGCGCGACGGCCGTCGTCGTGAGTTCCGCGATCGATCGCGAGAATCCGGAATACCGCTCCGCGCTCGAGCGCGGCATTCCCGTCATCGGCCGCGGCGAGATGCTCGCGCGGATCATGGAAGGGCGGCGCGGCATCGCAATTTGCGGCACCCATGGCAAGACGACGACGACCGCGATGACGGCCGCTGTCTTGCGCGGCGCCAAGGTCGATGCAAGTTTGGTGCTCGGCGGGATCGACGGCGAGCTCGGCACCAACGCGCACGACGGCACCGCGCCCTGGTTTCTCACCGAAGCCGACGAGTCCGACGGATCGTTCACGCTGCTCGATCCGGTCGTCGCGGTCGTCACCAATATCGAGAACGATCATCTCACTTCCGACGCCGAGATTCCGAAGCTCGTCGCGGCCTTCGAAGAGTTTCTGGCAAAGGCGCCGGCGGACGGTGCGGCGATCGTTGGGGTGGATAATCCGCTCACGCGATCGCTGGCGCAAAGCGCGCGGCGCGCGCGCACGATCACCTTCGGAATCGCCGCCGATGCGAGCGTGCACGCATCGAACATTCGTTTTGAACACGTGCAGTCCACGTTCGAGCTCTTCGCCGACGGCGCGCGCTTGGGAACGGTTGAACTGCACGTACCGGGCGCGATGAACGTCGAGAACGCGCTGGCCGCGGCAGCAGTGGGCTGGGCGCTGAATATTCCGTTCGCTTCGATGGCCGAATCGCTGAGCGGTTTCCGCGGCGTGCGCCGCCGCTTCGACGTTTTGGCAAAGACCGCACGCATGGTCGTCGTTGACGACTACGCGCACCATCCGACGGCCGTGCGCGAAACGATCGCCGCCGCGCGCCGCTATCACCACGGTCCTATCGTCGCCGCGTTTCAACCGCACCGCTACACGCGCACGTCGTATTTGGCGGGCGCATTTGCCGAAGCGCTTGCCGATGCCGATTTCGTCTATCTTGCTCCGATTTACGGCGCGGGCGAAGCGCCGATCGATGGCGTAACGGAACGCTTGATCGGCGAACCGCTGGCGGCTGCGGGCGTTTCGATTTCGTACGTCAAGTACGTGCACGACCTGCGCGAAGTGCTGCAGCGCGAAGCGCCCGCGAACGCGCTCGTGCTCATGCTCGGAGCCGGAAACATCACCAAGGTTGCCGCGGAGCTCGCGCGGGACGTCTCCGCATGATCGCGGCCGATTCCGAGCTGAGCAGCCTGCTGACCGATGCGGATCGCGAAAAACTTCGCGCGATCTGCGGCGACGGCGTGCGTTTCGACGAACCGCTCGCGCCGTACACGTCTTGGAAGATTGGCGGACCGGCCGATGCGTGGGTGGTTGCGGAACATGAAGAGCAGCTCGCGGAGATCATGCGGCTGTGCGCGCGCCGCAAATTGCCGTGGTTCGTTCTGGGAAGCGGAAGCAATCTGCTGATTGGCGACGGCGGTATTCGCGGAATGGTTTTGCGGCTGGCCGGCGGATTCGCTGCGATCGACGTCGAGGATAACGGCGGCCAAGTGACCGTGCACGCCGGCGCGTCGGCCGCCATGTCGCTGCTCACCGCGAAAGCCGCGTCGGCGGGCGCTGTCGGAATCGGTTCGCTGGCCGGAATTCCCGGCAGCGTGGGCGGTTCGCTGCGCATGAATGCGGGCACCGATCGCGAGATTGGCGACTTCGTGCGTGAAGTCTGGGTGCAGTCGCCGGCCAAACCGCAGGCGCACCCGGTTTCGGTTCACTATTACTACCGTCACACGTCGCTGGCGCGCGACGCGATCGTTTCGCGCGTGACGCTGGCGTTCGAGCGCGGCGAAGCGCAGGCCGTGCGCGAGGAGATGCAAGAGCGTCTGGTCCGGCGCAAACGCACCCAGCCGGTCGCGTTGCCCAACGCCGGCTCGTGTTTCCGCAATCCGCAAGGCGACAAAGCGGCCCGTTTGATCGAAGCCGCCGGCGCTAAGGGGTGGCGCGAAGGCGGTGCGGAAGTTTCGGCGCTGCATGCCAACTTCATCACCAACACCGGCAGCGCGACCGCCAAAGACGTCGCGACGCTGCTGGCGCGTGTCCGCCGCGCGGTGAGCGAACAGTTCGGCGTGGATTTGCAACTCGAAGTGCACCTGGTCGGCGTCTTCACCGCATGAAAAAGAAAAAAGCGCGCGTCGCGGTCGTCATGGGCGGCTCGAGCGCCGAGCGTGAGATCTCGATTCGCACCGGAACCGGCGTTATGCGCGCGCTCGAATCGCTCGGCTACGCCGCGCAATCGCTCGACTACGACCGGAAATTCGTCGACGCGATTCGCGACATCGCCCCGGACGCGGTTTTCAACGCGCTGCATGGCCCGGGCGGCGAAGACGGGCAGTTGCAGGGCATCCTTGATTTTCTCGGCCTTCCGTACACGGGCAGCGGTTTGGAAAGTGCGGCGCTCGCGATGGACAAGCACTTGACCAAAAAACTGTTTTCGGCCGAAGGCTTGCCGACCGCAACGTGGGATCTCTTCGATCTTTCCGGCGGCACGCTGCCGCTCTTACCAGGTTCGCTGAATTTGCCGCTCGTCGTGAAGCCACGGTATCAGGGCAGCAGTGCGGGAGTTGCGATCGTGCGCACGCACGAGCAATGGTCGCAAGCGATGATCTCCTTGGCGGAGCAGTATGCCGAAGTCATCGCCGAGGAGTTTATCCCCGGGCGTGAGTTTACGTGCGCGGTGTTAGGAGAGGAAGCGCTGCCGGTGGCCGAGATCATTTCAAACGCCGGCGAGTTTTATGATTTCGAGTCCAAGTATGCTCCCGGCGGCAGCACGCATGTCGTTCCCGCGCCTATCGAGCCGGATCTCGCGGCGCGGATCGGGATGCTCGCGCTCTCGGCGCACCGCCTCATCGGTCTGCGGGATTATTCGCGCACGGATTTCATCGTCAGCAAGGAAGGTCGTCCCTATATCTTGGAAATCAACGCGTTGCCCGGCCTGACGCCGACGAGCGTTCTGCCCGACGTGTGCAACGCAGTCGGCATTGGTTATAACGCGCTCGTCGATAGGCTCTTGGGCTACGCGTTTTCGCGCAACGGCGAACGCGTGCTGACGAAGTGAGAAGATAATGTTCGATTGCCGCTGTCCACACGTTCCGCATTCGGATCGCCTGTTCGCTCAAGTCGAACTGCTCTACGCACGCCGTTCGTTCTTGCTCGGCGCCGCGGCCGCCGGAGCGGCGCTCTTTCTGCCCTGGCGCGCGCGAGCGGCCGAACAAGTGACGGTGCTCAAAGCGGCGCGCCTTTTTGACGGCGAAGAAATGAAGACGCCGGGCATGCTCGTGATCAAGGGAGAGCGTATCGTCTCGCTGCACGCGGGCGATGCCGGCAGCGACGCGCAGGTCGTCGACCTTGGTAGCGCGACGCTGATGCCCGGCTTGATCGACTGCCACACGCACGTCGCCGCGCGCGTGGTTCCCGATACGTACATGCTGGCTTTGCTTCCGCCCAAAACTGCAGCTGACAACGTGGCGGAAGCCGCGCTGTATAGCATTCACAACGCGCAGGCGATGCTGCGCAACGGATTCACGTCGATTCGCGATGTCGGCGGCGGCGCCGGCATCGATCTCGCACTGCGCAACGCGATCGCCAACGGCGCAATTGTCGGTCCGCGTATGCTTGCAGCCGGCCCTTCGCTTTCCATCACGGGCGGACACGGCGATACCAACGATCTGCCCGAGTTCGTGCATGTCGATTCCGAGATTGAAAGCGGCGTCTCGTACGGACCGTACGGTTTCCGCGAACGCGTACGCGAGCACGTGAAGCGCCACGTTGATGTGATCAAAATTCTTGCAACGGGCGGCGTGCTTTCGTACGGCGACGTGTGGGATATTCCGCAGTTTAATCTCGACGAAGTGCAAGCGGTCGTTGACGAATCGACGAAGTTCGAACGCCGCGTCGCCGCGCACGCGCACGGCGACAAGGGCATTGAGATCGCCGTTGACGGCGGCGTGCATTCTATCGAACACGGCACCGGCGTCAGCGAAGCCACGCTCAAGAAAATGGAAGATCGCGGCACCTATCTGACGCCGACGATCTGGGCGCTCGATTCGATTCTGCAGCCGGGCAATCCAAATAAAGTTTCGCCCGGCGGCATCGCTAAAGCCGAACTGGCCGCGCAGCTGCGAAATGCGGGAATGCAGCGAACCATCGCAAGCCGCGTGAAGATTTCCTACGGTACCGACGCCGGCGTTTTTCCACATGCGGAAAACAATAAAGACTTTGCGCTTTTGGCGTCGATGGGAATGCGGCCGATCGACGTGTTGCGCTCGGCTACCAGCCGCGCGGCCGGCCTGCTCGACACGCCCGACCGTGGAACGCTCGCCCCGGGAAAGCTGGCCGACGTGATCGCCGTTTCGGCCGACCCCGTGGCGAATATCCGCACGCTTGAAAAGCCTTCCTTCGTGATGCTGGGAGGGCGACGGATCGATACCTCGCGCCTGGCGTAACATTCGGGAACCTTCCAGACGTTATACAAGCCGAGTATGCTGAAAAATCTCTTGGCGGCGCTTTTGGCCTCCGCCATCCTGGCCTTTTCCGTCGCCGGTCCTATCCGCACCGGCGCGCAGGCGAGTGCGCCGGCCGCGCAGGCCGCGCTTCCGCCCTACCAAACTCTGACGCCGGTCCGAGTGCTCGGTATCATCCGCCGCGTCTTTCGATCGCACCGCCCCCCGCCGGCCTACGAGACCTACACGATGATCCGGACGCAGTACACCAACTACGCCGCGGAACCGGGCGCGGCGCCCTATCCCGATCCGCTCGGATCGTACACGACGCATTACTGGGTCCGTAATCTCGACCGCGCCGCGCTGACGCGCCGCATCTATCGCGACGATGCCGAAGGCCCGCCCAGTTTCGACCGTCCGGCACTCAATGAAGCCACCGATCCCGGGCCGCCGACCGCCGACGTTTTTGCGGCAGCGCCGCGCACGCAGCACCTCAACCCGCAGTCATACGTTCCGACGCCCGAGCCCTCGTCCGAACCGCTCAAAACCATCGGATCCGTGGTCGCCATCGGCGAGTCGGACTATGACGTTCCCCAGATGACGGTCGAGCGGAATCTTCTGCATCTGGTCCTGCGCCCGCGCCGCGATCCCGAGCGCAACGTGCTGCGTCAGATTTGGGTGGACAAGAAGAGTTACGAATTGCGGCGCATCATCGCCCACGACCGGCTGTTCACCGGCGACGAGGGAATTTTTCCCGTCACCTTCACCTACACGCTCGGCTATCTGAGCGGGCAGCTGGTCGTCACGCACCTCCACGGCATTGTGGAACCGCGCGTCGAATCGAACGGAACGCAAACCGTTTACGGCGGCGACGGCGCAACGGTCGACTTCGACTTCACCGACATCACGTTTCCGAATTCGCTTCCGGAATGGTATTTTAATCCGCGGGAATACGGCCAGCACTTAGCGGAGGTGCCGAACTAAGGAGAGATTATGTCTGCAACAGGGATCGTCGTCGACCGGGGCCTTGAAGGCGTCGTCGTCGGCAGCACGCTGCTTTCCAACGTCGAGGGTAAGGAAGGGCGGCTCACGTACCGCGGCTACGACATCGACGATTTAGCGCCTAACGCGTGCTTCGAAGAAGTCGTGCATCTCCTGTTGTACGGACGTCTCCCTTCAACGAAGCAGCTCGACGAGCTGCGCAAAGAACTCGGCGCGCACCGTATGCTGCCCGAGCCGCTCATCAATGCGATGGAGCGCGTTCCCAAAGACGCTTGGCCGATGGACGTGCTGCGCACGATCGTTTCGGGACTCGCGATTTTCGTGCCGGTCGACGCGCACGGCGCGCACGTTTCAGACGTGCATACGGCGATCGAGTTGATCGCCAAAGTGCCGACCGCCGTCGCGATGTGGGATCGCATTCGCCGCGGACTCGAACCGATCGAGCCCCGGCACGATCTCTCACAGGCGGCGAACTTCCTCTATATGTGCCGCGGCACCGAACCTTCCGAAGTGGCGGAAGACGCGATGGACACCTATCTCGTGCTGCTGGCCGATCATTCGTTCAACGCATCGACGTTTTCAGCACGCGTCACCGCTTCAACGAAAGCCGATCTGTATGCCGCGGTGACCTCGGCGATCGCGACGCTCGAAGGCGAAGCACACGGGGGCGCGGCGAGTGCGGTCGGCCGCGTGCTGCTCGAGGTGGGAAAACCCGAGCGCGCGGAAGCGTACGTGCGCGAAGTGCTCGCGCGCGGCGAACGCATCATGGGCATGGGGCATCGCGAATACAAAGTCCGCGATCCGCGCGCGCGTCATTTAGAGGCCGTCGCGAAAAAACTGAGCGAATTGCACGATCCGAAGTGGTACAAGATCGCGCGCGCGCTCGAAGATGCTTCCAATCTCGTTCTGCGCGAAAAGAAACCAGACAAGAGCATTTACGCCAACGTCGATTTTTACACGGCGCCGCTTTTTTACAGCTTAGGATTTCCCGGAGACGAGTTCACGCCGATCTTTGCCTGCGGGCGGATTGCCGGTTGGTCGGCGCACGTGCTGGAACAGCTCGCCGACAATCGCCTCATCCGGCCGCAAGCGACCTACTCGGGGCCGGCGGTGCATGCGTTCGAACCGATCGAGCAGCGTACGGGCAACGGCGCGACCGCTCACTCGTCTTCGTAGGTTCGCGTTAAACTCGCGGGGAGCCGTGCGACGATCTCGTAGTTGATCGTGCCCGCCCAGTCGGCCCAATCGTCGGCCGAAACTGCGCTGCCGCCGTCGTGGCCGATCAGGACGACGCGGTCGCCTGGCCGGGCGTTGGTCGCACCGAGATCGAGGATCGTCATGTTCATGCAGACGCGTCCGGCGATCGGGCAGCGTTTTCCGGCGACCGCAAACGCGCCCGTATTGGAGAGCGCGCGCGGAATGCCGTCGGCGTAACCTAGCGGCACGACGCCGACGCGCATCGGGCGCGGCGCTCGGAATGTGCCGCCGTATCCAACCGCGGTGCCGGCCTCGACTCTTCTTACGGCTGCAATCCGGCTCTCAAATGAAAGAGCCGGTTCTAACTGCAGCTCCTGCGGCATCGCGGCGCGAGTTTGCTTCGACGGCCACAAACCATAGAGCGCGATCCCGTAACGCACCATATCCAAACGCGTTTGCGGCCAGAGCATCGCGGCCGCCGATGCGGCGATGTGACGCAGCGGCTTCGCATCGAGCTTGGCGGCGTCGATCGCGGCGTTCAACGTTTCCACCTGCGCGAGGGTAAACGCAGAGTCCAATTCTTCAGCCGAAGCCAAGTGCGAAAAGATTCCGGCGAGTTCGACGCCGGGCGTCTGCGCGATGCGCAGGATCGCGTTAGGCGCTTGCGATGGATCCAGTCCCAAGCGCCGTACGCCGGTATCGACTTTCACATGGACGCGAAATACTTTGCCCAAACGCCGAGCGGTGTTCGCAACGGTTTCGAGATATGTGCCGGAGTCCCAGAGCGTGATCTGCAGATCGCACGCGAGCGCGTCTTCGAGCAGTTCGACGGGAGCGGGTCCCAGCACAAGAATCGCTACCGCGATGCCGGCTTCGCGCAGCGCAATGCCCTCTTCGATCGAGTAGACGCAGAGCGTATCGGCGTACGCTTCGATGGCGCGCGCGGTCGCGACGAGCCCGTGACCGTACGCATTGGATTTGACCACGAACGCGGCGCATGCCGGTGCCGCGAGGCCGCGCAAAGTCTTGGCGTTCCGGCGCAGCGCGCCGAGCGAAATGCGCAACCCGCCGATCATCGCGTACGCTCGGAGAGCCGGGCGATGAACGCGACGGGCAATCCAAAAAACAGGGACGTCGCGCCCAGACCGAACGCGACTTGCTGCGCGGTGTGAATTTGCTCGGCGGCGATGCCGTAGAGCACGAGCTGCGTCACGACGTAGACGACAACGCCGAACGACAAGCCCGAGAGAACCGGAAAGCGGTTGACCTGCGGCTGGCCGGCGGCGAGGTAGGCGTAACCTATCCCCCAGGCCAGGCACGCGGCGGCGTAGAGCGCGGCATATTCGGCTGCTTGTGGCCCGGCCGGCGGCCTACGAACGGCGGCCGGAAAGTAGACCAATCCGAACAGGATGCCGCCTGCGGCCCCCGCCGCGGCGCCCGTTATCGCGATTCGGCCCCACTCCGTAAGCCGAGCTTTACTCAAATTTTACCGCCGCTTCTTGAAAATAGGTCTTTCTAATCAATTTTTTTGCATGGTCTTCGGCACTGGACGTGCTATATTCGCAGCACGGGCTGGTTTCGGAATCACGGAGGATAGGGCGCTTGAGGCGATACTTTAAGGCTTTCTACGCTTTGCTATTTGCGTTTGTGCCAGCGGCATGTTCGATGCACGGCCAATCCGGTCTTCCGCCAACCGGACCGCAAAATCTCGTTCGGCCTCTTGAAACTATCGGCGGCATCGCCAGCCAGGTAGTGGTTCAGGTCGGCGACGCTCCGCCGGCTTTGTTCGGTCACGCTTTGGCCCACGTCAATCTCGCGATCAGTGAAATTGATCTCGTCGACGGCTCCGGCCGCAGTCAAGTAGTTGCAAAGTATGCGGCTCCATTTATCGTCGATCTGCTCCAATACCAGGATGGGTCGGGTGACAGCGTCGCTCAGGCGAGCGTCAATAATCCGCAAACCTACCAGCAAGTCCGATTTGTCATCGATACCGGCGCGAGCTCCGCGCTCTATGCGAGCGGCGTGAGCGCGCCTTTGAATTTCGTCACCGATAGCGACAGCTCGTCCGCGCACGCCGGCAAATCAACCAGCACCGCTTATTTGGGAGCGGGGCGCGTTGCGATCACGCAAAGCGGCTCGTTCACCATTGGAAGCGATCCGACCGAACTCCTCAACGCGGACTTCAACCTTATGGAATCGCTGACGCCTCCGTCGACGAATTCCGAACGCGGCGACGGCGACCGGGGAAATTTCGGAGCGCAGGGCAGCCTCGGCCTGACCGTGCGGCCGACGATGTTCGTCGCCGCCCATTCCAACGAGGGCATGATCACCGGCACGGTCCTGAACGATAACGGCCAGCCCGTTTCCAACGCCGTTGTTGTGGCCGTCGGCCAGGGAGGCCAAGTCGGGAATACCGTTGCGACCAACGGGTCGGGCGACTTCTTATTGCACACGTTGGCCGCCGGCTCGTACCGCCTGGAGGTCTACAACCAATATACCAATTCGGCCGGCGCGGATTTATCATCGCATGGCTCGAGCACCGGGCGCGATCGCTTGAAGGGACCGACGATAACAGTCAGTCCGGGACAAACCACTAACGCAGGGGCGATTACGGATTAGCGGCGCCGGAATGCACGTGCAAGGCGAACGCCTAAAAACCGGAGCCGACGTCTCGACGAGTCTGCAGCTCGCCGCCGATTTGGCGCGCCGCGCGCGCCGCGACGAAGCCTTGCAGTTGCTCGAATACTGCGAAGATTGGCCCGAACCGTTCAACGAGCGGGGACTGCTCGTCCGAGCTGACGTGCTAGCGCGGCGCAGCCCGGTTCTTGCCTTAGAGTCCCTGGCGAATCATTCGGAGGCTTTCACTTCAGCGGAAGGACGCTTCGGATATTTCATTCTTTCGGCTTTCGCCTGTGTAAACGGTCGGGATTTTGACGCCGCGCGCGACATGCTTGAACGCGCGCAGGAGCTTGTTCAAGACGATCTTAGTCGCGTTGCGCGGCTGGGCTACGAACGGTCACGACTGCTGTGGGCGGCCGGACGCTACGACCCCAATAGCGACGACATGGCGCTGGCATTAAGCGATCCGGAGCCCTTCGCGCAATTCCGCGCCCTTGCACTACGATCGTGGATGCATGCCGGGCTCGAAAACTATGCTTCGCAGATGAAAGATTTGCTGGCGGCGTTCCGTCACTTCGAGCAATCCAAGGACTCGTGCGACTTCACGTCGGTCGCGATCTATCTCCATGGGCTGTTGCGCTTGGCCGTCGAGATGGGCGACAGCGACAGCGTCCGCATGGGTGAGGCAGCATATGAACGCATCGAATGGACGGCTGATATACGCTATCTGCAGTTCCTATGCGTGCGCGCACTTGCCTGGCACGCGTTTCATCAGGGCGACCCGGGGCGCGCGCAGTGGTTGCTCAAAGATTCCAAAGAAATAGCCCCGACGCTCGCTTGGAAAGCGATGGCGCACACGGACAGAGCCTTCGTTGCGCGCATGAATAATAACGAGGCCTGGGCTGCCGAGGAGCTGGCTCAAGCGCATATCCTCGCGCGGGACATCGAGTGGGACCAAACGCACGGCGAAGAGCGCCAAACGCTTGTCATGCTCGGAGAGCTCTTTGCCGCCACCGACCTCGCGCAGGCGCAGCGCTATATGTCGACTTACAACTCGTTGGGCAAGGGCAGTCTCGATCCGACGCTTGCAGCCATTCACGACCGGCGCGCGCTTGCCTACGAAAAATACTCGACCGGTCGCGTCCAAGCCGTTCTGGGCAATCCAAAATTGGCCCGAGAAAGCCTGGAGTTCGCATACGACATTTTCGCGCAGATCCCGTACCCGTATTTCGCGGCATCCGCTGCGGCGGCGCTGTACGAGCTGACCGAGGATAAGGGTTGGCTTGAAAAAGCTCGCAAAGAAGCCGCGGCTTTCAAAAATAGTCCGTTTCTTCACCGGTTATCCGAAATAGATAAGGTGGGAGAGCAACGTGTGCTCTCAGGGCTGACTCCCATGCAGCGCCAAATCGCCATTGCGCTCTCTCAGGGTGCGGATTTTGACGAACTATCGCACCGGTTCAGCCGTAGCCAATTCACTTTGGAGAAACAGATCGAGATTATCTTTGCCGCGTTGGGAGTGCAATCGCGTCATGCATTGCGCGCCGAGTTACGGCAACGTAAGTTACTGTGAAGTCCGCCGGCCAGGCGGGCCTCAATACTCGCATCCTCATCCTCGGTGTATTGGTCGCCCTCTGTTTCCTGGTGTTTTTTGCGGCAGCAAGCGAACACGCCGGACCGCTCCTTCTCGTGATCTACGCGGCGGCTGGCGTCATCCTCATCTGCGTTGCCGCCAAGCTCTTGGTCAGCGACGGAATCGACTCGATCCGCGGCTTGACCGAGCGGGGCTACAACGTCGTGGAGAGCATCCCCGACGGTTTTTTTATTATCGACAAAGACTGGCGGTTCTCGCACGTCAATGAGCGTGCCGAGGAGCTGCTGCGCAAGGACGCCAGCCAACTGATCGGCATGCGCGTCCAAGAAGTTCTCGATCCGCTGGCCTCGGAACTCGTGCCGGAGATGTTGAGCGTGCGCGGACAAGGGATTCCGCTCGAGCGGCTACAGCACTTCCAGTCGACCGACCGTTGGATTGAGATTCGTATGCAGCCGGCGCGCGATGAGCTCCTCGTTCATTTGCGTGACGTCACCGAACGCAAGAATAGCGAACTGTTGCTCAAGACGAGCGCGAGTCTGCGTTTGCTGCTCGCGCAAATGCCGGCCGTGGTCTGGACGGTTGACCGCGATCTGCGGCTGACGTCAATTCGCGGCGCCGCGGAGCAGCGGCTGTGCGCCGATGATCTCGTCGGCGGACCGTATGGCGCCAGCATCGACGATCCCGACCAGCGCCGCGCAGCGCTTTCGGAGCTGCGTCGCGCGCTCGCCGGTGAAGCCGTGCGCTACGAGACGCGCCAAAACGGACGCTGGCTGCAGAACGACGTGGAACCGCTGCGCGACGCCGAAGGCGCGCTGACCGGCGCGATCGGCGTCATGCTCGACGTCACCGAAGTGCGCGAGAGCGCCGAGCGCTTCTCACGGCTCGCGCGCCAAGACGTGATGACGCAGCTGCCCAACCGGCTGGCGCTGGAAGAATCGCTTTCGGTCATTCTCGATGACGCCGCCGCGAAGAATGGACCGGTCGCCGCGCTCTTCATCGATATCGATCGCTTTAAGACGATCAATGATACGCTCGGTCATCGCGTGGGCGACGAGCTCTTGCGCGGTATCGCCATGCGTCTGCAAGAGCGCCTGATCAATCGCGCCACGATCTTCCGCTCGGGCGGCGACGAGTTCGTGGTGATCATCGACGGCATCGGCGATCAGCGCAGCGTCGTCTCGGTGGCCATGGGCGTGCTGGCCACGTTCCAAGAGCCGTTCGTCATCGACAGCCGTGAGTTGTTCGTTACTGCGAGCATCGGCACGAGTTTGTTCCCGCAGAATGCGCGCACGGCCGAAGAACTGATCGCGTTCGCAGACTCGGCGATGTACAGCGCCAAAGAAGCCGGACGCAACAACGTTAAGTCCTACGACGGTACGATGCACGCGAGCGTGCTCGAACGTATGAGTCTGGAACAAGATCTGCGCCACGCGCTGTCACGCGGCGAATTACAGCTGCTCTTTCAGCCGATCGTCGACGTCTCGACCAAACGTATCGTCACCGCCGAAGCGCTCGTGCGCTGGCAGCATCCCACGCTTGGCGAATTGTTGCCCGAAGTGTTTATCCCGATCGCCGAAGAGAGCGGAACGATCGTCGAGATCAGCCGGTGGGTGCTCAAGCAAGCCTGCAGCACGGCCGCGCGTATTCGGGCGATGGCCGCGCCGGAGTTCCGCGTCTCGGTCAATCTTTCGCCGCGCGACTTTTACGAACAGGATTGCGCCGCGACGATCGCCGCGGTGCTGGCCGAAACCGGTTTGCCGGCGCGCGCGCTCGAACTTGAAGTCACCGAAAATATCGTGCTCAACGATCTCGCCGTTGCGACCCTGCTGCGCCTTCACGCGATGGGCGTCCAGCTCGTCGTCGACGATTTCGGCAAAGGTTACAGCTCGCTCAGCTACATCAAGCGCCTTCCGGTCCACGCCATCAAGATCGACAAGGGCTTCATCGACGACGTCACGCGCGACCCGTACGACCAAGGCATCGTCAAGGCTATCGCGACGCTGGCGCAGACCCTCGGCCTGCGCGTCATCGCCGAAGGCATCGAAACCGAGTCCCAGTGGGAGTTCGTCCGCGGCCTGCGCTGCGATCAGGCCCAGGGCTACCTCTTCCATCGCCCGATGCCCCGTGGCGACCTGATGGCCCTCATCGGGCAGCAAGAGTCGTCTAGCGGCTCGAGCCCCCGCGTCGTTCCGATAAACCGCGGCGCCCTCTAGCCAACCCTTGCAGTCACTGCCGGAGTCTGCTAAACTTTGCAGGCTGGCAGTCTCCGCTAGAGAGTGCTAGCCCCATTTCCACATTCTGTCTACCAAATTTTTTGGAGGGTTTTGTGAATCTCAAGCCTTTGGGCGATCGCGTCGTCATCGAAAACGTCGAGCAGCAGGACCGCAGCGCCGGCGGCGTCTTTCTCCCCGACACTGCCAAGGAGAAGCCGCAAGAGGGCATGGTCCGCGCCGTCGGGACCGGTCGGACGCTCGACAACGGCACCAAAATCCCGATGGGCGTGAAGGTCGGCGATCGCGTGATCTATTCGAAATATTCCGGCTCCGAAGTAAAAATCGACGGTAAAGATTACCTCATCGTCTCTGAAAAAGACGTGCTGGCGATCGTCGACAAAGTTCCGGCCGGCGTTTAAAGGAGCATTTAGAAAATATAATGGCTGCAAAAGAACTCGTATTTGATGAAAGCGCCCGCCGGGCGCTCGAGCGCGGTGCGAACCTGCTTGCCGATGCCGTCAAGGTGACGCTCGGCCCGAAGGGCCGCAACGTCGTGCTCGACAAGAAATTCGGCTCGCCGACGATTACCAACGACGGCGTCACCATCGCCAAAGAGATCGAACTGCCCAACACGTTCGAGAACATGGGCGCGCAACTGGTCAAAGAAGTCGCTTCCAAGACCAACGACGTTGCCGGCGACGGCACGACGACCGCGACCGTGCTGGCACAAGCCATCATTCGCGAAGGCCTGCGCAACGTTACGGCCGGCTCGAATCCGCTGCTGATCAAGCGCGGCATCGAAAAAGCCGTCGAACTGGCGGTTTCGCAGATGGAAACGTTTGCCCAAAAAGTCGACACGAAAGAGAAGATCGCGCAAGTCGCCTCGATTTCGGCCAACGACAAAACGATCGGCGATCTGATTGCCGACGCCATGGAGAAGGTCGGCAAAGACGGCGTCATCACCGTTGAAGAGTCCAAATCCATGAAGACCGAAGTCGAGACCAAAGACGGCATGCAGTTCGACAAGGGCTACATCTCGCCGTACATGGCCACCGACATGGAGCGCATGGAAGCGGTCCTCGACGATCCGTACATTCTCGTGACCGAGCGGAAGATCTCGGCAATCGCCGACATTCTGCCGCTGCTCGAAAAGATCGTGCAGATGCAAAAACCGTTGCTCATCATCGCCGAAGACGTCGAAGGTGAAGCGCTGGCGACCCTGGTCGTCAACAAACTGCGCGGCACGTTCACGACGGTCGCGGTGAAAGCGCCGGGCTTCGGCGACCGCCGCAAAGAGATGCTCAAGGATATCGCCACGCTCACGGGCGCGACGGTCATCTCCGAAGAGCTCGGCCTCAAGCTCGACAAGACCACGCCCGATCAGCTGGGCCGCGCCAAGCGCGTGAAGGTTACCAAGGAAGAGACCACGATCGTCGACGGCGCGGGTAAACCCGAAGCGATCAAAGGCCGCATCGAGCAGATCAAAAAGCAGGTCGAAGATACCGACAGCGATTTCGATCGCGAGAAGCTCCAAGAGCGCCTCGCCAAACTGTCGGGCGGCGTAGCCGTCATCAACGTCGGCGCGGCGACCGAGACCGAACTCAAAGAAAAGAAACACCGCATCGAAGACGCGCTCAGCGCGACCAAAGCTGCGGTCGAAGAAGGCATGATTCCGGGCGGCGGCGCGTCGCTGGTTCACGCGATCAAAACGATCGACAAGTACCAGCCGCCGAAAACCAACGGAGCTGCCGCGACCTGGGCCGACGAAAAAATCGGCATCGACATCATCAAGAAAGCGCTCGAAGAGCCGCTGCGCCAAATCGCTTACAACGCGGGCTATGAAGGCTCCGTTGAAGTGAACAACGTGCGCGGCAAAGAGACGCCGTTCGGATTCGATGCGATGTCCGGAGATATCGTCGACATGTTCAAAGCCGGCATCGTCGAGCCGTTCAAAGTCACCCGCTCGGCACTGCAAAATGCAGCGTCGATCGGCGCGATGATCTTGACGACCGAAACCCTGATCGCCGACAAGCCCGAGCCGAAGAAAGAATCGGCAATGCCCCCGGGTGGCGGCATGGGCGACTACGGCGGCATGATGTAGCTTGATGGGTTTACGGCGACCGCGACGTATGTTTAGCGCTCGCCGTAAACCCCATCTGCGCTACGATAGGCGTTTCGGTCCGAGCCTATCTTCACTCGACATATTAAGAAAAGGCCTGCGATAATCGCGGGCCTTTTCGTTTCGTGTTTTAGCGAACGCGACTGTTTGGGCGAAGATGGAGTTGGACCGAAACGCTAAACAAACACCGCGTTTCGGGACGACCCCGTCTTCGCCAATTACACTGTAACGGCTGCGGTGCGCGCGCTCATGGCGCCGATGATCCATCCCATGATCGCCATCGCGACGATAATGAACCCGGCGTTGATAGCCCAAAGTCCGGGGGGCAGGCTCCCCCACACGACGCCCATCAATGTCATCGATGCGAAGACACCGATGCCGATGAAGAGGCCGAAGCCGAGGCCGCGCGCGGCGGGATTGGGGTCGGGCCGCATCGAGAGCGCCGTCCCGATGACGTACGCCAGGAACCAGCCCAGCAAGAACGTCTCGACCAACGGCCACAGCATGGCGCTCCCCGACGTCATCGCCGAAGTCTTGCCGGTCATCAGGGCGATCTGCGCCATATACATGGAGCCGAAGATGAGGCTGTACCAAAGCCAGGAGAGTAGGAAAAACGCTATCGCCGCGACCAGGGCGGCGAGGTGGTTGACGCGTGAACTCATGAAGCCTCCAAAAGGCAAGCGATTGCCGATCCCGTTCGCTTGCTTGCTTCGGTGCCCTGCCCGAAATGCGGGAAAGGTACAAGCAAGCTATAAACCATCTGACCTGTCTTTTTGGAGGACAATACAAGCATGAAATTTCCCCGGACCATCTTGACCTGCGGCGTAGCGATCGTCGCTGCGGCCGCGTTAAGCGCCTGCGGATCGGGCACGACGACCACCACTACAACGGCCACGGCTGCGCCCGGCACGAACGCGAAAGTTTCGGGCGGTATGAAGACGGCGGTCGGCCGCACCGTAAAAATGGGCGCGCAGAACGGCTCCGGCCAAACCGGAACCGCGACCATCGTTACCAAGGGAACCGGCGTTCTGGTGACCTTGACCGTCAGCAACGAGCCCAAAGGCGCATCGGAACCGGCGCACATTCACGCGGGCACCTGCTCGAAGCTGAATCCGACGCCGTGGAAACCGCTGAGCAACGTCGTGAAAGGCGTCTCAACGACCACCGTTCCCGGTGTGACCGTAGCCGAGCTGACCGGTAAAGAGAAATACGCCATCAACGTGCACAAGAGCGCGGCGATGCTCAAGGTGTACGTCTCGTGCGGCGGCATCTAAGCTTCGAGGCCTAGCCAACCCGTGAAAGGGGGGCGCGCGAGCGCCCTCCTTATTTTTTGCCCCGGGCGCTGTATAATAGAACGCGGAGGCCTGTACTATGTCAATCAGGTTTACTCTCGCGTTGACCGCGGCGCTTTTGCCGGCGGTCCCATTTGCATCGCCGGCTTTCGCGGCCGGTTCGGCCGACTTCGCCGCAGCCGTCAAAAATATACCGGCTCAGTCCGATAAGTTTCGTTCGATGATGAGCAACTTGAGCGTTGCGCAGTTCCACTTCGTGAACGTGGGCGGCGCAGCCGATCCGGCGGTGCTCCGGAAGAACGCGCCGGCGATTGCCGACCTCCGCGACACGCTCGGACACGCAACGCTGACGGATGGCAACGGCATCGTCGTATCCCTGCGCAAAGTGCTGCAGAGCAAAAATCTGACGATCGATCAGATCGTCGGAATTTCCATCGGCGGCACGCAGATTACGCTGTTTTACCAGTAGCGCGAAACCGAACAAACACGTAATAGACCGGCACGGCCAGGGCGAACACCGCGAATGTTACGGCGGCGCCTTGCCAGGATGCCGCGTAACTGGTCACCGCTATGCCCAACGCAATGACCAGGAATAAGGCCGTCGTGTAAGGGTGAAACGGGACAGAGAACGGGACGCTCTTCCCGCGGTCGCGTGCGCGGAAGATAAAAACCGCGGCAGCTGCGAGTGCGAAAAACAAAAAGTCGACGCCAATCACAAAATTGATGATCGCCGCGTACCCCTTCCAGAACGTGATGACGATCGCGACGAGTCCCTGTAAGGCGATGGCGATGACCGGAACGCGCGATGTCGGATGCACCCACGCAATCGCTTTGAAGAAGAGCCCGTCGGCGGCCATTGCGTGGTAGACGCGCGGCGACGTGAGGATCTGGTTGCTCAAGAAACCGAGCGTTGAAAGCGAGATGACGGCGGCCATCAGTTGCGCGCCGCGCGTACCGATGAAAGCGCGGGCCACTTCGGAGGCGGGCGCATCGGTATGCATCAAACCCGTCGATCCCAAAACGCGTAGACAGACAACGTTGACCAGCAAGTACAGCACGATCACGCCGCCCACGCCCCACAGTAAGCCGCGCGGCAGCGTGCGCGCCGGATCTTTCAGTTCGCCGCTCATGAAACTCGCGGTTTGCCATCCGCTGTACGCGAACATGACTTGCACCATCGCGACGGCCATGAGCGCGAACAAACCCATCGTGGTCGCCGTGCCCGGTGTCTGCACCGCCGCGGAAGGCAGCGGATGCGCGAACAGGCCGAACCAGATGAGCAGCGCGATGGCCGCGATCTTCAGCACCATGAAGACGTTCTGCAAATTTCCGCCTTGGCGGACGCCTAGACAGTTGACGATCGTGAAGACGGCGAGTACCGCAAACGCCAGCAGCGGTTGGCTGACATTCTGTCCCGTCAGCACCGGATAATACCCCGCAAACGTGAGCGCCGCGGCAGCCATTCCGCCGCTTTGTGAAATCAACAGCAGCGTCCAGCCGTACATGAAAGCGACCAGCGGATGAAACGCGTCCCGCAGGTAGGCGTAAAAACCGCCGTCGTGCGGCCGCCGTGCCGCCAGCTCCGCGATGACGAACGCGCCGAGAATCGACACGGCGCCGCCGGCGATCCAGACGCCGAGAATCGCGCTTGGAATCCAAACGATTTTCGCGACGACCGACGGATTGCGGAAGATGCCCGAGCCGATGATCCCGCCCATGACGATGAGCGCGGCGTCGAACGGCCCCAGCCGCCTGGCTAGCTTGATCAGAGGTTCACCTCGCTACTGGCAGCGGCAGGAGGACAACTGCGAATGCGAGGATGCTTTGGACCCGAATCCTCGGGGCCCCTGGGAGAGTTAAAGGTAGTAATGGATTGGATGTGCGGATGGCAGCCCAACGTCGATGTCGTGATCGACGAAGGCTCCCGCACGCTCGTCGTGCGGGCTGAGCTCGCCGGCGCCGACAGCGAAAGTTTGCGCATCTACTTGGACGATCGGCGGCTCTATATTTCGGGGCGCCGGGCCAAGACCGCGCGCCTGCGCGGCGGTTCGTTCGTGCAAAAAGAGATCGCGGACGGCGATTTCGTCAAGAGCATTCGCTTGCCCGTTGCGATTGCCCAGCAAGAGATTACGGGATCTTATGAGGACGGTATGCTGACCATCGCGCTCCCGATTTCCGCGGACGAATACATTCCGGCGTCGCGCACGGAAATCCGGATGACCGTGAAGCGGGTGCTCGCGTAATGCCCGAAATCGGACTTCTGCCGCTGCAAGATGCGGTGCTCTTTCCCAACACGGTCATTCCGCTTGCCGTTATCAAGCGGCCAGGCATTCAACTGGTCGAAGAAGCGTTACGCGAAGGCAAATCGATCGGGCTGACGCTGCTGACGAACCGCGACGTCGAAAATCCGGGACCCGACGACGTCCATCGCATCGGAACGATCGGGACCGTGCAAAAAATGCTCAAGGTGCCCGACGGCACGCTGCGCTGCATCGTAGCGGGTCAGAGCGTTTTCAAGATCGAGAAGTTCACGTCCACCGATCCGTACATGGTCGCGGAGTACGCGGAATTGCCCGATATCACGAGCTCTTCCGACGAACTCGTGGCGATGCAGCGCAACCTCGCGACGCTTTTCCAGAAACTGCTTGGCTATTTGCCGCAAGCTCCGCGCGAGATGGAGATGGAAGTCCAAAACATCTCCGATCCGAACTTGCTCACGTATTTCGTTGCGTCGACAATGCGCCTCGACACGGCCGACCGCCAGGCCGTGCTCGAAGAACGCAACACCGAGAAGCGGATGCGCAAGCTCACGATGCTGCTGACCAAGGAGCTCGAGGTCGTCGAGCTCGGACATAAAATTCAATCCGACATCCAGCGCGAGATGGAAAAAAACCAGCGCGAGTTCTACCTGCGCCAGCAGTTGCGGGCGATTCAAGAAGAACTCGGCGAGGTCGATCCGCAGCTGGCCGAAGCCAACGAGCTGCGCCAAAAGATCGAAGACGCGAAGATGCCCGAGGACGCGCGCAAAGCCGCCGACCGGGAACTCGACCGTATCTCCAAAGTTCCGCAGGCTTCGCCGGAGTACAGCGTGATCCGCACGTACCTGGATTGGCTCGTGCAACTGCCGTGGGGACAGGAGACCACCGATCACTTCGACATCAAGCGCGCGCGCCAGATTCTCGACGAAGATCATTACGATCTCGACAAAATCAAAGACCGCATCATCGAATATTTGGCCGTCGGCAAACTCAAGAAACGGTTGACCGGCCCGATACTCTGTTTCGTCGGGCCGCCGGGTACAGGCAAGACGTCGCTCGGGCAGTCGATCGCGCGCGCGATGGGACGAAAGTTTGCGCGTCTTTCAGTCGGCGGCGTGCGCGACGAAGCCGAGATACGCGGGCACCGCCGCACCTATATCGGCGCGATGCCGGGAACGATCGTGCGCGCGATCCGCGATGCGGGCACCCGCAACCCCGTTATGATGATCGACGAGATCGACAAGGTCGGCGCCGATTTCCGCGGCGATCCGCAGTCCGCCCTCCTCGAAGTGCTGGACCCGGAACAAAACAACACGTTCCGCGATCACTACCTCGACCTGCCCTTCGATCTCTCGCAAGTGCTTTTCGTTTGCACGGCCAACAGCTTGGATACGATCAGCCCGCCGCTGCGCGACCGCATGGAGATCATCCAACTCTCCGGGTATACCGAGCTCGAAAAACTTCAGATCGCCAAACGCTACCTCGTTCCCAAGCAGCGCAAAGCCAACGGATTGAAAGATTCGCAAGCGCAGATTAACGATGCGGCGCTGCGGTCGATCATCGTCGACTACACGCGCGAAGCGGGCGTTCGCAATCTCGAGCGCGAGATCGGCACGACGTTTCGCAAGATCGCGCGCAAAATCGCCGAGTCGCCGCGCTTCAAAGGGCGTATCAAAGCGGACAGCTTGGTGACGTATCTTCAAAAACCGCTCTTTTATAATGAGGTCAAGAAGCGCGTCGCATCGGTCGGCGTCGCCACGGGCATGTTCTACACGCCCGTCGGCGGTGATATTCTTTTCATCGAGACGACCACGATGCCCGGAACGGGAAAGCTCGTGCTCACCGGCCAGCTCGGCGACGTGATGAAAGAGAGCGCGCAGGCTGCCGTGTCGTTCTTGCGCTCGCGCTCTGCGGAGTTAGGCTTGCCCGACGACTACTTTGCCAAACACGATCTGCACATTCACGTACCGACGGGCGCGGTGCCGAAGGACGGTCCGTCCGCGGGCGTTGCCTTGGCCACGGCGATTGCGTCGCTGCTCACCGGAATCAAAGTGGATCCGGATGTTGCCATGACGGGCGAAATAACGCTTACCGGTCAGGTGTTGCCGATTGGCGGCCTGAAGGAAAAAGTGCTCGGCGCCAAACGCGCCGGCATCCGGAAGATCATCATGCCCAAGCGCAATGAGATCGATCTCGACGACATTCCTAAAGAAGTGCGCGATACGATGGTGTTCGTGCCCGTCGAAGAGCTGTCGGAAGTTCTCCAGCACGCGCTCGGCAAGCGCATCATTACGCCGGTCGAGTTGGGCGCGTCGCCGGCGCGCGCGAGCAACGTCGTACCGATGCGCCGCAGCGCCATCAAACGCGTTCGCAACGGCGAGCGCAAACGCTCGCGCACGCGGCGTTGACGCGAGTGAGACAGCTGCTCTTCATCCCCGGCCCGGTTACCGTTTCGGAACGCGTACTCGCGGCGATGAACCGGCCGCTCATCGATCATCGCGGTCCTAAATTCAGCGAACTAGTGGAGCGCATCTATGCGCGCTTGCGTCCGATCTTTGGGACGCAAGAAGCCGAGATCGTGTTGCTCGGCGCCTCGGGCACCGGCGGATTGGAAGCGGCGATCGCCAACGCGTTTTCACCCGGCGACACGTTGCTCGCCGCGCCGATGGGTGCGTTCGGCGAGCGCATGATCGCGATTGCCCGCAAATACGGCATGACCGTCGATGCGCTCGAAGCGCGTCCGGGATTTGCCGTCGATCCGCGCGAGTTCGCGCAGCGGCTCAACGACGATACCGAACATCGCTACCGCGGCATCCTGTTGACGCACAACGAAACGTCGACCGGCGTGCAGAGCGACATGGGAGAGCTGGCCGCCATCGCGCAGGCGCACGGCGCGCTCACGATCGTCGACTCGGTCAGCGGTTTGGGCGCCACGGATTTTCGTATGGACGAGTGGGGATACGATATCGTGGCCGGCGCGTCGCAAAAAGTGCTGGCCGCGCCGCCGGGCGTCGCGATGTTAGCTATCAGTCCGCGCGCGTGGAACGCGATTGAAGCCTCGAAGACTCCGCGCTTCTACTTCGATCTGGTGAAGGCGCGCGAGTTTGCGCGGCAAGGGCAGATGCCGTGGACGTCGCCCGTGAGCACGATGTTCGCCCTCGACGTTGCGCTCGAGCAGTATGAACACGAAGGCGCGCCCGCGATTCACCGGCGGCTGGCGACGTACGCCGAAGCTATTCGCGCGGCGTTCGCCGCTCTCGGACTCGAAGTTTTTTCCCAACCCGGCGCCCATTCGGTGACGGTCGTCACGGCCAAAATTCCGGACGGCGTGGATGCGGCCGGCTTGCTGCGCGGTCTGCAGGAAGAGCGCGGCGTTACGCTCGCCGGCGGACAGCTCGATCTGAAAGGCAAGATCCTGCGCATGGGAACGATGGGCGACATTTCACAAACCGACGTGCTCGCGGCGATTGGGGCCATCGAGATCGCGCTGCTTGGTTACGGCGTACCGGTGCGAGTCGGCGCCGCCGGAAAAGCGGCGTTGAGCGTCTTTCTCAACCTAGGCGGCGCTACACCCGGTGATGGGCAAAAAAGTAGTGCGCAAATGGACGCGCAAACCACGGGAACGTCCCGATGATGGCACCGTCAATCCGGTCGTTCGGGCTGGTCTCGTAGCCGACCAGCGCGGACCGGTGCAGATCTGCGCGAATATCCGGCGAAAGCGGAAAAAAGAGCGCGACGTAGAGCAGCAGCCAGATCAGCACGACCGCTTTCACGACGCCGATCGCCGCGCCGCCTAAAGCGTTGCCCAATCCCAGAAACGGCAGCTTGGTCACCGTGTTGAGCGCGCGCGCGATCAACAAAATTGCAACGTACGTCGCCAGGCCGACCAAGAACATCGCGACGACGTGCGCCGATCCGCTGCCCAAATGAAGCGTCGCTTGAAAGAATCCGTCGAGCGAACCGCGATAAAACCACGGTACGATCACCGAGGCGGCCAGCGCGACGAAACCGCTCAGCTCGAGAATGAAACCCCGTTTGTAACCTTTGAGCGCTGCGATCAACACAATGGCGCCGATCAGGATATCCGGCCACGTCATACGCGCAGCGTCACACCGAACTCGGCGTGCAGCGCCGAAACGGCCTTTTCGACAACGGCGTCCGCCTCGGCGTCGGTGATCGTTGCATCGGGCTTCTGCAGCGTGAGGCGGATCGCCAGACTTTTCTTGCCGGGGGGGACTTGCGAACCCCGATATTCGTCGAATGCAATCACGGCGGTGCACCATGCGCCGGCGGCCGATCGCAAGGCATTCTCAAGACGCTGCGCCGGCAAATCGGCATCGCATACGAGCGCGAGGTCGCGATAGGTGGACGGAAGCTTCGAGGGCGGCTTAAACTGCGGAACGTCATACGGCGGCAATGTCGATAAGATGATGCGGCACGCGTAGATGGGGAGCCGCGATTCAAAGGTGCGCTGCAAGCGGGGATCGACTTGCCCGACGACCGCGATCTCTCGCCCGCCCATCAGCACGACACCGGTCTTTCCGGGATGAAAGCCTTCGCGCTCGTCCGCGGCGGTTTCGAAACGGCTCTCCCCGGTCATCTCGCGCAAGAATGCTTCGCAATCGCCCTTTGCGCGCAGGTAATTCGAATCGTGCCATTCCGGTTCGTCGCGAGGCTCGGCCGAAAATGCGAAAAAGGCCATCGACGTTTCCAGCGGCTGACGATCCTCGTTGTAAAAGATGTGTCCGATCTCGAATGCGCGCGCGGGCTGGTTCGCGTTCGCGAGGTGGGTTACCATCGCCGGTCCCAGCGAGTGGCGAAGGTAGCGCTGCTCTTCGCTCAGCGGATTCTGGACTTCGATGGGCCGCGCGGGCGGGTCGAGACCCGCGCGCCGGATTTTGTCGTAGACCTGCGCGCCGTGCAGTGAGTATGTGACGATCTCGCGGTATCCCAAGGCAGCCAGCGTCACGGCGGCTTTACGCTCGCGCCGGTAGTCGCCGCTTGCGATGTCGTGCGCGCGCACCGCGGGAATCTCCGACGAAATGCGGTCGTAGCCGGCCATCCGCGCGATCTCTTCGATCACGTCCGCGCTGCATGTGATGTCCGTCCGCCATGCCGGCGGTACGACGCGCAACACGCCGCCCGTCAGCGGTTCGACTTTGAAACCGAGCCCGTCGAGCCGCTCGGAAATCTCCGGCAAAGGAAGCTCGTATCCCAAGAGGCGTTTGACGTCGGAGATTTTGAATTCGATCGGCGCGGCGGCCGAAAGCGGCTCGCCGAAAGCAACCGGTTCGTGCGGCGTTGCGCCGGCTTGCGCCAGCAGCTGTGCGGCTCGGGCGGCGCCCACAGCCGTTAGTGCGGGGGCCAGCGATTTCTCGTGCCGCGAACTCGCTTCGGTTCGAAAACCGAGCTGCCCGGCGGTCCGGCGAATGCGCGGGCCGCTGAAGTTGGCGGACTCAAGGATAATCTCGGTCGTCTGATCCGTGACTTCGCTGTTGCGGGCGCCCATCAAGCCGGCCAAACACTCGGCCGACGTCTCGCTTGCGATGACCAGCGCCTGCGGATTCAATTCGTGCTCCGAGCTGTCGAGCGCAACGAAGCGTTCGCCCTCACGCGCGTCGCGTACGATCAAATGCTTGTTCGGAATTTTTCCGGCATCGTAAAAGTGCAGAGGCTGCGCCGTCTCGAGCATGACGTAGTTGGAGATATCGACGAGCCGGTTGATCGGCCGCTGGCCGGCGAGCGCGAGGCGGATGCGCATCCATGCCGGTGACGGCCCGCTTTCGACTCGGGTGAAGATCTGCGCTACGAACCGCCGGCAGTCAGGCGACTCAATAGTGACTTCGGCTTTCGGACCGCCGGCGCCGCCGCCGGGATGTGAAAGATCCGGCGTGCGCAGCGGAACGTTCTGATACGCGGCTAACTCGCGGGCCAGCCCAATCAGCGACATGGCATCGACGCGGTTGCTCGTGATCTCGACGTCGAGCACCGCCTCGCTCAAGCGGAAGTATTCGACGACGTCGGTGCCCGGCTGCAGCGACTCGTCGAACTGCATAATGCCGTCTTCGAACCACTCTTCCGGAAGCGCGAGCTCGTCTGCGGAAATCATCATCCCCTCCGATTCGAGGCCGCGCATTTTGCGGCGCTCGATCGTCAGTTTGGGAAGACGCGCTCCGATTGTCGCAACGGCGATGGTTTGGCCGGCCGCCACATTTGTTGCGGCAGTTGCAATAGTGAGCGGCGCGCCGTCGCCGACGTCAATGCGTCCCACTTGTAACCGGTCGGCATTGGGATGCTTACCGAGCTCCGCGATGCGGCCGGCGATAACGCCGGTGATGGCCGGACGCATTTCTATAGCCGCGACCGGAAAGCCGAGCAGCGCCAGCATCTCGGCGACCGCGGCCGGATCGGCCGGCAGCTCGACGTAGTCGCGGAGCCAACCTAAAGGAACGCGCATCAGGCCAGCTGTTCCAAGAACGCGTGGTCGTTTTCGAAGAAGCGGCGGATGTCGTCAACGTCGTAACGCACGAGCGCCATGCGCTCGACGCCGAAACCGAACGCCCAGCCCGAGTACACGTCGGGATCATACTCAACGTTGCGCAGCACGTTCGGATGCACCATGCCGGCTCCGCCCAACTCGATCCATCCCGAACCGCCGCACATGCGGCACTCGCCGCCGGCTCCGCGGCAGAGCGGACACGTTGTGTCCACTTCCGCACTGGGTTCCGTGAACGGAAAATAGGAGGGACGAAAACGCACTTGCTGTTCGGATCCGAAGATCTCGCGGCACATGCCGGTGAGCATGCCCTTGAGATGTCCCATGTGCACGCCTTCGTCGATGAGCAACCCTTCGCACTGATTGAATTGGAAGAGATGGCGCGCATCGACGGCGTCGCGCCGGTAGCACGTCCCCGGAACGACCACCGCGACCGGCGGACGGTGCTGCTGCATCGTGCGGATTTGCATCGGTGAGGTGTGCGGACGCAGCAAGAGATTGGGCGTGAGGAAGAACGAGTCGAATCCTTCGCGCGCGGGATGATCCGGCGGAATGTTCAGCGCGTCGAAATTGTAGTAGTCGGGCTCGATCTCCGGCCCCACGACGACGGCGAAGCCGTGCCGTTCGAAATACGCGCAGACGTCGTGCATGACCCGCTTCATCGGATGAATCGAGCCTTGCTGCGGCTTTATCGAAGGAAACGTGACGTCGATGCGCTGCGACAAGCTCGCTCCGACCTCGAGGGCCTGGGCGTTGGCCTGCGCTTCGTTCAGCGCGCGCTCCATCTGTTCGACCGCTTCGTTGATGCGCTGTCCGGCGGCGGGACGTTCTGCCGGCGGGAGTTTTCCAATCGATCTGCGGACCGCGGTGACTTCTCCGCTGCGCCCCAGGAATGCCACGCGCACCGCGTCGAGCGAGCTCGCGCCGGCAGAGTTTTTTAGCGCGTCCTCAAACCGCGCGCGCAAATCCTCGAGGTTGTCCGCAAGATTCATATTTGAAAATAAAAACGCCCGGCGTTACTTTCCGGGCGTTTTGGAGTCCGCCTTTTCGTCTTCTCTAGGTTGGAACCGACGTCGGGTGGAGCTGCCGGTAAATCAAATACGCGTTAATCGATCCCGTTGACTTGAAGAGTTTCCAGAAGAACTCGGACGTGGCCATCGGTCTCCTTCTGGGCGGGCCTACTGGCCCGGCCCCCATGCGGTGCAAGCAGTATAGCACGCGACTTTTCCACAGGGTAGTCTTGACTTTTTGGCACGTCTAGACTCTCTTGACAGACTTGACAGCCGCCCGGGTCAGGGGGCCGTCTGCACCCGCTTGGTGGCTTCGTACAGGGCGATTCCGCCCGCCACGGCGGCGTTCAAACTCTCGGCTTCGCCCTTCATCGGAATTGCCGCGAGCCGCGAGCAGAGGCCCGTCCAGGCCCCTAGTCCGTGGCGCTCTTGACCCACGACCAGCAGGCTCTTCGGGGCCCAGGACAGCTCCTCAATCGGATGGCCGCCCGCGGCGAGGCCGGTGATCTCCCAGTCCCCGGCGGCTGCGGCGGTTTCTTGCGGATCGGCCACGGCCAGCTTCAGGCGGAAGAGTGAACCCATCGCGCCGCGGACCACTTTGGGGGAGTGCGGCTCGACTGCGCCCTTCCCGAAAAGGACGGCGGATACACCAAAGGCCTCCGCGGCGCGCAGGAGCGTTCCGGCGTTTCCCGGATCGCTCAATCCCGCCAGCGCGAGAACGAGGCCGGACTCCGAAAAAAGCTCGGAGACAGGCACCAGCTCCACGGGAAGGATGGCCAGCAAACCGGGCGCGGTTTCGAGATCCGAGAGCCGCCGCATCGTCCGCTCGTCGATGCGGTAGACGTGCGCTCCCGCCGACTCTGCTTCGCGCGCGCTCTCCGACGATTCAAGCGCGGCGGGCGTGCCGTAGACCTCTTCAATCGAAGCCCCGCTGCGCAAAGCTTCGCGCAGCAGCGTCTCGCCTTCGATCGCAAACCGCCCGTGTTCGCTGCGGCCTTTTTTCGTGAGCAGCTCGCGCACCCGATCGAGCCGCGGATTATGGGCGCCGAGCATGGCTTCCCAAGAGTTTTGCGCGCAGCGCGATCGTCACGACGGCCGCGAGTATTCCGGCAAGCGAAATCGCGATGCGGTCGTTATAGTGGTGCGAGCTCGCGTAGGAAAGCACCAGTGCTGCCGCCGCGGCGAAAATTCCAAGGAAAGCGAGCAGCCACAGAAGCTCTTGTCCGATCGTCGTTTGCCGGGGCACGCTTGCTTCTACGAGGAGCGCTCGAAGTATCCCGTCCTTGGGTATGCACTGGAGGTGTCCGACGACGCTCCGAAGGTCATCGACTCGAAAGAAATCTACGCCGGCCGGATCTTTCGCGTCCGTATCGACACCGTAGAACAAGAGGGCGAACGTCGCGATATCGAGTTGGTCGTGCACCCTGGATCGTTTGCGATCGCGGCGTTACCGGCTGCCGACCGGATCGTGCTGGTCCGCCAATACCGTCATCCGGCCGGATTGAGTTTGTGGGAAATCCCCGCCGGCACGGCCGAGCCGGGCGAGCCGCCCGAAGACGGCGCGAAGCGCGAGCTCCGGGAAGAGACCGGCTGCTTGGCCGACTCCTGGGAGCTCTTGTGCACGCTCTATCCGACGCCTGGGTTCTGCACCGAATGCGTGCGCGTATACGTTGCGCGCGGGCTGCACGCGGGACCGCAACAGCTCCAGGAGGATGAACGCATCGAGGTGCGGCACGTATCGTTTGAAGACGCTTGGCGAATGCAAGCAAGCGGCAAGATCATCGACATGAAAACGATGGTAGCGCTTCTTTGGTTGGATCCTCGCCGAAATAAATAATTTTCGTCAAGAGTCGATAACCTAGCTACAAACCTTCCGCCAAATGCGTTTTAATAGAGGCGGCGGGTTCGCGTTATGGGAGGCTGGCGGTGGATACTCCACGGGACATTAACGACGTCCTCAAATATCTTTTGAGCGATGGCAAGCAAGAGCACATCGCGGCTTCCGTATTGGCGGCCGACGACGAGGCCTACCTCAATAAGCTTATCGCCGCAGTGCGTGCCGGGAAGCGCGCCGTGCTCATCGTTGAGGACTCCGACGACAAACTCAAGTACATGTTCAGCAACGCCTCTCGCGCGGAGGCGGTGAGTATGCTGGGCAAAGTTATCGAGGCCACCGGGCGCCGGTTAGCCAACGGCGACGATTAAAGAGAAACGAGGGCTTTCGCCCTCGTTTTTACTTCACGGCGTTCTTCGCCGTTTTCAGTAGCGACCCGAAGGCCGCCGCGTCGGAGACCGCCAGTTCCGCCAGCGTCTTGCGGTTGAGCGTGATACCCGATTTTTTCAGACCATTCATGAAGACCGAATAGCTCAGGCCTTCCTTACGCGCGGCCGCATTAATGCGGCTGATCCACAAGGAGCGGAAATCGCGTTTGCGCACGCGCCGGTCGCGGTACGCATAGGCCAGCGAGTGAAGCAGCGCTTCGTTCGCGACCCGGTAGTTGCGCCGGCGGGCGGCGCGGAAGCCCTTGACGAGCTTCATGACCTTACGGCGGTGTTTGAGTCCGTGGACGCCGCGTTTAATACGTGCCATGCGAGCTCCTTACAGCAGGTAGGGGATCGTCGGCGCCAGGCGCTTCAGATCTCCAGGGAAGACCGGCTGATCTTTACGGAACTTGCGTTTGCGCTTGCGCGTACGCTTGCTCATAATGTGGCCGCAGCCGCTGAACTGATGACGGTGCGTCACCTTCCCGTTGGCGCTGACCTTTACGCGTTTGGCTGTACCGCGGTGGGTACGAATCTTAGGCACTTTTCTTCTCCTTGTCCTTGGCAGCCATGCTGGTGAACTTCGGCGGACCGGTAGGCACCGAGCGGGGCGCCAGGATCATGAACATGTTCTTTCCTTCGAGTTTTGCATCGCGTTCGATCGTGGCGATCGGCGTCATATCTTCAGCCATCCGATCCAAGAGGCGCTTTCCGAAGGACGTGTAGGTTATCTCTCGTCCGCGAAACATGATCGTGACTTTGATCTTGCTGCCGTCGAGCAGCAGACGTTCGGCCATGCGGGCCTTCGTCTCGTAATCGTGCGTCTCGATCTTCGGCCGGAGCTTCACTTCTTTTAATTCGAAGCTCTTTTGTTTCTTGCGGGCGTCTTTGTCTTTTTTCGACTGCTCGTACTTCAAACGTCCGTAGTCGGCGATCTTGCAGACCGGCGGCGATGCCGTCGGTGAAACCTCGATGAGGTCCAGCCCGGCGGTGCGAGCCCGCGCGAGTGCGTCCTCCGTGAAAAGGACCCCAAGTTGCGTTCCGTCTTCGTCTATCACGCGCACTTGGCGGATGCGGATTTGGTCGTTTATTCTGAGCGGTCGAGCTATGGCATTACTCCTGTTTTGACAAATAAAAAAGGGCATCGCCGCAAGTCGGTGACCCCATCATCCCAAACCGGCCGGCGGTTCCTCGATGAAGACCGGATCGCCCTAGGGCATCCGGTGAGGGCCCGTGGCCCCACTTCGGCTTACGGAGCATACCACATCGGGAAGGGGTACCGTCAAGGGACGACCCATAGTCGGCCGCCTGCTCCTCGGCCAGCACTTTTCCGGTCTTCGGATCGACTTTGCGCTGCAGCTTGTCTTCGGTGCGCGCGACGATCACGCCGACCTCGTCGCGAATCGACGTGTAACGCGAATTGGGCGTGGCCGGCGACCGCGGCTCGACCTGCCAGAGCACGTCGCCTTTTTCGGTTACTCCGAAAAGGTTCTGAGGATACGCTTGATCGGGCGGGACGTTGAGCAGCAGTACGTTGATGCCGTCGATCTCCAAGCGTTCCTTAATCGGGTAGGCGGGCAGCGTCGGAAGCGATCCTTGTTCCATAGTATTGGTGTACCCGGAATACGTGTGGCCTACTGATTCCGGATGAAATCAAACTGGAGCAAATAGTTTCCGGTCACAGGCGTGCACGCCACGACCGCAGGTGAGAACGTATCCTGTTGCGCGGCTCCCAATGCGGCTGAATCGAGGTCGGCATCTCGAGCCGACTGATAGATGGATGCCGCAAGCACGCGCCCGGTGACGCCGATGGTAACTTTGACGCGGACGGTTTTGATCACGCCGCGTTTGTAACGGGATACGGCGGCTCTCGGAAAACCAGGACTAACGATTTGTACCGCGGTTGCGTCGTGGTTGCACGGCTCGGCGGAACTCGCGGTGGGCGCCGGGGTAGGCGCGGCGGCCTGCGGCTGCCCGATCAGGAGGCCTAAGAAGATCGTGACGAAAGCGTGCATCATTGATTCGGGTCGAACGTTACTTTAAACAGATACAGCCCGAACGTCGGCTTACAATTCCTCATGCGCGGCGAATAAGTTGACTCTGCCGCGCCGCGAAGGGCGGCCTGGTCGAGATCGCCATTACCGCTCGAATTCAGGACCCGCAGCGCAGCAATCGTACCTTGTGGGGTGATATACACTTGGATTCCGGCAGTAACTTGTCTCAGGCCTAACTCGCGTGCGGACTCAGGATAATCGGGCGATGTTTGGTGCGTTACCGTTGCGTCGCGATCGCAGGCGCCCGCCGGCGCCGGTGTAGGCAATGCCTGGAAAGATAGCGCCAAGAGAAAGGCGGTAAGCAGCATCTTGACGTCCCCCTAACAGGGCAAAACCTTCACAGGGCGTAGCGTAGCTCCTTTAGCCCAAACTGGAGAGTAATGAAGTTTTTATTGCCGGCGATTGCCGGCGCCGCGTGTCTCTTTCTGACCTCCGCCGGTCTCGTCTGGGCGCAGCCGATAGCGCTGACCGTCGACGCCTCCGACGCGGCGGCGCAAAACGTCGTGCATACGCACGAAATCGTGCCCGTCACGGCCGGGCGCATGACGCTCTACTATCCGCAGTGGATTCCGGGAGAACACGGCCCGGTCGGTCCTATCGAAAACGTGGCGTCGCTGAAAATCTCCGCCAACGGAGCGCCGGTGGCATGGCAGCGCGATCCAACCAATCTGTTCGCGTTCAGTTTCGAGGTTCCAAACGGCGTAACCGCCGTCGACGTCGACTTCACGTATTTGGGAGCGACGTTCGGGCGATACTCTTCCAACCGTCTTTCGTCGCCGAATATCTTGGTGATCGACTGGAATCAGAACGTGCTCTATCCGGCGACCGGTACCAACGACACGACAACGTTCGATCCGGTGCTGATTCTTCCGGGCGAAAACTGGAAGTTCGCAACCGCATTGTACGATCCGCAGCGAAGCGGCAGCCGCGTGCATTTTGGCGTCACGCCGCTCGGCAGACTGATGGATTCGCCTTTAGATGCGTGCGAGAACTTCCGCTCTTGGGATCTGTGGCAGGACCCGGGCTCGTTTCCCGGCACGGCGTCGCTCAACGTTTGCGCCGACACGCCCGAGGAGCTCGATGCGAGCCCCAAGACCGTCGGACACTTTCGCACTCTGGTGCGCGAGATGCTGGCCATGTACGGCGCGCGCCACTGGCACGATTACCATTTTCTGCTGACCGTCTCGGACGTGATGCCCGGCGAGGGCGTCGAACATCACGAATCCAGCGACGACGGCGAAAGTGGCAACTACTTGATCGATCCCATGCTGCTGCAGCGCGGAGGCGATCTGCTCTCGCACGAGTTCAACCACTCGTGGGATGGCAAGTACCGGATGCCCGACGGTTTGTTCCGTCAGAATCTCAACACAGCATACGACGACTCGCTGCTCTGGGTCTACGAAGGCATGACGCAATACTACGGAGACGTCATGTCCTATCGCGACGGAATTCGGGAAGCGAAGAACTGGCCCGACCATGTTGCCGCGATCTTCGCAAATTATGACAATCAGCAAGGACGCATGTGGCGGACGCTTTCGGACGACGCGACGTCAGGGCCGTTTATCTACGGCGCGCCGCGCGGCTACGGCTCGCAACGCCGCGGCGAGGACTTTTACACCGAAGGGGAGCTGCTCTGGCTCAAAGCCGACTCCATCGTGCGCGATCTGTCGCACGACACGAAGTCGCTCGACAGCGTCGCGCGCGAGTTTTTCGGGCGCGAGAACACCGGTCCGATCACCGTTCCCTACGATCGCGCGGATCTGATCGCCGCGTTCAACGCCGTTCAGCCGTACGACTGGGCGGGTTTCTTTCATACCTGGGTGGATGATATTGCGCCGCATCCGCCGGACGGTTTTACCGCCGATGGGTGGAAGCTCGTCTACAACGCGCAGCCTAGCCAAGACGTACGCAAAACGAACTTCGCGTACTCGCTGGGATTTTCGGCGTTTGGCGGCACGGTGAGCGACGTGCACGCCGGCTCGCCCGCGTGGGATGCCGGCCTGGGTTTCAATCAGAAACTCGTTGCGGTCAACGGGCGCACCTATAGCGACGACCTGCTCTACGATGCCGTCATTGAGGCGCAGCGTTCGCACACGCCGATCTCGCTGCTCGTCGTAAAAGACGATGCTTACCGCACCATTTCGATCCCGTATTATGGCGGTCCGCGGTATCCGCACTTGGTGCGAGTGCCGGCGGTTGCCGACCGCTTGAGCGATGTTGTCAAACCGTTGACGAAGGAGGCAGGCTCGTGATTTCTTGGCGCACGAATTTCGATGACGCACTGAAAGAGGCAAAGCGCGATTCGAAGCTGGTCTTCTTCGACGTGTTCAACCCTGGTTGAGGGGGCTGCCAAGCGCTGGATACCGTGACGTATCCCGAAACCTTCGTATCAGAAATCGTAAACCGGTCCGTTCCGGTTCAAATCGATAACTCCAAACCGGAACACGAAGCTCTGCTGAAGCGATACCATCACATTTGGACGCCGGATATTCGCATCTTGAATGGCGACGGCGACGTGCTCCAAGAATGGCAAGGGTATTTGCCGCCGGCCGAATTCGCAGCGCGCGCGCTGGTGAGCATCGGCCAGGCGCACTTGCGTTTGCGCGCATTCGATAAGGCGGAAGAGGCTTACGTCGAGGTACTGAAGCGCTTCCCGACTGCGCTAGCCGCTCCGGAAGCGCAATACTACTTGGGCGTAACGCGATACCGGCGTGATCCGGAAGGCAACGAGCTGCTGCATCAATGGGCGATGCTGCGGGCGAAATACCCGGCCAGCGAATTCAGGCTCAAGCAGTCGTTTAAAGAACTGCCTTAAGCGCACCGTCCATCGCCGAAAGTAAAAGTTCGATCTCGGCGTCCTCGATCACAAGCGGCGGTGCGATGCGCAGCACGTCTTCGTGCGTATCTTTCGCCACGACGCCGCGCTCCATCAAGAGCTCGGCTAAGCGTCGCGCTGGCACCGTCAGCTGCAGGCCGATCAACAGTCCGCGTCCGCGAACCTCTTCGATGGCCGGTGAGGCGAGGTCGCGCAATCCGCGCATCAGCCGCGCACCCGCGTAGCGCGCGCGCGCCGGAAGATTCTCGCTCTCGATCACGTCCAGGGAAGCCATGCCGACGGCGCACGCCAGCGGATTTCCGCCGAACGTGCTCCCGTGATCGCCCGGACCGAACAGTTGCATGAGATCGCGGCTTGCGAGCATGGCGGAGACGGGATAGTACCCGCCGCCCAATGCTTTTCCGACGATCATGACGTCGGGTTTAATGCCGTCGTGATCGCAGGCAAAGAGATCGCCGGTGCGGCCGAGTCCGGTCTGAATCTCGTCGGCCATGAACAGCACGCGATGCTCCCGGCACAAACCCCACGCGCGTTTCAAGAAATCCGGCGGCGGAACGATCACGCCGCCCTCACCTTGGATCGGCTCGACGAGAATCGCGCACGTGCGTTCGTTTACCGCAGCCGCCAGCGCGTCGTAATCGCCGTACGGAACCGCGACGAACCCGGGCGTGAACGGTCCAAAATCGTGACGGTACTGTTCGGTCGTGCTCGCGCTGATCGCCGCAGTGGTGCGTCCGTGAAAGTTATTGGCGAAAACGATGATTTCGGCGCTGTCCGAGGCGACGCGTTTACGTTCGTACGCGTAACGCCGCGCGAGTTTGATCGCGGTCTCCACGGCTTCGACGCCCGTGTTCATCGGCAGCGCGGATTCGTATCCGCAGAATTCGGTTAGGCGTTTGAGAAACGGTCCCAAACGATCGTTGCGCATCGCGCGCGAAGTCAGCGTAACTTTCCTGGCTTGTTCTTCGAGCGCGGCGCGGATGCGTGGGTGACAATGCCCTTGGTTGACCGCGGAATACGCGCTCACGCAATCGAGGTAACGTTTTCCGGCGCCGTCGTACAGCCAGACGCCTTCCGCCCGCTCGACGACGACGTCGAGCGGTTGGTAATTATGAGCGCCGTAGCGATCCTCGAGTTCGATGAAAGCCGCAGCCTTGCGATCGATGTCGTGCATTGTAGGAATGCGGTTCCGTCCGCTTTAAGAGCGTTCCCTCTTTCTTCATGAATGATGCATCGTACGCCGCCGCGCAAGAAGGAATCGCGCGTTTTCGTTCCCGCGACGGCGCCGAAATCGGCGAGCTGGGTCGTTCGCTGGTTTTCGATCACGGACGCCGCACTCGGCGCGCGATACTGTTATTTCACGGGCTCAGCGCGAGCCCGCCGCAGCTGATCGGCATCGCGCGCGCGCTTGGAGAGCGCGGCCACAACGTCTTCGTTCCGCGTCTTCCGCAGCATGGGCGCGAAGATCGGATGTCGCACGCGCTTGCCGGCATGACGGCCGAACAGCTCAAGGCGTGCCTGCGCGACTCGCTGGACATCGCGCGCGGTTTGGGTGAAGAGGTCAGCGTCGCGGGGTTTTCTTTGGGCGGCTTGCTGACCGCATGCGCCGGGCAAGTCGAACCACTGCACAAAGCCGTGGCGATCGTTCCTTTCTTGGGTTTCATCTGGATGCCCACGCGATTGGGCGAGTTGGCGTCGCGCTTTGCGCTTCATTTACCGAACCGTTTCTTCTGGTGGGATCCGTGGCTGCGCGAGAAGCAGCTGCCGGCGCACGGCTATCCGCGCTACTCCACACACGCTCTGGGCGAAAGCTTGAAACTCGCCTCCGAACTGATGGCTGCGGCCCGTGCCGGGCCGCCCGCGACGAAAGAACTGATCGTGGCGATAAACGTTCGCGAACCCGCCGTCAGCAACCGCGCCGCAGTCAAACTCGCGGATCTTTGGAAGGCGCACGGCGCGAACGTGCGGGTCGAGCGTTTTCGCGACTTGCCTTTCGCGCACGATGTGATCGAGCCAAAACGCTATCCCGATATCGCGCTGCGCCTGCAGCCGCGTCTGGTAGATCTGATCGATGGCTGACTCGCAGAAGCGCTGCTCGTGGGCTGCCACGCCGGCCGCGATTGCGTACCACGACCGCGAGTGGGGCGTGCCTGTTCACGATGACCGCATTCACTTTGAGTTTTTGCTGCTCGAGGGCGCGCAGGCCGGGCTGAGTTGGAACACGATTCTCTCAAAGCGGGGCGCCTACCGCAAGATCTTCGCCAACTTCGACGCGCGGCGCGTCGCGAAATTCAGCGAAGCGAAAATCCAGGATATTCTGAAGAATCCAGGCATCGTGCGCAATCGCTTGAAAGTGCGGGGAGCCGTGAAAAATGCAAAGGCGTTCCTGCGCGTGCAGCGTGAATTCGGCAGCTTCGATGCGTACGTCTGGTCGTTTGTGGGCGGCAGGCCGCTTTGTGCGAAACGCACGGTGCGTTCGCGCGTGCCGGCGACGAGCAAACAATCCGACGAACTGAGCGCCGATTTGAAAAAGCGCGGCTTCACGTTCGTGGGATCGACGATCTGTTATTCGTTCATGCAAGCCGTCGGCATGGTCAACGACCACGTCACGACCTGCTTTCGGTATGCCAAGTGCCGCTGACGGTCTCTTCTCTGCCGGCGCGGTCGTATGCGGAGGCCAAAGAACGCATCGCGACCTTCAAGGCGCTCGATAACGATCCGCGCGTATTGCCCGAAGCATACACCCGGCTGTACGACTGCGGCGAACGCACGGAACTCGCGGTCGTTCTGCTGCACGGAATTACGAATCATCCCGGCCAGTACGTGCAGTTCGCGCCGCTCGTGCGCGAACTTGGCGCGAATGTTTTCGTTCCGCGCCTTCCGGAGCAAGGCGATCGCGATCGCATGACGACGCGCCTGGAGAACCTGACGGCGGAGATGCTGCTGTCGTCGGCAACCGAAGCGGTCGACATCGCATGCGGTTTGGGCAAGCGCGTCTGCGTGCTCGGTATTTCAACCAGCGGCTTACTGTGCGCGTACTTCGCACAGCACCGGGCCGACGTTGCGCACGCCATCGCGGTCAGTCCGGTCTTCGCGCTCTTGAAATTTCCGTACCGGGCGAGCCGCCTGGTTGCCGCCGCAATGCGAAAATTGCCCAACGCCTTCATCTGGTGGGATCCGCGCAATAAGGAAAATATTCTGCCGCCGACGGGATATCCGCGATTTTCTACGCACGCGCTCGGAGAGTGCCTGCTGATCGGCGACGACGTTTGGGGTGCTTCGCGCAGGACGCCGTTTGCAGGCGGCCGGGTGACAATTGTGACCAACCAGCGCGACCCGGCGGTCAACAATCACGCCGCCGACAGCGTCGGCCTGGCGTGGCAACGCTACCGCCGCGAGTTTACTCAGGCTTACCGTTTCACCGATCTGCCGTCGAACCACGACATCATCGATCCGCAAAACGCAACTCCGCGGATAGACATCGTCTACCCGGTGCTCATGCAATTCATCCGCCAAACGATGGAGGTCCCGCGGTGAGGATCAAGTACCAACGCACGATGACGCATAAAATAGTGATCTCCGCTCTCGCGCTGCTGCTTTCGGCCTGCGGCTCTTCGCAGTCCGGCACCACGTCGGGCGGGGCCGGCAACCCAGGCTCGATCTCGATCTCCGGATCGACTGCGCTGCTGCCGCTGGTGAAGCAGGCGGCGGTCGACTATCAAAGCGCGCATGCGAACGTGAAGATCAGCGTGGCCGGAGGCGGATCGCGCGTCGGCATTACCCAAGTTGCGCAGCGCGCGGTCGATATCGGAGACTCCGACATTCCCGCGCAGGGCCAGCCGAGTTTGGTCGATCACGCGGTCGCAGTCGTTACGTTCGCCATCGTCGTCAATCCCCAAACAGGTGTCAAGAACCTGACGACGGCGCAACTGCGCGGCATCTTTAGCGGGAAGATCACGAACTGGAGTCAAGCGGGCGGACGCAGCGGCCCGATCACCGTTATCAACCGGCCGCGCAGCTCGGGCACGCGCGCCGTTCTGGTGCAAAATATTCTCGGCGGACACGAACCTTCCGAAAGCGGCTTGACGCAAGACTCGTCGGGCACGGTCGCCGCGATGGTCGCTCAAACACCGGGCGCGATCTCTTACGTCGGAATGGCATACGTCAAACCCGGGTCGCAAGTCGCGGTCACGGTTGACGGTTTCGCGCCTTCTGTCGCAAACGTCGAAGCCGGCAAATATAGGTACTGGTCACAAGAGCACATGTTCACCAACGGCCAGCCCGGAGCGCAAGTCGCCGGCTTCATTCAGTATGTGCAGAACGATCGTCCGCTGATCTGCAGGCTGCAATTCATTCCCGAGAGGTTTATGATCATGGCCGCGCTCAAGGGTCAGAGGCTTCATTGCTAACGACCGTGGCGCGTGTTACGGCAGAGCAGGCAGCGAAAGTGACGGCCTGGTGGCCAGATCCGGGTACGTTTCGTGGAAGTTTTCAGCCGCCGTCGTGACGAGCCTGATCGCGAAGTCGAGCTGCGGATCTTTGCCATCGCGGTAATGGTGCGGGGCGATGTCCACGTCGTAGTCGGGATCGGTTCCGTAATTCTCAACCTTCCATCCAACGTCTTTGAACCAGAACGAAAACTCCGGCTGCGTGGTGATCGTGCCGTCCACTAGGCGGTGATACGGATTGATGCCGATCACGCCGCCCCACGTGCGTTTTCCGACCAGCGGTCCGAGCTTGTAAAGTTTAAAGCAGTGGCTGAAGATGTCGCCGTCCGATCCGGCAAACTGGTTGGTGATCGCAACGAGCGGACCGGCAACCGATTCGGGCGGATAGGGAAACGGCTTTTGGCTGTAACGCGCGATGTCGTAACCCACGCGTTTGCGCGCGAGCTTTTCGAGCAGCAGCGGCGAAACGTGACCGCCGCGATTGTACCGGACGTCCACGATCAGTCCGCTGCGGTCGAACTCGGAGAGATACCCGCGGTGAAACTCCGAAAATCCCCACGGTCCCATATCGGGAATGTGCAGATAGCCGATCTTTTCGCCGGTGGCCTCGTGCACGTACTTCCGCTGCGCGTCAACCCACGCGCGATAGCGTAAGCTCTGTTCGCTGGCGAGCGCTTTGGCGGTGATATGCCGTTCTTGCGACCCCGAACGAATGACGACGCTGACCTCGCGGCCCGCGGCGTTGACCAGGGCGTGATTCGGTCCGAACTCGCGGTCGAGTTTCTTTCCGCCGATCGCGGCGAGCACGTCGCCTTCGCGAACGTTTAAGCCGGGCTCAGCCAGCGGCGAGTCGCTCTGCGGATTCCAAGAGTCGCCGCGCAAGATGTGCGTGATGCGCCAGCCTCCGGCCGCGTCGTCGTACACATAATCGGCGCCCAAAAATCCGCGGCGGTATTGGGGTGGTTCGCGCAGATCGCCGCCATATTCGTACGCGTGCGACGTGCCGAGCTCGCCGTGCATCTCCCAAATGAGATCCGAGAGTTCGGCGCGCGTGCGCACGCGCGGCAGCACGGCTTCGTAACGGTCGCGCACGCGATCCCAGTCGATGTCGGCCATGTCCTCGAGCCAGTAGTGTTCGGTTTGCAGCCGCCACGCTTCGCGGTACATCTGGCGCCATTCGTCACGTGGCTCGATCTCGACGCTGATGCGATCGAGGTCGATCCAGCCGCTTTTGCGTCCCGGTTCGGACGGCGGTTTGGGATCGTCGTGATCGTCCGGCAGTTCGGCGAGCGCGTCGATCGCGCGGAGCTTCTCGTGCGAACGGTAGAGGAGCGTGTGGTGATCGGCCCCGAGCGCGATCTCGCTGACCTCGGATGCGACGGTCGCGGCGCGCTGCGTTTCGAAATCATAGGCCATCAGCGTTCCGGCTACATCCTCTTCGTCCCACGAACGCGACTGCGGCTTGATGCCGCGCACCTCGAATTTCGTGAACAGCACGCGGTTGCGGACCGCCACGATCTGATCGTACTCGCCTTCGTCCACCGGGAACGCCAAAATCCGTCCCTGGATCCCGTCGAAATCGATCTCGACGCGCGGCGGGCCGGAGTCTTTCTTTTTCTCGGCTCCGTCGCGATCGTGATCGAGGTCGCGGTGAACGGGTTTGGGCTTTGGCGTGAACGGGTTGGGCACATCGGCGCGCAGCGTCGCGACAAACGGCCGCTGCGCTTGCGGAAAGCTCAAGTCGAACTGCAGCGCGTCGTAAACCGGATCGAAGTCGCGCGTGGAAATGAAGTAGAGATACGCGCCTTCGGGATCCCACGCCGGACTGTGATCGGCGCGCAGCTGCGGCGTGACGTCGTGAATGTCGCCTGACTTCAGTTTGACGACGCGAATGATCGAGACGGCTTGGTCGAGCGGCGACCACGTATAGGCCAGGTACCGTCCGTCGGGCGAAAACGCCAGACCGGTGATGCGGTTTCCAACACTTTTGTCGAGCACACGCGGCGCGCCGCTCCGCACGTCAACCGCGAGCAGTTCGTAACGGTGGTTCGCAAAAGCGACAACGTCTTTGACGGGCGAAGCGACGAGCTCGGTAACTCGTCCGATGTCGCCGGCCGTCACCAAAACAGGTTCTTTCGATCCGTCAACTTCGTGTATCGCAATCTGTTCGAAGCCGTTGACGTCGGTGGTCGTCGCGAAACGGACTCCGTCGTTCATCCACGCGATGCAGCGGTAACGCACCGTGCTGCCTGCGCCGTGTCCAATAGGCGCCTCTTCCCAAAACGGCATCGTGAACGGCTGTCCGCGCGCGATAACTGCCACTTTCGTGCCGTCGGGAGAGGGCGCAAACTCATCGAGCGTGTGCGTGCCCGGCAAAAACTTGCGCACGGTTTGCGACGCTGCCGACGGCATGGTAACTTCGACTTCGCGCGTTTGGCCGCTGTGGACATCGTAGCAGAAGAGCGCGCCGCCCGCGGTGTAGACGATGCGCGAGCCGTCGGTGGAAGGAAAACGCGCGTAGTATTCGCCGTGGTGCGTGTGCCTCTGGACGTCGCTGCCGTCCAACGCGCAAGAGTAGATGTTGCCTAAGCCTTCATGATCGGCGGCGAAATAGATCCGCTCGCCGATCCACATCGGCCAGACCGGATTACCGTCGGGTAAGGCGAGATGTTCGAATTCGCCTTCGCCGGCCGCGTCGATCCAAATCTCGCCGGAGGTTCCGCCATGGTAGCGTTTCCAGCGCGCCGGATCGTCGGCGTTGCGTCCGATCACTACGCGCGTCCCGGGCCCTTGGGAGATCGCGCGCATGTGTCCGAGCCCGAGCGGCCGCGGCGTTCCGCCGGAGGGCGACACCGCGAAGCCGCGCGTGTCGCGTTCGTACCACGCGTTCGGATTCGAAACGAAAAGAATCTCCGAGCCGTCGGGCGTCCAGCCGCTCACCGCAGTCAGCGTTCCGCCCAGGAACGTCAGCCGCCGCGGTTTTCCGCCTGCCGCCGGCACGACGTAAACTTCCGCATTGCCTTCGTCGGTAGCGACAAACGCGATCTGCGTGCCGTCGGGCGAGAAACGCGGCGTACTGCAGACGCCGGGCGTCGCGGTAAGGCGGACGGCGGCTCCGCCTGCAAGCGGGGCGATCCAGAGATCGTCTTCGCAGACGAACGCGATGCGATCGCCCGAGACGGTCGCGAATCTGCAGTAACCAAGGTCCATGAGGGCGATATGGTTAGCGTCCGGGAAGGCCGGTCCCGCTTGCCCGCCAGGATAACTTTGTGATACAAAGTAAATGTATGGCAATGCAGGTACCCGTCCAGTCACCGATCCCCGTCCACGTCGCGGTTATCATGGACGGCAACCGCCGCTGGGCCAAGAGTCACGGATTGCCTGCTGCGCAGGGGCACCGCCGCGGTATCGGCGCGCTGCGCGCGGCGGTGCGCGCTGCCCTGGGGGCAGGCGTGAGCGTGCTGACCGTCTACGGTTTTTCAACCGAAAATTGGACGCGCGATCCTTCCGAAGTGCGCGTGCTCATGCAGTTATGCGCGATTTTTGCCAGAACCGAACTCACCCAGCTTCGCAGGCAAGGCGTAGCCGTTCAGGTCGTCGGCGACATCGCCGAATTTCCACGTCCGGCGCGAGGAGCGATCGAGAGGCTCGTGCGCGCAACCGCGCACAACCGGCGGATGACGCTCAACCTGGCGTTAAATTACAGCGGACGCTCCGAGATCGTGCGTGCGGTGCGCGCGATTGCGGATGACGTTGAATCGGGCACTCTGCGCGCACGCGATGTTGACGAATCCGCATTGAGACGGCGGCTCTACGCTCCGCAACAGCCCGATCCCGATCTGCTGATACGCACCGGTGGAGATTTTCGCGTCTCGAATTTTCTGCTCTTCCAACTCGCGTACACGGAGTTGCTGACGCTGCCGGTCATGTGGCCCGATTTCAGTGAGGACGACTTCGCGCGCGCGGTTGAGGAATACGGCGAGCGTTGCCGGCGCTTCGGGTCATGACCATCGCGGGAGCGCCCGGCACGACGGTGCGGCCGTCCGCTTCGATCAACAACCGGTCCAGCGCGGCATAGATCAGCGTCGTGTTGTAGATGCGCGCGATCGGCGCGTTCACGATCGCGGGCGTGCCGCTCAGCTCTTCAAATGGAACGACCGCAGTGCCGGTGCTGGTCAGCGGCGGCGCCGAAAATCCCGCGAGCGTGCGAAAGAGCAACTCGGCATAGAGCGCGTTGGCCCAGCCGAATTCGGCGCGCGTAAACGCCCAATATCCGTTCCCGTAGAAACTTTCGTGGATGAGGCCGTCTTTGCTGTCGGTTTCGGCCAGCGTCGTTACGCTCTCCGCGATTTCTTGCGACGACGTCGCCGTTAACGCACGCCCGATGATACCGAGCGGCCAGACATATCCGGGCGGCGTATGTTCGCTGCCCAATCCTGAGGCGTAGAGTCCTTTGTAGTACCACGGGTTGCGCGTTGAAAGCGTAAACGCTCGCGTACTCAGATAGAAGGGATCCGAAGACGACGACCATCCGATGTACGGCATTGCTGTGAGGTTGGGAATGTTGGCGTCGTCGGCAAAGAGTTGTGCGCCGTTGCCGTCGGTTTCATAAGCGTAGGTCCAGCCGCCCAGCTCGGGGCGCCAGGCCCGGCCAAAGAGTTCGATGCCGTCTTCGACCTGCGCCGACATCGCGTTCGCTTCGTTTGCCAGATTGCGGTCGCCGTACCCGTCGATCGCGAGCCGCGCGATGACGCGCAGCGCAATCGCCGCGATCGCTTCCTGCGGTATATTGAAATGATAGCGGACGGCGTCGTCGGACGGGCGGTACGCGGTCCAAATCATTCCCGTTTCCGGATTGAACGCTTCGCTTTGCAGTTCGGTATGGTAGCGGCTGCAGGTCGCGTGGAGCTGCTCGCACCGCCACGTGTCGACGCTGGCGCGCAGTTCATGGTGGAACGCGTTGGTGAAAACCGCGCGCGTTCCGGTTTGCTGGCGGACAACCCACGCCAGCAGCACGGGCCACGCCAGCGAATCCGCTTCCCATTTGCGCTCCCAGATGTGATAGTTTGCCGTGAACGCGTTCGCGTACGGATCGACGGCCACGTTGCGCGCGTTGCGTTCGATGACGCCGAGCAGACGCACCGCGAGAATCGGATACCCCGGTGTAAATCGCACGTACGGAATCGATTGCGCGGAAGAGTCGCGCAGCCACATGGCGGGAATGTCGCCCGTCTGTACGTATGTCGTGTTGTCGCTCTCGCTGAAAAAATCGGTGAAGAGCGTGTGGAAAAGCGAGGCCGGTTCGATTGCGCTTGCGCGATGACCGGTCAGCGGCAGAAGAAGGCTTTGCGCATAAGCGGGTGCGCCGGACAAGGCAAGGACAACCGTCAGCGCGGCGGCAATCCTTCGAACGTGGGCAGTCCAGGCGATCACTCAGACCTCTTGCGGCAATTTCGCGCCCGTTCCCCACGCGCGCTGGCGCGCGCGATCAGCCGCGCGGAATCCGGACGGGGAGCGGAGCTGGTGCGCCATCTGTTTTCGCAAACGGGGCGCGCGCTCACCATTGGTCTCACGGGACCGCCCGGCGTCGGCAAATCAACGCTCGGTAACGCGCTGGTTCGCAAGATCCGCTCGCTGGGCAAGAGCGTCGGCGTCGTGTCGGTGGATCCGAGTTCTCCGTTTTCGCACGGCGCGTTGTTGGGCGATCGCATTCGATTGACCGAACACTTTACGGACGGAGAAGTTTTTATCCGGTCGATGGCCAGCCGCGGCCATCTGGGCGGTCTCTCCGGAGCCACGGCCGACGCCGTGCTGCTGATGGACGCGTTCGGCTTGGACGTCGTCATCATCGAGACCGTCGGCGTCGGACAATCCGAGATCGAAATCGCGGAACTCGCGCAAACCACGATCGTCGCTTTGCAGCCGGGCAGCGGCGACAGTATTCAGGTGCTCAAAGCCGGGATACTAGAAATTGCCGACATTTTCGTGGTCAACAAAAAAGACCACCCAATGGCGAATCAACTCAAACACGAGATTCGTTCGATGATGGAAATGCTCGATTTCAGTGGCTGGGTGCCCGAGCTGATTATGACGCAGGCGACAAGCGGCGAGGGCGTCGACGAGCTCTGGGCGGGTGTCGAGCGGCACGTTGCGTACCTGCGCGAATCGGGCGAGCTCGATGAGAAGCGCCGGGAAGCCTTCGCGCACCAGGTCCGCCAACTGGCCCTGGGGCAGCTCGAGCGCAAACTGGACCGCCACCTGGGCAGCGAATTGGCGGCCGGAGTCGATCCGTATGCCGCCGCCGAACGTGTCCTAGGTGCTTTTGGCATCTCATCTGAAGTTTCCGACGAGCCGGCTCGCGCGCCGCACGTGCGCGCGTCGGTCAAGGGCCTGACGTGATCGCGCTGCTTGGCTCGGTCGTGCTTGCGGCCGCAACGGCGACGCCGCCGCCGACGATCATCCGCGAGCGCGTCAGCCCGGTGTGCAGCACGCTGCATCAGCTCGTCGTTCCGCTCGCGAAGATGTACATAAAAGACAAGCCGATCATGGCCGGAATTGTTGCCGCGCAATCCCGTTTCGCGGCCAACGGAAGAACGTATCTGCGCGACGGGCAATTCTTGTACGCCGCGAAAGTCGATATGCTCTACACGAGCATCTTCCAAAACTTCGACGAGATTTACAGCGATCTGAACAAGTCGTATGCCGCCTACCCTCAAGGGACGAACGCGAAAGTCGATGCGTTGCGTCAACGCGTGCAAAACGTCGTCGATCTCCAACGCACCCTGGCCAACAACGATCTCGCTGCCTATGCCGCTTTCGTGGATAATACCGACGTGAACGGAATCCAGAACAGTCTTAACCAGTTGGCGGGCGAGCGTGCCGATCCGCACCCCGGTGCGACGCCGCTCCCTTCGGACATCGTTCCGTTTGGGACGGGCGGCCCCGGACCGTCTCAGCCTGTTGCGACGTCACCGCCGCCTCGACTTGCCGCCGATAGCGACCCGAGATTGTCGAGCGTGCCGCCGCCCGGCTTCGCGATGAGAAGTTTGAAATGGTCGCGCCGGGGCGAGCTCACCTCTCTCATGAACCGCGAAGGGCCCGCTCTTGCAGCGCAAGCGTTAATCGCGGCGCGCGATTGCGACGGAGGCTAAATGCTAGCGTTCGTGTTTGCGCTCGTCGCGGCGGCAACTCCGTCACCGAAGCCGTATCCGGTCTTCCAGCCGCCGCCGACCATCATTCAAGAGCGCGTGAGTCCGGTCTGCAGCACTCTGCACAAAGTCGTGCTGCCGCTCGCGCGCATGCAAAGTCAGTACCGCACGGCGACCGCGGCGATCCGGCAAGACGAACTGCAGCTCGCGAAATACTCGAAGACCAAACTGCAGGACGGCGTGCAGCTCTACGCGGCGAAAATCGATCAGGAGAGCACCAACTTGATCGGGTCGATCCACCAAATAGAAGGGCTCTTGCAAGAGTCCTATGCGGTCTATCCGGTCGGGAAGGTTGCCAAAGTGGACGCGCTGCGTCAGCGCGTGCAGAATATCGTCGACCTCCAGCGCGCGACCGCCGACCGTTACGCTCAAGTTTACGGCACCATCGTTGATAACTACGGGACCGACGTCTTGCAGAATGTGAGCAGCGCTTTTGGAACGGGCTCGGCCGGGAATGCCGGCGGCGCCGCCGCGGGCCCGGGACTGGACACGATGCCCAATGCCGCGACGCCCGTGCCGCCGCCGCAGTTCAATACGCCGCCGCCCAGCCTGCCGGCCGACTACGACCCGCGTCTGGCGAGTAAACCGCCGACCGTCATCAGTGCGCACGCCCTGAAATACGACCGGCTTTCCCAGCTCGACGCCGCCATGGCCAGCCAGGGCCGCAGCCTTATTCAGCAGGCGTTGATAGCGGCCCGGGATTGCGACGGCACGTAATGGCAAAAATGATCGAACGCCCGGACACTTCAGGCGCGCAGCCGGAGAATGACTTTAGCGCGCAAGAAAAAACGTGGGAGAACGCTTCCGCCAAGGGTAAGCGCCGCGCCGGCGCCGGATCGGGTGCAGTCGATCGCACCATCTCCGACCTTCCTTTAAAGACCATCTACGGACCGCAAGACGTGGAGCTGGATCTCGCGCGCGATCTGAGCTGGCCTTCCATCTATCCGTACACGCGCGGCATCCATCCCAATATGTACCGCGACCGCCTGTGGACGATGCGCCAATTCGCCGGCTTCGGCAATGCCAAGCAAACCAACGAGCGTTACCATTTCTTGCTCTCACACGGCCAGCATGGGTTGTCGGTGGCCTTCGACATGCCCACGCTGATGGGATTCGATTCCGACGCGCCGCAGGCGCGCGGCGAAGTCGGCAAGTGTGGAGTCGCCATCGATTCGCTTGCCGATATGGATACGCTCTTCGACGGCATAGACATGGGCGACATCACGACGTCGATGACGATCAACGGTCCGGCATGTATCGCGCTCGCGCTCTATGTCGCCGCCGCGGAAAAGAAGGGTACCCCGCGGGCGCAACTCGGCGGGACGGTGCAAGCCGATATTCTCAAAGAATACATCGCGCAGAAAGAATGGATCTTTCCGCCGCGTCCGCATATGCGGCTCATCGTCGACATGATCCGTTTTTGCCGCGACGAGATGCCGCGCTGGAACACGATCTCGATCAGCGGTTACCACATTCGCGAAGCAGGTTCGACCGCCGCGCAAGAGCTGGCGTTTACGCTGGCCGACGGATTCGCCTACGTCGAAGCCTGCGTCGCCGCGGGAATGGACGTTGACTCCTTTGCGCCGCGTCTGTCGTTTTTCTTCAACTCGCACATCGACTTCTTCGAAGAGATCTGCAAGTTCCGGGCCGCGCGGCGCATTTGGGCACGGCACATGCGCGACCGTTACGGTGCGAAGGATGCGCGTTCGCTGCAGATGCGCTTCCATACGCAGACGGCCGGCTGCAGCGCGACCGCGCAGCAACCCGAGAACAATATCGTCCGGGTGGCGTACGAAGCATTGGCGGCCGTTCTCGGCGGCACGCAGTCGCTGCATACCAATTCGATGGACGAAGTGCTCGCGCTGCCTTCCGAGAAGGCGGCCGAGATCGCGCTGCGTACGCAGCAAGTGCTCGCGTACGAAACCAACGTGACCAATGTCGTCGATCCGCTAGGCGGTTCGTATTTCATCGAGGCGCTCACCAACGAGCTCGAGCGCCAGGCCGAAGACTACTTCAAACGCATCGAGGAATACGGCGGCGTGATCGAAGCGATCGAGGCCGGGTTCTTCCAGCGCGAGATTGCCGACGCGAGCTACCGCTATCAGCGATCGCTGGAAACAAAAGATCGTATTCTCGTCGGCGTGAACGCCTTCGAGAAGCCCGAAGAACGGCAAGATATCGAACTGCTGCGTATCGGCGTGGAGATGGAGCGCGAACAGGCGCGGTCGGTTGCAGACGTCCGCCGCAATCGCGATCAGGCCGCCGCGCAATCTGCACTCGAACGTCTGAGGAAAGCTTGCGCCGACCCGAACGACAATGTGATGCCGCACCTGATCGACTGCGTGAAGGCCTACCTCACCGAAGGCGAGATCGTCGAAGCGATGGCCGCCGTCTACGGACGTTACACCGAGAAAGTTGCGTTTTAATGGCCGCACTCACGCAAGAGCAGCGCGACGCCGAAGCCGCGACGTTAAAAGAAGTGATGGCTAAACTCGAGGAAGCGCTCCGGCTTAGCCTCGAGCTCGAACGCGAGGACACGCAGCCGCATGGCTAGACCGCTGCGCATCGTCATCGCGAAAGCCGGGCTCGACGGACACGATCGCGGCGCGAAAGTGATCGCGCGCGCGCTCCGCGACGCGGGCATGGAAGTCATTTACACCGGACTCTTCCAAGCGCCCGAACAGATCGTGCAAACGGCGATCCAAGAAGATGCCGACGGCATCGGCCTTTCGATCCTCAGCGGCGCGCACATGACGCTCTTCCCGCTCATCGTCGAACAGCTCAAAGCGCAGAACGCGCAAGACATCGTCTTTTTCGGCGGCGGAACCATCCCGCCCGAAGATGCCGAGGAGCTCAAACGCATCGGCGTGCGCGAAATATTCACGCCCGGCGCACCGCTCGCCAATATCATCAGTTTCGTTCAGCGCGAATGCGGCAACCGCCGCGAACTCGTCGGCTGAGTGCGAAGGGCGTTTGCCGGGTTCCGTTTCGGCGCAGGTCGTCTGACTGCAACCGCGGAGCCATGGATGGCGGGAGCGGTCTGCAGTCAGCAGGGCAAGCGGAGGCGGGATGCCGCAGCGAGCGCGTGGCCAAGCGAAATGGAACCCGGCAGACGTCGTTCGCGCATTACGGCGGGTGAGCAAGATTGACCGTTAGAACGCGTATCGCGCCGTCGCCGACCGGCGACCCGCACGTCGGCACCGCTTATGTCGCGCTGATCAATTACTGTTTCGCCAAGAAAAACGGCGGCAAGTTCGTGCTGCGCATCGAAGATACGGATCGCGCGCGCAGCACGCGCGAATCGGAGCAGGCGATTCTCGATTCGCTGCACTGGCTGGGCTTGAGCTGGGATGAAGGCCCCGATGTTGGTGGTCCGCACGGACCATACCGGCAGAGCGAGCGGTCGGAAATCTACCGCGAGCACGTGCAACGGCTCTTGGACGACGGTAATGCGTTCAAGTGTTTCTGCACGCCTGAGCGGCTGGACGATATGCGCGCCGCACAGCGCGCTTCGAAGCTGCCGTCGCGATACGATGGCTTGTGCACGAGCTTCAGCGCCGAAGAGGCCGCGAAAAAAGAGGCGGCCGGAACGCCGTACGTCGTGCGATTGAGTGTGCCGGCGCAGGGCGTATGCGTCGTGGACGACTTGCGCCGTGGAGCGATCGAGATCGACTGGGGCAGCGTCGACATGCAGGTGCTGATGAAATCGGACGGCATGCCGACCTACCATCTCGCCAGCGTCGTTGACGACCACTTGATGGAGATCACGCACGTCTTTCGCGGCGAAGAGTGGCTCTCGTCGGCGCCCAAGCATTTGCTGCTCTATCAGTATTTTGGATGGGAGCCGCCGCAGCTGCTGCATCTGCCGCTCTTGCGCAATCCCGACAAGAGCAAACTCAGCAAACGCAAGAATCCAACGAGCATATTGTTTTACGACGCAATGGGCTATCTGCCCGACGCGCTGTTGAATTTCTTGGGCTTGCTCTGCGTCATGCCGCCCGAGGGCGAAGAGATCATGGACCTGCCGCTGATGACCGAGCGCTTCGCCGTCGAACACATCTCGCTGGGCGGTCCGGTCTTCGACGTGACCAAACTGGATTGGCTGAACGGACGATACTTGCGCGAACGCAACGATCTCGATGCGTTCATGAGCAAAGCGGGAGCCTGGGGATTCGAGCAAGCGAAGTTGCGGAGAATTGCCGCCCTGGCACAGCCGCGCATCGAACGTTTGAGCGACCTCGGGCCGCTGCTCGCATTCTTTTTTGCCGGCCGCGTCGCCGTGACCGCGGAGCAGCTGCGCACGCCAAAGCTCGACGACGTATCGCTGCGCAAAGCGCTGCAGCTGGCGAGCTGGGGATTCGACGCTCTGACGAGCTGGCATACCGCGGAGATTGAGGCTGTGCTCAAAGACGTCGCGGCGCGGCTGGAGCTGAAGCTGCGCGACGTCACGCGCCCATTCTACGTCGCTATCACGGGAAGTCCGACCTCGGTGCCGCTCTATGATTCGATCGACATTCTGGGCCGCGACATCGTGCGCGAACGTCTGCGCGTTGCGCTTGAAATCTTGGGGGGCGTCTCGTCGTCCGAACTCAAAGAGTGGGCGAAATGAGCGTACGCGCGATCGTGCTGGCCGCGGGCAAGGGCACGCGTATGAAAAGCGATACGGCGAAGGTCTTGCATGATCTGTGCGGCCGGCCGATGCTCTGGTACGTGCTGCAAGCGCTGCGTGCCGCCGGCGTCGCGGATATCTACGTCGTGACCAACGCCGAACTTCAGGGACGCATGGATGAATTCAACGCGAGCGGGATTCTTCAAGAAGAACAGCTCGGTACGGGCCACGCCGTTCGTACCGCGCTGGATGCGATGAAGCCGGACGGATCGGGACGCGTACTAGTCGCGTGCGGCGACATGCCGCTGGTTACTCCGGAAGTTTTCAGCGCAGTGCTGGCTGCCGCCGGCGGCAACGCCATGGCCCTGGTTACGGCGCGCGTGCCGTTGCCTTCGAGCTTCGGCCGGATCGTGCGCCGCGACGGCGGAGTGGAACGGGTCGTCGAAGCGCGCGACGCAAACGCGGCCGAGTTAGAGATCGACGAAGTCAATGCCGGCATCTATGCTTTTGACGAGACGTCTCTGCGCGATGCGGTGATGCGCCTGCGCAGCGACAACGCGCAGAAAGAGTTTTACCTCACCGATACGGTCGCCGATATGGTTGGTTCCGGCAAATCCGTCGTGCCCGTCGTGACGCCCGATCCCATTCACGCCGCCGGAATTAACGATCGCGTGGAACTCGCGGTCGCGCGGCAAGAAATGAACCGCCGCCTATGTGCGCAGCACATGCTCGCGGGCGTGACCATTGTGGATCCGGCGAGCACTTCGCTGGAGCCGGAGCTGAAGATCGGGCGCGACACCGTGATCTATCCGAATAGTTCGATCGGCCGCCTGTCGGAGATCGGCGAGCGCTGCGCAATTGGTCCCAATTCGCGTCTTTCGAACGCGCGTCTTGGCGACGAAGTGACCGTGCGCGAGAGCTGGATTTACGATTCGAGCGCCGGCGACCGCACCATGATCGGCCCGTACGCGCGAATTCGCGACAACGCGCAGCTTGGCGCCGACGTTCGCATCGGAAACTATGTCGAAGTCAAGAACTCGCGCCTCGCGCGCGGCGTGAAGGCTAGCCACCTCACGTATTTGGGCGACGCAGAGATTGGCGAGGAAACCAATATCGGCGCCGGCACGATCACGTGCAACTACGACGGCAAGAACAAGAACAAGACGGTGATCGGCCGCGACGTCATGATCGGATCGAACACATCGCTCATCGCTCCCATCACGATTGGCGACGGTGCGCTGACAGGCGCGGGTTCGGTCGTCACGAAAGACGTCCCCGCGGGCAAGCGCGTCGCCGGCAATCCGGCCAAACCGTTGCCCGGCAAATAAGACTCCTGCACTCGGAGGTGCGTTTAGTATGAAACGTTTTTTACGAGCTTCGACTGTATGTGTATTTCTCGCGACCGCATTGCCGGCCGCGGCAAGCGCCGCAACGATAACCGTTACGGTGAATCTTCCCGGCGGCGGGCCCGCGAAACACGCCTTTGTACGCATGTGGAAACAGGGCGCAAACTATTCGATCGTGAGCCTCGAAACAGAAACCACAAACGCCGCCGGAAAGGCTACGTTCAAAGTCCGTCCGGGCGGATGTCTGAAGGCCGAATATGGAACGGACTCGGGCGGGCGGCCGATCTACATCGGAAATGCCTGTCCCAAACCCGGCGACAAAACCGCAACGATCGATCTCGGGAAATAGCTCGACGGGGAAATTGAAAGGGCGCCGTGCTCTCCACGCGGCGCCCTTTCTTGCAGCCCCGTTTTGGGGATCTTAGTTGCCGATTTGGCTATTCATCACGGCGAGATCGAGACTGCCGAGTCCCGTCGTGTAGTCGTAACCGGGCGCCGCCGTGTAGAGCCCGTTGGTTCCCGCGAGGATGTCGTGGAAACCGCCGTAAGGCGCGGTCGGAGGCGGTCCGGTGAGCGTTGCTCCGGCGCTATGCTGTTGGAAATTGCGGTACAGGAGCGCGGCCGCAAATCCTAACCGGTTGCCGTGCGACGATTGGAATCTCGCCCAGCTTCCGGCCGCAAGCGGTGAAGCCAAACTCGTTCCGCCGGTTACGCAGGGTGTGCACGCGCCGTTGGCAGCTTGACCGCCCCACGTTTCCGCGCCGGTTTCGATCGACGCATCCATGGCGATGTCGGGCAGTCCGCGGAAGAGCAGGGCTCCCGCGCTGTTAACGGTTTGCGTCTGCTGTTCCCAGTACGGCGGGGATTCGAATTGGCTCAAGCCGCCGCCGCCGGCTTCCCACGAGCTTTCGCCCTGGTAGCTGCCGTCGGCATTGCTGAACAGGTCCGTGCCGCCGACTGCAACCACGTATGGCGAGGACGCGGGATATTCGGTGAACGGTGCGCCGCCCGGTGCGCCGTTGGTGTCGACGAAGTTGTTGCAGTAGCCGCCGTTGTCGCCGGTGGAGACGAACATCGTCATGCCCTCGGCCGCGCCTTGCGCGAGAACCTCGTCATCGAGAACCATGGAACCATCGAGGAACGGGAAGAATTCGCAGCCGCCAAACGACGAGTTGCCGATCTTGGTCTTGTGCTGCGTGACCCAGCTGTTGTATTCGTTGGCGATATCCGAATCGGTCAGCGAGGTTGTGTCGTAGAGGTAGAGCGCTTTGACGTTTTGCGCGATTCCGCTGGAGTAGACCGTGTCGAGCGTCCACTCGCCGTCGCCGGCGGTGTCGGGACTCGAAAGGCCGACCTGTACGACGTTGACCGGAACTTGCGGCAGCCCGAACTTCTGCTCGTTCAGCCGAAGGTCCGAGATGGATTGCGTCACGTCGCCTTCGGTCATGATCGCGATCGGCGTCGTGTTTGCCGGCGGTACACTCCCCGCATCATAGGCTTTTTGAAACGTCGCCGGATCGTAGAAACGCAGGCACTGCTGGGAGGGCGAAGAGACGCCGAAGACTTGGCACGACGTGACCTGCGGCGTCGGTTTCATGGCCTGCAAGTTGTTCAATCCCAGAACCGCAACGACGATTCCCGACAATGATGTGGGAACGAACGCAGGCGCGACGTTTGCAATGAACGATGTGCCGCCGCCGGAAAACGAATGAATCGACGTATTGAAAGCGGTCTGCGCTTTCGCGATCGATCCGTCCGCGCTGATAATCAGGTTATTCGGCGCGACCGTAATATTGCTGAATCCTTGGCTTTGAAGATAGGCCGTCACGGCCGAAACGTCCGAGCTCGTCGGCGCGTACGTCGCCATAAAGGCGCCGTCGTCGAGTTGATTGCCCGCGGCGATCTCCGACTGCAGCTGCTTCATGTTGTGCAGTTGTAAGCCGACGCGGACGGTAATCGACTGCGCGGCGTTTGCAGCGCCCAGGTCGCTCGCGTTGGCGATCGGAATCGCCTGCGTGCCGGTGCTCGACCAGCCCGCGGGCGCTTGGACAATGGATGCTGATTTCGTGGTGCCCATGCCCATCTGCGAGGACTGCGGCGCGGATCCCATCGGCGGCATCGAGCCGCCATGCCCACCGCACGCCGCCAACAATGCGGAAGCGACGGCCAGGGCTGCAAGTTTCTTCATGGATTGCTCCTCCTACCATGAGGCTAGGAATCGCACGGGGGCGCGCACATACCGTAAATAGGGTAGAGCGCCCGCCGCCTGGAGTGCCCTATCCTCGGCCCATGATGATTTCAGTACCGGGCGAGTGGGACTCGTACAAACTCGATCAACTCCACGCCAGCCTCGAGCCGGCCTACACGGCGGAGCACATCGTGATTAACCTCTCGGGTGCGCGCCACGTCACGGATACGCTGCTTGCGGCGCTGCTGGAACTGCGCGCCTACCGGGCCGCAAAAAACCTCGACGCGGCGGTCATTCTGGTGAACTCGGCTTTCGTGCGCAAACTGCTGTCGCTGGCCGGCTTCGACGGGCTGTTCCGAGTCTACGACGCGGTCGAGTTGCTCGTCCCTAAGGCGGCCTAGCCGCGCTAGATAACTGCGTCCCGAAACGCGGTGTATGTTTAGCGGTCGGGTCCGCGGTTAATCTTCGCTAAAACCCCAAGACGCCGTTAGGTGAGCCCAGGCCCGTTGCGAGATCGAATCCCGACGATGAAATATCGTTGAACTGATCCCGGTGCGCGTACGAATACGCAGGCCCGGCGGGATTGCCCGAGAGAGCGTACGCCGACGCGATCAGCGGAGCGCCGATGCTCGTGCCGCCCGCGACCAGCCAGCCGCCTGCGAGGGAGTCGTACATAGAAACGCCGGTTTGTGGATCGGCGACCGCCGCCACGTCCACTGTCGCGCGCGATTTACAGATATTTTTTTGCCAGGTCGGACGGCTTATGTACGCGCTGCAGCCTTGCCCGCCATACGCCCACGGCGATTCGTGCCACGCGCCGGCGCTTCCGGAAAGGGTGGTGCCGCCGACCGCGGTGACGTATTGCGAAGCCGCCGGATAAAACGGTGCGGCCTGGTCGCCCGAGCTCGCGGTGATCGCGGTGCCCGGATGGCGGTAGTGCACGTCTTCTGCGCTTTCTCCCGACCACTCGGCCGCGTAATAGCTGTTGCTGATTGCCGAGGCGCCGATTGCAGCTGCCGTGTCTACAGCCGCACCGAGATCGTCGATCTGCGCAGAGTTTGCCTCGACGAGGACGATCGAACACTTCGGACATGCGGCCGACACGACGTCGAGGTCGAGTGAAATCTCTTCGCCCCACGCGCCGTTTGCCGCCGGATACGATCCCGTTCCGCCTTGCTGATTGACCTTCCGGAAGCAGCCGTTCGACGTCGTGCATGGCGGCAGGCCGTACGCGGCGCGGTAGATCGTGAGGTCCGTTTCGGCGAGCGGATCGTCATAAGCGTCGACGATCGCAACCGTGCCGCCGGACTGCGCAGACGGAAGGTTATAGGCGTTCTGCAGATCGCTGGGGTGCAGTCCCGGCAGCAGCGACGACGGAGTACCGAGATCGCTCAAAGGCGGTATGGTGATGTTGACCGCGATTGTGCAGGCTGCTTGACCGGGAATCGCTACCGGCGAGCACGCCAGTAGCGCACCAGGTAGCCCTGTTGCGCCGTTTCCGCCCGGAAGACCCGTGGCGCCGTTTCCCCCCGGCAATCCCGTCGCGCCATTTCCGCCGGGCAGACCCGTCGCGCCGTTTCCGGCCGTGGTTGCCGTGATGTCCGTGAGGCTGGGCGAATTCGTCGCGCCGGCGCTCTGGGGTGCGGCGGGGATGAGCGCGCGTGAAGAACCGGCGCATCCTGCCGAGACCGCCGCGAAAGTCAGTAAACAAAAAAGACGTATGCGCAAGCAAAGGCTCCGTTGTTGCCCGGCCGAGCTAGGTTTCTACCCAGCCGCTGCTTGTTGCTAACGCGACCGCTTCGCGCCGGCCGCTGCAGCCCAGTTTTCGGCACATCGAACGGATGTGCGTGTCGACGGTCTGCGGGCTTCGGCCCGTTCTGGCGGCCACGTCTTTGCTGCTCCCGCCCAGTGCGAGCAGCTGCAGTATCTCGCGTTCCGCCGGCGTGAGGGCGCTGTAACCCTCGGCCGCCGCTCCGCTCGAAGGCAGCGCAGCCAGCATGCGTGCAAGTCCGCCAAAATGCACGGCGCGCAGACGCTCGAGGGCGGCCGGCCACGATCCGTCCTCGGATTGCGAGAGCCGGACCCGGTACGCTACGCGCACCGCGTGCGCGAACGCGCGAAGCTGCGCCATCGACGGCGGCGCGGCTTTTTCAGCGGCCGAGAGATGGCGGTGCGCTTCTTGATCCCGTCCGCGCTGCATCTCGGCCAATGCCAGGAATAGCCGCGCGCGGATCGTTTGCATATTCGATCCGGTGATGCGCTGCAGCGCTTCGTTCGCTTCGTGCACGAACGCATCGCCCTCGCCGGGCATGCCGGCCGCGAATGCGCAGAGCGCCGCGAGCGAAGCGGCGACGGCGCGAAGCTCGTCGTTACGCTGGACCTGCGGATTCTCTCGAACGAGCGCAAACGCGCCGCGGAAGTTTCCGGACCATGTTTCGCGCAGCGCTCGCGCCGGAACGAGCATTTCGTTGCTTGCGAGCGGCAGCGCCGCTTGGCTTTGCGCGAGTTCGCGATCGAGTTCTTCCAGCGCGGATTCCTCGCCGCGTTCCACCTGTAAATCGTAGGACGCGATCAGACCGTAGAGCCGTGTCTGTTCGCTGCCGCCTTTGCGCGCGTATTCGCCGAGTTTGTCGAGAATGGCGAGCAACCCGATCGGATCGGTCGTCTCGTTGTAAAGGATCGCGTATTGCACACTGCTGGCGCGCGCGGCGACGTCGTACAGATTGCGCGCGACCGCGAGTTCGATCGCAAGTCCGGCATACTTCCTTGCGCGATCGGGATGCGTGAATTGATAGACGTACGATGCTTGTTGCAGCAGGCGCGCGCGGGCCTCGTCAGACGTCTGGGTGTCGACGAGTTTCAATGCCCGCTCGATCGTGTCTTCGGCGCGGTCGAAGGATCCGGCGCCCGCATATGCCGTCGCGAGCGTTCCCAAGATCGGAAGCTGCGCTTGTTTGGGCACGGATTTGTCGAGTGCGACCGGTTCGAGCAGCGCGATGCAGTCGCGGCCTTGGCGTACGAGCTCGACCGCATACCGGTGCACGAGATTGAGGCGCACGGCCGCGTCCTTCGAATCGGCGATCGCAGCAAGAAACGCGGGTTCCGCCGTTTCGAAATGGCCGCGCGCCGATTCGAGCATCGCACGCAGCGCTTGGACTGTGGCGCTTGCGCGCGTCTGTTCTTGCGAAAGTGGTTCGATAGCCGTGCGAAGGGCCGCGCCCTCACCGCGTTCGAAGAGCGCCAGCCCGGACCGCTCGAGAATTCGGACGATCGCCCCGCCATCGGAAGCGCGTGCGTACAGCAGCAGCGCGGCGCGTTCGTCGCCGCGCGCTTCGAGCAGGCTCGCGCCTTCGCCAATAGCTTTCAGCCAAGCCGACCGGCCGGTGCGCTGCAGTTGGGTTTCGAGAAACTCGCGGAAGAGATCGTGGTAGCGGAATTCCCCGGGCGAAATCTCGGTGAGAAATGTGACGTTACGCCGGACGGCTTCAAAGATCTCGCGGGCACCCAGCCGTTCGACGATCTCGCCGTCGAACGACGAAAAGACCGAACTGCGCAGCAAAAACGAGCGTTGCTCTTCGGACACGCTCGCTAAGATTTGTTCCGCGAGATAGCGGTACACGATCTCGCGCGTTCCGCTCGCGGCGGCTGCGAGATCGCTCACGCGCGTGCGCGTGCGCAGCGCGATGTTCAGCGCTACCGGCCAGCCGCCGGTCAGCGCCCGCAGCGATTCGACTTCCTGCGGCTGGGCGGCATTCTCCGCGTCGCCCGCCGCCGCCAGCGCTTCTTCCGGTGTGAACCGCAGATCGTCTTCGCCGACCGGAAAATCCATGCGCCCGTAAGCCACCCAGGTCGCGACCGGCAGCCCCATGTCCGTTCGCGCCGCGATAATCCAGGATAGACGGTCGCTCGTGCGTTCGATCACGTCGGCGAGAAATGCGACCGACGCGACGTCGGTGGCATAGTGCAGATCGTCGATGACAATCGTGCACGACGCGTGTTTTGTATGCTCGACGAACCAGTCGGAGATTTCGCGCACGGGCTGTGAGGCCGCCATCACGCGTTCCGCCAGCGCCGGGAAAGCGGCCGCCGCGGACGGAGCCGCGGGCGCGATCGCATCGCTCAAGCGTCGGACGAAATCGAGCAGCGCCGAATCTTCGCGGCGCAGTTCCAGGACGGCGGCGTTCAGCTGCGAGCTTTCGATGAAATCCCGCAGCGCCACGCTCTTCCCGAAGCCGGCCGGAGCCGCCAGCAGCGTCACCGGAAAGCGGGCCGCGCGCGTGAGCCGTTCGTTGACGCGGGCGCGCATGAAGCGCGGTGTGTGCACAGCGAGCGCTTCGACGCGGGCACTTGCCCTCCATATGAGGATACCGTCGCTGCACGGGCGCTGCCGCGAAGCCGTCCGCTCCGAGCGGGCCTTGCTCGAGGCGGTGAGTGCACTGACCGCAGCTTCGCGAGATTCGGCTGCAGCCGTCTTGCAGACGCTCGAAGCCGCGCTCGCGGTAGTGGATCCGGCGATCGACGCCGTTCTCGTTTTCCGGCCCGCGGGCGAAGAATTGGCGTGCATGTTTGCCGGCGGCGGCCGCGCCGAATACTTTCGCGATCTGCGTTTGCGGCTCGACGGCGACTCATTGCCGGCGCATGCGGCTCTGGCCGGACACCACATGATGCTCGGGTCCGGCTCCAAACCGGTGATTCCCACGGATCGCGCGGCGCTTGCCGTTCCTATGTATGTAGGGAATGCATTGTGCGCCGTGACCTATGCCTCGGCGCGGGGATCGATCCGCGCTTCAGAAGCGCTGATCCGAGCTGCGGCGCATGCCGCCGTGCCCTATATGCTCGCGCGCGACCGCGAATCCGACCGCGCGAGCGCGACGTATGACGCGCTGACCGGCCTGTACACCGCGCGCGCGTTTCGCGACACGTTACAGGTGGAGTTGCGCGCGGCGGAGATCGGACGCAGCGTCACGCTGGCCTTGTGGTTCATCGACACCGACGGTTTCAAAGGCGTGAACGATGCGCGCGGGCACACTGCCGGCGACCGGGTGCTGCAGCGGTTGGGAGGGATGCTGCGCGAACATTTGCGGCCCGCGGTTGATCTGGGAGCGCGTAACGGCGGCGACGAATTTTGCGCCGTTCTGCGCAACGAACACAAGCGCGGCGCGATCGCGCGCGCACAAGCGTTTTGCGATGCCGTGCGCGCTTGCGATTTCGGCGTCGGCCTGCCGGTTACGGCCAGCGTGGGCGTCGCGGCATTTCCATACGACGCAGCGTCAGCGAGCGCGCTCTTCGAAGCGGCTGACGCGGCGATGTATCACAGCAAACGCTCAGGAAGGGACCGCGTCGCGTTTCCGGACGGGCGCGGCAGCTTCACCGTGCATCGCTGAAAAGCAAAAGAGCCCGGGCAGCGCGAACCCTGGGAGCATGCGGTGCAGACTGGTTTGGATCACGCCCGACGCCGAGCGTTTGATGGGCTATTGTGCGCGCGTGAGCAATCCCGCCAACCAGGAGAACCCCGACGTCGCCGGCCTGTTGCGGTATTGCATCAAGAACGCGCACTGGTCGGTTTTTGAAATGGCCGATCTCTGCATCGAGATTCAGACGACGCGCAGCATCAGCGCGCAAATCATTCGTCACCGCAGCATGCATTTTCAAGAGTTCAGTTTGCGGTATGCCGAGCTGCAGAAGATCGAACGCGTACATCCGCGGCGGCAAGATCCGAAAAACCGCCAATCGTCGCATGATGATCTCCCTCCCGAAACGCTCGACTGGTTCGAACGCGCCCAAGACGAGCATTTCGGTGAAGCGTACCGCTTGTACGAAGAAGCCCTGGCCAAGGGCATCGCCAAGGAGTCGGCACGCTTCTTGTTGCCGCTCGCATCGGCGACGACCATTTACATGAAAGGCACTGTCCGCGACTGGATCCACTACATCAATCTGAGGACCGATCCATCCACCCAGTTGGAGCATCGCGAGATCGCCGAAGAATGCCGCCGGATCTTCGTGGATGAGTTGCCGGTCGTCGCGCAAGCGCTGGGCTGGGAGCGCGCGCCCGCGCACACGTGATCGGACGGCCTAACGCCCTCGACTACGTCGTCAACGCGATTCCCGCGCACGCGCTCCTGACGCAGTCGCCCTTCTTGCTGGTCGATCCGGCCCGCGCCGCGGCCGCTCAGCATTTCGAACAATTCACCATTCCGGTCTGGTTTGCGACCATCGCGATACAGATCGCCGTATTGGCATGGTTTTGGAACTCCGGGCGGTCCGCGCGCCTGCGCGATCGATTGCGCGCTCGCATTGGATCTGAATTCTGGGTGCGCTTTTGGTTCGGCGCGCTGCTCGCGTTACTCGATCGCGCGGCGGCGTTCGTTCCGATGTTTTTCCAGTACCGCATGTCGTGGATCATGGGCTTGAGCGACGTGCTGACGCGCTACTGGTTTGGCAGCTGGCTGTTGACGACGGTCATCGCGATGGTTGCGGCAGGACTGCTGGCCGCCGTCGTGCTCGGACTCGTGGACCGCACGCACCAATGGTACGCCTACACAACGGCGGGCATTATCGGAATGACGCTGCTGCTGACCTACATTCAACCGTTCGCGCTCGCGCCGATGTTCGCGACGTATCGCGACTTGCCGGCCGGCGCGCTGCAGAGCGAGCTGCCTGCGCTGCGCGCGCGCGCCGGAAACGTCTCCGTGCCCGTCGTGGAAGAGATCGTTTCGCGGCGAACGCACGCCGGATCGTCATACGTCTTGGGCTGGGGCGCTTCGCAGCGCGTGGTTATATCCGATACGGCGGTCGCCGGCGCGACCCAAGCCGAGCTGCGATTCACGATCGCGCGCTCGTTTGGATGGGTTGCCGCCAATAGCGCGCTCCATTTGGCTCTGATCCTGGGAGCCATGCTGGTGCTGGGATCGGCGCTGGCCATCTTCCTGGCCGACCGGATCGGATTCCGGCGCGACGATGATCCGGTTTCGCGGCTCGCGCTGGTTGGAGCGTTGCTCGGGTGTGTCTATCTGGTCGCTCTCCCGTTTTTCAACGGCTACGAACGCGACCTCGATATGGCCGCCGACCAATACGCGCTTACCGTTACCGGCGATCGTGTCAGCGCGATCCGCGGCGCGGTTCGCGGCGCCGATCAAGCGCTGCAGCCGGTCTGTCCGCATCTGCTGGGCTACTGGTACTTCTCAACGCGCCCGCCGGCGGGAGAACGCATTCCGATTCTTCAGGGGCGTCCCCGGGTCTGCCGCTAATCCGCCGTTTGCGGCAACTCCCAGGTGTTCGCAAACTGCATCGCCGCTTCGATGCCGCGATCGAACCAGCAGGCGACGCCGTCGGTCGCGGCCGACACGATGCCCGGCAGCGCCGCGCGCTCTTCGGACGTGAAGGGCGCGAGGACGTGATCGATACTGTCGTAATCGGGGCGGCCGACGCCGACCCGCAAGCGTGCGAATTGCTCGTCCATCGTCGCGATGACCGAACGCAGGCCGTTGTGCCCGCCGTGTCCGCCGGACGCGCGTAACCGCAGTTTGCCAAACGGGATGTCCATGTCGTCGTAGACGACCAGCAAGCCTTCGGGCGGCACTCTGTACCACGACGCAATCAGTCTGATGGGCACGCCGCTGTTGTTCATGAACGTTTGCGGTTCGACGAGGACTAAGCCGCGCGCGGAATCGTAGGCTTGCCGCGCGCCGTCTTTGATCTTCCAGCGATCGATGCCGAGCCGCCGCGCGAACTCTTCGGCGACCATGAATCCGACGTTGTGCCGGGTCTGCGCGTACTCTTTGCCGGGATTGCCCAGTCCGGCGACGAGTTTTACTCCGAAGCTCCTTCGGCCGGCGTTTCTTCGGCGGGTTTGCCGACGATCTCGGGCTCGGCTTGTTCGGTAACCCCGACGGCGGCTTCTTCGAGCAGTTTCTCGGTCTTCGACGGTTCGACGGCGACCACGGTCGCGTCAGCCGGTGTGATCATTTTGAAACCTTCGGGGAGTTTGATCTCGCCCGCGGTCACGTGTTGATGGATGCCCAGCTCGTTGACGTCGATCTCGATCCGATCCGGGAGCTTGTTGGCCGGGCCTTCGACCTCGAGATCGTGCAGCACGACGTCCATGACGCCGCCGAAGCTGCGAACGCCCTCAGGCGTTCCCACGGTGACGACGGGAAGTTTGGCCTGCACCGTTTCGTCGGCGGAGACGCGTTGGAGATCGACGTGCACGATGCGGCGCGAGACCGGGTCCACTTGCACTTCACGCAGCAGCGCGGTATCCACGCGCTTGCCGTCCATCGTGAGCGTGATCAGCGACGTGCGCGCGCCATGATGCAGAATGTCGTCGAGTGCGCGGCGCGCAAAGGCGATCGCTTGCGGATTGGAGCCGTGCCCGTACAGGATGCCGGGAATTTTCCCGTCCTTGCGAAGCGCGCGCGCCTTGGTCGTGCCGGCGCTTTCGCGCCGCTCGATGGTCAAATTCAATTGTTGTGCCATTATGTAACTGCTACGGGCTCCGGCGGACGAAGTTCATTCATTTTTTTTTCTCCGTCTTCGGTAAAGAGTTCCGAGACGGAACGATTAGTGGTGATGCGGTTGATTGCGTCGGCGAACGTCTGCGCGATCGAGAGTTGCGCGAACTTCGGATGCTCGAGCGCGTCCGAGAACGGGATCGTATCGGTGACGATCACTTTTTCGATGGGCGATTCTTCGAGCACGGCGATCGCGTCGCCCGCAAAAATTCCGTGGGTCGCGACCGTGTAGACTTTTGTCGCGCCGCGCGAAAGAATCGCTTCGGCGGCTTTGGCCAGCGTACCGCCGGTCGAGATCATATCATCCACGACGACGGCAACCTTACCGGAAACGTCGCCGACGATATCCGTGACTTCGGAGACGTCGGGCTCCGGGCGCCGCTTGAAGACGATCGCGAGCGAGCTTCCCAGGCGCTTGGCGAAGAGCTCCGCGCGGTGCACGCCGCCCGCATCGGGCGAGACGATGACGACCCGGCCCTCCGAGAGTTCTTCCTTCTTGAGATAGTTGCACAGCGTCGGCATTGCCATCAGGTTGTCAACCGGTCCGTCGAAGAAGCCTTGGATCTGCGCGGCATGCAAATCCATCGTGACCATGCGTTTGGCGCCGGCCGTTTTGAGCATATTTGCCACGACCTTCGCCGAGATCGGTTCGCGGCCGCTCGATTTCTTGTCTTGCTTAGCGTATCCGTAGTACGGAATGACCGCCGTGATGCGCGAAGCGGATGCGCGCTTGAGCGCGTCGATCATCAGCAGCAGCTCCATCAGCGAATCGTTCACGCCGCCGCTTGGAGATTTGCAGATCGACTGGATGACGAAGACTTCGGAGCCGCGCACGTTCTCGCCGATCTGCACGCGCGTTTCCTCGTTCTTGAATTTGGAAACGGTCGCTTTTCCGACATGCAGCTTTAACCGCCGGGCAATGTCCTCGGCGAGTTTTTGATTGGAATTTCCGCTAAAGAGAAGCGGGCTCTGGCTCACGCTTCGAGGTTCCTTTGGGAGCGTTCGCAACCCTGGCGGGTCCCGTATCGGTCCAGAGCGTCGTGGCCAATCGTTTCAAACTCGTGGCACCCTTCAGCCTTGCCGGCGATCAGCCCGCGGCCACCCAGGCTTTGGGCGGCGGCGTGCGCGCGGGCGATCGCGCGCAGACGCTGCTGGGCGTGACCGGCAGCGGCAAGACGATGGCGATGGCGCGGACGATCGAGATCGCGCAGAAGCCTGCGCTGGTGCTCTGTCACAACAAGACGCTCGCGGCCCAACTTTGCGCGGAGTTCCGCGAATTCTTCCCGGAGAACGCGGTCGAGTTCTTCGTTTCGTACTTCGACTATTATCAGCCCGAGGCGTATATCGCCCACACGGACACCTACATTGAAAAGGACAGCTCGATCAACGACGAGATCGAGCGCTTACGCCATTCGGCGACACAGTCGTTGCTCACGCGTCCCGATACCCTTATCGTCGCGTCGGTTTCGTGCATCTACGGTTTGGGCTCGCCGGCCGACTACATGGAACTCTCGCAGAATCTGAGCGTGGGCACCGACATCGACCGCGACGTTTTGCTGCGCAAGCTGATCGACATGCAGTACCGGCGCAACGACCTCAACCTCGTGCGCGGGACGTTCCGCGTTCGCGGCGATACGCTCGAGTTCATCGGCGTCGACGAAGAACTGGTGCACCGCATCGAGTTCTTCGGCGACCGCATCGAAGCGATCAACGTCGTCAACATTTTGACCGGCGAGTACGTCGAGAGCAAAGACGCCATCACGATATTTCCGGCCAAGCATTTCATCACGCCGGACGAAAAACTGCGCCGCGCGATCGTTTCGATCGAGCAAGAGCTCGCGGATCGCCTAAAGTTCTTCAAAGAGAATGGAAAATTGCTCGAAGCCCAGCGGCTGGAAATGCGCACGCGTTACGATCTCGACATGCTGCGCGAAGTCGGGTACTGCAATGGCATCGAGAACTATTCGCGCCCGCTTTCCGGGCGCGAGCCCGGATCCACGCCGACGTGTCTGCTGGACTTCTTTCCGAAAGACTGGCTGCTCTTCGTCGACGAGTCGCACGTGACGCTGCCGCAAGTGCACGGCATGTTCGCGGGCGATCGCTCCCGCAAGCAGTCGCTGGTGGAGCACGGCTTCCGCCTGCCGAGCGCACTCGACAACCGGCCGCTGACATACGAAGAGTTCGACGCGCACATCAACCAGGTCGTCTACGTTTCCGCGACGCCGGGAACGTATGAAATGGGGCGCAGCTCGCAAGTGGTCGAGATGATCATCCGGCCGACCGGACTGGTCGATCCGGAAGTCGAGATTCGCCCAACGCTCAACCAAGTTGACGATCTGATGGAAGAGATTCGCCTGCGCGTCGAGCGCAAAGAGCGCGTCCTCGTCACGACGCTCACGAAAAAGATGGCCGAAGATCTCACCGATTTTTTGCTCGAAATGGGCTTTAAGGTGCGTTACCTGCACAGCGAAGTAGATACGCTCGAACGCGTCGCCATTCTGCGCGATCTGCGCCTGGGCGTTTTCGACGTGCTCGTCGGCATCAATCTGCTTCGCGAGGGCTTGGATCTGCCGGAAGTCTCACTGGTCGGCATTCTGGACGCCGACAAAGAAGGCTATCTGCGCAGCGGAACGTCGCTGATACAGACGATCGGCCGGGCGGCGCGTCACGTCGAAGGCAAGGTGCTGATGTACGCCGACGTCGTGACGCAATCGATGGAACGTGCCATTGGCGAAACGCGCCGGCGCCGCGAGCGTCAGGTTGCGTATAACGTGGAGCACGGTATCGAGCCCAAGAGCGTGCGCAAAGAGATCCGGGACATTCTTTCGATGGTCGGCGCGACTGAAGAGACGCAGCTCGAGCTGCGCCGCGAGAAACTGCCGCGCGACGTAGCGCTCCGCATGGCCGCGGAACTCGAAAAGAAGATGCACGAGTACGCCGCCAATCTCGAATTCGAAAAAGCCGCGGCACTGCGTGACGAGCTGGTCGAACTGCGTAAGCAGATCGGGGGCAACGAGTCGCTGCTCTTCCAAGGAAAGGCGCCCAAAATCTTCGCCCACGCGCTCAAGGAACTCGTCGGGAGCTAGCTCGTCCCATGGCGTCCGCGATTCGGATGCATGGTTACGAATCGCAGCCGTCATGGGACTCGTTCTCGCATGGGCTGATGCTTGCTTGGTAAGGACGGCGGCAAAGCGGGGAAACGGTAGGGTACCGACATTTTTGGGAGGTTCACATATGAAGGCAATTCCCCGCGCTTTTCCCGCCGCTCTGGCGGCGTGCGCGATGACCCTGGCGCTTTTCGGCGGAGTCGCGGTGCGGGCGACGGCTGCTCCGCAGGCTACGCCGGTGCCGAGCCCGGCACCGACGCCCATGGCGACACCCATTCCGAGTCCGATGCCCAACCCGGCGGTAACCCCGGCCGGCAATCCGGTGCCGACGGCCCCTGCGCCCGGAACCGATATGCTCAATAACAACCCCAACGGAAACTGGCTGGAGAAATTCACCCGCACGGCCACGCCCGATCCGGGCATGCGTCAACCCGCGGCGAAGCCGGCGATGACGCTGCCGTCGTGGTGCAAACCGCTCATGAAACCAGGCGTGAAACTGACGGCGGCTCAGCGTACCAAGCTGAAGTCGCAGTGCATGCCGCGCTAACCACCGGCGATCTCTCTTGCACCCCCGCATACGCGGGGGTTTTTTTTTGCCACCGAAAGGGTGGCGCTGTGAAACTGCCGCTGATCGAAAAATCGCGCAGCCAAGAGATTGCGCTGCTGCGCGGGATGCTTCCGGCGTCGGCGGAGCCCGTGCTGATTTCCTACCGCACGCGAACCGGGGGGCTGTTGCGCGTCGCCGGACAGGCGGCGGGAGCTTACGATCGCGAGCATCACGCCGTCTTCGTACCGGCGTGCGAGCAATCGCGCGAGATCGAACTCGAAGTTGAGCTCGAGGCACTTCCGACAAACGGGCTGCCGTCAGGGCCGGGCATTATTTGGTGGCTGCTCAACGCCCTATCGCATCAAAAGCCGCAGCGGTTTGTTGAGATTGCGGCGTGCGCGGATGACTTGTGTCATGGTGAGCGGGCGCCGTTAGGCGCCCCAGTCGAACCACGCCCGGGCCGGGACGAGGGCCGCGAGATTCCACTCATCGGCCACTCGCATCTCGACGTGGCGTGGCTGTGGACGTACGAGCAGACCGTAAGAAAAGCGCAGCGGACGTTTGCAATCGCGTGCGATCTTTTCGAGCGCGATGCCCAGTTCGTCTTTGCCCAGAGTCAGCCGCAGCTTTACCGGTTTGTCGAGGAAAGCGATCCGCGGCTCTTCGAGCATGTGCGCGAAGAAGTGCGCGGGGGCCGCTTCGATCCGGCCGTTGCCGCGCTCTGGGTGGAAAGCGACTGCAATATTCCATCGGGCGAATCGCTGTTGCGCCAAATGCTGTTCGCGCACGAGTACTGCACGCGGCGGTTGGGCGTGACGCCGTCGATCGCGTGGCTTCCAGACTCGTTCGGGTTTGCAAACACGCTTCCCCAACTGCTCGCGCACGCGGGCATTCCGTTTTTCGCGACGACGAAGTTGCAATGGAACGACACCACGCGTTTTCCGTATCCGCAATTCGTATGGTGCGGTCCGGACGGCAGCAGCGTGACGAGCGCGCTGATTCAATCTTATGACGGCGGAGCTTATCCGTGGCGCATAAAAACTGCGCGCGAGCGGCACGAGCCGCTGGTACTCGGATACGGCGACGGCGGCGGCGGCGTCACGCCGAAAATGCTCGCGCAAGCGCCGGAGATCGGCCGATGGATCCGCCCGCGCGAGTGGTTCGAGGAGCTTGCGAATCGCAGCCAGCCGCTTCCGGTCTACACGGGCGAGCTCTATTTGGAATACCATCGCGGCACCTATACGACGCATCACGACATGAAATTTCAAAACGCGCTGCTCGAACGCGCGCTGCTTGAGGCCGAGGAACTCGTGGCGTGGTGCGAGGCCGTCCGGGCTCCGGCGGCTGCGACGGCACAGTTCGCCGAGCGCCTTCACGCCGCGTGGGAGATTGTGCTGCGCAACCAATTTCACGACGTGCTGCCGGGCACGGCGATTACGGACGTTTATCGCGACGCCGAGAGCGAGTACGCGCAGGCGCAAGAGCTCGTGGCCGGCGCGATTACGTCGGCGCAATCAATGCTTCCGCGCACCGGCACGCACCACGCCGCCGCACGGTCTCTGCCGCGCGAAGACGGCGCGGCATTTGCGTTTGACAACGGCGTGATTCGCGCGCGCGCCGGCGCCGACGGCGTCGTCACGGAACTCGCCGCCGCCGGCGGACGCAACATCGCCGTCGAAGTCAACGTGCTTGCGCTCTACCGCGACCGCCCACGGCAGTGGGAAGCGTGGAACATTGACGATGGATATCAGCGGACGATGCGGCGCATCCCCGCGAAGCGCGCGCGGATCGTCGATGCTGCGCTCGAGCTGGATTACGATTTCGACGGGTCGCCCGGTGCGATGCGCATCGAGTTGCGCGAAGGTGAGCCGTTCTTGCGCGTCGAGCTCGACGTTGATTGGCAGCTTCGGCGCAGGCTGCTTCGCGTCGAAAACCGTTTCGCCGTCGAGACCAACGAGGTGACCTATGGTTCGCCGCACGGGACGATCGTGCGTGGAGCGCTGCGCGATACGCCCGCGGAGCGCGCGAAGTTCGAAGTTCCGGGTCAGCGCTTTGCCGCGGTGCGCGACGCGAGCGGCGAAGGCGCGGCAATCTTTGCACTGGACACGTACGGCTGGAGCGCGCTCTCGGCCGGCCCTCAAATTGCGCTTGGACACTCGCTCTTGCGTGGAACCGTTTGGCCGGACCCGGACGCCGACATTGGTTCGCACCGCTTCAGCTTTGCATTCGCGCCGCTTGCCTCCGCGGCCACCGGCGCGTTGGAACACGCGTGGTTGCGCTTCGCGCACGAGCCGCGCGTGCGCTTGTTTACCACGCAAGACGAAAACGTTTTGGTTGTCGCCTGCAAACCGGCCGAAGATCGTGACGGCGCGATCGTGCGCGTGCGCGAATGTAACGGCGAAGCGCGGTCGGTACATCTGCGCTCCGGCGCGCGCGTGGCCGCGGCGCACGCGGTCGACGCTCTCGAACGTCCGGTGGAAAGTGCGGTCGCGATTGAAGATGAAACGCTCGTCTTCGATGTGAAAGCGTTCGAGCTGCGGTCGTTCCGCGTGAGGTTCGGCCATGCGTAATCTCGACGCCGTCCTCTTCGATCTTGACGACACGCTGCACGACGACACGTTGGCCTTCAGAAGCGCCGCGGAAGAGGTCGCGCGTGAAGTTGCCGCCGAGCGCGGCATCGATGCGCTGGCGCTCAAAGACGCGTACATCGAAGAAGCGGAGGGATTCTGGAAGCGGCTGACCGCGGATCAGGTGCAAGAGCTTCTGCTGACCAAGCTCTCGTCGCTGCGGTCACGCCTGTGGGGAAGCGCGCTGTCATCGATCGGACTTGACGATTCGCGTCTGGCCGAGCGGAGCGCTGTTAACTATAATCTATACCGCAAGAAATATTTCGCGCTCTTTCCCGGAGCGCTCGAGCTGCTGACGCGCCTTCGAGCTGCGGGCAAGAAACTCGGGCTCGTTACCAACGGCGTTTCGGAGACGCACACCGAGAAGATCGCGCTGCTGGAGTTGAGCGATCGATTCGATGCGATCTTTCTGGCCGACGAGACCGGCATGGTCAAGCCCGACCCGCGGCTCTTCGCCCATGCCTGCGAAAAGCTCGGAACTCGTCCGGCGGCGACTGGGATGGTCGGAGACCGGTACGAGCGCGACATCGCTGGCGCGATCGAGGCCGGCCTTTTCACGATCTGGATGAATCTGCGAAACGAAGAGCTCCCGGAAGGGGCCGCCGAGCCCGACGCGACCGTTGGGACCATAGCCCAGGTAGGTGCTTACTTGCTGTGAAAATGGACGGACTATCGCTTCTCGGCTATTTCTATTGCTTGTCGAGGGGGACCCCAGGGCCTTGCCCGCGGGGGGGCGGCGAAGCGCGCAGCGCTGAGCGCCTGTAGAATCGGAAAGCGAGGGTTTTATGCAATCTCCTGAAGGTTTGGGCAATACGTTTGGGCGCTCGTGGGAGCTGCTCTCCGGCAACTGGATCATGCTGGTTCCGGGGCTCGTTATCGGCATCGTGGCCGCGGTCATCGTGTTCTTTCTGGTCGGGGCCGGGCTCTTGGGCGGCGCCGGCCTTAGCGCTGTCGGAGCATCGGGTGCGGGGATGGGCGCATTCGGGATGGCGGCGATGCTCTCGGCTGCTGTCGCGCTGGTCGCGGCAATTCTCACCGTGGCCTATACGACCGGCATGGCCGGAGCCGCCTGGCGCACCGGCCGCGCTACCCTCGACGACGGTGCGGCGGCATTCCGCAAAGACGCGGGATCGATTTTGGTCGCGATCGTTCTGCTGATCGTGCTGGCGATCGTGGCGGCGATACTCTCGGTGGTATTGTTTTTCACGCTCGGCTTGCCGCTGCTTTTGTTCGCGCTGTTCTTCATGTACACGTTCGCAAGCGTGATCGTCGGGGGGCACTCCGGCGCCGAAGCGCTGGGAGACTCCTTCCGTGTCACGACGAGGAACTTCCTGACGACGCTGCTGCTGCTCGTGCTGCTCTGCGTTGTCTCGCTCTTGGCGGGCTGGGTAGGGCATCTCTTCGCGCAACTTCCGCTGCTCGGCGGAATTATCGCGATGCTTATCCAGCAAATCGTCGCCGTCTACGCGACGCTGGTCATCGTCGGCGAGTACATCAAGCTCTCGACGCCGGCCGCCGTGGTAGCGACCCCGCCGAGCGCTGGGCCGCCCGCAACCTACTAAAGAGAAACTCTCGCAACGTATAAACCGGGTGGCGTGTTGAAGTAACGAACATGCCACCCGGTCTCGACTCCATCGTTATCAAGGGCGCGCGCGAGCATAACCTCAAGAACATCGATCTCGCCCTTCCACGAAACCAGCTGATCGTGATTACCGGCCTCTCGGGGTCCGGCAAGTCCTCGCTTGCCTTCGACACAATCTACGCCGAGGGTCAGCGCCGCTACGTCGAGTCGCTCTCCTCGTATGCGCGCCAATTCCTTGGCCAGATGGAGAAGCCGGACGTCGACTACATCGAGGGCCTCTCGCCCGCGATTTCCATCGATCAGAAGTCTACGTCGCGTAATCCACGGTCGACCGTCGGAACGGTGACCGAAGTCTACGATTATCTGCGCCTGCTCTTCGCACGCATCGGTTTGCCGCACTGCTATAACTGCGGCCGCGAGATCAGTTCGCAAACCAGCGAGCAGATCGTCGACTCGATCATGGAGTTGCCCGAAGGTTCCAAGATTCAATTGCTCGCGCCGCTGGTGCGCGGACGCAAGGGCGAGTACGCCAAACTGTTTGAGGAGATAGCCAAGGAGGGCTTCTCGCGCGTGCGCATCGACGGCGAACCGCGCGAACTGCGCGAAAAGATCGTCCTCGACAAGAAACGCAAGCATACGATCGAAGTCGTCGTTGACCGTTTGGTGATGAAACCGGATATTCGCAAGCGGCTGACAGACTCGGTCGAAACGACCGTTCGGCTTTCCACCGGCATCGTGACGGCTTTAGTTGAGGATGGCAAGTCGAAGCGCGAGCTGACCTACAGCGAAGCGTTTGCGTGCGTCTACTGCGGACTCTCGTTCGAAGAGCTGGCGCCGCGATTGTTTTCGTTTAACTCACCGTACGGCGCGTGTCCGAGCTGCACGGGCTTGGGCGAAAAGATCGAAATCGATCCGTGGCTGGTCATTCCCGATCGCAGCAAGTCGATCGAGGGCGGCGCGATCGTTCCATGGAGCAAATCGCTGGGCAGCGGACGCTTCCCGTCGATGAACCCTTACTATCTGCAGCAGCTCGAACGCGTGTTACGCCGCTATCGCGTGAAAATGACGACGCCGATCGAGAAGATGCCCGACGACGTCGTCGACGTAATCCTGTACGGCACCGATCGCGAGCAGAATTTCGCGTTTGAATCGCGCGCGGGCAAGGTCTGGGAATACAAGGCGACCTTCGAAGGCGTCGTCAACAATTTGGAGCGGCGGTACAGCGAGACGTCGAGCGACTACGTCAAGGAAGACATCGAGAAATACATGTCGGCTTCGGTCTGCCCGCAGTGCAAAGGCGCGCGGCTCAAACCCGAGGCGTTGGCGGTCACGATTGGCGGTTCGAATATCGACCAACTGACGCGTCTCTCGATCGAGCGCTGTGAAAAATTCTTTGCCGACTTCAAACCGAGTGCGCGCGAAGAACAGATCGCGCATCAGGTTCTCAAAGAGATTCGCGCGCGGCTCGGATTTTTGACCAACGTCGGTTTGAATTACCTGACGCTCGGGCGTTCGGCGACGACGCTTTCGGGCGGCGAATCGCAGCGCATCCGGCTCGCGACGCAGATCGGCAGTTCGCTCGTCGGCGTGCTTTATATCTTGGACGAACCGTCGATCGGGTTGCATCAACGCGACAACGACAGACTGCTGGCGACGCTGAAGACGCTGCGCGATCTCGGCAACACGCTGATCATCGTCGAGCACGATGAGGACACGATCCGAAACGCCGACGTGGTCGTTGATATCGGACCGGGCGCCGGCCTCGAGGGCGGCTATGTTTTGAGCGCCGGAACGCTCGACGACGTGATCGCCAACCCGCAATCCGAAACCGGAGCCTATATCTCCGGACGCAAATTCATTCCGATACCGAAAGAGCGGCGCGCGCCGCGGTCGTGGCTGCAAGTACGCAAAGCCAAGGCCAACAATCTGCTCGGCATCGACGTCGACCTACCGGTCGGCGTGCTTTCGTGCGTGACCGGTGTGAGCGGCAGCGGCAAATCGACGCTCGTAAACGATGTCGTCGTGAAAGCGCTCAATCAGCATCTGCATCATCAGCCGGCGGCCGGAACGTACGGCAGCGTGCGCGGCGCCGACGTGCTCGACAAACTGGTCGTCATCGATCAATCGCCGATCGGGCGGACGCCGCGCAGCAATCCGGCGACGTACACCGGCGCGTTCGATTTGGTGCGCGAGCTCTTTTCGATGGTGCCCGAGGCGAAGATGCGCGGCTACATGCCGGGCCGGTTTTCGTTCAACGTGCGCGGCGGCCGGTGCGAATCGTGCGAAGGCGACGGCATCATCAAGATCGAGATGCACTTCTTGCCCGACGTCTACGTGCCGTGCGAAGTCTGCAAGGGCAAGCGCTACAACGCGCAGACGCTCGAGATCAAATATAAAGGAAAGAACATCAGCGACGTGCTCGAGATGCGCGTTGACGAAGCGTCCGAGTTCTTTTCGGCGATACCGCGCATTCACAATAAGCTGCGCACCATTTGCGACGTCGGGCTCGGGTACATCAAGATGGGACAGCCCGCGACGACGCTTTCCGGCGGCGAAGCGCAGCGCGTCAAGCTGGCCACGGAACTCGCGCGCCGTTCGACCGGGCGTACGTTCTACGTGCTCGACGAACCGACGACCGGTCTGCATTTCGCCGACATCCACAAACTGCTCGAGGTTCTGGACCGCTTGGTGCAAACGGGAAACACGGTGCTCGTGATCGAGCACAATCTCGACGTTATCAAAACGGCCGACTACATCATCGATCTCGGCCCCGAGGGCGGCGACCGCGGCGGCACTGTGGTCGCGGCCGGAACGCCCGAACAAGTCGCGCGCGACAAGCGGTCTTACACCGGGCAGTATCTGCTCCCCGTGCTGAAAGATCAGCGCGCGGTCGGGCACCGCCGGCCAGCACCGAGCGCTATCGAAGCGCTGGAACGTGAGAATTTGCGGGTCCTGGACGATCTGGCGAAGGGTGACCGGGTAGCCGTCGAAGCCTAACGCATGGCGCAATTCACCATCGCGATGCTGGTCTGTGCGGATTTAGAACGTTCGCGCGATTTCTATCGCGACGTGCTAGGGTTAAAAGTGAAGACCGACGCCGTTCCGGACTGGGTGGATTTCGATCTCGGAGGCGGCGCGTTGCTCGGCTTGCATCCGAAAACCGAAGTGCTCGCCGTTCGTCCCGGATCGCTGCAAGTCGGTTTCTCCGTGGAAAACGTGGACCGGTTCGTTGAAGAGTGCAGCACAAAGGGCGTTCCGATCTTTCAAAGTCCGTGCGACGAATCGTTCGGGCGCTTTGCGATGATCGGCGATCCGGATGGTTACGCTATCCAGATAATCAGCTCGCCGCGCTAGCAGCGCATGACGGCAACGAACGCTGAGGCACGCGCGCGCGAACTGCGCCGCCTGATCGAAGACGCCAATCACCGGTACTATGTCTTGGACGATCCGCAGCTCTCGGATGCGGATTACGACCACCTGCTGCGAGAACTACTCGATCTCGAGGACCGCTATCCGGAGCTGCGCACTCCCGATTCGCCGACGCAGCGCGTCGGCGCGCCGGCCGCCGAACGCTTCGCGCCGTACGAACACCGCGTGCCGATGCTCAGTCTGGCGAACGCTACCAATGCCGATGAGCTGCGCGCGTTTGACGAACGCGTCCGCAAGCTCGCCGGCAGCGCCCAATCCTACGTCGTCGAGCTCAAGATCGACGGGCTCGCGACGTCGCTTCAGTACCGCGACGGCGCGCTCGAGCGCGGCGGCACCCGCGGCGACGGTCGCGTTGGTGAAGAGGTGACGCCGAATCTGCGCACGGTCTCCTCGATTCCCCTTCGCTTGCGTCCGGCCGGTTCGCTCGGACCCGAGATCGAAGTGCGCGGCGAAGTTTATCTCAAGAAGAGTGACTTCATAAATCTGAACGTGGCGCGCGAACGCGCCGGGCTGCCGGTTTTTGCCAATCCGCGCAATGCCGCATCCGGCGGCGTGCGCCAATTGGATCCGCGCCTGACGGCGGAACGCAAGCTGTCGTTTTTCGCATACAGTGTCATGGTGAGCGGCGCCGCTAATAGTGTCATCCTGAGCGGCCGCGATAAGCGGCCCAGTCGAAGGGCGGCCGAGCCTGTCGAGGCCCGCGAGATCGCTACCCAATGGCAAAGCTTGCAGCTGCTTAAAAAGTTGGGTCTCCCCGTCAATCCGCATGTCGCCCGGTGCGTGAGCATAGACAAAGTGATCGCGTACTGCGAGGAGTGGGAGGCAAAACGCGAAGATCTCGATTACGAGATTGACGGCGTCGTCGTGAAAGTCGACGATCTGGCGACGCAAGAGCGGCTGGGCGCGGCCGGCCGCGACCCGCGCTGGGCGATCGCGTACAAGTTTAAGCCGCGCGAAGCGCGTACGAAGCTGCTCGACATCGTGATTACCGTCGGACGCACCGGCACGCTCAATCCCAATGCCGTTCTAGAACCCGTGCAGCTCGGCGGCGTCACCGTCCGCAACGCGACACTGCACAACGAAGAGTACATCGCGAGCAACGACATCCGCCCGGGCGACGTGGTGCTGGTGACTCGCGCGGGCGATGTCATCCCGCGCGTCGTTGGTCCGGTCTTGAGCGAGCGCAAAGGCAATCCGCGCAAGTTCGTGATGCCGGATCGCTGCCCGGTCTGCGGCGCCGACGTCGATCATCCCGAAGGCGAAGCGATGTCGCGCTGCACGAACGCGGCGTGCCCAGCGCAAGTGCTCGAGCGGGTTCGCCACTTTTGCTCGCGCGGCGCGATGGATATCGAGGGAATCGGCGACGTTATGGCCCAGCAGCTGACCGAACTTGGGCTCGTGCACGAGATCGCGGACATCTACTCGCTCGACGAGAAGAAGCTCGCGGACGTGCCGCGCACCGGCGAAAAAACGATTGCAAATGTGCTGCGCAACATTGAGATGTCGAAATCGCGCGGCCTCGCGCGCGTGCTCACGGGGTTGGGAATCCGATTCGTGGGAACGCAGACGGCCCAGATTCTGGCCGGCGATTTCGGAACGATCGATGCGGTCGCCGCGGCGAGCGCGGATGAGCTGCAACAGTGCGAAGGGATCGGGCCGGAAGTCGCTGGCAGCGTATCGCTCTTTTTTGCGCAGCACGCCAACCGTGCGATGATCGAACGGCTGCGAAAGGCCGGCGTTTCGATGAGCGCGCCGAAGCGTACGCGCGCCGCGAGCGGAAAGCTGGCGGGGAAAACGTTCGTACTCACCGGGACCCTCCCGAATCTAACACGCGATGAAGCGGCCGATCTCATCACGCAAGCCGGCGGCAAAGTCACCGGTTCGGTTAGCAAGAAAACGGACTACGTCGTAGCGGGCAGCGATCCCGGAAGCAAGTACGATAAGGCCCAAACTCTCGGTATTACGATTCTCGACGAAGATGGGCTACGAAAACTGCTGTGATGTCACGGTGAGCCTGTCGAACCACCCCGAGCAGCGCGTCGTAGACGCGCATGTCGAGGGGCAAGCTTAGTAAATCCGAACGAGTTTGCCGCGTGCCCCAGTTTCGCTCGGAATAGCGCCGCCGAGCGCGTCCGCAACATCGCGGGCCATCACGCCGGCCGGGCGTAGCTCGCCCGCTTTGCGTGCCGCAAGTCCGTGCCAGTACGCGCCGGCGCGCGCCGCATCAACAGGCGCGAGCCCTTGCGAAAGCAGCGTTGCGATCATGCCGGTGAGAACGTCACCCGTTCCCGCCGTTGCGAGCAGCGGCGTGCCGGTCGTATTTACGTGCATGACTGCGCCGTCATAGATCAGCGTCGCATCGCCTTTGAGCAGCGTCGTTACACCGGTGCGATCGACGAACTCGCGCAGGCGATCGATCCGCTCGCCGGGTTTGATCGTGCCCTTCCCGGAGAGACGCGCAAATTCGCCTTCGTGCGGCGTGAGGACGATGCGTTTTCCGCGCAGCATGTCCAGGTGTTTTGCGAAATGGAAGAGCGCGCTTGCGTCGGCTACGATCGGCAGATCGCAACGCTTGACGAAATCGCGGACGATGCCGCCGGTCCTGTCGTCAAGTCCGAGGCCCGGTCCGATACCGATGGCGGAACAGCGGCCGGCCACGTCGATGAGATCGTCGGCGCTCGTCAGCTCCACGACAACTTGCTCGATCAGGTGCGCGCGCAATGCGGGCAGCGCGCCCTTCGGTGCGGCGACCGTTACGTAACCCGCGCCTGACCGGGCGGCGCCGAGTGCCGATAATACGGCCGCGCCTGGAAATTGCTCGGATCCGGCAATGATGAGTGGAGCTCCCGCTTTTCGTTTGTCGGAGTCTCGCGGCCGTCTTGGAAACAACTGCAAAAATTCACCGTCGTCGAGCGCTGAAAACTCCGCGGCCTGTTCCGCGATCGCTTTTCCGGATAGTCCGATGTCGGCCAGCCACAGCTCGCCCGCGAGCGATCGCAAGGGTTCGAGCAGCAGTCCGATCTTTAACGCGCCGAGCGTTACCGTGACGTCGGCGTCGACCGTTCCGCTGGGCAGGTCGATCGCCAGCACGGCGGCGGTGCTTTCATTTAGCGCGGTAACGAGCGCGTCGTATTTTTGCGGCAGCGGCAATCGCGCGCCCGTGCCCAGGAGACCGTCGAGCGCGAGCCCGCATCCTTTGAGCGCCGCGCGCGCTTCGTCTAACGTTTGTGGGAGTGCGCGCATGAGCACGCCGGCTTCCGCCGCCGATCGTTCCGCGTCTCGTCTCGCCGCGGAGGGCCTTTCCGCCAAATCCGCATACACGATGCGTTCGAACGACGCCGGCAATTGCGCCAGCGCGGCAAATGCGTCGCCGCCGTTATTTCCACTGCCGGCAAATGCCACGATCCGTGAACCGCGCGTGCGCCGGCGCGCCATTTCCGCGATTTTTTCCCCCGCCGTTCGCATCAGCGCCACGTCTCCGTCGCCCGCCGATGAGGCCGCATCCACCGCCCGCATCTGCTGCGGCGTGAAAACGCGCACTACGGCCCTTCCAAAATCACGGTTGCGGCGGCCGTCTCGTCCGTATGCGTGATCGACAAGTGAATAACGGTGACCCCGCGCCGCGCCGGCAGTTCCGCAGCTTCGCCGGTAAGCCGGATGGCGGGCTTGCCGCTGCGTTCGTGCGTGACGCCGATGCTGCGCCAGGGAATCGCGTGGCCGAACGCTTTGCGCGTGGCTTCTTTGGCAGCATAAAATCCGGCGAGGCGCTGGGCCGGCTCGCGCTTGCGCATGGCGTATGCCATCTCTTCATCCGTGTAAATCTTGCGCGCAAACCATGCGAGTTCGGTCTGGTCGAAACGGTAGCGCGCAACCTCAGCCAGGTCCGTTCCGATGCCGACGATCATAGCGGGCGTTTTCGCGGAAGCGTCGAAAGAAACCGCCCCAGAGATGGAGATGCAATTGCGCATCGTTCCCGTCAACGGGATCGACCCCGCGTTTCTCTCCCGCCTGGGACTATGTTTGGCGGAGCGTTTTCTGTACGACATCGTCGTTGAAAGGCCGCTCTCGCTCTCGCGGAGCTGCCTTAACAGCACGCGCAAGCAACTGTTTCTCCCCACGCTGACGACGAAATTGCTGCGCGAATACGGCGGCGACGGCGGATTGCTGCTGGGCATTACCGATTTCGACCTCTACAAGACCTCGCAGCGGTTCGTCTTCGGCGACGCCGACGAACATCGCCGCGTCGCGGCGGTCTCGCTCCACCGCCTGCGCAACGAATTCTACGGCGAAGCTGCCGACGAAAACGCGCTTTTTCAGCGCGCGCTCAAAGAGTGCGTGCACGAACTCGGACATGCGTTAGGGCTCAAGCACTGTTACAACGCGCGCTGCGCGATGCATTATTCAAACTCAATTTTCGAAACCGATAACAAGATGCCGCACTTCTGCGAAATCTGCGAAAAACGCAGCCGCGCGCGCACCGAAAAACAATGAACCGTTGACGTTAGCGCAATACGCGTCCATCGGCCTGCGAGATACTGCGGCGGCCGTCGTGCGAATCGATCACGAGTTCCCCGGCGGTTCCGAGTTGAACGGCCTTGCCCTCGATGCGCTCGTCCGAACCATCTAACCTCAAGCGGTAGCGCGCTCCGGGAAGTCCCGCCGCGCGTTCCCACGCGCGCGCGATAATGTCGGGCGACGCCAGCATCTCGTAAGAGGCGTCGGCGCGCCGCAAGATGTGTGCGAGCAGTTCGTCGCGATCGCATGCGCTGACGTCGGAAAGAAAAGCCGGCGGCGGATCGATATCGATCAGCGCGCCGGGTTCTGCCGGCCGCGCGACGTTCAGTCCGACGCCGCACGCTACCCACGCTTGTGGACCGGCGACGCGGGAAATGCACAGGATCCCGGCGACCTTCGCTCCGTCCAGCAATACATCGTTGGGCCACTGCAGCTGCGTGGCGATGCCGAAACCGGCTAGTGCATCATGCACGACCAAGCCGATCCAAAACGGGACAACCCACAGATCGCGCGCGGGAACCTGATCCGGCAGGGCGGTTGTGAACAGAAGCGCGCTTCCCGGCGGAGCGATCCACGCCCGGCCCTTGCGTCCTGCGCCGCTGATTTGATAATCCGAAACGAGCGTCAGCCCGCGCGCCTGCGGCTCGCCGAGGATCTTCGCAATATCGTCGTTGGTGCTGCCGGTCGATCCGACGCGGCGGATCTGCGAGAAGCGGCTCATCGAGGGCCGCCTTCGGCCTTCGACATGGTGCGCCTGTGGCTGCACCGCTCAGGCTCTCAGGATGACAACGAAGGTGCGAGCCCGTAACTGTGCCGCCTATGGCTATCGAACGTACGCTCCTTTTGTGCAAACCGGACGCGGTATCGCGCGGTGTGACTGGCGACATTATCTCGCGCTTGGAACGCCGCGGCTACATCATCATTGCGATGAAAATGATGCAGCTCGACGGCGAGCGCGCGCGCAAACATTATGCCGAACACGCCGGCAAACCGTTCTTTGACGGACTCGTTCAATTCATTACGAGCGCGCCGTTGGTTGCGATGTGCGTCGAGGGTGAATCGGCAATTGCCGGATGCCGCCAATTGATGGGCGCGACCGATCCGCTCAAAGCCGCGCCTGGTTCGATTCGCGCCGATTATGCGCAAGCGATGGGCCGCAACCTGGTACACGGAAGCGACTCGCACGAAAGCGCCGAGCGCGAGCTGAAGATTTTCTTCGAGCCCGCCGATTTCGTTTCACGCAGACACGATCTCGAGCGCTGGATTTTCGAAAAATAATGGCTCTGCAGGCGCTGCGCGGCGGCGGCCGTCCGCTCATCGAAGGTGTCCGCGCGCGCGAGGTGCTCGACTCGCGCGGTAATCCGACCGTCGCGGTGACCGTCGCGACGACGTTCGGCGCGGTCGAAGAGGCAATGGTTCCCTCGGGCGCTTCGACCGGCGCGCATGAGGCGGCGGAGCTGCGCGACGGCGATACGTCGCGCTACGGCGGCAAGGGCGTCCTTAAAGCGGTGGCCAGCGTCAACGACATCATCGGACCGGCGATCGAGGGTCTCGATGCGACGGCACAGCGCGAAATCGACGAGAAACTCGTCGAACTCGACGGGACCGAAAACAAGAGCCGGCTCGGCGCGAACGCAACGCTCGGTGTTTCGCTTGCAGTTGTGCGAGCGGCCGCGTCCAGTTTCAGCGTGCCGCTCTACCGTTATCTCGGCGGCCCGTCCGCTTCACTGTTGCCCGTTCCGCTGATGAACGTGATCAACGGCGGTAAACACGCCGCCGGCGGTTTGCAGATCCAGGAGTGCATGCTCGTGCCGCTCGGCGCGCCGTCACTGAGCGAAGCCGTGCGCTACGGCGCAGAAGTCTTTCACACGCTTGGAAAGATGCTGCACGACGCCGGCCAGCCGACGACGGTTGGCGACGAGGGCGGCTACGCGCCGCATTTGGAGACGCCCGAGCAGGCAATGGATCTTTTGGTCAAGGCGATCGGCGCCGCTGGTTACAGATCCGGATCGGATATCGCAATCGCGCTGGATCCCGCTTCGACCGAATTCTTTTCCGATGGAAAATACTACCCGGTCGATACAAAACGCGCGTTTACGCCCGCGCAGATGGTTGATTTTTACGCAGGACTGATCGACAAGTATCCGATCATTTCGATTGAGGACGGTCTGGCAGAAGACGATTGGAAAGGCTGGGCTCGGCTGACCGAAGCGATCGGAGCGCGCTGTCAACTGGTCGGTGACGACATCTTCGTGACCAACACGCAGCGCCTAGAGCGCGGCATCGCGGAAGGCGTTGCGAATTCGGTGCTCATTAAAGTCAACCAAATCGGCACGCTTACTGAAACACTCGAAACGATTGAGGTCGCGCACAAAGCCGGGTACACGTGCGTGATCTCGCACCGTTCGGGCGAGACCGAAGATCCGATCATTGCCGACATCGCGGTCGCAACGGCTGCGGGGCAGATAAAAACCGGCTCGCTTTCACGCAGCGACCGCGTTGCGAAGTACAACCGGCTGATGGCAATCGAAGACGAATTGGGCGCTTCTGCGCGTTACGCGGGCTCGCTCGCTTTCAAGATGCTGCGGCGCTAGCTTATACCCCGGACAATTAAAAGCTCGCTCGCTTTTGAAAGAAGCGTGCGATGTTTCGCTTCAGGACTTTGTGGCAACACTGGATGCGAAACCTTCCCCCCGACTACACAATGGAGACAAGGGTATGCAACGTCCGCAGAAATTAGCAGCGGCCTTCTTAAGCGCGGCCTTGCTGTGCACCACAGGCATCGCGTTCGCAGATAAAGGCGGCAATCACGACAAAAAAGGCGGCCCTTCGCAAGGCGCAGCAGCGCCGGGTCAAAGCAGCAGCGGCGGCGATTCAAAGGCGGCAGCGCAGCGCGGCCCCGGCGGCGTCGGCGGCCCGCGGTCTTCGCCGGGCGATTTCGATCGCAGCATGAAGGCGAACAAAACGATGGGCGACGGCAAGGGCAGTGAATTCGAAGGAAGCGCGGGCGACCGCGACGTGTTCGGATCGGGCGCGCAGGCCGGCGTCCACGTCAAACTTTCAAACGGCGGCACGCATGACTTCAATATTTCCGACGCGGCACTGGCCTCGCTGAAAGCCCATCAGGGCCACGGCGATTTAATTTTCTTTACCAACGGCCAGCAGATCACGGCCGTGTGCAATCGCGGCGAGAAGGACAATATGCGGGTGACTGCGCGCACGGGCGATACGTTCGTGGTGCAAGATCAAAGCGGACAGTCGCGGATGATCACGCTCGACGCCAAGACGGCGAGCCGTCTGCATGTAAAAGTCGGCTCGAATTTACAAGTGACGGCCATGTCGGCGACGAGCGGAAAAGTCGTCGCGCTCGACCTCGTGAAGAAGCACGGCATCGACAAGTTCGCGCGCGGAACCAAGACGGACGTTGACTCTGACGTTGCCAAGACGGATGTCGATCAGGTGAAGGCCGACATCGACACGCCGAAGTTCAAGGGCGCGAAAAAAGAGGACGTCGATGCCGTGAAGCTCGACATCGATATCGTCAAAGCCGACCTCGACAATCCGGCGACCAGAAAATCCAAAAAACTCGACAACGACCTGGCGAAACTCGACAACGACAAGAAAAAATGCGATCGTGATATCGACGTAGCCAAGTCTGATGTTGATACGAAGAAAGCGAAGAAATCAGACGTTGACGTAGCCAAGAGCGACATCGATACCAAAGGGCACAAGGCCAAGAATCGCAAGTCCGACAGTGACGTGGCCGATGTAGACGTCAAAGCCGGCGGCATGGGCAAGTGCGGGCACGGATCGTCGCGTAATGGCAACCCCGCGTTCGCGAATCAAATGGCCAAAGATGCCGCTAACGACGCCTCGGGTCACAACCCGCCCGGACTTCCGCACGAGTGCGTGAACCCGGCCGGTCACACGCGCGGCTTCTGCAAGTCGTCCAGCAGCGAAAGCATCTGCGGCAGCGGATCGGGCTCGATGGGCGCGTCTTCAGACATTGACGTAGCCAGCAGCGACGTTGACACCAAGACGAAAAAAGCCAAGAAGACAGACGTTGACGTGGCCAAGAACGACGTCGATGTCACCAAGAACGGCATGGGCAAATGCGGACATGGATCGTCGCGTAACGGCAACCCCGCGTTCGCGAATCAAATGGCCAAAGACGCCGCTAACGACGCCTCGGGTCACAACCCGCCCGGACTTCCGCACGAGTGCGTGAATCCGGCCGGACATACGCGCGGCTTCTGCAAATCGTCGAGCAGCGAAAGCATGTGCGGCAGCGGCGGTGGTACGGGCGGCAGCGATACCGAAGTCGCCTCGAACGTCACCAGACCGTGCGCGCAAGGCGCCAGTTCGAAGAGCCACAGCAACCCCGCGTTTGCTAACCAAATGGCCAAAGATGCGGCCAACGACGCGTCGGGTCACAACCCGCCCGGACTTCCGCACGAGTGCGTAAATCCGGCCGGTCACACCCGCGGTTTCTGTAAGTCAAGTGAATCGACCAGCTCCGCAATGTGCGGTAGCGGATCGTCCGGCGGCGGCAGCGGCGCTGCACCGAGCGAAGTGATCGGCGGAATCGCCAACAGCTCAGCTCACGTTCCGGGCACGGTTGCAGCGGTTCCGGTTAACGGCGGAACGTCACGCACAGCAGTCGTTCCGGGACGCGGCTTCACAACGAGCCAAAGCGGAACGCGCGGACCGGGCGCCCCGGTCGGCATGATTCCGGCTGCAGGCGGACAGTTCGCACCGGGCAGCGGAACGCGCGGAGCCGCAGGGGCACCGACGCATGTGCTCGGCGCTTCGACCGGACCGGCCAGCGGACGCCGCATCGCAGCGCTGCCGACACGCGTTCTTCCGGTAGCCATTCAGCCGGTTGGAAAACGGCGCTGCGTTTGGTACAAGACCGGAGTGCTCGGAGCTTCGACCGGACCGCGCTACATCGTCGGGACCTCCGCGATCGCCGGTAAACCGATGCTCCACAAGAAGTGTCGCTAGCCCAATCCGTTGTGTAGCGACAGAGAGAGGGCCGCGAAAGCGGCCCTCTTCTTTTTGGCTAGCCCATGTTTCCCCAGTTGTAATGCGGTGGATGCGTAACGTAAGGCGGCCCGCTTTTGATGATGATCTCGGTGTGGTTGTCGAGCTCGATGTTGCGCGGGTTTCCTTTGAACGGCTTTCCGTCAACGGTAATTTTGAGCTTTGTGCCCGGCCGCGCGTGCAAAGGGCCGGCTTGGTACCAATTCAACGGCTGCTTCCAGACGTCGAAAAAATTGCCCAGCTTAAAAAATTTGTGGATCGGAACTTCGTCGTGGATCAATCCGTCGGCCGTGTGCGTGTGCAGCCAGTACAGACAATCGTTGTGGATGCCGATGAGCGCGGGCACCGTCACGCGCTGATATCCGTCGTACAGCGCGAGGTACTGATGAATGTGAACGACGGCGCCTTCCATGCCTTCGCAGCGGATGCCGTCGATCGGAGGCGGGGTCGTTGGGTGACGCGGCACGGCATGACGCGGAATCGCCGCGATCATGCAGCAAGCAAGCGCGGCGATGATGAGGGATCCCGATCGTTTCATGACCGGAAAAGAACGGTTGTTAGTTGGTGAAGTCCTGCACGAACAGCATCTCGCCGTCCGGACCCTGCACCGCGGCGATGCCCACTTTCGAGAAGTGGCGCTGCATGATGTTCGCCAAATGCTCCGGGCTCTGCAGAAGCGCCTGGTAGGCCGTCGGTTCGTCGGGGCTCATGGCCAGATTCTCGCCGGCCCAGCCGAAGGAAATGCGGTCGGCCTTCATACGGTCGAATGGCGATTGTCCGCCCTGCGACTCGTGCGCGAAATAGTTGTGCTGCGCCATGTCGATGCCGTGGGCCGTCGCGACGTCCGTCAGGCGGTTGTCCAGTTTGAGCATCGGCAGCCCAGCGCGGGCGCGAGTGGAGTTCAGGTCGGCGAGCATACGCTTCTCTGCGGGTATGGATATCGAAGCGCTCTGCATGGCTAAGCCAAGCACAATAGCATGAAACATCGTATATAAGTAATCGGCATCCGCGGCCGTAACTTCGCATGCTTGCTTGCGACCAAGCGGGCGCTGGGCCGCATACGGCGAAATCTTCGGCCCATGAGTGCAGGCCCTGCCGGCAATCCCGGGCTTTTGGAGTTCGTCCGGGCCGCTAAGCAGCACGGCGTCAACGATGAGTTTATCGTGTCACTTCTTGGCGACCGGGGCTGGCCGGAGCGGCGCGTCTATGCCGCGCTTTCATCGTACTATGCCGAGACGCTGGGGATGCCCGTGCCGTCGCGATCGGGGCAGGTCGAGAATGCGCGAGATGCGTTTTATTATCTGCTGAATTTCATCACGCTTGGATTTTGGACGGTCGCGCTCGGCCAAATCTTTTACATTTTGATCGCCCGCGCGTTCCCCGATGCGACGCAAGAGGCGCCGTATTACGCGCAATCTCTGCGGAATACGATTTCGTGGCAGGTCGCCGTCGTCGTTATTTCTTTTCCGGTTTTCGTCTTCGTTCACACGTTGATCCGCCGACAACTTGCGGCGCGCCCGGATCTGTATGACTCGGGCGTCCGCCGGTGGCTCACGTACCTCGCGCTCGTTATCGCCGCGATTGTGGTGCTCGGCGACGGCTTCTGGTTTATCAGCGCGCTGCTTCGCGGCGAGCTGACGATCCGATTCCTGCTCGATTCGCTCGTACTGTTAGTACTCGGCGGCGGCGTCTTTCTCTACTATTTGAAAACGATCGATCCGCCGAATACGCAGTCGTGAAACTCGACCGCCTCTTCGGCGTCGCGGCGTGCGTCGTTGTGGCGCTGGGTCTGGCCCTCGCCTTTCTGGTGATCGGGCCTCCGAGCCACGCCCGGCTCGTCGCGCTCGACCAACAGCGCGTAAGCGATCTCGATAACGTCGCTTCGCGAATGCACGACCGGTTCGCGGATGGTGCCGGCGGGCTCCCCAACCGCTTGCCGAGCGATCTGGAGGCAAAAGATCCGGTCACCCGCCTCCCATATGAATTCAGGAAAATTGGCGCAAAGAATTACGCGCTCTGCGCACGTTTTAGCTTAGCGGCTGAAAATGATGGCGAACAATCGTGGCACGGGCAACACTGGCCGCACGGAGCCGGGCGCACGTGTTATCAGTTCAACGTCTTGGCGTCCGACGTTGCCCCGACTGTCGTCCGGCAGTGAGGGGTCGAACGGAATGAGAAGACCGGGCGTTGGAAGCGGGGGCCCGTAGCTCAGCGGTAGAGCGGCCGGCTCATAACTGGTTGCGCGCAGGTTCGAATCCTGCCGGGCCCAAGCCCCCGGAGCGCGAAACCCCGGCTATACGGCGCCATCGTCTATCGGTTAGGACATCGCCCTTTCAAGGCGGAAAGACGGGTTCGATTCCCGTTGGCGCTACCACCCCTATGCTTGAAACGCTTAACACCGTCGCCGCCCTAGGCACGTTCGTTGTCATTGCCACGACGGCGATAGCTGCGCTCATGCAACTGCGCCACATGCGCGCCTCCAATCAGCTCGAAGGGCTCTTGAGCGTGCTGGCGCGCGTGGAAGACGCGAATTTCAACAAGTGGCTGACGGATACGCAGCGTCAGCTGCCTGAAATGATAGCGGATCCGGTATACGTTAAGAGCGTTTACGACAATACGTTCGATCGAAACGTCGCGTGGCTGCAATTGGGAAACTCATACGATTGGGTTGGCAGCCTAGTGAAAAATCGTCTTATTCCGATCGATGCGTTTCTTGACGTCTACTCGTTTCGAATTGTTCAGGCTTGGGAACTGATGGTGCCGATGACCGTACTCGCGCGGCATAAGGTCGGGAATGCCGTTTGGGAAAATTTCGAGTACTTGTACGTCTGCGGACTGGATTGGACTAAGAAACACAGCAATGGCACATATCCCAAGAACATGCGGCGGGCGAACCTGCCGGCAATCGAAGCCGTCGTTCCCGGCCACCAGCGCATCCTCACGGAAAGTAACGACTAACGCTGCGTGATCTCCTTACTTCCGGCTCGACGGCGTGCGCTACTCGACGCGAATGATTCCTATCATGCCGTGGTCCGCATGAAATAACATGTGGCAGTGGAACGGAAACGTTCCCTTCGGCACGTTGCGGAAATCGAGCAGTACCTTGGTGATCGTAGGATGGACGCGTACGCGATCCGCGCTGCCGCCGACGGGCAGAATCGCTCCCATGTAACCGAAAGGGCTGATTATTCGATCCTCCCCACGCAATCCATGGAACTTGCGGTAAGAATCCACGGAATTCGATTCCCGTTGGCGCTACCACATTTGGCCCGTAACTACGGGCTTTTTTCGTAGTGCGTCGCCTCGGTTGTGGTTTGGCTCTGCGTACGCGGCGGCCCCGACAGGCTCACCATGACGCGGTGGTAAACCCTTGGATTCCTGGAGGCTGCCGATGCGTAACCACCTGCGCTTAGCTTTGGGGCCATTTTTCTTATTTGCGTGCGCCGCTGCCGGCGCCGCGCAGACGGCGCCTGCAACCGCGTATCTGCCAGATGTTGCCGGGCCGGGCTCGACGATCGTTGCGACGTTCACCCAACGCGCCGTCGTGACGTTTGAAGATAAGAGCGGGCGTCGCACGAGCATGAACGTCGTGGCCGGTGCAGATGGGCGGCTGGTCTTCAAAGTTGCAAAAGACGCCGTGGCGGTGTTGCTGGGCGATGCGAAGTGCGTGATTGCGCGCGACGGAGTTGTGCCGGGAACAGCCGCCGTCGCCGACATTCCGCGCAGCGGGCCCGCCATCGTGCGCGCGGCGACGGCATATGAACGTGGCGGCTCGAGTCACGGTTTAGTGAACCTTGGCGCGCAGCGCATCGACGCTGCAACGGCGCGCGTGCTGGTTGACGGCAACTCGCTTGCGGCGAATACGGTTGCCGCTTCGGACATGAACGTCAAAGCATTGCTGCACGACGACATCGGACTTGGGCGGCATTCGATTGCGTTGCAAAGCGGCGGAAAACGAAGCAATGCGATCGCCGCGGACGTCGTTGAATTACACGCGCAAGCGCCGCCACCGGGTGAAACCGGATCGGTGCAAACGCTTGCCGTACGCGTGGATGGGTTGCCGGCGGGCGACAGCGCGTACATGAACTTCAGTGTGAGCGGATCGGCGCGACTGGAAGACGGCGGAGAAACCACGCGCGTTCCCGTGGAAAACGGCGTTGCGCAGGTGCGCATTCGCGGGGAACACGCGGGCCCTGCCCTTATTTCGTACAAACTTGAAGCGGAACTGGCACGCATAGCGCAAGAGGTTGCGACGGCACCCCGGCCGCGCACCACGAGCCGGCCGCCGGCGGAAAAAACACCCGGACCGGAGCCATCGGACGTCGAGGCAACGCCGGCAATTTACGGCCATGACGATCTCGTACCGTGCCGCGTGGAATTGGTGGACGCGTACATGCAGCCGACGCAAGGTTGGTGGCAGGACGACAAGGTTTTTGACAAACCCGACATCCTGCAGCGGCAAAAACCGGAGTTTCCGATTGAGTACACGGCGCCGTATCCGCTGGTTGCGCAGCGGCCGACGGTGCTGACCGGCGTCTATCAGTACGAATGGATGCCCGGACGCGCGCGCGTAATTGTGAACGACCGCGGCGACCCGCCCAACCCGAACAACGGCCACGTGGTGATGAAGATTAAGTCGAACTGCCGCGCGGATCAAAAAGGCAACATCGATCCGGTGCGGCTGGATTTCACGTTCGGCGTGGGCGCGAGCATCGTGTGGAGCGAGGCGACGCAAACGCTGACCAAGATTCCGCTGCGCGGTACGGTGCGCCCCAACGCGCCCTTCGTGGAGTATCCGGTTAAACTGGAAGCAGCGTACGGCTGGCCGGCCAAAGAGGGGTTTTCTTCGAAAAACACGGGTTCGTACGTCCTAGTGATGCACGCGCAGCATCTTCGCAACAAAGACTGGACCGATATTGCGGGCATGGAAGCACGCTTGCGCGGCACGATTGTGAAAACAAGCGGTATGCGGCTGCACTTTGTGCCGCTGAGTTTGGGCGTGCCCAGCGAGTATGAGGACGATTTGCTGGAGGACCGGACGCTGCAGCTTGCAAGAGAGACTTCGCACTTTATGCCGGACTTGTACCCGGTGCGGCCGGGCGGCGACATGCGCACGTCGGAATTCCGTTCGGTTGTGGACCCGATTCCGCCGTTGGATCTGTCGGGTGAAGTATTCCCGGACGAAGTGAACAGCCACATGGGGCCGTACATGGAGCTGTCGGACCGTATCGAGAGCAAATTGGGCAACCGGTTCTCGTTGCGCGCGATCTTGGAGCATCAAGGGCGCGAACTCATTGTGATGAGCGATGAAGATTTCGAGCGGGCATACGGGCCGGGCGGCCGCCACGCGGCGGCTTTTACCATTGGAACCAAAGTGATCTTTCTGCGGAACAACAATCACTATACGGTTGTGGCACACGAGCTTGCGCATACGCTGCCGTTCCAAGTGCGGAACGCGCCGGCGCCCGCGGATGTGCCGTGGATGACGAGCGAATGCAGCAAAGGCTACCACAATGCGGACGGCGACTTTGCGCAAGGATTGCGGTTTATTCACGGCGGCTACACGGACGAAGGGCGCGAGGTCTTTGACGGCGAGGGCATCATGCAGCCGGCGAACGACTATCTTCACCAATACACCGAGCAATGCACGTTCCGCCATTTGGCGGTAGCGCTGCAAGGCAAGAGCGACCCGCCCGTGCTGATAGTTCGCGGATACGCGGGGCGCAACGGCGTGACGTACGATGCGCGATTTACGCCGTTTTATACGCTGGATAGCGTCACGGATGAAACCCGCGACGACCCGTTTGCGCCGATGCACATCATCGTGCTGGATGCGACCGGGAAGCAACTACGCGCGTTTGCGCTGCGCCCGGGATTCGAGCGGCCGCACGACCCGCCGAGCCGTTTTCACCCCACACCGGCGCATCCGCAGATGGTGTTCTTTATGGAACGCATCCCGCAAGTGCCGGGCGCGGCGGTTGTTGAGGTCGTTGGCGGCGGCAAAGTACTGGACAGCAAGCGGCTCTCGCCGCGCGCGCCGAGCGTGAGCATTATCTCGCCCGCTGCGGGTGCGGTGGTCAAAGCGAATAAGCCGGTAACGCTGCGCTGGCGTATGTCGGCGTCGCGCGGCACGGCGCTTGCCTCGGTGCTGGATTCGATCGACGGCGGAGATTCGTATCTCGGGCGCGCGGACGAACAGCGTGCGACGCAGCTGGTGTTAAAACTTACGCCGGGTGCGCACCGGTTGCGCGTTGTGGTCACAGATGGCACGCGCAGCGCAGAGGCGACCGTAGCGGTTACGGCGCGGTAACGGCGCCGTTCGAACCGATCGGACGCAGCTGTTTTAGCGTAGCGGCTGTTTGCATGATGCTGCGTGCGATTGCTTTGGCTTCCCGAACTTCCGCCTCGGCTGCCTCGCGCGCTTCACGGCACTTTGTGAGGCTGGCCTCGGCTGCGTGAACTTTCGCCGCGTGCGTTTCTCGCTCGAGGGCGGAGGCGCGAGCACGCCCTTCGCTTTCGTCCAGCTGAGACTTTGCCTGAATAACGGCGTGGTGAGCCTCCGCGAGGCGCGCCTCGAGGTCTTTGACCGATTCTTCGGCAGCGGTCACGGTTTGTTGCGCAGCGCGTACGTCTGTATCGATCTGAGCGGTGTGTATCGCGGCGCTCTCGCTCTGTTTGGTCAGGGTGCTCGCCTGCGCTCTCGCTTCCGCCTCCGCTTCAGCAAGTTTCGCTACGGCTGCGAGTTTTTCGTCGAGTTTGAGATTCTCGGCAAGCGCAGCTTCTGCCGATTCGTTCTCAAGCATCTGCGCGATCCGGCGAGCGTCGTCGAGGAGCTTTTCAAGCCGCTCGCGATGGTCCGCGGGGGGCGCCGGGGCCGGCGCGGGGGGCGGCGGCGTCTCCCGCGCGATCGATGGCGGGCGTACAGGCTCGTCGTTTTCTGGCTCGCCCAGATCCGCCAGCACCTTATCGAGCTGCGCCGCGTTGCCGGCGCGTCTGTCGCGCGCGCCAAATGCACGGCCCATGAAGCTCATGAGAGCGCGAATTTCCGCATGAAAGTCCTCCGAGATTATCATCGGCAGGACGCCCGCCGAGTTAACGGCCGGCTTCAAGTCGCGCTAAATACGTACTGCCGGACGGGCGTGATCCACGTTGGGACCAGCACCCCAAATTCAAGATCGTATTTGGCTTTGGGCACCAGTATTGCTTCGCAATGCGAGAATTGTTCCTCAATCAGCGAGGTGAGACACCGGGCGGTGTACTGCAACGTGAGCGGGTGGCGAATGATTTTTTCGAGCACCAGAGTCGCTAACGGAAAGACGCCCACTTCGAAGCGATAAAACCACCGCGGAACGCACGATTCGCCGATGACTAATCGGCCGCCGGGTTTCAGCACTCGGCGGCATTCAGCGATGCACTTACGCACGTTCGCTCTAGACTGTGAAACTGTCGTTCCTACGAGATGGTGCAAGAGCATGACCATCACGACTGTATCGAAACGCGCGCCATCGATGGGCATATCTAATGCAGAGCCAGTGAGAAAGCTGACGTGTGGCGGATAAACCGAGCCGGCAAAGATATCGGGCGAAAGGTCGAGCGCCGTAATCGTTTCGGCTAGCTTTGTATCATAGTTAAAGACGCCGCCGTTTCCGATGTCGAGTAGATTTCCGGCACCGGTCAGGTGAGATTCAATCTCCGATCTGAGCCGGTAATGCATATTCCGAACATAGTTATCGTAGGTCTCATTGTTGCTGAACCAAACCTTATTCTTGTCGACGCTCTTCCGCGTTTGATTTTCCATACGGCTAAGAGTTCCGAAGATATTCGACGTCGACGCGATCTTGTGGACGCCCGGCCGATTCCTTGTTCGCAATCAGGTCCGCCTTGCCGATGTAACTCACGGGAATCCCGCCGTAGGTCGATGATAGCCGATTTTCCCAGGCGCGATCGAAGGTCACACCGTCGATCGTCGTGATAATGTCTATCTGATTGGGCGCGCGTCCCATGATAAAAAACGTTTGCGGAACCGTTAAATCCTGGACTTGCAGTTCGTCCAATGGAGCGCCGAAAGCTCTTAAAGCCTTCCAAACTTTTTGCGCGTTTTCTGAATCGGTTCCGACGAAAATGTCCGCGTCTTTTGTAGCGCGGAGTTTTCCGTGCACCGCGAAGGCGTAGCCGCCGACGATGAGATATTTAGCGCCCTCGGCGTTCAAGGCGCGCAAGAGATCGATCAAGTCGGAGTTCAGATCCATCATTTCCTCGCGCGACCGTCAGGTCTCGGACAATGCTCCAAATGGCTTGCGCGCGTTCGAATGGCAGCAGAGCATTTTCGCGCGCTCGTTCCAGGGCGGCTATCTCTTGTGGCGAGCGAGCTACGCGAGCAGTCATTGTCGCTCGGCGCTTTTTGGCCCGCTCTTCAAAGCTTTGGCCCATGAAGAATATTTCGCCAAATAGCGTTCGTTACTCTCTTTGCCGAATTGATTATCGCCGGTTGCGAATGAATCGTTGGGCGGCCTCTCTGAGGAGCGCCGGATCCTCATACCACATTTGGTGGCCGGCACCCGGAACCCAAAGCAGCGCGCTGTGGGGAATGAGCGACGATAAGATTTCCGTGATCGTGATCAAGAACGGATAGGATGCCGTTCCACCCATCAGCATCACCGGCGTCTGAATCTTACGAATCGCGCGCGGATCGACTGCGGGGAAAAGCGTGCCGGTCGTCATCATGACGCGCCACTCTTGGGCATTGCGCAGCTCCGCCGCCCGGTCTTCGGCGGGCATGGCGCGCCACGCGGACGGGTTGTTAAAAACGTAGCCCATGAAAACGCCGATGCCTTTATCAGTATCGTTTGCAAGAAAAGCTGCGCGCATCGGAGTAACGAGCCGCCCTTGTATGTCGGCATATTGGGCCGCCGCTAAGGTGCGCAGCTGGCCGGACGCGCTATTCAGCAGCGTGACTGCGGGAGGCTCGGCCAAAATTGCGCTCTTTACCAGTCCCGGATGGCGCAAAACAAGAAAAAGCGCCGTGTATGCGCCGTATGAGTGGCCGATGACGTTTACGCGCTCGAGGCGGAGCTTTTTAATGAAGAGTGCGAGATCGTCAGCGTCCGCGATCGCGGAGTAGCCCGCGCGCGCGGGGTTCTCGTTGGGATAGTCGTACCGCCGGCTGTAGGCGATCGCGCGATAGTGGGCGGAGAATGCTTGGACCTGATCTTTCCAGTAGGAATAGTCCGCGAGCGATCCCGGAATGAATATCACCGGCACGCCGCGCCCCGCCTCCGCATAGTGTAGCGTGATGCCGTTGGGCAGCTGCGCGGCTCCGAATGTAACCGAAGCGGGCGCCAAAGTTCCGGCTGCGGAAACAGGCGCCGTGGCTAGCGCAACGGCGAGCGCCGGCGCCAAAAACAGTTTCATTTTCGACTATATCGCGCAAACAGATTTATAATCCCGCGCCGCTCGGCTCCAAAAAGGCCGGCAGCAGCCAAGCGCCCAACCCGGCGCTTGGGGGACTGCTTATGACCGCACGTTGCTTTTATTTCTTCCGCGCGGCCGGCGCCGCGATCGTCCTGGCGGCATTCGCCGGCGCTAGCCTCTCGGCTGGAACGGCGAGGTCCGCATATAGCGAGCAAGTCGCGCTCGCGAGTCAGAACGGCGTTCTTGAAGTCACGCTGACCGCGCATCAGAGCCAAGCGCGTTTGAACACGGTCGCGCGGCCGCTCAAAAATATGATGCTCTTCGCCTATACGGTGAATCGCGGCACGGCTTCCAACGGACATCTGTCGGGCGACAATCTTTACCCCGCGCCGACGCTGCGCGTGTATCCGGGCCAGACGCTGATCGTTCACCTCAACAACGCGCTGACCGGACTGACGATTCGCGACTTTTACAATCCCGCGTATACGGCCAAGGGTCAGTCCGTACCGGCGTATCCGCAAATGTTAACGCAAGCACCGATGAATTTGCACGTGCACGGCATTCACACTAGCCCAATGGGCAACTCCGACAACGTGCTGCTGCACATTCCCGCGGGCATGGCCAACACGTACACGTACCATATTCCGAACGACATGCCGCAGGGCATGTACTGGTATCACAGCCACTTGCACACGATAACGACGCCGCAAACCTATTTCGGACTGGCGGGCTTGCTCGAAATCGGGCGCACGGACGGCAACCTGCCGGTCGTCACCGCGCGTCACATTCCGATCCGCACGATGGCTTTGCAGTACAACGTCGTCTTCGACCGGATGGATGGCCTATCGCAGATGAACGATCCGAATTGGCCGCAGTTTGTCAGCACGCTGGCGGCGCCGCGCGGAAATGCGCTGGCCAACGGAACGTACCGCCCGCTGCTCGCGCCGGTGAATTTCTTGCAATCGAAAAAGGGCACGCGCTATTTCACGGTCTGGTACGCCGGGCCGCTCTCGATTCATAACTATCGCGGGCTCTTTCAGTTCATTCCAAGCAACCTGCAGCAGTTTACGCCGAACGCCAAAGGCGGGACGGCGATCCGCGCAAATCCCAATCTTCCCGACCGCGATCGCGACATTCAGTTCACCGTGAACGGCGTTTTCCAACCGGTCTTGCAGATCAAGCCGGGACAAACCGAAATTTGGGTGCTCGCAAATATTAGCGACATCGCCTACATGCCCGTGGAACTGACCGAAACGGCGACAGGACGGCACCCGAAGATCGCGGTCGTCGGTGTGGACGGAAACCCGACGACGGCGGTGCATTATCCCGTAACCTACGGCGGCACGCGTCTTTCGATTCCGCCCGCATCGCGCTTCGCCATTGCGGTTACCATGCCGGAAAAAGGCGGCCTGCAGCTCGATATGCCTGCCCTCGGGCGATCGAAGACGCCGCGGACGGCGCCCGGCATCCTGTACACCAACAACGGCACCGCCAATCCGCCGGCGCAGCTCGGCACGCTGACGGTCCAGCAATCGGCGATCAGTTACGCCGATGGATTCTTCGTTTTTCCTACGCAAGTTCTGGTGCGTGCGATACCGGCGCCCGGCGCCGGTCAAACGACGGCGTTTGCCGCCGGACAAAAGTTGCACGCCTACACGTCGTTTGAAGATCTTTCGCGCGTGAAGCCCGACGTCAAGCGCGAACTGCTGATCAACGGGGGATTTCTCAACAACCACGCCAGCATGTCGGATCCAAAGGCGTTCGTCTATGCGTTCGGTGGGAATGCGTTCCCGAACATTCCGCTCATCCAGCCCCGTTTAGGCTCGGTCGAAGAGTGGGATTTCGTCAATCACAATAACGACGAACATCCGATCCACGTGCATGTCAACGATTTTCAAGTCACCAGCTTCTCCGATCCGACCATCGGCTTGCGCACCGGAGTCGAAATGTGGGGCGAGGACAACGCCAACGTTCCTGCTCCGCTCTTAGGACCCGAAGAGAGCGTCATCGCGCCCGGCTTGCTCTCGATGCGCACGCACTTCATCGGGTACACCGGTCTTTACGTCATGCACTGCCATCGCCTGAACCACGAAGACAACGGTCTGATGGCGCTCATCAATGTGATTCCGGCGGTCTCGTCGTACGCGATCGCAATTCCCGGAACGGCCGGTCATGCGGCGATGATAAAAATCTACGACGGCAACGGCGACCGCCTCATTCGCACGGTGACGCCGTTTCCGGGATCGGCGAGCCTGCCGAGCGTTGCAATGGGCGATGTCAACGGTGACGGCGTGCTCGATCTGATCGCGGGCGCGGGCAAAGGGCATAGTCCCGACATCGCGGTGTATTCCGGTGCAGCCACTGCGGGCAAACCTTCATTTGAAACGGTCTTGACGCGCTTTACGGCGTTCGATTCGCGCGATCGCAACGGCGTTAGCGTGGCGGCAGCCGAGATCGATGGCGGAGCCGCCGACAACATCATCGCGGGGTCAGGGGCCGGCGTTCCGGATCGCGTCAACATCTATCACGCGCCCAAATCCGGCGCCGCTCCGCAATTGTTTTCGGCTTTTGTGCCGTACGCAAACGATCGCTCCGGGGTTATAGTCGCGGCGGGTTTTGTCGATTTCATGACCGGCCGCAACAGCATCGTCACTGCTCCCGGCGCTGGAACTCCGGCACAGGTGAAAGTCTTTGTTTTCTCGCTGATGACGCCGGTCGGCAGCAAGCCCGGCGTTCCACGCGTCCAGGAAACAGCGGCGTTTGCTCCGTTCGGCGCGGCGTACCGCGGCGGCGTTTCGTTGGGCACCGGCTGGTTGGCCGGGGGACTCGGCGGCGCCGAAACAATCGTGGCCGGCCAACGCACCGGCGGATTGGTGAAAGTCTATTCGAGCGGATCGGCGCTGCAGGGCGCGCCGCCGATGTATTTAGATAACCCATCCGCGCACGAGCGCATGACGTCGTTCGGGCTTATCGCGAGCTTCAGGCCGTTCGCCCAGACGTCGGGCGTCGGCGTGGAAACGACAAACACCACCGCCGGCTCCGATTTGCTCGTCAGCAGCGCCAATTCAACACGCGTCTCAGTCATAAAATACCGCTTTGTCCGGCCCACGAAGACCGCGCCGGCACTCGGCGCCGTCCGGGTTGGCGGGCTCTAAAGGCTGATTCAGGCCAGCGCCAAACTAGGGCGCAGGGAGGGATCGTTCTTGGCGGCGCACCTTTTGCGCATCGGTCGTTCGACCGGTGCAGTAATCGCATTACTGTTGATCGCCCGTGCGAGCGTTTCCGCGAGCAAACGTGTGATCGTTCAGTGACCAATAACTTGCTGGTTTGCGCGCGCCCGCGCGCGGGCGCCGAGAGTGATTTCGCGCAGTGGCCGCCGCGTCTGCAGAAAGCGTTGCTTTCGTTCGGCGGTGCGTTGAGTTGCGAATTCTGGCCGCCCGCGCCGCCCGATCAGGAAGAGTGGGTCGGCGCGCTGCGTTTCGAGTCCGTTGACGCATTGCGGCGCTGGCGAACGTCGGAGACCTACCGGAGCTTGATTGCGGAGGTTGCGCCGCTCGTCGAAGGCGGCCGCGTGACGCAGCTGACCGGCGGAGCCGCGACCGAGTTCTACGTGCAGAATAGCGCGACCGAAGTGATCGTCACCGAGCTCAAAGCCGGCAAGGAAGCCGAGTACCGCGATTGGGCCAACCGCATGGACAAATTGGAAGGCACGTTTCCGGGCTTCCGCGGCTCGTACACTCAGCCGCCCGATCCGGGCGGAACGGTGTGGACGACGCTGCTGCGCTTCGATACGGTCGAGAAACTCAATGCGTGGCTGAACTCGCCGCAGCGCGCCGCGTTGCTCAAAGAATCGGAAGACCTCGTCGATCACGTGGTCGTGCAGCACGTAGACACGTCGTTCCCGGGCTGGGTGCCGCCGGATCCTGTGACCGGACAATCGCCGCCCAATTGGAAAACGGCGATGCTCGTGACGCTGATGCTCTTTCCGGTCGTGGCCCTAGAACTGAAGTTTTTGACGCCGCGTCTTTTGGCGGTGCTCAATCCCGCGCTGGCCACGATTATCGGCAATGCGATCAGCGTCGGGCTGGTTACGTGGCCGCTGATGCCGCTGGTCGCCATTAAAGCGTTTGGCTGGTGGCTGTATCCGGACGGCCTGCCGCGTTGGATCAGGTTCGCCGGCCCCGCCTCCGTCTTACTTGGCTACGCGATCGAAGTCGCGATTTTTTGGCGCGTTCTGTAACGGCTCTTATAAGGAAGCAACCCTCGCATGAATCTCAACACCGTCAAAGATCTCAAGCGTCCGAAATCCGCGGACGAAATACGCCAGTGGCGCGACGGCTACGCATGGCTTGCCGGCGGAACGTGGCTCTTCTCCGAACAGCAAGTCCACGTTGACACGCTGATCGATCTGCACACGTTGGGGTGGCCTTCGCTGACGGCCGGGAAAGACGGACTCGAGATTGCGGCGACCTGCCGCATCGCCGAACTTTACGATTTCAGACCGCCCAAGGAGTGGCGCGCGGGTCCGCTGATCGGCGAATGCTGCCGCTCGTTCTTATCGTCGTTCAAGATTTGGAACGAGGCGACCGTGGGCGGTAACGTCTGCATGTCGCTGCCCGCGAGTCCGATGGTCTCGCTTGTTGTTGCGCTCGAGGGCGTTTTGACGTTATGGCCGCGCGACGGCGCACCGCGCGAAGTGCTCGCCACCAATTTCGTGACGGGAAATCACCAAAACGTGCTGGCGCCGGGCGAATTGCTGCGCAGCGTCCGGCTGCCCGCGGAAGCGCTCTCGAAGAACTTTGCCTTCCGGCGCTCTTCCCTGACGCATCTCGGCCGCTCGGCGGTGCTGCTGATTGGGACGCGCGCCCCCGCGGGCGATTTGATTCTTACGGTGACGGCGGCGACTGCGCGCCCCGTGCAGATGCGATTCAAAGGCAGCCCCTCGGAGTTCGAGGTGCGCGATGCGATCGACGCGGCCGTTCCCGATTCGCTATGGTTCGACGACGTTCACGGCTCGCCGCCGCACCGTAAGCATTTGACGTACCGTTTCGGTGAAGAGATTCGCAAGGAGCTGGAGGCATGAAACTCAAGGTCAATGGTAAGGAGTTTTCGGCCTCGCCGCCGCCGGGCGAATGTCTGCGCATGTTTTTGCGCGACCTCGGGTGGTACAGCGTGAAGAAGGGCTGCGATGCCGGCGATTGCGGCGCATGCACGGTCTGGGTCGACAACACACCCGTGCACAGCTGTCTCTTTCCCGCGTTTCGCGCCGATGGCCGCGAAGTCACGACGCTCGAGGGGCTCGAGCGCGACGGCAAACTGCATCCGATGCAGCAGGCGTTCCTCGATTCGCAAGCGTTCCAGTGCGGCTACTGCACGGCCGGCATGATTATGACCGGCGCGGCGCTCACCCGCGATCAGAAGAACGATCTGCCGCACTCGCTCAAAGGCAATCTCTGCCGCTGCACGGGTTACGGCGCGATCCGCGATGCGTTCGAAGGCAAGACCAACATCGAAACCGACCGCGCCGGAAGGTCGAGCGGAGCCAGCGTGCGCAATCCGTTCGCGCGGGATATCGTCACGGGGCACGCGCGCTATACCACCGACCTTCCGCTGCCCGACGGCACGCTGCACCTCAAAGTGCTGCGGTCGCCGCACGCGTTCGCGAAGATCGTTTCGATCGATAAGAGCAAAGCAATGGCGGTACCCGGCGTCGTGGCGGTCTACACGTGGGAGGACGTTCCCCGCCGTCCATACACGACGGCAATTCACGAAGATAACCGCGTCGATCCCGACGATACGTATTTACTCGACAACGTCGCCCGTTTTGTTGGACAGCGTATCGTTGCGGTCGTCGCTGAAACCGAAGGCGCGGCCGAGGAAGGTTGCCGAAACGTCGAGGTCACCTACGAAGAGCTCACTCCGGTGTTCGATCCGGAGGAAGCGATGATTCCGGGCGCGCCGGTGCTGCACGAGCGCGGCATCGACTCGCACATCTTGCATCCCGAGAGAAATATTTTTCTCGAACTGCACGGCGAGGTGGGCAACGTTGCCGCAGGTTTCGCGGAGGCGGACGCGATCTACGAAGGCGATTATGATGCGCCGCGCCAGCAGCACGTCCATCTGGAAACGATGCAGTCCCTGGCGTGGCGCAGCGACGACGGACGTTTGCACGTGCGCACCAGCTCGCAAGGTCCGTTCATCGTGAAGGGCAGGCTCTGCTACCTCTTTGGAATCATGCCGGCCGATCTGCACGTCTTCACCGAACGCGTCGGCGGCGGTTTCGGCGGCAAGCAAGACATGATGAGCGAGGATCTCACGCTTTTTGCCACGATGAAAACGGGGCGCCCGGTAAAGTGGGAATTCACGCGCGAAGAGCAGTTCATCGGCGCAACGACGCGCCATCCGATGAAAATCCACGTGAAACTCGGCGCCAAGAAAGACGGAACGCTGACGGCGATACAATACCGCATTGTCTCCAACACGGGCGCGTACGGGAACCACGGCGGCGAGACGCTCGCCAATGGTATGTCCGGACCGTGGGCAATCTACAAGTGCCCGAATAAAAAGGGCGACGGCTACGCTGTCTACACCAACTTGCAATGCGGCGGCGGTTTCCGCGGCTATGGGACGACGCAGCCGACGTTCGCCATGGAGTCGGCGCTCGACGAGTTGGCCGATTTGCTGAAGATCGATCCGATCGAACTTCGCCGTAAGAACGTCGTGGGGGCGACCGACAAAATGGAAGCGATCTGGGAAGAGTCTTCCGACCTGACGATGGGAAGTTACGGGCTCGACCAATGCATCGATGCGATCGAAAAGGCGCTGCGCAGTGGACGCGGCCTGCGCAAGCCCGAAGGCGACGATTGGCTCGAAGGCAGCGGGATGGCAATTTCCATGTTGGACTGCGTGCCGCCAACCGAGCAGCGATCCGGTTCGGAAGTCTCGCTGCTCGAAGACGGCAGTTACCACTTCACCGTCGGATCGGTGGAGATCGGCAACGGATTAGTGACGGCGCAGCAGCAGGTCGTTGCGCAGATCATGAACTGCCCGACATCGCGCGTCTCGTTCATCAACTCCGACACGGACAAGACGCCGTACGATAGCGGGACGTTTGCCAGCGTCGGCATGATGGTGCCGACCAAAGCGGTCGAAAACGCGGCGCGCGCGCTTCGTGAGAAGATCGTTTCGTACGCCGCCAAGAAGACGAAAAGCAAACCGGAAGATTGCCGGATCGAAGATACGTTTGTCGTGCACGGCAGGCACCGGACGCCGCTCACCGAGTTGTACGCATCCGCCGAAAAGGAAGGCGAACGCGTGGCCGCGTTCCGCAAAGCGTATGGATCGCCCCGAACCGTTGCATTCATGGCCTATGGCGTGCGGCTGGCGGTGCACCGCATCACGGGCGAGATTCAGATTCTGTTCAGCGCCGAAGCGGTCGACACCGGAACGGTCATGAATCCGAATCAGCTGCGCGGCCAGTGTATCGGCGGCGTCGTGCAAGGCGTCGGCTATGCGCTTCAGGAGAAGATGGTTTACAACGACAAGGGCGCCGTGATCAACGCTCAGCTGCGGAATTACCGCATTCCGGCCTTTGCCGATGCGCCGGTGACCGAAATCTTCTTCGCCGACACCTACGACGCGATCGGACCTTTAGGGGCAAAATCAATCGCCGAGAATACGATCAATCCGGTCGCACCGGCAATCGGCAATGCGCTCAAAGCGGCGACCGGCGTGCGCTTCACCGCGCTGCCGTTTACGGAAGACCGGATTTTCGCGAAGCTGCAAGAGATTGAGAAGATCCCCGCGCCGGTTTAAGCGAGCTCATTCCGGCTCGTCCTCACGTTCGGCGTGAAGGGCAAACGCCACCAGGTTCCGCTCTCCCCGCGATGAACGCTTCGTGGGAAGTGCAGAAACTGATCCGGGAACTGGGCCTTTCGCTAGACGGCAATCCTATCTACTACCGGACCAATACCGATGACTTGGAGTTCGTCAGCGACGTCCTCGTAAAAAAAGAATACGCTTGCGCCGGCCTAGATTTCGGAAACCCGGAAGTCATCGTCGACTGCGGCGCGTATGCGGGATACACGTCGCTTTACTACCTAACGACCTACAAGAATGCACGCGTTATCGCGATCGAGCCGGATAAGAAAAACTTCGACTTGTGCAGCTTCAATCTCGCTCCATATGCCGACCGCGTCACCCTGGTGAATGCGGCAATTTGGCCTGAACCGGCCCCGCTCGTCGTACGGGAAGGGCCGACAAGCGCCAGTGAATGGGCCACGATCGTCCGGCCGCCGGTCGGCGACGAATCCCCGGACGTCATGGGAATCGAACTCAGCGCCTTCGTGCGCGGCGCCGGCTTTCAGCACATCGATCTGCTCAACGTCAATACCGGCCTCGAGCGGGAAATTTTTTCGCGAAACTACGCCGCGTGGCTAGATATGACGCGAAATTTCGTGGGCCGCTTGACAGACAAGGCCGGAGAGGACGCGTTCTATGAGGCCATGTCGGAGTATCAATTCTTTCTGATGCGATGCCCCGCAGTGCTGGCGTGCACTGCTATTCGTGCGAAGGCCTCCCCGAAACCGGCGACGCATCAGGATGCGGGCGTTTCCACGACTATTGCAAACGGCGATTTCGAGGAGCTCCGGGTCGCGCCGCCCCAATCGATCCCCGGCGGGTGGAGCGAAGGTTCGCGAGACCCGGCTTTAGGGTGGCAAACGGTCGTCTGTGCGCCGCAGTTTTACGTATCGTTGGCAGTGCGAACCGGCTTGCAGCGCAGCGGCGAGAACGCGCTTTACGTCGGTATGAATCCCGGTCAGCCGATCCCGCCGGGGCCAGCGCCATATGCCGCCATAGAAAACCAGACTCCGGTGCGCGTTTCGGAAGGTGAGTTGTGGCGCGTCGGCGCCTCCATAAAGACGGTCGAGGAGGCCGCTTCTCCCACTAACCTTTTGCGGGGCGCTTATATTTTTCTTAGAGTGTACTACGACGACGGCAGTAACCAGGATGTGCCCACGCCTTCCATTTCTCACATTACCGGCGATTATATAGAGACGGGGGGAGCCGTAACGATCCCGAGTTCTCCGCGGGACCGGCGAATCGAGCGGGCTACAGTGTGGCTTTACGTTTGGGTGGAAAACACGGGTCCTGGTGAGCTCATCACATCATCCGATTCACCCTGGGGCGTTTTTTTCGACGATGTCATCTGCGCGAAACTCTGAGGGCTGATCGATCGCTATGGTCGAGATCCATGAAACGTACAACAAGCAGCGCCTCGAAAAGCTCTGGGGGATGTTTGGCGAGGATCTTCGCCAGGGCGATCCCACGCTCTATGTCCGCGAGCATTTCAACCTCAAACGAATCTGCGAAAACTGCGCGACGAGAAGTACCGAGCAATATTTGGCAGCAGCATCACTCGTTGCCGAAGGAGACGATTGGGTTTTGCCGTTTTCGGTGACGGTGAACGGCAGAATCATTGTTGACTTGGAGCCTTCGATCCCGGACCAATCGAATTTTTTCCCCGACCGGGTGATCGGTCGACTCCAAGAAATCGGAATTTTTTACGACGCAGCTGGCCGAACGGACTACATCGTTCCGATCGAGAACGGCCGGGACGCTTATTACGACAGTCTTCGAAGAGACAAGTATTGGAATTATCGAAAAACGCAAGAACAGTTTACGTGCCGCGTTCTCACGGACGCGTCCGCGGACGATATCATAAGATGGGATACGGAAGTCGAGTACGACTACGAAGAGTACTGGAAAAGCAAAGGCGAGCAGCAGTCCGGATTCAATGTGGAAATCGAATATTTTCAATGGCTCGCGCACCACGGCCAGCTCGTTATCGCACGGATAAGCGACAACCTCGATGCGACAATTGCGCTCGACTACTGTGTTCCAGGTCAATATGAGCTTACGACGGTCAACCAAAAACGTCTGATCGCGCGAGCGTACGGAAAGTACGGGCTGGGCAACACGCTTATCATGATGCTGGTGGATTATGTCAACGATAACGGTTTATTGACGCCGCTCAACCTCGGTTCCGTTCCCTACCAGCACATCGAAATGTGGCGGCCGGTTCCGGTGCCGAAACCGCAGCTTGTGTTTGCGAATCCGGCAGCCCAGCAAACGATTCTCGAGCGCTTCAGTTCCGGGTAAATAAAAAGCGGGCTCTTCCGAGCCCGCTTTCGCTGGTCGCCTTTCGGCTAGTGGTGGTGTAACTTTTTCGCCAGACAATCTTTCCACGGCTTGTTCACCTCGTGGTCTTGATTGTCTTTACCAGGCTTCTGGTGCTGGTCGTCCTTGTCGCTTTCACAAGTTGTGGGCGGCGGCGTAGCCGTTGCGCCGACGGCCGCCCACGTGGCCGTTACGGTAAGCGGATTCACTCTGCCAATGACGTTGTTGTACTCGGTAAACCACAGGTTTCCATCCGAGCCCGTTGTGATGAAGATGGGAAATGGGCCGGCGGGACACGTGACGGTTGAACTCGGAACGCATCCAAGGCCGCCATTGGCCGTTGTCGGCGGAATGACATATTCGTGCCCTCCCGCTGTCGGATTGAGCGGATTGAGGCTGCCGAGAGCGCCGAGGTTGGCGTCGACGAACCAAATGTTGCCGTCCGATCCGACGGTGATACCGTTAGGTCCGGAGCCGGCGGGAAACCCGGTCTTGAACTCCACGACGCTGCCGCCGTCCGGCGTGATGCGCCCGATGGCGCCGCCGGCGTATTCGGAGAACCATATGTTGCCGTCGGGTCCGACGACGATGTCGTAAGGCTGGCTGGTAGACGTCGGGACGGGGAACTCCCGGAGGTCCCCGCTGGTGATGTCGTAGCGTCCGATGCGCCCGCCGCCCGTTTCGGCGAACCAAAGATAACTATCGGTGGCGAGGGGACCGGGACCCACAATCATGTTGTTCGACTGCGAACCCGGTGTCGCGTGAGCCATAACCTTTGCCGTAGGCGTTGTGTCCAGTGGCGCGAGCTTATAGATGCCTTCGCCGTCAAAGGCTCCCACAAACCAGATGTTGCCGTCGGGGCCTTTGGTAATGCCGTACGGATCTTCAGCAGGATTGATGCCGGCGCTATATTCCGTTACGCCACCGGACGTTGTGATCTTCGCAACCGCGCTTCGCGAGCCATCAGCGATCGATTCCGAGAACCAGAGGTTGCCGTCGGGACCAACTTTGATGATGCTGGGATCCGAGTTTGGCGAAATTCCATTCGAGAACTCCGTGATGGCTCCGGCTGTCGTAATGCGGCCTATTTTGTTGCCGATCCACTCGGTGAACCACAGCGCACCGTCGGGGCCGGCGACGATTGAATTTGGATTGGAAGAAGGCGAGTATGCCGTAAGGCCCGGTAGTGTCCATTCAGCAAGCGTGCAAGGGTTCGGATAAAAACACGGTTTTGATGCGGCCATCGTCGTCACACTGGAACTGAGAGAGCCGGCTGCCGGAAGAAGGCCACCGCTCGTGCCCGCGCCGCCGCCGCCGCTGTGTCCGCCGCAGGCGGCCAGCGCAAAAGCTACGCTCACGAACGCTACTATCCGCACACTGTGCGTAAAACGATACATCAAGGTGACTCCCATCACGGCTATGCCCTGGGCGATCTAAGAAAAGACCGCCCAATCGGCATCCTTTCTCTTCTTAATGTATCCACATCGCCCTGGCCCGCGAACCCCAAAAAGCCGCCACTAAGCGAAGCCTTACGCCCGGTTAACGGACCTTAATGTGGTAAGCAAGCCGGCCTGGCGCCCAGGTTCCCCGGCCTATCGTCTCGACAGGATTGAACCAACGATCTCAATGACCCTGTTCTGGTCGCTTTCGGTCAGATCGACAAACAGCGGCAGGCTCAAGGCGCCCTCATAATACCGTTCGGCAACGGGAAACTGGCCGTCGCGGAATCCCAGAGCGCGATAGAACGGTTGCGTGTGAATCGGAATGTAATGCACTTGCGTCCGTATTCCGTGCTTCCGGAGCTCGACAAAGAGCGTACGTCTGGGCTCGGCACGCTCGCGGTGAACGATTTGGATTGGATACAGGTGCCATGCCGAGGAGCTCGCCGCGTCGCGGTGAGGAAGCTGGAGCGGAAGGCCCCGTAGTCCTTGGTCGTAACGTGCGGCGAGTTCGGTCCGGCGCGCAATGAACGCGTCGAGCTTTTTGAGTTGGCTTGCTCCGAGCGCCGCCTGTACATCGGTCATGCGGTAATTGTAGCCGAGCTCGCGTTGCTCGTAACGCCACGGTTCCGCCTCGGAAGTATCGGGCGTTATGCCGTGACTGCGAAAACGTCGGACGCTCTGCGCGATAGGCTCCTGATTGGTTACGACCATCCCGCCTTCTCCAGTGGTGATGCTCTTGATGGCGTGAAAGCTGAACACCACCGCATCCGAATAACGACACGAACCAATCTTCTCGCCACGATACGCCGCGCCGAGCGCGTGGGAGGCATCTTCAATGATCGCGATCCCGTACGGCTGCGCCACCGATGCGAGTTCGCGCAGGTCGCAAGGGTGGCCGCCGAAATGCACGACGATCAACGCCTTAGGGAGCTTTTTTTGGCCGGCGGCAGCTTCCAACTTGCGTTGAAGCTCGCTTGCCGAGATAGTGTATGAGCGCGGATCGATATCCACGAAGTCGACCTTCGCACCGCAATACAGCGCGCAATTGGCCGACGCCACGAAACTGATGGGAGAAGTCCACACCAGATCGCCCGCCCCGATCCCAAGTGCATGGCAGGCCGCATGAAGGCCGGCCGTCGCGCTCGAAACGGCCGCGCCGTGACGCGCGCCGCAATACTGGGCCACGCGCTCTTCGAATGCCGTTACGGCGGGGCCGCTCGTAAGCCAGTCGGAACGAAGGGCCGCCGTTACCGCTGTGACGTCGTCTTCTTCAATGTGCTGCCGGGCGTAGGCGAGTTTCCCATCAGCCATGCGGAGGCAGCCTTATCTGCGGAGTTAGGCGATCGCGGGCTGTTTGGGCGGCGCCTTGAGATCGGAAGAGTTTTGAAAGACCCGAAAATTCATGATCCGCTTGTCGGAGCCGATGAGCTTCCCGCCGCCCTCCGCGTGTAACGTCAATGTGGTGGGACCGTCCAGCGGAATCTCGACGACTTGGCGGGTTTTTATTTGCGCCTCAGTGATCTGAACGCCCGCATCATTCAAGACGCGCAAAACAAACGGTTTGGAATTCACTCCTGGTCCGGGCTCGACCTCAAGCAGCATACGTGTTGCACCGCCCGGATCGCTGATGGCAAGTTTCGCGTCTTCGCCCGCCCAACGAAAGGTCTCGCCGTTGAACGTTTCGAGCGGATACCAGCCGGATCCGAGTTTTGCACCGAGTTCCGGCGGCAGCACGTCGACCGGCGCCGGCACGAACGTCAATTTAAAAACGCGGAAGTTGAGTAGGCGGCTATCGTTGGGAGCGGCTTTGCCTCCGCCCTCGACGTGCAATATCAACTTGCGGACCGTCGGCTCCGTCGCCGCCAGCTCGAGCGATACCATCTGGCGCCCCTTCACCGTCGTGCGCGCTAAGGTTTGGTCATTTTCCTTGATGAGAAGCTCGAACGGCTTCAGGTTCAAGCCGGGCCCGGGCTCGAGATGGATATTGAGATAGTGTTTGACGTTCCTTAGGGCAGCGACGGATACTTCGGCGTCGTTGGTGACCCAGCGGAAACTCTCGGCGCGGTAAGTTTCCAGCGGAAACCAGCCTGAGCCGAGGCTTGTGTTGTTGGCGGGCGTCAAAATATCCATGAAAGCTCTCCGGATGCGAACGTCATGCTTTTCTTCACCCGCCGCACTGCGAACCTTCAAAAACGCTTTTTGCGAATGGAATGCGAAGGGGGATGAGGCGATGATCCTTTCCGCTCACCAGCCGGCCTATCTCCCGTGGTTAGGCATGTTTCACAAGATTGCGGTAAGCGACGTCTTCTGTATTGTCGACACCGTGCCATACAGCAGATATGATTTCATCAACCGCAATCGCATAAAGACCGCTGCGGGCCCTTTGTGGCTTACCGTTCCCGTCAAACGCGGCGGTTGGGCAACGGGCCGCATTTGCGATTTGCGCGTTTGCGAGAACGGCTGGCAGCGAAAGCACATCGCCTCGATCGCGCAGTCTTACCGGAGAGCGGCATACTTCCAGGACTATGCCGGAGAACTCGCCGCCGTTCTAGCCAAGCGCCGTGCGTTTTTGGGCGAGTTGACTTCGGATCTGTTGCGCTTGATTCTTCGCTGGCTGGGGATCGACGCAAGACTGGTCGTCGCCAGCGACTATGATTTTGCGGGAAGAAAATCAGCGTACGTCGTGGATATGTGCCGGAAACTTGGGGCGACCTCACTTCTTTTTGGTTCCCATGGGCGCGAATACGCCGACCCGAAGGTATTTGAAAAGGCCGGCGTAGAGATTTTTTTCCAAGAGTATCAGCACCCGGTTTACCGCCAACTCTACGGCGACTTTATTCCGCGTCTCTCAATCATCGACTTGCTCTTCAATGAGGGGCCGCGAAGTCTGGAAATTCTCTTGAGCGGCAACGAGCGGTACGCGAATACCGCGAAATGACCCGGCGAGGCGGAATGGCGGATCTCCGCCAGCGGCGACAGAGCCCGCTGGACAAAGTCGAGAATTCGCGACGGGTTTTCGTGAAACTCATCTCGCTCCTCATGCCGGGCAAACGTTGACAAAAAACCCACCGCTATGCCATGCCGTGAAATCCCGTAAAGCGCGCGCAGCATGCGTTCGACGTACTTTTGCCAAGCAGGCTCGGAGTTGTTCATTCTCAGATTGAACGTACCCGATGCAAGAACGTAATCGTAGCGTTTTCTCGGTGGAGCGAGCAAGATATCGCGGCAATCCACCGCGAGCTTCCCATGCCTGCGGCGCGCTCGCTCGATCATGCGCGGATTGATGTCGCAGCCGTGATAGCGCGCAAACCTGTTCGTGTCCTTGAGGAAGTCATACAAATTACCGAGCCCACAGCCGACGTCATAAACGGTGAAAGAGCGTTTCTCGTGCGCGAAAACCTGCGCGATTTCATAAAACTTGCTTGCTTGGCTCTGCGCATCGCGCCAGCCGACGGCGCGGCTATCGTCGCTATAGCGATCGAGTAAAGCGTCGTAACGGAGAGTGACATTTTCTAGATCGATTGAGCGCCGCATACGATGCGATGCTTCGATAGGGAAGCCATGAAACCGTTCCGAACGGCCAAGACAAGAAGCAAACATGAATCTTTCGATCTTTACCGCAACGCGTAACGGCTCGACGAGAAATCCGCCCGGAACCTTCGAGCAGTTGCTGCAAAAATTCCAGGAGCTTGCGGATGAGCTCATCGTCCTGGTAGACGACACCTCTACGGACGATACGTTCGACGTTGCGAAAAAATTTACGAAAAACGTCTACTCCTTCGCGCACGATCCCTTATTCATCGAGATGCAAAGGCAAGCGTTCTACCGGTGCAGCGGCGACTGGATATTCGCGGCCGACGACGATGACAAGTTAAGCTCGCGCTGGACGCGCCCCGTGTTTGACACATTGATGAATATGCGCAGCGTGACGCATTACTGGGTGCCCTCGCGGTACTTGGTGAGCGACGAGCTCTATCTCGCTACGGCTCCGTACATCGGTCATTTCAGTGCCCAACTTTATCGCAACATCGAATCGATCGCGGTGCTGCCGCAGAACCTTCATCAACAGATGGCCTTTGCGGGCGAGCCGGCGTATCTCGCCGGCCTCTATTCTGATGCAATGAACTTTGCCTGGCACGATCGCGAATCACGCGAGGCCAAACTCCGGTCGTATGACGAGGCCTACGACGAAGCGGAGACGGGCTTCGATCAACACCGTTTTTACCGGTACGAAGACTATTACTTCGAAACGCGCCCGATACAAGAGACTCATGCTCCGGCCCTCATGGAGCCGATCGCGGAAAAAGCGACGCCGCCGGGGATTCACGTGCGCATTTTGGATGCTCCGGAGGCCATGACCGCAGGGCAAACCTATTGGGTGACGGTGCGGATCGTCAACAATTCGCATCGCGCGCTGCTTCCGCAGAGCGAGTTCATCCGGTGGGGAGCGCTTGCCGTAAGTTACCGGTGGGCGCCCGGCTCACAAAAACAAAACGAGTCCCCCGTTCGCACGCCATTTCCGGCAAGAGTGTTGCCGGCGCATCAGCATGACGCGTTGGTACGGGTAAAGGCGCCCGACGATCCCGGCGAACACGAACTGCGGATTGACATTTTAGAAGAAGGCTCATGGCTTTCAGGCGCGGCGGACGGCGGTTCGTGCGAAATGCGAGCAATCGATGTCCGGCCGTTGGTGTGGCCGCCGCACATCGATTGACGATCAGCAGTGTATGGAGAAGAAGCGCTGCTCGTAATCGCGTGAGTACGACGCGGCGAGACGCTGGAGGCCGTTGCGATTGATCACGGGCGGCAGGCGCGCGCCGTGCTGCGTGGCCCAGTCGCGCAAGAGTTGATAGATATGGGCAATATCGGCATCCCGGGGCGTTAGCTCCACGACAAGGTCGGCGAGCGCTGAGGCGTCATTGGCGATGGTGGCGCGAATTAACGCGTTCGTCCGCGGTGTACAACCCGGGTTTTCAGGAAGAAAAACCGCGTTCGCTTGATCGATCAAGACCTGAGCCCAGACGTCATAAAGATTCAAGCGCGCCTCCGCCTGCTGCCCGCAGTGGTCTCCGATGACAGCCCCAATCTCTCGCGACTGGAATTGTACGGGGGTTTGCTGCTTCATGAAGCTCGGGCCGTTGAGGTAGCTGTACCGTTTAAAAGCATTGTCTTTGCTATTTGCCGGATAGCGTTCCGCATCCAGAATTGCCGTGCGAATCTCGAGCAGCGTTCCGGGACACCACGAGGCCGGGGCCGGAGGCGCTAATGGTTTTGCGGAAGTCGCGCCGGTAGTTAGCCAGCAGACTGCAAAAACGGCAAAGGCCACGCGCGGTACGTTCACAGGGCTAACTTCGCTCGCGCTCCGTCTTCGTAGAACATTTTGACGGTTTCCAGCGAGTAAGCGTCGAGGTCTTTGCCCACGACCGCGAGCTTCTTTATGAGCTCTTGCGTCATCGTGATCACGTGGCACCCGGCGGACTCCGCATGAAAAAGATTCAGCAGCTCGCGGGGGCTGGCCCAAATAAGTTCGATGTTCTTATGGTCTGCCAGCATCGACACGGCTTGTGAAACGATCGGGACCGGATCGACCCCGGTGTCTGCGATGCGCCCTGCAAAGAGAGAAATGTAAGCCGGAGCCGCTGTGCCGAGCGCGTCCCGTGCCTGTTCGACTTGAGCGAGAGTCATCAAGGCCGTAACGTTGAGCTTCATACCGTCGCCGGCGAGCTTGCGCACCAATGTGCCGGTGGAGTTGCCGGCCGTATCGGTTACCGGGATCTTCACGTACACGTTCTCTCCCCACGATGCGATCGTACGAGCCTGCCGCTCCATCTCGGCCGCGTCGTCGCTGAATACCTCAAAGGAGATGGGCCGGTTCCCGATTCCAAGGAGAACGCTGCGGGCGAACGCTTCATAGTCGGCGACGCCTGCCATGCGCATCATCGTCGGATTGGTCGTGAATCCGCGGATCAGCGGATTCGCGCATAAATCGACCATCGTTTTTTGATCGGCGCCGTCCGCGAAAATTTTTACGTGCAGATCTTCGAGCGGCTTCACGGCGCTCACGTGGCGGTCTCCCATTTCGTCGGCGCCCGTTTCAAGCGCGGATGCGAAACCATCAGATGCCAAACTACTGCCTGGAAGCCTTCGGAGTGCGGAGTTACGTGTTCCCTGTTCACCGATGGGATGATGACGCAGGCGTCGGCAACGCGCGCAGTGTAGCCGCTACTGTCGCCGATGATCCCGGCGATACGGCTGCCGGCTTTGCGCGCGAAATCCAGCGCGGCGATGATGTTGAGACTCAAACCTCTTTCTTGGTCTCCGCCGCTCACCGAAAGAACGAAGACCAAATCTTTGGAAGAGAGCCGGCTGACGCGAAGCCATTCCACAAAAACGGTCTCCCAGCCGTCGTCGTTCGTGCGGGCGGTCAATTCGGCGATGTTGTCGGTGGGAGCGTAAGCCTCAACCTCGGCTATTTTCCGGAAATCGTTTACCGCATGCGAGGCGTTTGCAGCGCTTCCGCCTACCCCTAAAAAGAATACCCGTCCGCCGTTCGCGCGCACATCTTCGATGATGGCAACGACCGCCTCAATCGCATCGGGATCGATTTGCTGCAGCGTCGCGACGGCTTCGGCCAGATAACCGCGGGTGAACTCCGACATGCTTTTTGCCATCCGATAAGAAACTTGCCATCATGCGCGCTGTTATCCTGGCGGCTGGAGAAGGCCGGCGGCTTCGCCCGCTCACGGCAGATGTTCCCAAACCGATGCTCGCGGTGGCCGGTAAGCCCGTTCTGGAGCACAACGTCAGTTTGCTGGAGCGTTCCGGAATCCGCGAAATCGCCATCAATACGCATCATGGCAGCGATGCGATCGTCCGGCATTTCGGCGACGGGAGCGGCTTTGGCGTGAAGATCACCTACTCGAATGAGGAAGTTTTGCGTGGAACGGCGGGCGCGCTGCTTCCGCTCCGCTCGTTCCTATCGTCTACATTCATCGTGCTCTACGGTGACAATCTCACGACCTGCGACATGGGCGCGCTGACGGCATTTCACCGCGCGAAGAACGGGATTGCTACGCTCGCGGTGTACCACCGCGAAAATGCGACGGCCGGCGGCATTGTTTCGATGACGCCGGCCGGCCGAATCGAGCGGTTCGTCGAGAAGCCCCGCGAAGATCACATCTTCAGCGCGTGGGTGAACGCGGGCATCATGGTGTGCGAGCCGGCAATTTTGGATGCAATTCCGCAAAGCCCCAGCGACTTCGGCCGCGACATCCTTCCCGAGCTCATACGTTCCGGCCAAGAAGTCTACGGCTATCAAATGGAAGAGCCGAAAGAGCGGTTGTGGTGGATAGATTCTCCCGAGGATTACGCGCGAACGAACGCGGAAGTGCAACCATGGCTCCTCACGTAAACCTCACGGGGA